>Ga0190271_10000079_pt1 | contig 51079 bp, 45 predicted proteins | sample Popmic356T_FD_133747 | JGI IMG/M metagenome (GOLD analysis project Ga0190271, IMG submission 133747) | Populus adjacent soil microbial communities from riparian zone of Weber River, Utah, USA - 356 T | ecosystem: Environmental > Terrestrial > Soil > Riparian zone | place: USA: Utah | collected...
GATGCGCGTGCAGGCGAGCATCGCATAGGCCGCTTCCGGGATCATCGGCATGTAGATGGTGACGCGGTCGCCCTTCTTGACGCCGTGCTTCTTCATCACATTGGCAAGCCGGCAAACATGCTCGTGGAGTTCGTTGTAGGTGATCTTCTTGTCGTCGTAGGGGTTGTCGCCTTCCCAGATGATGGCGACCTGGCTGCCGCGCTTCTTCAGGTGCCGGTCGATGCAGTTGTGGGAGACATTGGTCAGCCCGTCCTCGAACCACTTGATCGACACCTTTCCTTTGAACGAGGTGTTCTTGACCTTGGTGTACGGCTTGAACCAGTCGATACGCTTGCCGTGCTTGCCCCAGAACTTGTCGGGGCTCTTGATGCTTTCCGCATACCATTTGAGGTAGGTCTCATTGTCGATGAGCGCGCGCTTCTTCCACGCTGCCTGCACTTTATGAACGTGGACTTCCGACATTTTATCGACATCCTCCCCAGGATTCAGTGCGCACGGCGGGGCGCGTGTTCAGGCACTATTGACGCGGTATTATTAGCAGGTAGCGCCGAAGGGCAACATTAGACATTCGGTTCGAGTGGCGGCGTGTCGCATCGAGACAAAAGTCGCGCGACGAAAGTTCAATGGTCTTTAACCCGCGCGGCGCACATTTTCCTGTCGGAGGGACAGGCAACCGAGCTGGAGTTGGCGTTCATGCACACCCTTTCGGAAACAGAACTCATGCTGAAGGGCTACGGCCTTACCACGGCCAAGCTGCTTTATCACTTTCCCGACCATCCGCATCTCTTGCAGACTTATATCTGGCAGGACTACGACATCGCGCCACGCTTTCCCGCGCTGGTCGCCTTCGTCGAATTCTGGAAGGCCAAGCTCGAGGGTCCGCTGCACTCGATACAGTTCACTCACCGCAAGCTCATCGCGCCGAACCAATGGCGCAAGGTCGATGGGGAGTTTGTGCTGCATTGAGGCTATTCAAGCCTCGGTGCGCTTGGCCATCAGGATCTCATCGACTTCTCGTCCGTCCTGCAGGAAGCCACAAGGAATGCGGCCAAAGGGCACAAAACCTTCCCGCTCATAAAATCGAACCGCGGCAGGATTCTCGGCGCTGACGGCGAGTTCCATCTGGCGGATGCCGGTCTCGCGGGCGTGTGTCATCAATGCCGCCAGCATCGCCCCTGCAAAACCTCCGCAGCGACGATCCTTGCGGAGGTAAACCATCACGAGCGTTGCTCGGTGCGCCATCTTGTCGGCGCCTTGCCGCATATAGCCCATTGGACCCACAGGTTCCGGTCCGTTGAAAGCGACAAAGACCGGATTGTGAGTCATGCGGTCCTTCCATTCCTCCTCCGAAAGCGCCTCCCATTGTGCCGCTGTTCTGGCAAATGCGTTCGGCTCTTCGCGGAGCGCTTCGAGGCGAATACGGCGAAAGATGTCGACGTCATCAGAGGTAAGCAGCAGACGAATCATCGCGAAGGGATGAGGTCGCCGGGCACAATCCTCAAGCGGTGTTGTCCTGACACATAACTGTTAATCTCGCGGACTAGTGAGGGTCGTGGGTGCCGAGAAGGCGTCCCGAAGGATTTCGCCCAACCTCATACGATGGGAAACACCATGACCCAGTTTTCATCCGCGCTATTGGCCAGCGCCACGGCCCTCATATACGCTGCGCCGGCACTCGCCCAGGACGCCCTGCCGCAAGTCAACGACAGCTATTTCAAGCAGGCCCAGGCGGAACTGCAAAAGATCATCGACCGCAAGCCGAACACCGGCAAGGCCAAGAACGTCATCCTTTTCATCGGCGACGGCATGTCGATACCGACCGTGACCGCCGCACGTATTTTTGAAGGCCAGAAGCTCGGCGTCGACGGCGAAAGCCACAAACTGTCCTTCGAGGACATTCTCCCCTACGCCGCGTTGTCGAAAACCTACACGCATGATTCCCAGGTCGCAGATTCCGCCCCGACGGCGACCGCCATGGTATCCGGCGTCAAGTCGGTCAACGGCACGCTGGGCGTGACCCAGGCGATCAAGCACGACGTTTGCGCCAGCGTGAAAGGCGCCGAGGTTACGACCATTTTCGAACAGGCCGAAAAGGCCGGCCTTTCCACGGGTATCGTATCGACGGCCCGCATAACCCACGCGACGCCGGCCTCGACCTATGCCAAGACGGCCAACCGCGATTGGGAAAACGACAGCCAGCTCACCGACGAAGCCAAGACGAATGGCTGCAAGGACGTGGCGGCGCAGCTGATCGACTGGCCTGTCGGCAACGGTTTCGAGGTGATTCTCGGCGGCGGCCGGTCGAACTTCATGCTGAAGGATCAGGCCGACCCTGAGGCCGCTGACAAGACCGGCGCCCGCACCGATAGCCGCGACCTCGTGAAGGAATGGCAGGCCAAGTACAATGACGGTGCCTATGTCTGGAACAAGGCGGAGTTCGACGCGATCGATCCGGCCAAGACAGGCCATCTGTTCGGCCTCTTCGAACGCAGCCACATGCAGTATGAAACCGACCGCGAAAAGGATAAGGGCGGCGAGCCCTCACTTGCCGAGATGACGGCCAAATCGATCGACCTGCTGTTGAAGGACGAAGACGGTTACGTGCTGATGGTCGAGGCAGGCCGCATCGACCACGCCCATCATGCCGGAAACGCCTATCGCGCGCTGCAGGACACGGTCGCCCTGTCGGATGCGGTGAAGGCCGCTTATGCCAAGGTCAATCCGGATGAGACGCTCATCATCGTCACCGCCGACCACAGCCATGTCTTCACCATGGCCGGCTATCCCAACCGCAACAACCCGATCCTCGGCGTTGCCGGCAGCGCCGACGACAAGAAGCCCTACACCACGCTCGGCTACATGAACGGCCCCGGCGCGATCAAGGAAGGCGAGGCGCGGCCCGATGTGACCGATGTCGACACGCAGGATCCCGATTATCTGCAGCAGGCGCTGGTGCCGCTCGAGGAGAGCGAGACCCATGCCGGCGACGATGTCGCGATCTTCGCGCAGGGTCCCTGGGCTCATCTGTTCCAGGGCGTGGTCGAGCAGAACATGATCTACCATGTCATGGCCAAGGCGACCGACATGGCGGCCAAGCCGCAGAAGCAGGCTTCCGCGCAATAGGCGGAATTCCGCCCGTCGCCGGCAAGAGCCGGCGGCGGCGTGGATCAATCTACCGGTAAGCCCATCAGGCGACGCCAGCGCCGGCTTTCGCGAAGCAGGCGCAGACTATCGGTCTCCTCGGCGAGCGTGCGCTGCGAGTATTTCACCCGCAGCGTCTCCAGCAACCGGCCCGCCGGCACCTCGGCCAAACGCTCCCGCACCGGCGTGTCATCCTCGATGACGCGCATGCCCCAGGCGTTCTCGCGCACGGAAAGGTCCTCCAGCAGCGCCCGCTCGTCACTGTCTGCGGGGTCGAGCACCCGCCGCAGCGCCGCCTGGAATAGTGGCAGGTAGCCGATCTGCCGGAAGCCGCCGAGCACGCGAACGCGCGGCAGGATCGACATAACGAGGAAGAGCAGGAACAGATTGGGCAGCAAGATGCCGTGGCGCAGCGCGTCGCGCAGCGCCACCCGCTCCAGCGGCACGGAAACACCCTGCGGCCGCTCGGCTTCGACCAGCCTGTCGCCGGCCAGGACGAGCTTGCGCACGCGCTTTTCCCGCAGGCCGAAGAAGTGCTGGGTGGAAAGCGGCATGAAGCGCCCATAGGGGCCGCTCGTGGCGTCTTCGAGCGCTCTTTCGAGATGCGCCCGCCTGGCGGGGTCGGTGATCAAACGCGAGACAAGGCTTCCCTCATCGTCGAGATGCCGGGCGACAAGCAGCGCCGCATGTCGATCGTCGAAGAAGACCGGACGCGCCGACGCCGGCTCATTCCAGTGCGCGACGAGATCGGCATTGATCTCCGCCAGCGCGTCGGCCGCGTTGCCCCATTTGCGGTCGCCGTTCGCCAGCAGAAGCTCCAGCCATCCGGATGTGCCTGCTGCGCCACGAATCTCCTCCAGCGCCTCGCGGTTAAGCTCGACCGGTCCCGCCCCGCAGACGCTTTGCCGGCACAATTTATGCCGGCCCATGCCGAACAGATTGATCTGGCGGTCGCCGGCATCGAGCCAGCCCGGCCCTTCCTTGCCCATCGTCTCCATGGTCACGGTGGTGCCGGAAAAAACGAAGAACGCCGGCAGCCCGATCTCGACCGCGCCGAGCCAGCCCAGCAGGAAGGCGTTGAAGGTGATCGGATCGAGCAGCAACTGGCTGTGAACGCCGGCCTGGATCACCGGCCGTGCGTCAAAACCGGCAAGAGCCGCCTCTACGTCTTGCGGTTGCACAATTAACTTCAACTGCTGCTTGAAAGTATCGCGAAGGTATTGCCTGGCCGTCTTGCCGATGGCCGAAACAGGCTGCGGCACCGCACAAAAAATGCGCGCGGCGTAATGCGTCACCGGAGCGTTCCAGCACTCCGAGATAGCGCGCGACACTTCCGGGCACAGGCCATCCATAACGGCTAATATGTCCCCCTCGGGCGCTGCCTTATCTTGATTCGATTGCACTTTTTGCCGTTTCCTTGTGCCGGCCATGCCGCAAGCCCGATGCCTTAGCGCTATTGGCCCGACATTCCAACGCCACCAGCCACCCGTGGACAGTTCGCTTCCTTTTTCATCCGAGCGCGCCTCGTCAGTTGACGTTGCACTGCGAAAGAGCGAAAAGTCAGACAGTTTCCCGCCTCCGCGGTGGGCGGTGTTTGACACCAATGTCCGCAATACATGCGTCAGGAAGCCGATCTTAAAGCCGACGCCGGATGGATGGGGCTCTCGCAGACCCCGAAAGCGAACGGGCCGAATGGCCAAGTTGAGGTAGACTGGCCATGATGCGGCGCTTCGAAGACGCTCGGATCCTGATGTACAGCCACGATACGTTCGGCCTTGGCCATTTGCGCCGCTGCCGCACGATCGCGCATTCGCTCGTCGAGGATTTCCGCGGCCTCAATATCCTGATCATATCGGGCGCGACCATCGCCGGCGCATTCGACTATCGAGCGCGCGTCGACTTCGTGAAGATCCCCAGTGTCATCAAGCTGCGTAACGGCGAATACACCTCGCTGGAAAAGCACATAGACCTGCAGGATACGCTGAAGATGCGGCAATCGATCATCCGCTCGACGGCGGAGACCTTCCGGCCCGACATTTTCATCGTCGACAAGGAGCCGCTGGGGCTGCGCGGCGAGATCGAAGACACGCTATCCTATCTGAAGACGCGCGGCACGACGCTGGTGCTCGGCCTGCGCGAGGTCATGGATGCGCCGCATCTCCTCGACGCCGAATGGAAGCGCAGCGATGTCATGCGCAAGATCGGCCTCTTCTACGATACGATCTGGGCTTATGGCCCGCCTGAGTTCTACGACCCGCTCACCGGGCTGGAGGTGCCAGCTGCGGTGCGGGCCAAGATGAAGTTCGTCGGCTTCCTGCAGCGCAGCGTTTCCGCCGACGAACAGCCCGGCCACCGCCCCGAGGGCGACTATATGCTGGTGACGACGGGCGGCGGCGGCGACGGCGCCGAACTGATCCACAATGTCATCCATGCCTACCAGCAGGATCCCACCCTCACCCATAAGGCGCTTGTCGTGCTGGGTCCCTACATGCCGGCCAAGAAGCGGCGCAAGCTGATCCGCAAGAGCGCCAGCATTCCGCACATCAAGATGATCGAGTTCGACAACCGCATGGAGGAACTCGTCGCCGGCGCAAAAGCCGTGGTGGCGATGGGCGGCTACAACACCTATTGCGAGATTCTATCCTTCGACAAGCCGGCGCTGATCGTGCCCCGGGTGCAGCCGCGCGAGGAGCAGCTGATCCGCGCCCGCCGCGCCGCCGAACTCGGATTGGTCGAGATGCTTTTGCCTGAGCAGGCCGAAGACCCGGTGCTTATGGCCGCGACGCTGAAGGAACTGCCGAACAGGCCGCGGCCGTCGCAGAGCAATCCCGATCTGCGCCTGGAAGGCCTGCCGCATATTTCGGAGATCGTCGGGGACTGGCTGGACAAGACCCAGCGGCCTCATTTCTCCGTGGTCGAAAGCACGAGCTGAAAATCTTGACCCGGCGTAGAGTGGTCGTGGTGCTGAAGGGCTATCCGCGGCTGTCGGAGACCTTCATCGCGCAGGAACTGCGGGGGCTGGAGCTTGCCGGGCTCGACCTGGTCATCGTTGCGCTGCGGCATCCCACCGACGCCAAGCGCCACCCGGTGCATGACGAGATCAAGGCGCCCGTTCTCTACCTTCCCGAATATCTGCACCAAGAGCCGGTGCGGGTTGCGCGCGCCCTGCTGGCCGCGCTTCCCCGCGGCGGGTTCTGGCGGGCGCTTGCCGCCTTCGCTCGCGACCTGCCTCGCGACCTGACGCGCAATCGCGTGCGCCGTTTCGGACAGGCGCTCGTGCTGGCAAGGGAGTGGCCGGAAGGCGCCAAATGGCTGCACGCGCATTTCGCCCATACGCCGGCCTCGGTGACCCGCTATGCCAGCCTGCTGCTCGGCCTGCCATGGACCTGCTCGGCCCACGCCAAGGATATCTGGACCTCTCCGGACTGGGAGCTTGCGGGCAAGCTCGCCACTGCCGATTGGACCGTCACCTGCACCCGGACCGGCTACGATCATTTGCGCAAGCTGGTGGATGGCCGCTCGGCCGTGCATCTCAGCTATCACGGCCTTGATCTCGATCGCTTCGGTCCTTTCGAAGGCCGGCAGGCGGTGCGCGATGGCTCCGATGCAGCTGCGCCGGTGCAAATCCTCAGCGTCGGCCGCGCCGTCGAAAAGAAGGGCTTCGACACGCTGCTTGAGGGTTTGGCGCTGCTGCCTCCCGAATTGCACTGGCGCTTTGTCCATGTCGGCGCGGGCGAGCAGCTTGGCGCCTTGAAGGTGCAGGCGGAGCGCCTCGGCCTGATGCACAGGATCGAGTGGAAAGGCGCACTTGCCCAGAAGGATGTGCTCGACCTTTATCGGCGATCGGACATCTTCGCGCTGGCCTGCAGGATTGCCGCCGACGGCGATCGCGACGGTCTGCCGAATGTGCTCGTGGAGGCGGCCAGCCAGAAGCTCGCTTGCGTCTCCACCAATGTCTCCGGCGTTCCAGAGCTTTTGGTCGACGGCGAGAACGGAATGGTCGTGCCTCCCGAAGACCCGGCATCGCTGGCGGCTGCGCTCCAGCGCCTGATCCGTTCGCCGGCACTGCGCCAAAGCCTGGGCGAAGCGGGTGAACGGCGGGTGCGCGAGCATTTCGACCACCGCTCCAGCATTCACCAGCTCAAGGCATTGTTCGAGCGTTCGTGGCAGGCCGCTGCATGAGCGCGCCGCGCGTTCTGTTCTATGTCCAGCATCTTCTCGGCATCGGCCACCTGGCGCGGGCGAGCCGCGTCGCTTCGGCGCTGGTCGAGGATGGTTTCGAGCTGACCCTTGTCACCGGCGGCGCGCCGGTAACCGGCTTTCCCGCCACGACTATCCGGCAGGTCGCATTGCCGCCCGTCATGGCCAGCGACAACGGATTCGGCGGCCTGGCCGACCTGAAGGGAGAGCCGATTGACGATGCGTTCCGCCACCGGCGGCGCGAAATGCTTCTCAGAATTTTCGAGGATACGAAACCGGATGCCGTCATCATCGAGGCGTTTCCCTTCGGCCGCCGGCAGATGCGCTTCGAATTGCTGCCCCTGCTGGAGGCGATTGCGTCGGCTTCGCCCCGTCCGCTCGCTGTGACATCGGTACGCGACCTCCTGCAGGAGCGCGTCAAGCCGGGGCGCAATGAGGAGACGCTGGTTCTCGTCCAGCGCTATTTCGATCTGGTGCTGGTGCATGGCGATCCGGCCTTTGCCCGCCTGGAAGACACTTTTCCGCTCGCAAGCCAGATCCACGGCAAGGTCGCCTATAGCGGCCTCGTCTCCGGTCCTGCGCCTGCGCCATCGTCCGACCGCTTCGATGTCCTGATTTCCGCCGGCGGCGGCGCTGCCGGGCGCGATCTTGTCCGCGCGGCGGTCGGCGCGGCTCGCATGGCGCCCGACGGCCAGCGCTGGGGCCTGATTGCCGGACCCAACCTCCCGGCCAGCGACTTCGAGGCTGCCGCCGCGGAGGCGCCAGCCCCGCTCTCGCTGTTCCGGTTTCGTGAGGATTTCGGCGGCCTGCTTGCCAACGCAGAGCTTTCCGTCTCGCAGGCGGGCTACAACACGGTCTGCGATCTGCTGCGCGCCGGGTGCCGCGCGCTGCTGGTGCCATTCGCCGCTGGCGGCGAGACCGAGCAGACCGCGCGCGCCGAGCGGCTGGAACGGATGGGGCTCGCCAGCGTCATCGCGGAGGAAGCGCTGAACCCTTCGGCGCTCCACGCCGCTGTCGAGAAGGCCTTGGCGGGACCGAAGCCGCCTGGCAACACGCTCGACCTGGACGGCGCGAAAGGGTCGGCACGCGTGCTGCGGCGGCATCTGGAGATCCGGCCGTAGGGATTGGGCGAGATCGCTCCCTTGCAGCAATCTATGCCCCCTCCAATGAAACTACCCGCACTTGCCAATCAACTGCGATCACACCGACCCGATCAGCATGAAGCGCGTATATTTCTTTTGCGGCAGTTCGCCGGCAAAGCGCAAATCCGCGAGCCGGACCAGCGCCTCGAATTCCGCGAGTGAGGCGACGCAGTTGATGTGCGTCGGCTCGGCGAAATAGTCATTCGACTGCAGCAGGACACGGGTTCCCCTGGGCAGCAGGTCGAGCCAGCCGCGCACATCGGCGATGTGCTCGCAACTGGTGTTGACCACAAGATCCGGGCGCGCACCCGCATAGTCTAGCGCGTACATATCGCCGGTGATCGCATTGAAGCGCTCGCCAGCCGCCTTGTTCAAGGTGCGCGCCACCGGCTTGACGGCGTCGTCGATGTCGATGCTGTCGATCGCCCCTATATCGAAGCGCTTATCCTCGAACAGCATCGCGGCGAGCACGCCATACCAGCCGCCCAACACCCAGATGCGCTGGAATTTTCCGCCGCAGCTTTCGAAAAGCTCGTCGCGCGCCCACATTTTGCAGGCCACCTGCTTATGATTGAAGGCGGTGGCGACGTCAGCCTCGGGGTGCTTCGCGATAACGCGCGCAATATTGGCAACCAGCTCGCTGCGGCTGTAGGCGGCAATGCCCCGCGTCAGGTCGAAGGCGTGTTCCCGCCAATCCTGCTCGGGGGCGTCCATTTTTGTAGCGTCATTCATCGCCGTCTTTTATGTTGCGCGCGTGGCTTGCACAACGCATTCTCCGCACCAACCGTAACCCATCTGGACAAAGCATGCTGCAGACCGTGACGATCCCGCCCGGTGTCGAAGACAGCCTTCCGCACCTCTCGGGCCCCGCTGCGGCGGTTCGCCAGGTTCTCGCCGCGCATTTCGTGCGCGATTGCGAGCATGTCGTCGAAATCGGCGGCCATATTCGTCCGGTGACGGATTACCTCATCCACGCGCCGCGCTCGGTTCTGTCCGTCGACCCGAAGACCCCCGCCTACGAGGCCGATCAACTGCATGGCCGGCCCTGCCATGTGCGCCATGTGCCGAAGAAATTCCAGGAGGTCGCCTACGACTACGCGCCGCGCAGCTATGGTTTGGTTCTGCTGGGCTATTCGCTTAAGCCGTACGGGCAGCGCGAGCCGCTCGGTCAATTGCTCTTTTCGCTAATCGACAACGCCAAGGTCGTGGTGATCGAATACCCGCCGGCGCTGGAACGGGCCACCTCGCAGGTGCCGGAGATCGTCAGCCGGCCATCGCTGAAGGTGCACTGCCACTTCACGCTGGACCTCGGCGACGAGGCCATCACCGATTCGCCCTACGCGCGGCGCAGCTTCACCGTGCTTCATCCAAGCGACTGAGCGAGCCAGACCGCATGGAGCCCAGCCTCGCTCGCTACATCTGGACGCATACCTGGCGGCAGCAGCTCTGGATCGTCGCCATCGTCGTTCTGTCGATGATCCCCTATTACATGTCGTTCGACCTGCCGAAACTGATCGTCAACGGACCGATCCAGGGCGACGGTTTCGAGAGCGCCGGCGCCACCCAGCGCTTCATGCACCTCGCCTACGATCTGCCGCTCATCGGCCATGTGGAGTTTTTCGGCGGCATCGAACTGGAGCGCCAGCAGACATTGTTCGCGCTGAGCATCGTGTTCCTGCTGCTGGTCATCATCAACGGCCTCTTCAAATTCTACATCAATACCTACAAGGGCCGCCTCGGCGAGCGGATGCTGCGGCGCATCCGGTTCCAGCTTGTCGATCTGGTGCTGCGCTTTCCCGTCAGCCACTTCAAGCGGGTGAAATCGGCCGAAGTGGCGACCATGGTGAAGGATGAGGTGGAACCGCTTGGCGGGTTCATCGGTGACGCCTTCGTGCAGCCGGTCATGCTGGGCGGCCAGGCGCTCACTGCCATGGTGTTCATCATGGTGCAGAATTTCTGGCTCGGGCTCATCGCGCTGGGCATCGTGCTGGTGCAGATCGTGCTTATTCCGAAGATGCGGCGGCGACTGCTGATTCTCGGCCGCGAACGCCAGCTCACCGCACGCGAACTGTCCGGACGGGTCGGCGAAATCGTCGACGGAATCGGCACCATCCACATCCACGATACGTCGAACTACGAACGCGCCGACATTGCGGCGCGGCTCGGGCGCATCTTCAAGATCCGGTACGACATCTACCAGTGGAAGTTCCTGGTCAAATTCATCAACAATTTCCTCGCCCAGATCACGCCGTTCCTGTTTTATCTCATCGGCGGCTATCTTGCGCTGCATGGCCGCCTCGACGTCGGACAGCTGGTTGCCGTCATCGCTGCTTACAAGGATCTCCCAGGCCCTATGAAGGAACTGATCGACTGGGATCAGATCCGCCAGGACGTTCAGGTCAAATACGCGCAGGTTGTCGAGCAGTTCACGGTCGACCGCGTGCTGGATGCCAAGCATCAGGAGGTGACGCTGGAGCCTGTCGGACCGTTGAGCGGCGCGCTGGCGGCGGTGAACCTGTCGATAATGGACGACAGCGGCGCCTCGCTGGTGGAGCGCGTCTCGTTCGAGATCAAGCCCGGCGAATCGGTCGCGCTCGTCGGTACGGCAACGGGTGGCGCGGAAGCGCTCGCGGAAGCCTTCGCCCGGTTGACCAGACCGGCCGGCGGCCGGGTCACCTCCAACAACACCGACGTTCTGGAGATTTCGGAAGCGGTTACCGGCCGGCGTATCTCCTACGCCTCGTCGGACGTTTCATTGTTCCAGGGAACGCTGCGCGACAATCTGCTCTATGGATTGAAGCACGCGCCGCTCAAGCAGGCAGAATATGAAGGCGCCGCGGCGCTGCATCGCCGCTGGGAGATCGACGAGGCGCGTAGCGCCGGCAATCCCGATTTCGACATCCATGGCGACTGGATCGACTATGTCTCGGCCGGAGCGACCGGACCTGACGATCTCCATCTTGCGATCCGGCCGGTGCTTGACGCCGTCATCCTGTCCCGCGACGTTCTCGACCTCGGGCTGCGTTCCACCGCAACCCTCGACCAGCACGGCGAACTGATCGGGCGTATCGTCGAACTTCGGCAGGCGCTGCGCAAGCAACTGGAAAAGGAAAAGGTAAGCGGATTGGTCGTGCCGTTCGAACCGGGCGCCTATAACAGGGAAGCCACGGTGTTCGAGAACCTGCTGTTTGGGTCGGTCATCGATCCGATGCTGGCGGGCCGGGCCATTGCCGCGAACGCATATTTCATCTCGGTGATGGTCGAGGCCGGTCTCGACCGGTCGCTCTACGATATGGGCCTCGAAATCGCCGACCAGGCCATCGACCTGTTTGCCGACCTGCCCCCCGACCATCCCTTCTTCCAGCAACTGGCCTTCATGACGCCGGACGAAATCCCGGTCTATCAGGCGCTGCTGCAAAAGCTGAAGGGAAAACCTTACGAGAGCGTGGCGCGCGAGGATCGCGTGGCGATCATCTCGCTCAGCTTTTCCTACATCGAGCCGCGCCACCGCTTCGGCCTGTTGACCGACGAGCTGATGGACAAGATCGTTCAGGCTCGCGAGGATTTTTATCGCAACCTGCCCCCGAACATGAAGCACTCGATAGAGCGCTACGATCCGGAGCGCTACACCATTGCGGCCACTGTCATGGACAACGTCCTGTTCGGCCGCATCAGCAATACGCAGGCCGACGCCGCAGACAAGGTCAGGACCATCGTTTGCGACATCCTCGACCAGCTTGGGCTCTACGACGATGTGCTCGACGTCGGCCTCGGTTTCAACGTCGGCGCGGGCGGACGCAGGCTGACCGGTGCGCAGCGGCAGAAACTGGACGTTGCCCGGGCGCTGCTGAAGCGCGCCGATTTCATTATTTTCAACCGGCCGCTGCTGGCTCTCGACAGTCGTGTTCAGGAGCAAGTCCTGAAGAACATTCTGAAGCAGGTGCGGTCGGGAGACCACAGCCCCGCGATCGTCTGGGTGGTCACGACGCCGGCGATGGCCCGGCATTTCGATCGGGTGATCGTGTTCGACTCCGGGCAGCTGGTCGAGGAAGGAACACACGAGACACTGCACGCGGGAAACGGTATCTTCAAAGGATTGCTCACTTGAGAAATCACCGGGCAACACACAGGCAAGGCATACGGCCATGATGCTGAAGGAAGAAGTGGGAATGCTGCGGCAGGTGCCGCTTTTCGCCGGGATCGAACCCCACAAACTGAAGCTGCTGGCGTTCACTTCCGACAGGGTCAGCTACAGCAGCGGCCAAACCCTGTTCGAGCAGGGTGACGAGGGGGATGCGGCCTACGTCATTCTTTCAGGCACCGCGGATGTGATCGTCAATTCCGAGGCCGGGCCCATCAAGGTGGCGGAGGTGGCTCCGAACTCGATCGTCGGCGAGATTGCAATCCTGTGCGACGTGTCGCGCACCGCGACGGTGAAGGCGACCGGACAGCTGGAGACGCTACGCATTCGCAAGGATCACTTTCTGCGACTGTTGAAGGAATTCCCGGAGATGACGATCGAGATCGTGCGCGTGTTGGCGGACCGGCTGTCCAACACCACAGCCGAACTCGCCGACGCGCGCAGCAACAAGCATTGAACATGCGCACTGAAGCCGCGGCCAGCGATGTCGAAGGCCCTTTGAGCGCGAAGGATCTGCCATCTCGCCTTATCCAGATTGCCTGTCTATGATGCCGTTCAAGGCGCCGGTCCGATGAAGAGGCAGGATGGCTAGGGACGTGTTTCGGGTGAAGTTCTGGGGCGTGCGCGGCAGCATCCCGGTTTCGGGAGCCGAATTCGCTATTTATGGCGGAAACACATCCTGCATCGAGATGCTGTGCGGGGACCATCGCCTGATCTTCGACGCCGGTTCGGGCCTGCGCGAGGCGGGCGAAAGGCTTCGCCATGAAACCCTTGGCCAGCTCGACCTGTTCTTCACGCATTGCCACTATGACCACATTATCGGCTTCCCCTTTTTCGCTCCGCTCTTCGACAAGACGACCAAAATGACGATCTGGTCCGGGCATCTATCAGGCAAGATGACCACGCTGGAGATGGTATCCGCCTTCATGCGTCCGCCCTGGTTTCCGGCTGAGCTGGAGGTCTGCAAGGCAAAGTTCACCTGGCGCGATTTTGTCGCGTTCGACGTGCTTCACCCGCAGCCGGGCATCACGGTTCGCACTGCCAGCCTCAACCATCCCGGCAAATGCATCGGCTATCGCATCGAATGGGCAGGGCGCGTCGTGGCCTATGTCACCGACACGGAGCATGTTGAGGGCGAGCTGGATGCCGCCGTTCTGGGGCTGATCGAGAATGCCGACCTCGCCATCTACGACTGCACCTATCTGGAAAGCGAAATGCACAACCGGCGCGGCTTCGGCCACTCGACCTGGGAACAGGGCGTGAAGCTGTGCAAGGCCGCGGGCGCCAAGCGTCTGGCATTGTTCCACCATGATCCAGTCCGCAGCGACGCCGAACTCGCGGCGATGGAAAGGCAAACCGCTGACGCCTTGCCCGGATCCTTTGCCGCGCGAGATGGCCAGGTGGTCGAGTTCACGCCGGTCAAGGCGCGGACCTGATCGGTTCGCGCTCCAATAACGCCGAGGCCGGAAGCCACTCCGCGCCGCAATCCCGGCAGAGTGTAAACAGCCGCTCCAGAAAATCCCACGCCGATTCATCGTGCACAAGATGATGGGCCAGCAGCCCAACCGGATCGCCGCCGTCCTGGGCGAGCTGCAATTGCGCAATGATGGCTTCGATCAGCAGCGCATGCGGGTGGCACCCGCCAGTTCCGTGCCAGTCCATGAGGTCCACATTGCTGTTGATCATCGCAATGGGAGACGGCTTGCGCGGCCCGTAGACGGATATGGCTTCGAAGCCCAGGCCGGCCAGTTGCGGCAGCAGCGTAGCGTCGATGCGGTTCCACGGGGGCACCAATACCGAGACGAAGTGCCGGCCATTCAGGCGAGCGAGTTTTTCGCGCCCCTCACCAAGTTCGGCCAGCACCTGCGCCGCGGGGCGATGCGAGCCGAGCTCCTGCTTCTTCTGGTCGGCCGGCGCGTGATTTGTGTGCGCCCAACCGTGAACAGCGACGGAAACATGCGGTGATCTGCGCAGCGGTGCCGCAAGGTCTTCGCCGGTCCTGGCGGGGATGACCGCCAGCAGCAACGGCACGGAGTATCGTTCGGTGAGGCCGACCAGCCTGTCCAGCGCATCGGTGGGCAGAACCGCGTCGTCGTCGCGCAGCCAGAATGGCGCCGGGCGGCCAGCCATACGCCAACCCTCCAGCGCTTGCGCCAGGACAGACCAGGGGTCCGCCGTCACGGCCACACCGCCAGCGATTTCAGGATGGCGTTCAACTGCTGCGCGGCAGCGTCGAGCGACCGCTCCTTGTGAACGAAGTCGCGTGCGGCGCTGCCCATGTCCCGCCGTCCGGCGGGGTCGCCGAGAAAGCGGGCTACCGCCTCGGCGAAGGCCGCCGCGTCGCCAGCCGGCGTCAGCAAGCCGGTGACGCCATGCTGCACGACTTCGGGCACGCCTGCCGTATCCTGCGCGACGACAGGAAGGCCGGCCGCCTGCGCTTCGAGATAGGCCAGCCCATAAGCCTCGCCCTCGCCCGGCCAGACGTAGAGATCCGCGTGCGAAAGGATCATCGGGATCAGGTCGCCGCGCAGTTCGCCGAGCCATTGGATGCGATGAGCGGGAAAGCCCGCGAACAGCGCCTGCACGTCGTCGCGCGCCGGCCCATCGCCCACAATAGTCAGGTGCCAATGCGCCTCGCCGAGCAACCGGAGAGACTGTGCGAGCAGGCGGTAGCTCTCATATTTGTCGCCCGGCCGCATCATGGCAACAGTGACCAGCCGGGCAAATCCCGGCGCTATCTCACGATTGAAGGCCGTCGCGTCGATAAAGGGGGGCACGACCGCAAGCTTCGCCGACGGAACACCTTCGGTCAGCCCCACGCGGTCGCGCGCGGTGAAACAGATGTTGACCGCCGCATTGCGCACCGCATCCTGGACCGCAGCCTGCGTTTCGCCCCAGACGCCTTGCCCGCGCCGCGCGGAGTAGGACGCCTCGGCGGTGACATAGGGAATGTCCAACGCCTGCGCGATTTTCGGGCCGATCATGTCAGGCGCCTTGTAGTAGGGATGGTAGGTAAACCAGAGATCCGGCGCATCGCCGGTCCATTGCGCTTCAAGCCGTGCAACTTCGGCCGCGGCCTCGACGTATTTCCCAGCATAATGCCCGGCATCGGGGGTCGCGCAGAAACTGCGCAGCTCCGACGCCAGTTCGACGCGGTGCCCCGCCTTTTCCAGCGCGCGCAGCAGAAGCCGCGCCATCTGCCGGTCGCCGGATGGCACCGCGTGGTTGGGTGACTTGAGAGGAGCGTAGAAGGCGATCCGCATCGGTCGGCTATACCGCCGAATTTCGGGGCCAAGTCAAATCCGATGAACGTAAACAGAGCGCCGAACGCGCCAAAACATGGTAGAGAAACAGGATGGATACTCGCACCGCAGAACGCGCGTTTCTCGATTCGGTACCGATGTTTACCGCGTTTGAGGGCGTCGCCGATCTCGCCAATTACCGCGCCCTGCCTGGCGATTGGGTGCTGGCGAGCGCCGATATCGTCGGCTCGACCGATGCGATCGCAGCGGGACGGTACAAGTCGGTCAACACCGCCGGCGCAAGCGTCATCTCCGCCTTGCTCAACCAGCTCGACCGCCGCGACCTCCCCTTCGTCTTTGGCGGCGACGGCGCGCTGGTCGCACTGCCCGGCATACAGCGCGTGGCCGCGCGGTCCGCTCTGGCGGCGGTGCAGGCCTGGGTCGCCGACGAACTTGAACTCGACCTTCGCGCGGCAATCATCCCGATGGAGGATGTGCGCGCAGAAGGGCTCGACGTGCGCGTGGCGCGCTTCAGGGCGTCGGATCACGTTTCCTACGCAATGTTTGCCGGCGGCGGGGCCAGCTGGGCGGAAAGCGAGATGAAGGCCGGGCGTTACCGTGTGGAGCCCGCAGCGGCGGGAACGCGGCCGGACCTCACCGGCCTTTCCTGCCGCTGGGACCCGATCGAGGCGCGCGCGGGCGAGATCGTGTCGATCATCGCGGTGCCGACGGGAGCCGAAAGCAGGGAAGCCTTCTCGGCGATGGTGCAAGACATCGTTGCGCTGGCCGGCGAACAGGAGCGCGAGGGCCATCCCGTGCCGGTCGACGGTCCCGGATACAGCTTTCCGCCGAGGGGCCTGGAATTGGAAGCCCGGGCCCTGGCGCCCAAGGGCGGCCGGCGGCTGCTGGCGAAGCTTTCCATTCTGGCACAGTTGGCGCTCACCTCGGTGCTCGACAAGACCGGATGGAGCCTCGGCAGTTTCAGTGCCCGGCGGTACAAGCGCGACGTTGCGCAGAACTCCGACTTCCGCAAATTCGACGATGGGCTGAAGATGACGATCGACGTCAGCGAATCGGTTCTGGAGCGCATCGAGCAGCGCCTGCAGGCTGCCGAGGCGGCGGGCATCTGCCGCTACGGCCTGCACCGGCAGAAATCCGCCCTGATGACCTGCATCGTGGCGACCCCGCTGGAACGCGACCATATCCACTTCGTGGACGGTGCGGCCGGCGGCTATGCGATGGCGGCAACCAACCTCAAAGCGAAGGCTGCGGCTTGAGCTTCGCCGGCGCAATGACTAACTGTGCTGTTCGGCTGCCGGGCGCGTTGCGCCTGCGTCGCCGCTGCCTCAACCAGTTGAACGAGTAGCCGGTCTTGGACGCACTATCCCGCCCTCGTCACGCTCTTATGGACCGGATTTCGGCGCGTTCGGCGCGGGCCGGCGTCATCGGCCTGGGCTATGTCGGCCTGCCGTTGGCCATGGCGATTGCGCGGGCTGGTCTTCCCGTGACCGGCTTCGACATCGATCCCGACAAGGTCATCGCGTTGAACGGCGGTTCCTCCTATATCGAGGCCGTGCCGGCGGCGGTCCTGTCGGATGAGGTGCAAGCTGGCCGATTCGCGGCTACGGCCGATTTTTCCAAGCTGGCGGAATGTGACGTCATCATCATCTGCGTGCCCACGCCATTGACCCGACACCGCGAACCCGACCTGTCCTTCATCGAAAAGACCGCGCGGTCGATTGCGGCGTCGCTGCGCTGGGGCCAGTTGGTGGTGCTGGAATCGACCACCTATCCCGGCACCACGGACGGCGTTCTCAAACCGATCCTCGAAGCGGGCGGGCTGAAATCCGGAACGGATTTCTTTCTCGGCTTTTCGCCGGAGCGCGAGGACCCCGGCAACCGCGACTTTCAGGTGTCCACGATTCCCAAGGTCGTCGCTGGCGATGGGGACGATGCTACGACGCTGATGGCCGCGTTCTACGGCGCCGTGGTGAAGACCGTCGTCCCAGTCTCGACGCCGGCAACGGCCGAAGCGGTCAAGCTGACCGAGAACATCTTCCGGTCGGTCAACATCGCCCTCGTCAACGAATTGAAGTTGGTCTACGGCGCGATGGGGATAGACATCTGGGAGGTGATCGAGGCGGCGAAAAGCAAGCCGTTCGGCTACATGCCCTTTTACCCCGGACCGGGGCTTGGCGGGCATTGCGTGCCGATCGACCCCTTCTATCTCACCTGGAAGGCGCGCGAATACGACCTGCAGACCCGTTTCATCGAGCTTGCCGGCGAGATCAATTCTGCAATGCCTCGGCATGTCGTGGCGAGCCTCGCCGAAACGCTCGACCGGCGGTTGGGCAAGGCGCTCAGCCGTTCCCGCATTCTCGTCGTTGGGCTTGCCTACAAGAAGAACGTGCCCGATATCCGCGAAAGCCCATCGCTTCGGCTGATGGAGCTGATCGAGGAACGAGGCGGCATGGCCGCCTACCATGATCCGCACGTCGCCGAAATCCCGTCGACCCGCGAGCATGCCAGTTTGAAGGGCCGTACATCGGTGCCGCTCGACCGCGATACATTGGGCGCTTTCGATGCGGCGATCGTCGCGACCGACCATGACGGCGTCGACTATGCGGCGATTGCCGCCGCCCTGCCCATCATCATCGACACGCGCAATGTGTTCGCAAAGCTCGGCATTGCGGGGGAAAATGTCGTCAAGGCTTGAGGCATTTTGGCAGGAAGCGTGCGCGGCGGACTTGAAAGCGACCGTTGCTGTCGCCACCTCTTCAAGCTCGCACCGCGCCCGCTGCGCCGTTGCCCTTCCATTCGGAGCAAAGACAAGTGCTTAAGCAGCTCTCCACCCAGCCCTCGCTCGAGGTCACGCGCGCGAACCCAACCGATGTTTCCGAAATCCTGCTCGACCGGGTTGCCGACTGGCTGACGCGCTCGGCTCTCGACGGGCATAATCTCGATGTCATCGTGCGCGGCTTTTGCGAGCGTCTTTCCGCGTCCGGCCTGCCGATCATGCGCGCGCATCTGAGCTTTTCGATGCTGCATCCCTTGTACGACGCGCTGGGCTTCACCTGGATTCGCGGCAAGGGCATGGAGGTCGAAGGTTTCCGCAAGGACGGCCACACGCCTTCCGACCGGTTCATCACCAGCCCCTATTACCATCTCATCAGCAATGATCTCGATCATATGCGCCGCCGCCTCGATCCCGCGACGCCATCGGAGTTTCCGATTTTCGACGACCTGAAGAAGATGGGCGCGACCGACTATCTCGCTTTCGTGCACTCCTTCTCCAGCAATGAAGACCAGGGCATGATCGGCTCCTGGACCACCGATGCGCCCGGCGGGTTCAGTGAAAACATGATCGCGGAATTGCTTCGCATGCAGAGCCACCTCGCGGTCGCCAGCAAGATGGCGGTGCTCAGCAAGCTGGCCGACAATATGATGACGACTTATCTCGGCGGCGAGGCGGGTAAGCGTGTGCTCAACGGCAAGATCAAGCGCGGCGAGGGCGACACCATCCGCGCGGCGCTGGTGATGGCCGACATGCGCGGCTCCACGAGACTGGCCGAAACGGCCGGCCGCGAGGTTTATATCGATACGTTGAACCAGTTCTTTGATGCCATCGCCACGCCGTTCAACCGTGAGGGGGGCCAGATCCTGAGTTTCCTCGGCGATGGCTTCCTGGCGCTGTTTCCCTGTGAAAGGCATCGCGCGCCTTCGGAAGTGGCGTGCCGCGCGGCGCTGAGCGCGGCAATGAAGGCGACGGCGCGGATGGCCGATTTGAACACGCGGCGCCGCAACGAAGGCCTTGAAGAGATCGGCTTCGGCATCGGCCTGCATGTCGGCAATGTCATGTTCGGCAATGTCGGCCTTTCCGACCGCTTGACCTTTTCTGTGTTCGGCTCGGCGGTGAACGAGGTGCAGCGCCTGCAGAACCTGACCAAGAAGCATCCGCACCGGCTGATCACCAGCAAGGATTTCGCCACCTATTGCGGCGGCGACGGCTGGGTCACGCTCGGCAAGGAGAAACTCGCCGGCATCAAGCAGCAGGTGACGGTGCTGACGCCCGACATGGCCGAGGCGGAGATGCTGGAGGAAGAGTTCGGACACGACCAGCACTTCGATCATATGTCGGACGCCGAGCAGGTGATCATGCTCCATCGCGACGCAGGCCGCAGCGGCGGCAGCAATATCAAGAAGCTGCAATGACGGCTTGTTCGTTTCGTCTCGCGGCGATGGCTGTCGTCGCCGCGCTTTCCTGCGGCACAGCCAATGCGGCCAGCGAAAAGCTTGTCGATGGTTTCGACGGCGCGGATTTCTCGTCCGCCGGCGGTCTTTATTACAAGAAAAATGTGGAGCAGCAGGCAGGCCTCGTCGAATTCCAGAGTGGCGTCGTCAGGAGCGGCGCCGGGGCGCTGAAGCTCACCGTCAAGCCGCTCTGCCCGAAAGAGGATGAGGATTGCAGCGAACGCGCCGAGATCTGGGAACGCACCAAGCTGCGCCCCGCCTATGACGAGGGGGTATGGTACGGCTTCGCGGTCAAGTTCGCCGATCCCGTCCCAACCGACGATCACCGCTATCTGATCGCCCAGTGGAAGCGTGAGATCGACCCAGGCGCCGAAGGCGACTTCAGCCCGTTCCTTGCTTTCCGCCTGCGCAACGGCAAGCTTTTCGTCACCGTCGAGACGAACTATCGACCCGGGCTGGACGGCGCCAAGGTCACGGGTCCCGGCGCCTGTGCGCCGAAGGGCACATCTGTCTGGCTGCGTCCCGACACCAACCAGATGCGGGCGCTGGTCGCCGCGGACGCCAGTTGGTTGCCGGCGGACGGCGAGCTTTACTCTTCCTGCACGGACCAGATCGAGGTGACGAGCCATGGCAACGCACTGCCATCGCCCGCGTCCGGCTGGATCGATTTTGCTATCCTCAGCAAGCCAGGCCCGGACGGCTCCGGGCGTATCGAACTCTTCGCCAACGGCAAGCCGGTGGTGACAGTCAGGGGCATGGTCGGCCATGCCGACAAGGGATTGGGCAAGAACCAGTACTTCAAGTTCGGTCCCTACCGGGACGGTCACGCCTCTAACTGGACCCTCTATTATGACGACTTCCGCCGGTCTCCCGACTGCGCGGACGTACTGAAGGACGGTATCTGCCCAGCGCCCTGAGGCCCGGGCAAAAATCGACCCATGGCCGGACTGATTCACCCAAGGTCCGCAGCGACGGCGACGAAGTGACACCCGGGAACGATCGGCGTATCGCGCCCTGCCCATATTCCTATCTCGCTAGCCACTAATATGATCTGACACAGCCCTTCAATCGCGGCAAAACTTGCACTAGGCTCCAGCCAAAGGCCGTGCCACTGTGGGAAAAGGCGCGCCGCCAATGGGGACGAACGCATGAGTGCAGGGACCGATCTCTTGCGGGTCGAGGATCTTGGGATTTCCTTCGCCATGATGGGCGGAGCGATCAACGCGGTTCGCGGCGCCAGCCTACGCGTTCTGCCCGGCAAGGTGACTGCGCTGGTGGGCGAGTCCGGCTCCGGCAAGTCGGTGTTGAGCCAAGCGGTCATGGGCATTCTTCCGCGCACGGCCAAGGCCACCGGCCGCATCCTGTTTTCCGACCCGCTGACGCCGGGCAAGACCGTCGATCTCCTGCAGCTGCCGCGCGATGGTGAGGAGATCCGCGCCATCCGGGGCAGCCGTATCAGCAAAATCTTCCAGGAGCCGATGACGTCCCTGTCGCCGCTGCACACCATCGGCAACCAGATCACCGAAGTCCTGCGCATCCACACCGAAATGTCCGCGTCCGAGCAGCGTGAGCGTACCGAGGAGATGCTAGGTCTCGTCGGTTTCAAGGACCCGAATCGGGCCTACAATATGTATGCTTTCGAACTCTCGGGCGGCCTCCGCCAACGCGCCATGATCGCCATGGCGCTGATTTGCCGGCCGGCCCTGCTGGTAGCCGACGAGCCGACGACTGCACTCGACGTGACCATCCAGGCACAGATCCTGCTGTTGCTGCGCGGCCTGCAGGAAAAGCTCAACATGGCGATGCTCCTGATCACCCATGATCTCGGCGTCGTCGCCAACGTCGCCGACGAAGTGGTCGTGGTCTATCATGGCGAGGTCATGGAGGCCGGTCCCGTGGAGCAGATCTTCCGCCGGCCATCCCATCCCTACCTCAAGGGTTTGATGGCTGCGGTTCCGCATTTCGACATGAAGCCCGGCGAGCGCCTGAAGGCCTTGCGCGAGGTTCCGGTCAATGTCGAGCACCTCATGGGCAAGGAGAAGGACGAACGCGCCGCGCCCGATGTGCTGCTGAGCGTACGCGATCTGTCGAAGTCGTTCGTCACGCGCCAATCCGGCTGGTTCGGCAAGGGTCACGAAACGCCGGTGAAGGCCGTGGACGGCGTCAGTTTCGACATCAGGCGTGGCGAATGCCTTGGCCTTGTCGGCGAGAGCGGCTGCGGCAAGACGACGGTCAGCAAAATCCTGATGCGCGCCCTGACGCCCGATACCGGCGCGGTGACCTACAATGGGGCGGACGGCTCCATCGATGTACTGAAGGCGGAGGGCGCGGAATTGCGCAAGCTGCGCACGCGCATCCAGATGGTCTTTCAGGACCCGGTTTCCTCGCTGTCCCCGCGCATGACGGTGCAGAACATCCTCAGCGAACCGCTGGAGATCCACAATCGCGGCGATGCGCGCTCGCGGCTGGAAATGGTCAAGTCGCTGATGGAGGCGATCGGCCTCGACAAGCGCTTCATCAGCCGCTACCCGCACAGCTTCTCCGGCGGCCAGCGCCAGCGCATCGGCATTGCACGCGCGCTTGCGCTGGGACCCGACCTGATCGTCTGCGACGAGCCGGTCTCGGCGCTGGATGTTTCGGTGCAGGCGCAAATCCTCAACCTGCTGAAGGACCTCCAGAAGGACCTCGGCCTCACCTATCTGTTCATTTCGCACAATCTCGCCGTGGTCGACTACATGGCCGACCGCATTGCGGTGATGTATGCCGGCCGCATCGTCGAGCTCGCGCCGCGCGAGGTGCTGATGCGAAAGCCCGTCCACCCCTACACCAAGGCCTTGCTCGCGGCCGTGCCCTTTCCGGATCTCGACCGGCCACTGGATTTCGGCACGATCAAATTCGACGGCGCGGCCACCAAGGCCGCCTGGGAACCGCAGTTTCGGGATGAGGGGGAGGAGGGCGTGCTGGCCCCGGCCGATCTTGGCGATGGCCATTTCGTGCTGGCGCGGCGCGCGGCCGATGCAAGGGAGTTGCGGCCATGATGAATCGCAGAAAAGCCCTTGGCATTATCGCGGCGACAATGGTTCCCGGGGTTGTGCGCGCCGGCGGACTGGAACCGCAGATGTTCGAGGAGCAGCTCAAGACGGGCAAGCTCCCGCCCTTGGTCGACCGCTTGCCGAAGACGCCCCGCGTGATCAATCTCGCCGCCATGGGGCGTCAGCCCGGCCGCTATGGAGGATCGATCCGCATGCTGATCGGCAGCCAGAAGGATATCCGGCTGATGACGATCAACGGCTATGCGCGGCTGGTCGGCTATGACGAGAAGCTGAACTTCCAGCCCGATATCCTGGAAAGCTTCACGGTGGAGGAAGGGCGGATCTACACCTTCAAGCTCCGCGACGGCCATAAATGGTCCGACGGCAGCCCGCTCACGCCGGAGGATTTCCGCTATTCCCTCGAAGATGTGTGGCTGAACGAATCGCTGTCGCCCGGCGGACCGCCCACGGCGATGATCGTCGGCGACAAGCCGCCGCGCTTCGAGATCGTCAATCCGCTGACCATTCGTTATACATGGGATTCGCCGAACCCCGATTTTCTGCCGGCGATCGCATCGGCACAGGCGCTCAGCCTCGTCATGCCGTCGGCATATCTCAAGCAGTTCCACGAGAAATATCAGGACGCCGACAAGCTGAAGGCCCTGGTCAAGGAGCACAAGGTCAAGAAGTGGTCGGTGCTGCACCTTCGGATGGCCAGGCAGTATCGGCCCGAGAACCCGGAATTGCCGACGCTGGACCCCTGGCGCAACACCACCGAGCCGCCAGCTGAGCAGTTTGTCTTCGAGCGCAATCCGTACTTCCACCGCATCGATGAAGTGGGCATGCAACTGCCCTATATCGACAAGGTGATCCTGAACGTTTCCTCGTCGGCCATCCTGCCGGCCAAGGTCGGCTCCGGCGACAGCGATCTTCAAGGGTCCGGCATCGACTTCGCCGATTACACTTTCCTGAAAGACGCCGAGAAGCGATACCCGGTAAAGGTATCCCTGTGGAAGCGGACCATCGGATCGCGCTTCGCCCTCCTCCCCAACATGAACGCGGCTGATCCTGTCTGGCGCGGCTTGCTGCGCGATGTCAGGGTGCGGCGCGCGCTCTCGCTGGCCGTCGACCGCGACGAGATCAACAAGGCGGTGTTCTACGGCCTGGCCAATGTCAGCTCCGACACGCTGCTTCCGGAAAGTCCGCTCTACCGGCCCGAATATGCACAGGCCTGGATACAGCACGATCCAGAGCAGGCGAAGGCCTTGCTCGATGAGGTCGGTCTGAACGTCATCGACGACGACGGCATCCGCGTGCTGCCGGACGGGCGTCCAGCCAGGATCGTTGTGGAGACCGCCGGCGAAGGCATGCAGGAAACCGACGTGCTGGAACTGATCACGGATCACTGGCGCAAGGTCGGTATCGCGCTGTTTATCCGTACCTCGCAACGCGAAGTGTTCCGCAGCCGCTGCATGAACGGCGAAATCATGATGTCGATGTGGTCGGGCATCGACAATGGCGTCGCCACCGCCGACATGAACCCCGGCCAGTTGGCGCCGACCACCGACGACCAGTTGCAATGGCCGGTCTGGGGTTCCCACTATCTGTCGCATGGCAAGCGGGGCGAGGCGCCGGACCTGCCCGCCGCCGCTGAGCTGCAGCAGCTTGCCAGGGACTGGCGGGGCGCTGCCGAGCTTGCCGAGCGCGAACGCATCTGGGCGGATATGCTGAAACTTTACACCGACCAGGTGTTCTCGATCGGCTTCGTCAATGCGACGCCACAGCCTGTGCTGCGCACCTCGCGGCTGAAGAACTTTCCCGCCGATGCGATGTATGGCTTCGACCCGACATGCTATTTCGGCGTCTATATGCCGGATACGTTCTGGCTTTCGGACGAGGCCTGAGCGTGCTGCGTTATATCCTTTGGCGTATTGCAGCGATGGTGCCGACGCTGCTGATCATTTCGGCGCTGGTTTTTACCATCATCGAATTGCCGCCCGGCGATTATTTCGAGAGTTATGCGGCCGAACTCAGGGCGCAGGGCGAGGGTGTGGACACCGAGCAGCTTGAAGCGCTGCGCCAGGAATACGGTTTCGACAAGCCGCCGCTCGTCCGTTACTTCTACTGGGTCGCCGGCATGCTGCAGGGCGATTTCGGCTACTCCTTCGAATACCAGACGCCGGTCAGCGAAGTTGTCGGCGACCGCATGTGGCTGACTATCCTGGTCTCCTTCGTCACCATCATCTTCACTTGGCTGCTCGCCTTTCCCATCGGCATGTACTCGGCCACGCATCAATATAGCTGGGGCGACTACGGGCTGACCTTTCTCGGCCTGCTCGGCATAGCCATCCCGAACTTCATGCTGGCGCTGATCATGATGTACTTCGCCAACATCTGGTTCGGCACGTCGATCGGCCATCTGATGGATCAGAAATATCTCGGCGAGGCGATGAGCTGGGATAAGGCGAAGTCGATCCTCGAGCATCTCTGGATACCGGTACTCATCGTGGGAACCGGGGGAACAGCGAGCATGATCCGCCGCCTGCGCGCCAATTTGCTCGATGAACTGCAGAAGCAATATGTGGTGACCGCGCGCGCCAAGGGCCTGCACCCGTTCAAGACGCTGGTGAAATATCCGCTGCGCATGTCGCTCAACTTCTTCATCTCCGATATCGGCTCGATCCTGCCTGCCATCATCTCGGGCGCGGAGATCACCGCGATCGTGCTGTCGCTTGAAACGACCGGGCCGATGTTGATCAAGGCATTGCAGAGCCAGGATATGTATCTGGCGGGATCCTTCCTCATGTTCCTGGCATTCCTCACCGTCATCGGCGTATTGATCTCGGATCTGGCCCTCGCCCTGCTCGACCCGCGTATCCGGCTTCAGGGCGGCAGCACCAAATGAAGACATCGTCGATACCCGCCCCCGGCGCTCAGCTCGAACACTACGTTTCCGCCGCACCATTCGACCCGATGTCGGTCGAGCGGATGACGGAGGAGCAGTCGAAGGTCTATCAGGCCTCGCAGCTGCGGCTGATGTGGTGGAAGTTCAAGCGCCACAAGATCGCGCTGTGGTCCGGCGTCTTCCTGGCCATCCTCTATTCGATGATCCTGGTCGCCGAGTTTCTGGCCCCGTACAATCTGCATACCCGCAACGTCGATCACATCTATGAGCCGCCGCAGGCGGTTCGCCTTTTCCACGACGGCAGCTTCGTTGGCCCCTTCGTCTACGGGCGAAAGATGACGCTCGACATGGATACGCTAAAGCGCGTTTACAGTGACGACAGGACCGAGGTGCAGAAGCTGCGCTTCTTCTGCAGCGGCGATACCTATCATTTCTGGGGGCTTTTCGAGGCCAGTGCGCACCTTGTCTGCCCGGCGGAAGGCGGCCAGTTCTTCTGGCTGGGCACCGATCGCCTCGGCCGCGACGTGCTGTCCCGCATTATCTACGGCTCACGCATTTCGCTGACGATCGGCCTGGTGGGCATCGCCTTCAGCTTCATGCTGGGAATCGTCATCGGCGGCCTGGCCGGCTATTGGGGCGGCTGGTTCGACCTCATCGTCCAGCGCATCATCGAGGTGCTTCAGTCGATCCCCAGCATTCCGCTCTGGATGGCGCTGGCGGCAATCATGCCGGTGACCTGGAGCCCGATCTTCATCTATTTCGGCATCACCATCATCCTCGGCCTGCTCGACTGGACGGGCCTTGCGCGCGCCGTGCGCTCGAAGCTGCTGGCCTTGCGGGAGGAAGATTACGTGCTGGCCGCGCAGCTGATGGGTGCAAAGACCAGCCGCATCATCGGCCGGCATCTCATTCCCGGCTTCATGTCGCATTTGATCGCCACCGCGACCATTTCAATACCCGGCATGATCCTGGGCGAGACCGCGCTCAGCTTCCTGGGCCTCGGCCTGCGCGCTCCGATCACCAGCTGGGGTATCCTGCTGACCGAGGCGCGAAGCGTCAGCACCATCGCCTTCTATCCCTGGCTGCTGTTCCCGATGGTTCCGGTGATCCTGGTCATCCTTGCCTTTAATTTCCTGGGCGATGGCTTGCGCGATGCGGCGGACCCGTATCGCTGACACGGAGCGGCCACAACCACCAGCTTGCAAACCATCGGCCGGCGAAATATCCCAGCGCCGTTATCGATGCGGCAAGCCCGGCTGTGATGCTGCGGCAAAGGGATTTTCATGAAGGTTCTCCTCACCGGCGCAGCCGGGTTCATCGGCTTTCACATTGCCCGCAAGCTGCTCGCACGCGGGGATGAGGTTGTCGGTGTCGACAGCGTCAATGACTATTATTCCGTATCGCTGAAGCGCGACCGCCTGGCTCAACTCGATCCGTTGCCGCGCTTTACCTTCCTTGAGATGGATCTCGCCCGGCCCGGCCTTGCCGAGATCCTGTCCGACGCAGTGGCGGGAACGGATGTCATCGTGCATTTCGCCGCGCAGGCGGGCGTGCGCTATTCCACCGAAAACCCCTTCGCCTATGTCGACTCCAACGTCACCGGCCAGGTGGCGATGTTGGAGCTCGCGTCACGGTTGCCCGGCAAGCCGCCAATCGTGTATGCCAGTTCTTCTTCCGTCTATGGCGCCGCCGAAGAGGTTCCCTTCTCGGAGAGCGCGCGGGCCGACAAGCCGATCTCCGTCTACGCCGCCACAAAGCGCGCTGCCGAAATGCTGGCGCATAGCTACCTCGACCTGCATGGGCTGCGTTCGACGGGCCTGCGGCTCTTTACCGTCTACGGCCCCTATGGCCGGCCCGACATGGCGCCGTGGCTTTTCACCGATGCCATTCTGGCCGGCAGGCCGATCCAGGTGTTCAACGATGGCAAGATGGAGCGCGACTTCACCTATGTTGACGACATCGTCAACGGCGTTGTCGCGGCTGCCGACCGGCTCGCGCGCGGCGCGCCAGCCGAGCCAATCTACAATCTGGGCAACAACAATCCGGTCCAATTGCTCGACTTCATTGCCGCCATCGAAAGCGCTTGCGGCCGCAAGGCCAAGCTGGAGATGAAGCCGAAGCCGCCGGGAGACGTGGTGCGGACCTGCGCCGACATAACCCTGGCGGAGCGCGATCTCGGCTACGCACCGCACACGCGCGTCGACACCGGCATGGCCGAATTCGTCGACTGGTTTCGCGGCTACAACAACCGATGAGCCGGCTCGACAGCTTCATCCGGCGCATGTCGGCGCAGCGGGACATCCTCAATCACGCCTGTGAGATTGTGCGCAACGTGGAGGGGCCGGTTTTCGAACTCGGTCTTGGCAATGGCCGCACCTTTCATCATCTGCGCGAGCACCTCCCCGGCCGGCGCATCATAGCTTTCGATCGCGAACTCGCCGCCCATGCTTCGTCGCATCCCGCGCCGGAGGATTTGGTGCTGGGCGAAATCCGCGACACGGCTTCCGCCTTTGTCGGCGCAGAGGCAGCGCTTGTCCACGCGGATATCGGCACCGGTTACGACGACAAGGATGCGATCACCCTGACCTGGCTTCCCCAACTCGCGGTAGGCCTCTTGCGCAGCGGTGGCCTTGCGGTGAGCGGCCTGCCGCTCGATCGCGCGGAGCTGGAACCGCTGCCTCTGCCCGACAGCGTACCGGCCGGCCGCTATTTCATGTACCGGCGCAGGTGATCTCGGCGGCAATGTCTGCATTACAGGAATGATGTGGTAGTACAGCGATCCCAACGGGATCTTCCGGCGCATGGCATCGTCTGGCAACCTCCCCCTTCACCCTGCCCTGCGCTTCTTCTCCGCAGGTGTGATCGTCGTTCTGATCGTCGGCGCAGGTTTGTTCATTGCGCCCGGCCTGGTGAAGCCGCGCTGGCCCTGGGCGGTGACGCCGTTCAATGCACGCTTCCTCGGCGGCTTCTACATCGCCGAGATGGTGGTGATGGCGACACTGCTGTTCTGGAACCGTTGGGCGCCCGGCCGCCTCGTCCTGTGGATGGCGTTCGTGTTCACGCTGGTGGCGTCGATCGCGTCCTTCCTCAATCTGGGCTATTTCGACTTCGCCCGGAAGTCGCCCTGGATCTGGTTCGCAGTCTACCTCGTCTCCGTGCTGATTTCCGGATTGTTCCTGGCCGCGGCGCGCGCACGCCCTGCCGCGCCCACCATGCCCGTCACCGCCGGCGTCACCGCGTGGATGCGCGTCGAGGGACCGCTGCTCGCACTCTATGGGATCGCGCTCTTGTTGCTGCCGCTGGTTGCAGCGCGTTTCTGGCCGTGGCCGATCGATCGGTTTCATGCACAGGTTTACAGCGCGGTCTTCTTGAGCGGCGCAGCCGGCGTTATCCTGCTCAGCCTGGGCGCCGCGCGCCAGGAAATGCTGGTGCTCGGCCTTGCCGAAACCGTTGTCGGGGTGCTGTCCATTCTCGGGCTGGTCATCACCGACATGGCATTGCATCGCGTGACATGGTCTTCCCCAGGAACGATCGCCTGGGTGGCGATCTTCATCGCTCTTGCGGCAAGCGGCCTGCACAAACTGACGGCGAGCGCCAGCAGAGCGCTCATCTAGCAGTCACCATCTGCCAGCTGGGCAGACCAACAACGCGCTGGGATGCCAGCAATCGTCCCAAGCAGCGCCTTCGCCCCTCCCCTTCCACCAAACTGGTAGAACCAGATGGGCTTATTGCCGTTGACGCTTTCGTGATTTCGGACCATCTTCCATCGGCGCGCAGGATGCGTTGGCGCAAGCCGCTTTCATTGCGCTTGGGAGGAAACAACAGCCGGGTGGCCCAATGGGAGCCGGCGAGGGAGGTTCGAGTGCTTGACGACCTGATTGAGGAATCCAGAAGCCGTCGTGACATTTTCAAGGCCATCGGGGCGACGGCTTTGGCCGGGGCCTTGCTTGGCTCAGCCGGCTTCGATCCGGCGATTGCGCAGGAATTGAAGCCTTCGGGCAAGCCGCTCAAGGCGGCGATGGGCAATGCCGGCCTGCAGGCCACCTGGTGTGCGCAAGGCAAGCAGGCCGCTGAAGCCTGGGCGAAGCTGATGAATGTTGAAATCACCTGGTTCGACGGCGAGTTGTCCCCCACCAAGCAGCGCTCCGCTGTCGACAATCTGGCCACGCAGAAATGGGATTTCGTGGCGCTGCAGACATTCGGCATCGGCACGCTCAACGACCCGATCAAGAAAGTCATCGATTCCGGCACGCCGGTCATCGCCATGGATACGATGATGGCGCCCGAGGGGCAGCTCGCGCTGCACACCTTCATCGCGCCCGACAACATCATGATGGGCTCGGCGGTGACCGATCAGCTGATGAAGGCGATCGGCGGCAAGGGCAATGTGATCATGACCCAGGGCGCGCTCGGCCATACCGGCGCACAGGGCCGCGCCAAGGGCTTTGCGCAGGTCGTCGCCAATTATCCCGATGTGAAGGTGGTCGACGATCAGCCCGCCGACTGGGACGTGACCAAGGTCGCGCGTATCTGGGAGTCGCTGCTGACGAAGTTCCCCGACATCGCCGGCGCCTTCTTCCACAATGACGATATGGCGCTGGCCGCGCACAACGTCATGAAGTCGAAGGGGCGCGAAGGCATCATCATCGCCGGTGTCGACGCGATGCCGCCGGCAGTGAACGCGGTCCTCGACGGCACGATGCTGGCAACCGTCCGCAACCCATCCTGCCGCATCCATGGCTGGGCGGTGGCCGCGGGCGTCGCCGCAGCGGCCGGCGGTGAAAAGGCCGGCGAAGGCGGCATACCGAACTTCATCCTTGCAGACGGTCCCGTCATCACCAAGGAAACAGCTCCAGGTCATCTGTGGCTGCAGAAGAACTTCCTGATCTAACGGCCGAACCGTTGGCTGAAGACACCATCATCAAGGCCGAGGACTCTCGCGAGACCTCGGCCCGTCTAGCTTTCACTCCGGCGACGGCCTTGCTGGAGATGATCGGGGTATCGAAAACCTTCGGTGGCGTGCATGCGCTGCGCGACGTGGATTTCTCCCTCATGGAGGGCGAAATCCACGGTCTCGTCGGCGAAAACGGGGCCGGCAAATCAACGATGATGAAGATCATCGCCGGCGTGCATCACGGCTTCGAGGGGGAGATGAAGGTGGCCGGCGAAACCGTCCATCTGCGTTCGCCGCGTGATGCGCTCGCTGTCGGCATCGGCATGGTGCACCAGGAACTCTCGGTCGTGCCCGATCTCACCGTAGCCGAAAACGTCTTTCTTGGCGCACAGCCCGTCGTCGGCGGCATCGTCGACTGGCGGCGCATGAAGCGCGCGGCGAGAGAGCAGCTTGCCAGTCTTGGCCTCGACGTGGACCCGTCGGCTACCATGGGCAGCCTGCCGGTCGGCATCCAGCAATTGATCGAGCTGTCGCGCGTGCTGTTTTCCGGCGCCAGGATCATCATTCTCGACGAACCGACTTCAGCCTTGTCGCCGCCGGAAGTGGTGCGCCTCTTCGCGGCATTGCGGCGGCTGAAGGCGCAAGGCCGCAGCATCATTTTCATTTCGCACTTCCTCGACGACGTGCTGGCGATTTCCGACCGCGTGACCGTATTTCGCAACGGCCGCAAGGTCGTTACCGACGACACCGCCGCGCTGACCAAGGACAGCGTCATCTCGCATATGATCGGACGGGGCTCCGCCGAAATGCATATGGGCGAGAGCACGGAGCTCGACGGCGACGACAGCCGCCCCATCGTCCTGAACGCTACCGGCTTGAGCGATGGCTCGATGGTGCGCGACATATCGATTGCGCTGCGCGGCGGCGAGATTACCGGCGTCTACGGCTTCATGGGCTGCGGCCAGATCGAATTGGCGCGCGTTCTCTTCGGCAAGGAGGCGCTGCGGTCGGGCGAAATCACCCTGGACGGCAAGCGGGTGAAGTTCGGATCGACAGCGTCGGCTCGGCGGGCAGGCATCGCTTTCCTGCCGGAGAGCCGGCGCATGATGCTGTTTCACACCGAACAGGTGTTCAAGAACATCTCGATCGCCATTCTTGGCCGCATCCACCGTATTCTGCTGAAGCCGCGCAAGGAGCGCGAGATCGCCGATGTGCAGATCAAGGACCTTCAGATTCGTCCGCCAAGGGCGGACATAGCGCTGGGCAATCTCTCGGGCGGCAATCAACAGAAGGTCGCGCTGGCGAAATGGCTGACGCATCTTCCCAAGGTGCTGATCCTGTCCGAGCCGACGCGGGGCATGGATGTCGGCGCCAAGGAGGACGTCATCCGCATCGTGAAGGCGCTGCGCGACAAGGGCGTTGCCGTGCTGGTGCTGTCGACCGAGCCGGAAACCATCCTGACATTGGCTGACCGGGTGACGGTGCTGAAGCGCGGCGCGGTGGCGCGCGAATTCACCAATGGCCATATCGAGAAGGCGGACCTGCTCGATGCAGCGTGATTACATGCCGACGGCGCCGGAGCCGACGCGCCTACCCCGGGTGAGGGAGTGGTCCAGGCCAGCCTCCACCCTTTTTGGCAAGCTCATTCTTCGCGGATGTTCGACATGACGATGCACTCCGACACCCGGCGACCTTTCGAGCTCCAGCGATTTCTCGCCGAGCAGATGCGCAACATCGCGCCGGTGTTCACGCTGATCGTGCTGATCATCTTTTTCTCGGCGCAGGCGCCCAGCTTCCGCACCGTCGACAATATGATGAATATTCTGAGCCAGGCGTCGATTACCGGCATCATCGCGGTAGGGCTGACATTCGTCATCCTGACCGCCGAGATCGATCTTTCGGTGGCCGCTGTCGCCAACGCCATCGGCATAACCATCGCCTATTTCACCATCCAGCCGGATTATGTGAATATCGCCAATATTCCCCTGCATGGCGTGGTCGCCATCATCCTGACCCTGGCGGCGTGCCTGGCCATCGGCATGGTCACCGCCTTCGGGGTGACGGCCATCGGCATTCCTTCTTTCATCATGACACTTGCCATGATGCAGATCGCCAACGGCATCTCCGCCATGCTGATCCGTGGCCAGATCGCCTACAGCTATCCGGACCTGATCACGGTCCTCGGCTCGGGCACAATCTTCGGCATCAAATGGTCTATCGTGGTGTGCCTCCTGTTTCTGCTGGTGGCGCATCTGGTGCTGACCTACACCCGCTTCGGGCGCTATGTGTACATGGTCGGCGGCAATCGCGAGGCGGCCGAATATTCCGGCGTGAACGTCAAGTTGATCATCGCCTCCGTGATGATCATTTCCGCCATGTGCTCCGGCATCGCCGGAATGCTCGGCGTCGCCTATTTCGGTTCGGCACAGCAGAACCAGTTCGACACCTTCCTGCTCGACGCCATCGCGGCGGTGGTGGTGGGCGGGACCAGCCTGTTTGGCGGACGCGGCGGCATCGGCAACACGATCATTGGCCTGATGGTGCTCGGCGTGCTCAACAACGGCCTCGATCATATCCAGATCGACAGCTTCCTGAAGATCCTGATCCGCGGACTGATTCTGCTCGCGGCGCTGGTCATCAACGTCTATGCGCAGAAATTGCGGGAAAGCGCGCGCGAGTAAAGGTTACCGTCCGCCCGCCTTCTCCGGGAACATCCCCGCCAGCCCTTCCGCTGAAGCTTTGGCAATGCCGCGCTCGGTGATCAGCCCGGTCACCAGGCGCGCGGGCGTCACGTCGAAAGCCGGATTGCGCGCCGGCGTGGCATCGGGAGAGACGCGCACCTGGACGATCCTGCCGGCCTCGTCGCGGCCCCAGACCAGCGAGACTTCGTCGCCGGAACGCTCCTCGATGGGGATTTCGCGCACCCCGTCGCCAACCGTCCAGTCGATGGTGGGCGACGGCAGCCCGACATAGAAGGGAACGCCATTGTCCTGCGCGGCCAGCGCCTTGAGATAGGTGCCGATCTTGTTGCAGACATCGCCCTGCGCGGTGGTGCGGTCGGTCCCGACAATCACCATGTCGATGTCGCCGCGCTGCATGAGGTGGCCGCCGGCATTGTCGACGATCAGCGTGTGCGGCACGCCGTGGCCGGCCATCTCCCAGGCGGTGAGCTGGGCACCCTGATTGCGGGGCCGCGTCTCGTCGACATAGACGTGCACCGGAATGCCGGCTTCCACCGCCGCGTAGATGGGCGCGGTGGCGGTGCCATGATCGACGGTGGCCAGCCAGCCGGCGTTGCAATGGGTCAGGATGTTGACTGGTTCGCCGGGCTTCTTCTTCGCCGCAATGCCGCGAATGATCTCCAGTCCGCTCCGGCCGATGGCGCGGTTCAGCTCGACATCCTCGTCCGCCATCGCAGCCGCCCTGACATAGGCCGCGCCGCTGCGCTCCTCCTCCGGCAGTGTCCGCAGCAGATCGCGCATCTCGTTCAGCGCCCAGCGCAGATTGATCGCCGTGGGACGTGTCTCGTGCAGCCTCTCCCAGGCAGCGTCCAGAGCCGCCTCGGACGCGTCCGTGAGTGTCTGGATCGCCATGCCGTAAGCGGCGGTCACACCGATCAGCGGCGCGCCGCGCACCCACATGTCGCGGATCGCCACGGCGACGTCATCGACCGAGCGCAATGTCGCGATGCGGAAATCATGCGGCAGCCAGCGCTGGTCGATGATGTCGACCGAAGCGCCATCCTCGTTCAGCCAGATGGTGCGATAGTGCCTTTCGCCGACATTCATGCGGAATGATCCCTGTCGATCAGTTGCACCAGCGCATTCACCTCGTCGATTGAATGGATCCGCGCGCGATTGACCGCAAGATGACGGCCGAAGCGCAGCGCGGGCCGTTCGCACCCCGCGCGAAGATCCTCATCGGCAATGGCCTCGAAGTCGGCATTGTGCGCCAGGCCCAGGATACGCCGGTGAATTTCGACCCCGGCGAAGCCGAGCAGGTCGGTCCAGATCTCGGCGAGGAATTGACCCAGCGCCTGCTCCGACCCCAGCGCATCGCCACGCTCCTCGAACAGGCTGCGTGCATAGAGCATTCCGGTGCGTTCGGTCCGCCACAGCCGCGCGAACTCCTGCCGGAAGACCGACCATATTTCCACGGTCACGCCCAGCAGCCAGCGGCGTATCCCGGCACGGTCGCCCTCCTTCTCGTGGCCGCGCTGCGAGAAATAGCTCATCCAGAAATTGGCCAGCATCATGCCCACATCGAAGGCGATCGGCCCGTAGAAGGCGAATTCCGGATCGATGACCCGCGTGTCTTCGTCGGTGACCATGATCGAACCGGTATGCAGATCGCCATGAAGCAGCGTTTCGGCCTTGGCGGCGAAAAGGTGCTTGAGCCGCTGAGCCTCGACCTTCAGGTCGCGGTCGGCGCGCAGCTCCGCGACGATCCCATCCAGTTGCGGAGAGGTGTGACGATTGAGCTCCGCCTCGAAATACGGGTCGGTGAAGACCAGGTTTTCGGTGATATCGCAAAGCTCGACATTGTCGGCAAACAGCGCGAGGTCGCGCTTGCGGTCGCCAGCCTTCATATGCAGATCCGAGCCGCGAAACAGCGTGCGCGCGGCGAACAAGCCCAGATCGCCGGCAATTCCAGGCGGCATGCGTCCTTCGATCAGGGCGCGGCGCAAGATGACATGCGGGGACAGATATTCCATCACGATAAGCGCCTGACGCTCGTCGAAATAATACACCGCGGGCACGGTGCCCACTCCCGCCCGCGCTTCCTGGCGGGTCAGCGCATGATATTCGAAGAAGGAGCGCTTGAGCGGCAGAGGCCAGCTTTCCCCGACCAGCCGGACATAGGGCAGCGCCTGCTTGACAACCACGCTTCCCCTAGGTCCCTCAACGATGAAGACGAGGTTGAGATTGCCGTCGCCGACCTCGCGGACGCTCCAGCTGCTGCTGTCTCTGCCAACTCTCTGCGCGACCGCCGGAATCCGCTCCAGACGGCCACCCAGAGTTTCCACGCTGAGCGCTTCGAAGGCCTGAATTGTCGTTTCGCCGTGCAAACTTCATCCTCCTCCAGCGCACCCGAATGGCAAAGTGTTAGGGCAAAATCCGCAGTCGCGCCATCTGCACCATCCTCCTCAAAGGCACGGTTCAAATCATTCGAACGGCCAGGGCTGGATCGTTAAGACTGTTTGGGAGATAGTGGGCCGTCCCGAAGGTGAGCAAGAGTTTTCATGCGTAACGCCGTCGACAGTCAATTGAAGCAGCGCAAGGCCGTCGCCAAGGCGCTCAAGCGCCAGCAGGTCCACATCACCGCCAAGCGATACCGCGTGGGCCATGAGACAAGCTACCGTGTGCTGGTCGACGGCGACTATTACGATGTCAACCAAGGGGTGCTCGACCGGCTCCTCGCGGACGCTACGCCAGCGCAGCTGGAACTTGAGCCGGTCCAGGACGCCGGATTCGACCAGACCTGATCGACGGGCATGGCAACCGACAAGCTGCGCCCCTATCGGGACAAGCGGGATTTTTCCAGGACCAGGGAGCCGAAAGGCGGCCGGCCGCCGGCTACGGGCAACCGCTTCGTCGTGCACCAGCACAGCGCCACCGCCGAGCATTACGACCTTCGCCTCGAACATGAGGGTGTGCTGAAAAGCTGGGCAGTGCCAAAGGGGCCATCCCTCAACCCGGCCGACAAGAGGCTGGCAGTACAGACGGAGGACCATCCGCTGGAATATATCGACTTCGAGGGCGTCATCCCCGAAGGCGAATATGGCGGCGGGCCGATGATCGTGTGGGACGCCGGCGTGTGGGCGCCGATGGAAGACGCTTCGCAAGCCCTGGCGAAGGGCGCGTTCAAATTTCGCCTATCCGGCGAAAAGCTCGCCGGCGGATGGAATGCTGGCGCGGCTGAAATCCAAGCCTGGCGAGACCAAGCAGAACTGGCTGCTGTTCAAGGAGCATGACCTCGCGGCGAGCGAGACGGTCGATATTTTGAAAGAGCGCCCGGAAAGCGTGAAATCCGGCTTGCGCATCGATGAACTGGTCGCGCGCCCGCCGACTGCCCGACCGGCAACGGCAAAGCCTGCCGCGTTGAGGCCAGGGACGCTGCCGGGGGCGGTCAAGGCGCCGCTGCCGGCGCGGATAGAGCCGCAGCTTGCAAATCTAGTCGCCGGCCCGCCCAGCCTCGAAGGCTGGCTGCACGAGATCAAGTTCGACGGCTACCGCACGATGGCTCATCTTTTGAACGGCGAGGCGCGTTTCATCACGCGCGGCGGGCTCGACTGGACCAAACGCTACGGCGATCTGAAGCTGGGGTTTGCGCTTCTGCCCTGTAAGGAGGCGATTATCGACGGCGAAGTCGTCGTGCTCGACGCGCAGGGCATCAGCCGTTTCGGCGCGCTGCAGGATGCGCTGGCGGCGGGCGAAACGCACAGGCTGGTCTTCTACGCCTTCGACCTGCTGCATCTCAACGGCTGGGACATTTCCAAAGCGCCGCTGGAACGGCGCAAGGCGCTGCTGGCGCAGCTCCTGGCGGGTCACGCCGGCGGCAACTCCGCCCTTCAGTTCAGCGACCACATCGCCGGCGACGGACGTCCCTTGTATGAGAAGGCAGCGGAGTTGGGGCTGGAGGGCGTCGTCTCCAAGCGCGCGTCGGCGCCCTATATTTCCGGCCGGTCGCACAGCTGGACCAAGGCCAAGGCGCTAAAATCGGGCGATTTCGTCATTGCCGGCTATTCCACCTCTCAGGCGGCGGAGGGTCTGGCGGCGCTCGGCGTTGCCGAATGGGTCGATGGCGGGTTGCAGTATCGCGGCAAGGTCGGCACCGGATTCGATACCGCCACCGCCCGCAGTTTGGAGAAGCGTCTGGAGGCGCTTCGCGACGACAGCGTCACGCTTGACGGCGCGCCGAAGGAAATCAAGCCGGTGCGGCCGATGCTGAGCGCCCATATCCATTTTTCTAACCGCACGACCGACAACATGCTGCGCCATGCTGTCTTCAAAGGGCTGCGCGAGGTGGAGCTGTCGCATAGCGGGGCGGCGGAGCGCGAGCGGCTGATTTCGGACACCGACCTTGCCGGCATCTGGGTGACCAACCCGACCCGCCGGCTGTTCGGCAAATCGGGGCCGACCAAGCTCGACATCGCGGTCTACTACGCCGCCGTCGGCGATTTCATGCTGCCGCATATCCTTGGCCGGCCGGTGTCGCTGTTTCGCTGTCCGAGCGGCAATCCCAAGGATTGTTTCTTTCAGCGACATGCTTTCAAAGGCATGCCGCCAACCATCGCCGTGTTCGAGACGAAGAACTCCGACGAGGAGGACAAGACCTATGTCGCTGTCGAAGACGCCAAGGGCTATCTTGCCTTGGCGCAGTTCGGCGTCGTTGAGTTCCACGCCTGGGGCTGCCTGCGCCAGCATCTCGACCGGCCTGATCGTATCGTCTTCGACCTCGATCCAGGCGAGGGCATCGGCTGGCGCGAGATCGTCGAGGCGGCGGCGCATGTGCGCGGCGAGCTGAAATCGATGGGCCTGACTGCCTTCGCCAAGACATCGGGCGGCAAAGGCGTTCACGTTGTCGTGCCTATCGTCAAGAAGCCTAACTGGAAGCAGGTTCATCAGGCGACCGGCGAGATCGCCGAGCGGATCGCCAAGACCGCGCCGCAAACCTTCACGACAGTCATGGGCAAGGATAACCGCAAGCGGCAGATTTTCATCGACTTCCATCGCAATGCGCGCAGCGCTACGGCCGTGGCGCCCTATTCGATGCGGGCGCGGGCGCACGCCACTGTATCCACACCCCTTTCGTGGGACGATCTGGAATCAATCGACGGTCCGGAAGATTTGAACTATTCTTCGGTACCGGGCCTTGTTGCGGCGTCGGGAGATCCTTGGGACGACATTAACCAGTTTGCCGCAGAATTGCCCGCTATTGCCAAGGCACGGAAGTAGCGTAGTCGCGTAGGAGACCACCAGTATGGCGCCAAGGGCGAGTTGGAAGGGCTATCTCAAGCTGAGTCTGGTAAGCTGCCCTGTGCGGCTCTACCCGGCGACGAGCGCCAGCGAGCGCATCAGCTTCAATCAGCTGCACAAGGATACCCATAACCGCATCAACATGAAACCGGTCGATCCCGAACTCGGGCTGATCGAACGCGCCGATCTGGTCAAGGGCTACGAATACGAGCCGAAGAAATATGTCATCATCGACGAGGGCGACCTCGACGCGATCCGCATCGAATCGAGCCACACGCTCAACATCGAGGCCTTCGTGGATGAGGACGAGGTCGACGTCATCTACCAGGATGCGCCATATTATCTCGCGCCGGACGGCGCCATGGCGGAAGAAACCTTCATCGTTCTGCGTGAGGCGATGCGTAAATCCGGCAAGCTGGCCATCGCCCGGCTGGTGCTTTCCAGCCGCGAGCGGGTGGTGACCATCGGCGCCCGGGACTCGGGCATGTTCGTCTGCACGCTGCGCAATCCGAGCGAAGTTCGCGGCACCGCCGAATATTTCGGCAATATCCCGGCCGGCACGCCCGATCCTGAAATGCTGCAACTGGCCGAAGCGCTGATCCAGCAGAAGCTGACCAAATTCGAGCCGAAGAACTATGAGGACCGCTACGAGGTCGCCCTCATGGACATGATCAAGCAGAAGCTGAAGGGCCACAAGCCGATCATCGCGGCGGCGCCGGAGCGTGGCAATGTCATCAATTTGATGGACGCGCTGAAGGCGAGCCTCGGCCAGGCCAAGCCGCCGGCCAAGAGCAAGTCCAAGGCCGAGCCCGTCGCGGTTCCCGAAAAGGTCGCGGCCTCCGGTGGCGGCAAGGGGTCCAAGAGCAAGAAGTGATCGCTGGGCGCATATACGGTCTTGCAGGCGCGCTGTCCGCCTTTCCGCGGCGGCTCGCGGCGAAAGCCATCAAGCGCCAGGGCGGCGAGTTTCAACACCGTGCCACCCGCCGCACGACCCACGTCGTGTTTGGCCGCGCGCTGCTGGACCGCTCTTCCGAGTCCGACATCGAGGCCCGCCGATTGCGCGAGATCGACAGCGGGCGCGTCGTCATCAGCGAGAACGGCCTGCTGCGCGCCCTCGCCTTGCTGCCGGCGCTGGAGGGTGCCGCCATGGCCCGCCAACAGCTCATCGACCAATCGAAGCTCGCGCCGGATGCTTTCGACCTGCTTTCCCTGTTCGACTGCTTCGAAAGCCACGCCGAGCCATACTCCTTCCGCGATCTTATCCTGGCCAGGAAATATGCCGGGCTGATTGCCGGCGGCGCCAGCTGGGGAGCGATCGCCCGCTCGGTGCATCGCTCCGGCCCTGTTGCCTCCCTCACCGCGCTCTCGCTTCATGCGGCCGACAAGGCGTCGATCTATGCCCGCCTTGGCGAGGCCATGACGGAACTGGACGGCCAGGGGCTGCTGCCGTTTGGCCGCGACGAAGATGCCGACCTGGAAGAGCTGTTCGCCAGCGCTGAAAATGCCGAACGGGACGGCAAGACGCTGGAAGCAGCGGCGCTATACGGGCGTTGTCTCGCGCTTGACCCGACTGACGCGGTCGCGGCGTTCAACCAGGCGCATTGCCTGCAGATGGCGGATCGCAAGGACGATGCCGTCAATACCTATCTAAGGACCTTGAAGATCGACCCGAAATTCGTCGAGGCCTGGTTCAACCTGGCCGACCTGCAGCGGCAAGGCGGCGATGCCGATGCGGCGCGCCGGCATTTGGCCCGCGCCATTCGCATCGACCCTGGCTTCGCCGACGCGATCTACAATCTGGCCAGCCTGGAGTTCGACAGCGGCGACTTCGCCGAGGCACGCCAGTGGTGGCAGCGCTATCTCGAATTCGACACCACGTCCGAATGGGCGAAGCGGGCGCGTCAAGGCATCCGCTATGTGGAGCTCGAATTGCGCCAGCAGACCGCCGGCTGATGGCCGTCGACTTCCTGTTCGACGGTGCGGAGGACGCCCGCATCACCATCCTGCTGGCGCATGGCGCCGGCGCTCCCATGGATTCGGCTTCCCTGAACGCTACCGCGAAGGCGCTGGCAGCCGCCGGCTTCCGCGTCGCGCGCTTCGAGTTCGGCTACATGGCCAGCCGGCGCACGGAGGCCGGCCGCAAACCGCCGCCACGCGCCGAGACGGTGAACCCGGAATACAAGGCCGCCGTCGAGGCTCTGGCGGCCAAGGGGCCGCTGATCATCGGCGGCAAGTCGATGGGCGGCCGGGTGGCCAGCATGGTTGCCGACGAGCTGTTTGCCGCTGGCAAGATCGCCGGGCTGCTGTGCCTCGGCTATCCCTTCCACCCACCGGCCAAGCCTGCGCAATTGCGGACAAAGCACCTCGCGGGGCTGAAGACACCGGCGCTGATCGTGCAGGGCACGCGCGATGAATTCGGCACGCGAGATGAGGTGGCCCGTTATGACCTTTCGCCCGCGATCGAGCTGTTCTGGCTGGAGGACGGCGACCACGATCTCAAGCCGCGCAAATCGGTCTCCGGGTTTACGACCGCCGATCATCTGAAGTCAATGGCCGACAAGGTTGCGGCCTGGGCGGCGGCGATCGTTTGAGCGGCATGAAGATCGCCAGCTTCAACGTCAACAACATCAATCGCCGCCTCGACAATCTGCTGGCCTGGTTAGGGGAAGCCGAGCCGGATGTCGTGTGCCTTCAAGAGCTGAAGGCGGCAGACAACAAGTTTCCGAAGAGCGTGCTGGAGAAGGCGGGATATGGCGCCGTGTGGCGCGGGCAGCCGACCTGGAACGGCGTCGCCATCCTGGCCCGCGGCGCGGAGCCGGTGCTCACGCGCGAAGACCTGCCGGGCGACCCGGCCGACAAGCAGAGCCGATATATCGAGGCAGCGGTAAACGGCGTGCTGATCGGTTGTCTCTACGCGCCGAACGGCAATCCGCAGCCGGGGCCGAAATTCGACTACAAACTGGCCTGGCACGACCGTTTTGCCGAGCATGCGGCCGAATTGCTGGCCACGGGTGTACCGGCGGTGCTTGCCGGGGACTACAACATCGTGCCGGAACCGCGCGACATCTATCAAACCACTTCGTATGACGACAATGCGTTGGTGCAGCCGGAGAGCCGGGAGAAATTCGCAACTCTGCTCAAGCAGGGTTGGACCGATGCGCTGCGGAAGAAGCACCCCAAGGCGACGATCTACACCTTCTGGGATTATCGGCGCATGCGCTGGGAACGCGACGGCGGCATGCGGCTGGACCATTTCCTGCTGAGCAAAGCGGCTGCGCGGCGATTGCAGGATGCCGGGGTTGATCGCGCGGTGCGCGGCAAGGAAAACGCCAGCGATCACGCCCCGGCATGGATCACGCTGCGGTGAAACCTACCCGAAGGGTGCCGAAGTCACATCTCCACCACGATGTACTCGTCCTCGACGCTGACGCTCACCGTCTCGGCCTGCAGCGTTTCCGGCTCCAGTTCGCCGCCCCGTAGGCGCTCGGCGCGGTAGGCCGGTGTCCGCACCTTGTCCGGCTGGCACTGCGACTTGCCGGTGCGGATGTCGAACTCCCAGCCATGCCAGGGGCAGCGCAGGATTTCGCCCGCCCGCGTGTAGCGATAGGCGCCCGGCGGGCCTCCCGCCTCGACCAGGCCCGTGACCCGCCCCTCGCACAGATTGCCGCCCTGATGCGGACAGCGGTTGAACAGGCCGAAGAATTCGCCGCCGAGGTTGAAGATGACGAGTTTGCGGCCGCCGACTTCCGCAACGAGCCGTTCGCCCGGCGGCACCGAACTGGCCGGAGCGACGACATGCCAGGCCATCAGGCCAGACCGTAGAACTTTCGCGCATTGTCGCGGAACAGCGCCTGGCGTGCAGTGTCGTCGAGCCGAACCGGCAGGCTCCAGACGGGATCGTCGAAATCCCAATGCGGATAGTCAGTGGCGAAGAGCAGCCGGTCGATGCCGATCCATTCCACCATGTCGTGGAAGTGCTTGCGCCGTTCCGGCTCTTCCATCGGCTGCGTCGTGAGCCAGACATGCTCGCGGATATAGTCCGAGGGCCTGCGCTTCAGTTGCGGGGTCTCGCTGGCGAGCCGCGCCTGGTGCTTGTCCAGCCGCCACATCAGGGATGGCAGCCAGGCGACGCCGGCCTCGATGAGCAGCACCCGCAAGCCGGGGAAGCGCTCGAACACGCCCTCCAGCACGAGGCTGGACAGCAGCGCCTGACAGCACTGCGCGTGGCCGACCATCTCTTCCATATAGTATGACGGCCAGCCGCCGCCGGTGACCGGGAAGCCGCCATAGCCGAAAGCGTGGACGGCAATCGGCAACCCCGCGCGTTCGGCGGCTGCAAGGATGGGCCAGTATTTGCGCTGGCCCAGCGGCTCTGCCGTCCGGGACAGGATCAGTACCTGCGCGAAATCCCTATGGCCGGCCCAATGCTCGATCTCCGCAACGGCGGCCGGCGGATCCTCGTAGGGGATCACGATGGAAGCCTTGAGGCGCGCCTCCTTCGAGGTCCATTCGGCGACCTGCCATTCGTTCATGGCGCGGGCGAGTGCTGCGCCATAGTCCATGTTCTGGGCTGCGCCCGCCGCCGGCGAAATCATAGTCATCACGCCGAGCTCGACATTGTTGAAGTCGAGATGCTGCTTTTGCATGAAGGCGAGATCGCTGCCCGGGCGCCCTTCCGGCGGCCAGGAATCCAGCCGCGCGGCGTCGGGCTGTCCCTTCGGGTAGGCCGGTCCGCTCTGGAAGCCGTGGCGCGGCAGCAGGCCATAGCTCTGCGCGTGCTCGCGCCAGCGCTGCGACAGATAGGGCAGCAGATCCTTGGCCTCGCCCAGCGGATGGATGTCGCAATCGACGATGACGGGCCGCGATGCCGCGTCCTTGGTCGCGCGCTGGGCGATTTCGAAGTTCATGCGAGATCCTCCCTGATCCGTGCGTAGGTGGCAAGTGGATTGTCGAGCAGGATTTTTTGGCGAAGCGCCTGCGGCAGGGCGGCCGGAAACGGATCGTCACCATCGAATTGCCAGTGCGGATAATCGGTCGAGAACAACAGCAGTTCCTCCGAACCAATATGATCGATGACGCGCAGAACGTCGGCGCCATCCTGCGGAGCGTCCAGTGGCTGCAAGGTGAAACGCACTTGCGCCCGGATCAGGTCAGCCGGCGAGCGGTCGACCCAGGGTACCTCCATACGCAGCCCATGCCAATATTTGGTCAGCCGCCACAGATAGGCCGGTAGCCAGGTAAAGCCGGACTCCGCCAGCACGAAGGTCACATCGGGAAAGCGGCTCAACGCGCCCTCGCAGACGAGGCTGGTCAGTTGCGTCTGAAAACCTTGCGCCTGCGCGACATAGTCCTCGGTGAAGGTGGACGGCCAGCCCACAGGCGTGACCGGATGTCGATAGGTCGAGCCGGCATGGATTGCCACCGGCAGCCCATGGCGTTGCGCCGCTTCGTAGATCGGCCAGTGCAGGCGGCGCCCCAGAGGTTGGTCGGACAGGCATGGCAGCAGCACCTGCACGAAGCGCCTGTCGGCGGCGCAGCGGTCGATTTCTGCCGCCGCCATCTCGGCATTCTGGATCGGCACGACGATCGAGCCGCGCAGTCGGGGATCGCGATCGAGCCATTCCTTCGCCAGCCAATCATTGACTGCACGGGCGAGTGCCGCGCCCATATCCTCGCTGAACAGCGTCTGCACCGCATAGAGGCAGTTCAGGATGGCGATGCGGCTGCCGAACCCATCCAGCGCCTGGTCGAGCACTGTGACGACATCACCACCTGGCTTGCCGCTTGCCGGCCGCCAGTCTGGGCGCGCCGTCAGCGGCGCACGCAGGGGATAGCTGGTTGGCTCCAGGTCATGCAGTCCGCGCTGCACCACCGCATTCCCCCAATGGGCATCGAGATAGGGCACGAGTGCTTCAATGCCCGGCACCGCCGGATGAACGTCGCAGTCGATGCCGCCCAACTGCGGACGGGGTTGCTGCGGAGGAGGCGCCGCGGGAGCCACGATGGGCGAGAGCCTAGTCCGGCAACGGTGCGGATGCCACTTCGCGCAGCATGTCGATGAAGCCCGCCACAGCATGTGCGCATTGCCGGCTGCCCTTCTCGGCGGTGGCCAGGTGCGCCTCCCCCACCGCGCCGTCGGGGTTGAGGTCGTCGGCGATCCAGGCATAGGCCAGCGTGCCGGTCGGCCGCAAATGCGTGTAGCGCTTCTCGTCCTGCTCAGCGACGGACGCGAAGTCACGCGCCTCGGCCATATCGACAAGGTCCGGCCGGAAATGCAGCATCAGGGAGGTTTCCACGTCGCCGCCATGAATGCCGAAACGCGACTCGCGATCCGAGAAAATTCCCTCCGGTTTGCCGAAACGCATCCAGCCGCTTTTGACCACCAGCATGGAGGCGCGCACCCGCAGCTCGCGCGCGACAATCCCCATCACCTCTTCATTGCCGCCATGCGAATTGACGAACACCAGCTTGCGCACGCCCGCGCGAGCAACCGAAAGGCCGATCTCCGTCCATAGGTCTATCAGCACGCCGGCGGGAATGGTCAGCGTGCCGGGCATGCGCTGATGTTCGTTCGACTTGCCGATTTCCTGAACCGGCAGGATGCGGAAATCGAGATTACCAGGCGCGGCGGCAATCAAGGCGTCGAGATGGCCGCGGTTAATGGCGCTGTCGGTGCAAAGCGGCAGATGCGGGCCATGCTGCTCGGTCGCGGCGATCGGCAGGATCGCGATCGTCTTTACCGGGTCGATGTCGCGAAAGGCCGGCGAGGCATAGTCGCTCCAGACGAAACTCTTGCGCGGCGCGGTCATGGGTTCATCCTGCGGCAATCGCCTCGATTTCGATGAAGAATTCCGGCCGCACGAAGCCGGACACGATCATCAGCGTCGATGCCGGCGGCTCACCCGGAAACTGCCCGTCGCGCACGCGCATATAGTCCGCCGTGTAGGAGCGGTCCGTTACATAGGCGTTCAAGCGCACCACGTTGGCCATCGTCATGCCGGCTTCTTCCAGAATGGCGGCGATGTTGCGGAAGCATTGCTCCGCCTGGGCGGCACAATCTTCCGGCACCAGGCCATCCAGTCCCACCCCCAGCTGGCCGGAGGTGAAGACCAGCCGCTTGCCGGGTGGAACTTCGATGCCGTGGCTGTAGCGCGCCAGCGGCGGCGCCAATGTCGTGGGATTCAGTCTTGTCGTCATCTCTGCTTTTGATCCGGCTTCGCAAGCGCAGCCTAAATGCTGCGCGGCCACCGAGAGAAGACCAAATGCGAGACAAATCATAGTCCAATGGATCGTCTCTAAAACTCGGCATGGACATTGTGCCCGAATTATCATCAGAATGGTGCGGTGCACACGAAGGCGGCACAACGCGCCGCCTTTTTTCATCCGGGATGAGGAGCGTAGCATGAAAGCCAGCAGTTTGATTGCAGCATGTCTGATGGCGGCACCGCTTGCCATGGCAGGGACGGCACAGGCGCAGGATAAAGTCACCTACGGTACGAACTGGCTGGCGCAGGCCGAGCATGGCGGGTTTTACCAAGCGGTCGCCGACGGCACCTACGCGAAGTACGGGCTCGACGTGACAATCAGGCAGGGCGGGCCACAGGCCGCCAACCGCGCCCTTCTGCTCGCCGGAAAGATCGATTTCTACATGGGCGGCATGATGTCGGCGCTCGACTCCGTGAAGGAAGGCGTGCCCACCATTACGGTCGCGGCGATGTTCCAAAAGGACCCGCAGATCCTGATGGCGCACCCCGATGTAGGGATCGAGAAGTTCGAGGACCTCGGCAAGCTCTCCACCCTCTTCGTGAGCAAGGAAGGTTTTGTCACCTTTTTCCAGTGGATGAAGAGTTTGAATGTCGGCTTCAAGGACGAGCAGTTCAAGTCGTACACTTTCAATCCCGCGCCATTCCTTGCCGACAAGCAGTCGGGCCAACAGGGCTATCTCACTTCCGAACCCTACGAGATCGAGAAACAGGCAGGGTTCAAGCCAAAGATCTTCCTGCTCGCCGATGCGGGCTACGACCCCTACTCCACCACCATCGAAACCATGCAGAAGTTGGTCGATGAGAAGCCTGACGTCGTGCAGCGTTTCGTCGATGCGACTGAGATCGGCTGGTACAATTATCTCTACGGGGACAATAAGGCGGCGAACGAGCTGATCAAGAAGGACAACCCGGAGATGACCGACGGTCAGCTCGCCTATTCCCTGGAGAAGATGAAGGAGTACGGCATCGTGGTTTCGGGCGAGGCCGAGACCAAAGGCATCGGCTGCATGACTGACGCGCGCATGAAGGAATATTTCGACAAGGTCGTTGCGATCAAGCTCTTCGAGCCAACCCTCGACTACAAGAAAGCCTACACAACGAAATTTGTCTGCAAGGGCGTCGGCGTCGAACTGAAGAAGTGAGCTGATCGGGTGACGCCGATAGCACCCGCCGGATCGACCGCGTCGCAGTCGACTGACATATCGGGCTCCGGCTTCGATGAAGCGGAGTCTGCGTCCCAGCGGCCTGTCGTCTGCCTGCAGTCGATCTCGAAAGTGTTTTCCAACGGAACGCTTGCGCTGCAGGATATGTCGCTCGACGTGCGTCAGCGCGAGTTTGTCAGCCTGCTCGGGCCTTCCGGCTGCGGCAAGTCGACAGCTCTCCGCATCATCGCCGGCCTCGGCGCGCCGACTTCCGGCAATGTGGATTGGCCGCAATCCGGCACGGACCGCAAGCCGCAGAATGCCATCGGCTTTGTCTTTCAGGAGCCGACGCTGATGCCGTGGGCGACGGTGTTCGACAATGTGCGTCTGCCGCTGCGCTTGGCCGGCCAGTCAAAGCGGCAGTCGCGCGAACGCGTGATGGAGGCGCTGGAAAGCGTCGGCCTGGAGGATTTCGCTCGGGCCTATCCGCGCGAACTGTCGGGCGGCATGAAGATGCGCGTCTCCATCGCTCGCGCTTTGGTGCCGCGCCCGCAACTGCTTCTGATGGACGAGCCCTTCGCCGCGCTGGACGAGATCACCCGCTTCAAGCTGAACAACGACATCCTGCGGCTGAAGGAGAAATACGGGTGGACGGTGATCTTCGTCACCCACTCCGTGTTCGAGTCGGTCTATCTGTCGAGCCGGATTGTCGTCATGGCCGCGCGGCCGGGCCGGGTCATCAAGGAGGTAACAGTCGACGCGCCGGTGGCGCGCGATGAAAGCTTTCGCACGTCGGCGCAGTATGCCGCCTACTGCCGCACCACCTCGGAGGCCCTGCACGATGCGATCTCCGCCAGCCACAGGGATATGGCGTGATGGCCGACGACGCACCCCCGCCGCAAGCGGCGACGGTATCCAGATGGATCTCCATCCTTCGCATCGCCCTGCCGATTGCCATGCTGCTACTTGCCGTGGCGGCGTGGTGGCTGATCGTCTGGGTGAAGGAAATTCCGCCCTACATCATGCCGGCGCCGAACCTTGTTGCGCGCTCGCTGGTGAATGACTGGCCAACCCTCTATCCCGCTCTGCTTGTGACGGTGAAAATCACCTTCACCGCATTGGCGCTGGCGCTGATCGGCGGCGTCGCGCTGGCGATCGTGATTTCGCAGTCAAGCTGGATCGAGCTGGCGCTGTACCCCTATGCGGTGATCCTGCAGGTCACGCCGATCGTCGCCATCGCGCCGCTCATTCTGATCTACGCCCCATCGACCCAGACCGCGCTGCTGATCTGCGCTTTCCTCGTCGCCTTCTTTCCCATCCTGTCGAACATGACGCAGGGGCTGAAGAGCGTCGACCACAATTTGCTCAACCTCTATGAGCTCTATGGCGCGTCGCGCCTGCAGACCTTGCTTCTGCTCAAACTGCCGGCGTCGCAACCCTACTTCCTGACGGGTCTTCGGATCGGCGGCGGGCTGGCGCTGATCGCCGCGGTGGTGGCCGAATTTGCCGCCGGGACCGCCGGCGAAGGCTCCGGCCTCGCCTTCCGCCTGCTGGAATCGCAATACCGCATGAACCTGCCACGGCTTTTCGCGGCGCTGATCATGCTCACCGGCACCGGCATCGCCATATTCGGCCTGACCAGTCTCATCTCGCATCTCATGCTGCGCCGCTGGCACCAGAGCGCCGTCACCCGCGAGAACTAGTCATGAGCGAAGCGCCTTCCCTTTCGGCGGTCGCCGCGTCCGGGCGATATCGCCTTGCCAACGCCACGGTGCCGGCCATTCTTGTCGACGCGCTGGCGGGCGAAGGCCTGTTGCTCGCCGACATCGATATCGCGGAGGGCCGCATCGCCGCAGTCCGCCCGGCCGGCCAAGCGCCGGATGATATCCCCGCCCACAACCTCGCGCGCCGCATGGTGCTGCCCGGTTTCGTCGATGTGCACACCCACCTCGACAAGGGCCACATCTCGCCACGCCGGCCCAATCCCGACGGAACCTTCATGAGCGCGCTGCTGGCGGTGAAGGGCGATCGCGAGGCAAATTGGTCGGTGGCGGATGTGCGCCGCCGCATGGAATTCTCACTGCGCTGCGCCTATGCGCATGGCACCGTCGCGATACGCACCCATCTCGATTCCTTGCCCCCTCAGGAGGCAATTTCCTGGCCGCTCTTTGCCGAAATCCGCGAAGCCTGGAAGGACCGTATCGCGCTGCAGGGCGTGGCGCTGCTCGGCATCGACCAGTTGCTCGACCTCGACGTACTGACCCAGGTTGCGCGGCAGGTGAAAAGCGTAGGCGGCCTGCTTGGCGGCGCGATGGCGTTTCATCCACGCATGGATGAGGCAATCCGCCAGGCGCTTTCGGTGGCGGCGGAATACGGCCTCGACGTCGATCTGCATCTGGATGAAACGCAGGAGCCGCAGTCCGGCGGATTGCGCCTGCTTGCCGACGCGGTGATCGAAACGGGATTTCGCGGCCAGGTAACAGCCGGGCATTGCTGCGCGCTGGCCCGGCAGGGCAGCGACGAGGCCAAGCGCACCATCGAGCGGGTCGCCGAGGCGCGGATCAACATCGTGACGCTGCCGATGTGCAACCTCTATCTCCAGGACCGGGGCGACGGCAGGGTGACACCGCGCTATCGCGGGGTGACGCTCATTCGGGAATTGCTGGCGGCAGGCGTCAATGTCTGCGCGGCATCCGACAACACGCGCGATCCGTTCTACGCCTATGGCGATCTGGACGGGCTGGAGGTGTTGCGCGAGACCGTGCGGATCGGCCAACTCGACCATCCGCTGACCGACGCGCCCGCCCTGGTAACGCGCAATCCTGCCGGAATCATGGGCGTTGGAAGCGGCAAGCTCACCGCCGGGCAAACAGCCGATCTGGTCGTTCTACGCGGCCGCGACTGGGGCGAAGTTCTGTCGCGGCCCGAAAGCGGACGTGTGGTCCTGCGCGCCGGTCGGATGCTCGACAGGACCTTACCCGACTATGCTGAACTCGACGATCTGATGGGAGTTTGAACGATGGATCTCGCCGGCTTCAAGCGCGCCATCGAGGGCCTCAAGATCGAGGAGAACCCGGTTCTCGTAAAGCAGAAGAGCAGGGACTTCTATTGGTACTCCCCGGTCCTCAAACGGCAATTGGAGAATGTCACCGCCGATCTGGTGGTCAATCCGCAGAGCGAGGAGGATGTGGTGCGCATTTGCGCAGCCGCCTTCGTCCACGGCGTACCGCTGACGCCGCGCGGCGCCGGCACCGGCAATTACGGCCAGGCGATGCCGCTGTCCGGCGGCGCCATCGTCAATCTGGCCGACATGGTCAAGCTCAAGTCCATCGCAGGCGGAACAGTGGTCGCCGAGGCCGGAGCGATCCTCGAACAGGTGGATAACGCGACGCGGGCGGCGATCGGGGAGGAGATGCGCATCCACCCCTCGACCTATCGCACGGCGTCGATCGGCGGTTTCATCGGCGGCGGGTCCGGCGGCGTCGGCTCGGTGCGCTGGGGCGGATTGCGCAATCTTGGCAATGTGCTGCGCATCCGGCTCGTGACCTGCGAGGCTGTGCCGCGCATTCTCGATCTGACGGGCGAAGACCTCCACAAGGCGATCCACGCCTATGGCACGAACGGCATCATCACCGAAGTCGAGATCCCGACCACCGGTGCCTATGACTGGGTCGATGTCATCGTCGCCTTCGACAGTGTGATGGACGCTGTCCATTTCAGCGAGACGGTCGGCCATGCCGATGGA
>Ga0190271_10000080_pt1 | contig 50985 bp, 76 predicted proteins | sample Popmic356T_FD_133747 | JGI IMG/M metagenome (GOLD analysis project Ga0190271, IMG submission 133747) | Populus adjacent soil microbial communities from riparian zone of Weber River, Utah, USA - 356 T | ecosystem: Environmental > Terrestrial > Soil > Riparian zone | place: USA: Utah | collected...
ATGCAGAGGGGGGTGTATTTTTGAAGACCCCCTCCCCCTATCGAAAGTCTCCCAGATTTTTATAAAATAATTTTTTATTTTTTTTATTTTAATTATTATAATTTCTTCCAATCCAAACCCATTCGCCTAGGTGCCTGCCACTAGGTATACTAGTTCCTTCCCAAGAAAGAAGATACCAAGTTTGGTAATCAAATTGTGGATAACGTGAATTACATTCTATTAATGAAAAGCTAAACATCATACACCTCTAACGCTATAGATTAGTATAAACTTCTAGATTCTTTACATCTTCACGTGAAACTTTTCTCCACATTCCTGATACGTTCTCCTCTACAATCTCATCAATCGCATTCTGTATTGCTAAACGCTGATCAGGTTCAGAGACTTCATATGAAACCTTAGCTATGCGTGCCAGGAAGGCGGAGGTATGATAACCCATCTTCATGTCATACTCTAGCCATTCGTCAAACCTTGTGAAAGGATCGAATGGATTGTCTACTGTTGTTAGCATGTACTCTATTGGTTCGTTGACATCAGATAGACTTAGTTCACTCATTGAGTCCTACCTTGAGTGTAGTCAGGCCAATGCCCAACGCATCTGCTACCTCAGCCTGTGTATAGCCGGAGGCCAACATAGTCTGGGCTCTACGCAACTTAGTACCAGTAAGCTTAGGTGTTTGCTTTGGCATAGCTAGGCGCTTAACTGAATCAGGGGTACTGTTCTTAAGGATTCTTTCTAGCTTAGAAGGACTAACAGCTCCTGCTTGAATAGCATCCCATTCGCTCTGAGTGATGTCAATCCTGGTCTTCTTTGCACCAGTGCGGACTCTTGCCTTATTCAATGCTTGTGTTTTTATCTTCTTAGCATCCTCAGATTCCATATGTGGATTAGCCTGGCGTGTCTGGGAAACCTCTAGGTTAGCAAAACGCTGGGCGGCTCTTTCATGTGGGGCGTTTCTTTCAGCAAGATCTAGCTTTGCATCCAACGATTCCACATCTTTAGCATACGTCTTCTTTGCAGAAGGAGAAGCAGGGCTACCTTTAAGAGGTAGGGCGGTCTTTCTTGCATCGTTAGCCATAGCTTTCAATCTATTTGAATGCTCAGCATAGATAACTTCTTGAGGAATAGGTGCACGATCTTTAGGAATAATATCAAATGCATTCTCAGTTACAGCTAAGCGCTCATGCTTTTCTTTTACAGGAACCATACGCCCTGTTGGTTGATACTCCCTTTTACCTGAGACGGGATTAACAGGACCAATTCGCTTACGTTCTTCCTTCATCTTTCCTGTTTCTACAAAGACCTTCTTACCTGTAACAGGATCAATAGGTCCACCTTGGCTAGCAGGTCGAGCTATTCTATGAGGAATGTGAGTCTCTGCTCCAGCTCTACTAATAAGAGTAGAAGCACCGCCTCTCTTTCTTCCTTGATACTCTTCTTTCAAAGCAAGAATACCATGATCTTTCTCGGATTGTCTCCAATCAAGCTGATGCTTTTCCGAATCAATGACAACCATGGAATGTCGAATTGCTCGAGAAAGCTGTTCTGTATTCGCTCCATGAAGAGTCATGTCAGTAATTAGATTGGAAACGTTACCCATCTCTCGTTGCTTAGTATCCGATTTAACTGTAGGAATAGAAGAATCTTTTGGGATCTTATATTTCTGAGGATCAAATCCCTTCAATCCTTCAAGAGCAGGAGTACTTTCAACAGACTTTCTATTGTTAGGAATAACAAGAACGGTATCCCCATCGAAGTCTGCACCAGACAAACGTTCCGCAACTCTATGATGAATTCCTACAGCATCTGCCGGATTAGATCCCATAATTCTACGAGCTTCACGATTCTTATTATTCACCGTCAATTCAGGAATTTCAAATGTTCCCCCATGAGGATGCCGAATCAAAGCTACACGCTCGCCATCATTTAGGTGGGGGGCATAAATTTCAGTTGGCTTCATGGATGGAACAGGAAGTAGAACTTTAGTTGCCGTTCTGGGTAAAGCTGCAGCTTCTAGATGTGTAGCCGATGAATCAACTGAATCAGCAAACTTCAGAAGAAGATCTTTCTTTACCGTCGCATTTGTAAGAGAATTGATTTCAGCTAGTTCTCGAACACGACGATCAAAGGTTAAATCAAGCTGTTGTCTAATAAGCTTTTGATTCTGCTTTGACAACATCTGTGAGGAAAGATCAGTTTTCCACGTATCCCAAGAACCTTCTTCTCCCGATCCTTCTTTAGTCGGACTACCAACCAAATTTACTGCAGAAATAACTTTGCCTGTTTTTGGATCATGTACCTGACGAATAATAGAACCAAAGGGATTATCGGGATCCTTCGTATCGATAGGCTTTAGAGCATCTTTCTTACGTCCAGTATTATGCGCCTTAGTATTAAAGACAACATCAACACCGTCAGGAAGATCCTCTTTGTAAACAGCCATACCCTTCATGTAATGCGTACCATCAACTAGAATACGCACCTGTCCATAACGTTTACTTCCAATAGAAAGATCCTTCACTCCAGGACGAATATAGATCATACCATCAGCTTTAGCTCCGCCCTCAGGTCCATAATTAACTCGAATTCTTCTTGAGTTAAGTGAAATAGGTGGTCCGACACTGTCAAAACTTCGACCGTGATCATTTGAATATTCATTGATCAGTCGAATCTCATGTCTATTTCGTTTAACATAATCATAAGGAATATCTGGCTTAGACAGTACCTTGGTAATTGTAAACTTACCAGGAATATTAACTTGTGGCTGATGAATCGTATGAATTAAATATCCTTCTTCTTTCAATACCGCAACTGCAGTCTTAAACCGTTCTTGTGTAACTCCTACCATTTTCTCGACACCAACACCAATATCAATCATACCTTTTTCATTAACTTGATCTCTGAGCATATTGGCAGTGGTCTGGAGAACACTTTGCTTATCTTTCTCACTAGAAGCAAGCAATGCGCGCACAGAAGACTCGGGAATACCCATTCGTCGACCAATTTCAGTATATCCCCAGCCATCTTCTCTATGTCGTTGAGCAGTCAATCGTTTTGCTTGTTTCACTTGATCATTAGCAATTGCTCTCTTAGCTCGAAGCTGAGCTACAGATATACCTTGACCCTCAGCAATCTTTGCTTCACTCATTCCCTGCTTTTTAAGTATCGCCACTGAATCAAGAAAATCTCTATTACGAGTAGTTTCAGGATCACCAGATCCCCAAGGATATCGACCAGATCGGCGCTGAACGCCATAATGCGCGAGATGTTCTTCTTCAGTGCGAATCATGACAGTTCCTCCAATCTGCGATGAGAGATTACTTTATCGAATTCTTGAATTCTTTCCATAATAAATGCGACATCCTCCGGATCTGCATCATAGACCATAACTTCATTATCTTGATAAATACGAAGTTCGATCTTAATATCAAACGGATCTTTGTCGTACTCGAGACAGAAGAGGGCAGCATAAACCTCGAGCTGATGGACAGAACCTGGAAATACGCCAGTTTTCAAATCATGAATTCGAAGGGTGTTATATCGAAAAGCGATCGTATCAGCGGTACCAAAGCAATTCTCGGAATAGTACAAAATTTGTTCGCATTGCATTCTATACTTAATTGCATCATTAATATACAAACCGATGGTTCCAACTAGACCTGAAATTCTTCCTTCTTCAATTTCTCTATGAGCATACTCGTGCTGCGCAGTACCATAAGCGGCGGCTTGAGCTGCAGTCCAACGTTCAAGTAGCCTATCAGGTGTATAGTGAATCCAATGATACTGACTAGGACTGAGAAATGCGTGCTCGCCTTGGAGGTTTAAATGCTTGTTGAAGCGCAAGTAAAACCTCCTCTTCATTCTCGGGATAGATATAAGCAGCGAAGGACATCTCATTCAACTGTTCAATATAATGTCTTTGATTAGGCTGAAAACTTGCCGAAGCAGAGGCTTTAACCTCGAGTGAAGCCCAATACTTTTTCCAAAGCAGAAGAAGATCTGGTAATCCTTGACGATATATGGGATCTAATTTTATAATCACACAACCGGGAAACATCTCTTCAAGTCTCTTGATCAATCTAGCTTGATATTTATTCTCGGTCATGTCAATTTCTCTAAAGCACCCTCGCAACTACAAGTACCACCCGCACCACCAGCATTTGAAGCGGCATAAACTGTGAAATAATCACCAGCTAAACAATTATACAGATTTGCAAGACCGCCACCAGCATTCAGTGCAGCTACAGCTGTAACAACATTTGGACTAGCAACTCCTCCACCACTATTAAAATGACTAACCGCAATTAATGAAGGTACAACAGTACCAGTCTGACCTGTCCACCAAGCATGAGCTGTAAAACGATAACGACCTGCGCCATTAACAACATAACCTCCAGCTAAAACTCCAGCCCAATCAGCCCAACGAGTTGAAGTAATTGGAATTGCAACATAGCCTCCACCTGCTGGAGTAGCAACCGAATGTAATCCTGCAATTGAACCAAGCGCAGGCCCAGGAGGCCCAGCAGGTCCTGGAGGTCCTGCTAACGGAGTCCAATAAGGAGTACTCATTGCTCCGCCAACCAGAGACCACCAGCAAGACTGACCCAAGAACGCGCGAAAGCCATGTAGCACCCCCAAGCCGTTGCATAACTACCCGCACCCGGCGTTGTTGGAATTCGAAAACCTTCGCCCTCGGTACCACTATTTGCCAAATTCATAATATGAACACCAGGAGATGAAGCAGGTCGTAGTCCAGCAGGAAGTGTAAAACAATTACCTCCTACTGCCGGAGGTGCTATCAATCCTTTACCAACTACAAGACCTGATGGAAGACGTCTAAGTGCACTGACACCAGCACCACCATAAGGCACAGCATAATCAGCAGCACTAACATAAGGAATATCAATTCCAAGCCGTAGCCAACCCGTATCAGTCCAAGGAGCTACTGCAGGAACCGGCTTCCAAATAGCCGGAGATCCGGGAGCATCGACAGTTAGAACAGATTCATCCGTAGCACCTACAGTTGTTGGAACTCCACTACCTACAGGTAGAGGTGGAGTTTGCCCTGTTGAAGGTCTCACAGCTAGATAATCAATTCCATTATGTGTAACAACCTGACCCGGAATATATGCGGTACCTGCAGCCCAAGCACCTTTGTGCTCGATCGGACCACCGTAAACTCCACCACCACCAAGAAGTTCCCAATTAGGTTCGCTCATATCTCTCCTTACGAATGGTAGAAGAGGTTACCTGGTACAACAAAAGATCCACCATCAACGGGTGTTCCCGCTGTTTGTGGACCTACAGTAATACCTGTGGAAGCATGATCAATCCAATTTGGGCCACTACCCCAATCCGTATGACTAGTACCTGCTATCGAAGTTGTTCCACCACCAGGGTTATCGCCCGAATAATGAAGATTGTGTTCATGCGTCGGATCATTGACCACATGCTTATGTTTAAAACGACGATTAGCAACTGTTGCGTCTCCATCACTCTTACCAACCGCATTAATATCAGCATGAGTTCCAAGCATGACTAGAGCTCGACCTCGAGCATCAGGAAAGTTTGCACCCAGCAAAGCTACTAGAGCGGTATTAGCTGGAGGCACCGCAGAACCATCGGCAAGATACCATGTTCCGCCCTGTGGATCAGCATGAGATGCAGCCTGGGCACTTACTTTAGTATCACCCGTTTGCCATGCTGGTGCTCCTCCAGAAGGAGCCGGTGCAGGCGGAGTTGATCCCGTTGAATCATTAACCGCTAGGTAATCATTACCACCATAACGAACAACATCGCCCTTCTTATATGGAGTTCCTGCTGCCCAGTCACCAATATAATCAACGCCACCACCAGCAATAGTTTTCCATTCAGTATCATAATCAGTAGCAGTTTTCTTTACCAGCGCAAGCCCAGTTGTTCCACCTGCAGGAACTCCTGGTCCGGCTGGTCCTTGTGAACCCGCTGGTCCCGTTGACCCAGTAGGTCCTTGTGAACCCGTTGCACCCGTAGCGCCTGCAGGTCCAGTATTACCAATATCGCCCTTATCACCCTTCGGACCCTGAGAACCTGTAGCACCGGGAGTTCCTTGAATGCCCTGAGGACCATCAGCTCCTGTAGCTCCAGTATTACCAGTATCACCTTTGACACCCTGGGGACCTTGAATTCCCTGAGCTCCGGTGTTACCGGTGTCACCTTTGACACCCTGGGGACCTTGAATTCCTTGAGGGCCCTGAGACCCCGGTGGTCCTTGAATTGACCCACCACTAATCCAGGCAGAACCATTCCAAATATGCAAGGAATCATCTGCTTGAACAATATACGCGTCGCCCTGTTGATTTCCAGATGGAGGCAGATTACCAACAGTCGCAACCGAACCCTTCATCAAGATGCCCGTACCAGTGGCCCCTTGTGGTCCAGTTGGCCCCGGATTGCCCTGAACTCCCTGAGGACCTTGAGCTCCTGGATCTCCTGGATCACCTTCTACCCCTTGGGGTCCTTGTGGGCCAGGTACAGTTGAATCAGCACCGGCAGGTCCTGTATTACCGGTATCACCCTTGACACCTTGTGGACCCTGAGATCCCACCGGACCTTCCGGTCCGGTTTCTCCTGCTGGGCCTTGAGGTCCAGGAACAGTAGAGTCGGCTCCCTGAGGACCCGTCGGTCCTGTAAATCCTCGAGGACCCTCTGGACCCTCTGGACCTTCTGGACCGAGATTACCAGCAGCAATTACAATAACATCAGTAGTAGACTTAAGCTTAACATCTATATCTGATTCTTCAACAACAACGCCTACTCCATTAGATTCAACAGTTATTTCTTCTACAGGTATATCAATCGATGTCGAAACAATAACCTCAGGAATTGATTCAACATCTACCTCAGCTTCTTCTACATCATCAATCTCAACTTCTATTTCATCCGAGCTAATAATAATATGTAGCTCATCTTGTAACATCGCTCACGCACTCCACTTTACCTTGACACAAAGTGCGTGGTTCTTTACCTGAAGGAGTCCATTGAACATCCCAGACACCAACAAATTTACCGCTAGTAGCAGATGCATGTTCTGATAGATCTTGTGTCTGATCTCCAGTTAACTTGAGTACAACAATGCCTTGATAAGCATCAACCATATCTGAAGCAAATTCAACTATAGGGGGATCTTCTGTTAGACGCTCTAGCCGTACCTGTGCTTGTACCATGCCTGTAACATCAATAGGAGCACCGGCCGCAGTAGTGCACTTTAATCTAAATGAAACCGCGTCTCCAGCATATAATGCTAGATCCAAAATTTGTGGCTGAACATTAATTTGGCCAGCCATGCTCCTCCTTTCACTACCCGCGAACAAATAACTGCAAAAAAAATAAGAAGGTATTCTAGCTCCCTCTATTATATACTGCGAATTTTTTACTACTCAATATCTAATCCTATTTTTCGGCTCCAGAAGACGGATATCGCTTCTGGAGATCTTGATCAACTCGTTCAACCTGGTCTACCATACCGATTAGATGAGCATCTGTGACGATTGCGTCAGCCCAGATTGTAATCACCCAGGAATATAGTCCTGCTGATGTTCGACGCAGCTCAATCGAGCCACGGCCAGGGACAGGATCTCTATATGTTTTTACGGTTTCAGCCATATCATTCTCCTATGTAGTTTTTCTTAGTAACCAAAGCAAAAATCTTCCCCACCAATGTTCTCGTCGACGATCGTAATCCTCAATTACTAAATTCAATAACTCTCGTTCAGCAGGTATTTTATAAGTATGTTGCGAAGCGTTCTCATATCCAGGCTCACCCGGGTTTACCTTTGATCCATCCGATCGGGTTCGCTCTGTCGCTATCCTAGTTTCTATCGGTCTTTTTTCCATCTCTATCCTCCATCTAAACTTCTAGATCGAGTTCAAGTTGTTCAACAACACCGAATTCCTGATAAGTAGGCCAAACATAAGTTCGATTCAAAATTGAAAGAACTAGATCTTGCTCGAGCAAACCATATGTCTTAGCAGCTTTAAGTGAATTTGCACTCACCTTGCCGGTTTTCAAATCTACTACCGGAGACAAAATAGGATATTCATATGGATATCTGAATTGCCGATTATACTTGATTGCAAACCATCTGGGACGCCAGACAAGGTTGCTTACATGATTATTGTGACGATCACCATCCAAGTTAATTGGAGTATCGAAAGGCCCACTGGGTTGAAGAATAAATGCTTTGGCTACCAGCAGTGGAACTGATCTATGAAATTGGACCCCATTTCGCATCAGCCCGACTTGAAGTAATCCATATTGATTTAGATTCAGAGACAAGATTCTCTCAGTATTGTCAGAACGAACTCTGCCATGATCACTGACGCTGTAACCTGGAAAGAAATCTATCGGTTTCCATAATTCATTCACGACAGCCGCCAATCCTCCGGTTGATCAGGCAATCCCCAGATGTCAGCACGGTACTGACGAATCAACATCACCATTCGTGGACCCATATCAGAATCTTCAGGTGCTACTTCCCTTGCCCAGGCAATAAGAGCAGCATCATAGACAGCATTCATCGATGCTTCGACCATTTTCTGAGCTACATCACGAGCTTCCGCAGGTGTAAACTGAAATTGTGACTCGAGTTCCCCTTTATCATTGATCTGACGACACTGAACATAGGGCAAACCATCCTTTTGTGAAACAATTCCTTGCATTTCAAGACGTGCCATTATAATTCTCCTCAATTTTCTAAGGGCCTTGGGCAAGGGCGGAGCCTTGGGGACAGATTTCGGTAGATTTTTCCTTGTAGGGTCCTCTGGCCAAAAACCCGGCCAAAACGCTTTGTAAAAAAGTTTCTATAAAACCCATCTTAATATCTAATACCCTTTTACTTATTGGGGTCGCGCGTAGGGAAAGGTTTTAAGGGTAGATTTGGGCGGGCAGAATATCCTCCTTTTGGCTTGTCTTAGCCGTTTTATTTGCCAAGATTTTTTCTGGGTTTTCTGAATATCTAGACACATTGAAGTTTTTCTTAGATATTAGCGCCCTCCAAATTGCCGTGTCTATACCCGCTTTGGAGCGCAGTGTATAATAGAAAAGATTCAAAAATGGGCTATTTAGCCTATCAATTCGTCCGTGCGCTTGCTCCCAATTCTTATAACTATACGTCAGTGAGTGAAATAGGGTTGTATCCGTCTCGACACAGTTCCAACCCTCTGATCCAGCTACGTATTGGACCAAATATAGCCATGAATCGCCCGTAGGAATCGGCTCATGACGCCAGCCATTCCATTCTGACACCTGTGTAAGGCTCTGTAAGCGTTTGAGAGCGTCCAATTCATAGTTGAAGTTGTAGAATATCAACATCTTAGGATGCTTCTCTAGGAGGCTCTCAATCGCTTTGATCCGGCTCGGATCTGAATTCACTATTCGTCTCAACACCCCGAATAGCTCTGAGATGTCCTTGATCGGCCGGTTTTGGTAAATATGCCAGCGATTCTTGATTACCGACTGGACTAATTCCTCATTATGCTCGACAAATACGTTTTTACCATGCCGGACAGTCGTCTTCGGATAGGGCATCTCCACTAATATCTTATTTCTGAGACGATTTAACTTGCCTGTGCCTAGATAACGCTCCACTTTGGGGAATTTGGTGAAGGGTGTATAGACGACGTGCTCGCGTTTGAACTCGGTACGGTTCCGATAGAAGCCATTTGCGACGAAGACGGGGATATAATCGAGCCAATTGTCCCCCGGAGTTGCGCTTAACAGAATCCACTTGTTATTCCGGGCGATCTTTAGGAACGCCTTGACCCACGCACCCGAGCCAACCAGTCGTTGTTCGTCGAAAATAAAGAAGCTATTCCTAATATCAGTATACTTGTCAATATTGTTCCAGCTATCGACAGTAAGAAGACCGTGAACAGTTGCGTTCCATTCCTTGCCAACAGTAATCCGAGCAAACTCTCCCTCCCAGTCCTTGCTGTCGCGTTTTTTCGCTGTTGTGATCACGTAGACGTTCTTACACTGGTGCTCGAGCTCGTAATATGCCACAGCAACTCGAGACTTTCCCGAGCCTACGCCACCCCAGAGGATCTTTCCATCAGAGAGCTCGGTCAGAGCTTTGAATTGATGTGGTTGTAGTTGTGTCATTAGTCGTTTTGCTCCATGGTTACAACTTGGATAGGTACAGCAGTCATGGATTGAAGTAGCTGATCAGCATTGTCGATGAAGAAATTTTTGATATTACGACTAGAATACTCGGCATTGAGAAATTCTCGACTAGTGATCGGGAAACTAATAAAAAGATCAAGCTTCTTTGCTTCTTGAGCAATCCTATAAGCTTCCACATGATTGAGACAAACAATATAAGAACATTCTCCGCGTGCCTCTGCTTCGGCACAAAGACGAATAAGTTCCTCAGTACGACCAGTGTGTCTATCTCTTAGAATTATTTTCATATCTTGATTCTCGCTCTGGTTCTTGCTTTGCAGGGTTCGCAGAAAGCTGGATGCATCGGGTCATTACTAATAATAGCCTTATTATAGCAATGCATCGACGAGCAGATAGTAGTCAAGCTGGGATTTCTCTGACATGACTCGCAGATCTCATCCTCATTCTCGACTTCGTTGAAACAAAATCGCACTATACACATATGGTCCATTTAGATATCTCCTCAAAAAAAAGAAGAATCCATGTTCTGGACTCTTCTTTGAATTGCTATTTCTGGTCGAACATTTCGTCGATAATTCTGAACAACTCGACACGACCGCGCTTTGCATCCAAATCGGCCTGCATCTCGTCTAGCTTTGCTTGAAAGCTCGGGGTTATACAAATTTCCCGGGCGCTATCAAGCAATGCTTGAGTCTGATCCATCTCGGCGGTTGCGGCAGCCATCATGTCTTTGATAGTTAGAACTTTCTCCACAAGTTCTCCCCTTAAATAGATTTCATTATAAGAGAAGTTTTTTCCGCGAAAGATTCGGAGGTGGTGAGGGGCTCTGGGGGGTCGACCCCTACACCACCCCCTGTTCCCCTCTATCACCGCAGGTAAAGAGGGGAATTCTTAGAACTTGGTCATAGTTACGCCACGAAGAAGAGTAATACCGTGCAACTCGTAGGACCAGCCATCGTTGATCAGCTTTCCTACTTCACGAAACATTGCATCTTCGCTGACATGAGTTTTAGATTCTCCGTCGTCTCTACGCCACTGACCGAGAATTTGCTTTTTGAAATATATGGTTCTCATAACTAGTCTTCGTCGTTATTCTCCGGCTCAGCGTCCTCAGCTGCAGGTGCATCATCGTCAATCATCGGCTCCCTCTCATGGGGAGGAACCGACGGCGCCGGGGCTGCTTCTTCATCGCCGCCTGGAGGCGTAGTATCAGGAGCAGGAATTGCAGGAGAATCCTCAACTGTCTCAGTCTGAGTCTCAACTTCATCCATCTCACTTCCCCTTCCGTCGCTTTGACTTGGGCAACTTGCCTTTGTTGTTGAAATGATGCTTTTTAGCCCAGTTTTCACCTTTTACACCGTATGCCCATGCCCTCTGATTGCGGCTTTTTGCAGGCATTTTTCTCCTTCTGCACGTGTGACGAAGTACCTGTTGCTCTACCAGTACACATACCGAGAGTGAAGATGAGTAGGACGATGGTAAGGAGAAGAGCAATCTCAAAGCGAGTAAAATACTTATTCATTTGAGTCTCTTCTCGTTTAGGCAGGTAGGGGCACCGCGGAATATACACAGAGTACCCCTACCCTATCTCCGAGGTCCGGGCTCGTCATACAGAACGTTTCCCCCGGAGAATTCTCAAAGTACGATTCTACTTCGTCTGCTTTTCGTCAGGGGTTTCTCCCCGGAGAATTCTTTCGATTCCTGCGGCATCGTTGGCGTTGAATCCGGTTTGTGCCTGGACAAGCCATGCAGCCATTGTGCCAACCGCTTTTTCGATTCGTTGTAGGCGTAGATCACTTCGAGCTTGATCATTGAAAAGTTTCTCAATCTGTTTGTCACTGATCGGCATCTTTTGTTTCTTCCAATTTTTCCCCGCGGAGAATTTTCTCGAGCTCTTCTTGATCTTCCTTGTAGAGAGCCTTATCTGCTACATGACGAAGACCGGCTTCAAGTCTATCCATCCGCTTGTCGATCTCGAGCTTCGGTCCTTCCATTCTGGATTACCCCCTTATCCAGCAAGTCGGCGACAACGGCAACCATCAATAACTTATTTTTCTCGGGTACATCTTCCCATGCTACGGCTGATTCCTCACGAGTCGTGTATCGATATGCAGGTGCTTGTCGTTCGTACGATTCGTGAAATGCTTTGGCAATACCATGCGCTATATCGAGTTCTTCCGGCGTCATTTTCAATATCCTCGCCAACCTAGGTAACGAATTCGCAACCGAGCTGCAGCTGCGCCAAGATGCCAATATAGATGCCACCAACCACAAGTACGAGAATATCGTGTCGGCCAATAGGAAGTAGGCCACCAGATCCGTTTCCAAAGTGATCGGCGTTTTCCTGAAGGAACCAGAAGAAGCCGATTCAACTCTTTGATTTCTTCTTCCTCATCAGTCATAGGCTTAACATCACTTTCGCGAAAGCAGCAATAACGACGGCTTGAATACCGATCAAGAATAAGACCAGTGAAAGCCTGACTGCAAACCAAAGCCAGCGATCCTCTGGACGATAACCATCAAAGCCTAGTGTTTCTTTGAGACTCATGCATACCGCCAACGAATCTTCTGAACTCCAGAGAAACGTAGATGTCGAGCTACCGCTGAGGTAAGATCGAAGTCTCGTCCTGCCACAAAGGGACCTCGATCAATAACTTTTACGTACGTACACCGGCTGCGATAGCAAATAGAGAGTCGAGTTCCCAAGCGAATTGATTTGTGCGCCACTCCCCAAGTTCGTGGAGTCAGTCTTGTCCCATCAGCTGTTTGGTTCCCGTATAGACCAGGACCATACCAGCTTGCCGTAGCTTCGGTTCTTGGATGGTCTGCATTGAACATCATGATTGCAATTGCGGTTAAGACAGCGGCCATAGAACCCCCCTAGGAATAAAGCTTTTCCAACAAGTCGACTCCATCAGCCATTTGCTCGGCCAACTTCTCAATCGGCTCGACTCGGTGTGTTCGCTTCGTCTGCGGTGTTCCTGGTACCCATCCATTTGCTTCGTCTACGGCAAGAGCGCTCAAACGAGTAGTGATTACTCGCATCATCTTTTGAATATCCTCGACTTCGGCCAGTCGATTTGCTGTAATCTTCGTACCTTGCGACGGCTCTGCTTTCTGATGCTTCTCAAAATCAAAGACGGTCATAATTACTCCTTAATAGATTAGTGGGGATCGCGTAGCCGAGTGCGTTCGAGCGGCTCAACGACGACCTACCATCCCCTCTCATGTTTGCCTAACGAGTCCCCCACAAGTCACTGGGTTTCCGTGAACTCGTCCCGCGCCATGAGCATCTTGATTAGGAGGTGAGAGCTGAGTTGACGTCGACCAGCTCAGCGACGTCAATACCCTCGGCGATCAACATCTCCCTGAGCTCGACCTTATCCTCGTGGGACAGAGCCTTGAACTCGGGGATCTCGACCTTCCTCGCGTGAGGAGGCGTCTCGAAGAAAGTCCGACACGCTCTCACAAACGAGACCGGCTCAGCCATTTTATCACCTCCTTTAAAAATAGTTTACTTGGCGAAATGCCAGGTGACGCCGAGACTCTCGTTCGGATCTCCGCTCGGCTCGCGATGCGGAATATCACCTTCGTCGTTCACGGCGGCAAAACTGGACTGACCCTGATCTCCGAAGACAATCATCTGCTCTTCCTGATAAGAGAGTCCCTCTGTCGGCTCACGAAACACCAGAGCATTGCGATTCTTGCCGTCGTTATAGACGACGCGATATACTTCAGTCTTACCCACTATGTACTCTCCTTAAATTCGAATGAACGTCCACATCCATTAGGACAGTTGAATATACCGGCCCAGGCATGACGAGTTTCAGGCAATGCAATCAGCTCTAATCCTGACGGCACTACACATTCTTCTTCACAAGGAATAACGCCGGGCCCGACTAGATTATCCCAGTCAAGAACTGGAAGTGGTCCATCTTCGTCAAAATCCATAATATGATTCCTCTAGGTGGTTTCCTCAACGAGATTGAAGTTCGCCTGGAACGCTTTCGTCGTATACACCTTGTAGCCACGTTCGGTGTAGAGAATCCAGTCCCCCACAAATGCCTTGGTCTGACGAGGATTCTTTGGATTATGAACTCTAACGTGAATATACTGTTTCGTAGGCTGAGCATCTACGGACCTATCGACAGGTGACTCATCAATGTTCCCGATCTCGCCGAAACACCAGCGGGCAATATCGACGAAATTCTCTTCAGTCACCTGAACAGCATCCACGAATAGCGGCTTACGAACATACTTTGTTGTAATACTAGTTGTCTCCATAGTTCCTATCGGTTTCGTTTCGATTGCGGACAATACCAAGGCCATATCCGAGTAAAACGCTAATCAGAACTATAAGAGAAATCACAATAATCGTGGCGATGTTAGTCATTTTCATTCCTGAGTACTTCTTCGACAGCCCGTCGTGCTTGCTCAAGAAGACCGAATTGAACATGCTGTCGAGCTGAGCTACAACGATAAAAGAGCTCACCAACCTCAGCATCTTCATCGAGATCAGCTGCACCATAATGCACGGCAACAATTAAGAAGACTTCATCAACTTCTATAAGCTCGTTGTCGTCATTAAGTCGGTCAAGTACTTTTTCGGCGACTTCTCTGATCTTTTCATCACCGATAATCACGACGGCTCAATTTGATTGTACTTCATCTCCAGAGGATCTTCCTCAATCGTCACATAAATGCTCTGAAGATATGCTTTGACGCCACTCTTCTGATTGACCGTCCATTCATAGGGTCTGACAATGAGATCTACATTGATAATATCTACCCAGTCAAGTGTCTCAACCGTCGACTCATCCAGATTAGTCCGGCCACGCGTAGTAATAAGAACAATCCTAGGGGGGCGACCTTTAAAGTTAACTGAGATGGGGAGATATGCTTGCGGTTCGGCATCTTCATCATCCTCGCGAGGCTTCAACCATTTGATGTTCCAATGATCTTCTGCCATTGCGTTGGCGACTTTATCATCAAGAAGAACGGCGAAGTTCCGATCACCTTCTCGATTATATTGTCCTTCTCTCCCAGCAAAATTGCGGAAGATAATTCGAACACCCTCCATTAGGACCGTGTTATCCTGCTGTGGCATCTATTCACTCCTCTTAATAGAGACGAGGAAATATGTAGTTTTTGTGCTCTTATCTAACCTACGAGGAATTACAATCAGATCTACAAGATCACCTCTATTAAAACTTGCCACATGATTCATCTCATCATAAAGTTCTTGTAGACGATCCTCATCTCGTTCTCTCAGAAGTACTGTTAGATATTCACCACCTTCAAGAACAGTAAAGGCGTTCTCCATAGCGTCGATAAATATGAATGTGGCGTTCGTAATGTGAATACGGCTTCCAGCACCCTCGTCTTTTCTAAAAGCTTCTTGCCTACGTGCCATTAACGAATTCCTCAAAGGATCCGAATTGCTCAATTGTCTTGATCGCTTCGGCTTTCAGCTTCTCAAAATATGACATATCAATCTTGAGATCAGGTGTGGACTGAGCAATCTCAGCTTCGATCCACTTGTAGCCCTTGGTCCCGGCTACCGCGTAGTACTTATCGTCCTTTACCCGATAGAGCGTCCCTCCCCCGACAAGAACAGGTACGAAACGCCCAGTGCGCCCAAGATGCCGCATGTTCCGATGATCAAGGCCTTCTTCTTTTTCATGATCCTCCCTATCTAAGTACATTGTCCCTTGAACTACGTTCTTACTCTCGCAGAAATCATCAAAAGAAAGTTTCTCACCAGAGAAGAGAGTTTTAAATATGTAAGGATGCTGAAATTGGGAACCCACAGCAGTCCAGGTATCACCTTTTCGTGCAATATATACTGCATCATTAACGAGACATAGCTTATCATAGGTGGTTTCGACCTCGAAGTCGTATCCGTATTGTTTCCCGTGATCAACTACAAAGCGGATCGCTTTTGCAGTGACATTGGGAATTTTGACTGAGTCGGTCTTAATATGTATGACTTGATGACCGGCTTCTTGAAGGTCGTGTTTCAAGTCAATCATATAGAGGGCGCCCCGTTTGGCGACGATGTTATCCTTATTGCGAGTATCTCGGAATGGATTGGGAAACTTTGCCGAGGTTAGTCCGTAGACAATATTGATAACAATCTTCAGAGCGTATGCCAGCTTGTCTGCTCCATCTTCATTCTCCAAATATGGAGCCAATCGACCATTCAACATGCTTCGAGCCGTAACGAAGTCTTTCCGCTTGATTGCTAGACGGGCTTCCTTGAGCTCTCTGAACCGGTCCGTGTATTTACCGAAGAGGTTGAGGAGTTCGATCGTAGTTGGGTGCATCGAAGCCACATCAAGAAGAGCAACACGGGAGTATATCCCGGGCTCAGCGTATACGTAACCACCCTCTCCAGGGTCCTCTCCCCGATAATTACTTCGGCCCGCGTCAAACGAATAGCCATTAAATTCCTCACTTAGATCGGTATAGACAAAATATTGCTGCGGATTCTTATCGTCACCAAATATGATCTTTGCTGTATGTCTTTGTGTGGTGTCGTTAATAGCTAATCCGCTCAGCTCAGCCAAGATTTGACGAGCAACGAAATCTTCCCATCGATCTTCCAGTACAGCCTCAGTAGCTCGGACATCGTTAACACAATATTCGACCACCCGAGGCCAATCTGCTTCATCTACTGGTTGATCCAGAGGAAGATCCAGCTCCATGTGGTGGATACCAAGATCGATCTCGAACTTCTTCAAGCCCTGTTTAATCGAACTGATCTCCCAAATATCAGCATAGGAAAGATTGTAAGCCTGAGCAAAGAAAGCATTACGATTATTGTCTATGACGATTTTTCTAGTTAAATCATACAACTGCGCTACGCTATAACCAAGAACAGCTCCATACAAAATATGATTGTCGAAACGACGATTGTAGAAGCCTACTAACTTCAGCCTTGTCAGGGCTTCGACTTCTGCTTGGCTAGGATTAATCATCCGAACAACCGTGTCATCTCCCTGAAACTTCCAGCAGATAACAAAAAGATTCGGATAGACTTCGACGTCAAATATAACCATGCGATCGTCGGTTACTTCTATGACAGCATCCGGACCCACTTCGGATTCGGATTGGAACTTCATCGCCTGGACAATCTTCAAACACAATGCAGCTTGGTGAGTGCTGTTATTGGCAAAAGCTAAAATACGAGGACGCAAGTCAGTGACGTCGTATTTTAATCCATCCTCATATGCTTCTTCAAGAATATGAGCTATGAAATCAATAGACGGTTTGGTTCCAGGATGGATCTCTTTGCGCAGATTCCGCTCGATCAGCTCCCTAAGGCCCTTTTCACTAGTAATAGTCTTAGCCTTAAGCATCTTCTCCTTCTTCTGTCTAAGCGGAAGTCCACTGCCTATCTTGGCAATCGGTACGTTATTACAGCGAGTCAGTTTTCGGCGTAACGATGCATCTCCTGTGAACACCTTGACTTCAATTCCCTCAGAATATACAGGAGCTAGGTCAAGCGGATTTCCTATGTATTCATAATGAAGATGTACACCTTTTCCAGATTTGCTGAGCTCGGCATATGTAGCTGGCCAACGGCTTGCTGCCTCGAGGTTCCGCTCAATATCAGTCTCACCTTCAGGGTCTTTCAGATCGAAATCGATCACCACGTGTTTCTCAGGTACTCTTACGTAGTGTAATCGAGAAGTATCAATATCTGAAAGTGTAGACCTTACTTTTTCCCATTTGCGACCAGGCGTTCCGCTTTTATTCGCGTACTGCGCGGGATTTTCTGCAAGGTCTTGATCAAGCAGTGAATCATCGTGATCCATAACCAGAGAGAACGCAGGTAGGTTCTCGTCAGTTTCCTTTGGAGCCTTAAATTTCTCAGCATTGAATCCCTCATATAGACTACGAACCCGTTCACCGTTAATTTCTCCTCGATCTTTGAATTCATCGAAGTAATTACGGAGCTCTTCTCGGATCTTGTACTGAGGACGAGTTCGATCGATCCCTGTTTCAGAACACCATTCCTTGTACAACCCGTACGCCTGCTTCAAGGTTGTGTAATTTTGAGACTTGAATAGATCGTAATATGCCTCAATGAAATTGAAAAAGACGTCGGTCTGAAGCATCATCTCCAACGGACGATAGCCATTGTAGTAGTTCTTACCCATCTCCAAATATACCTTGAGACAATGGGCCGCAATTGCTCCCAGCTCAAAGTCGATCTGGCTAAGCAAGGTGTTGTAATGGCGAACGGGAATCCTTACACCCGTTGGATGAATATCAATCAGTCGACGAATGATACCCGACTTGGCATCAGTAATTTTGACCGGTTGATTTGAGCCAATGAATAGAAGAGCTTCAGCACGAGAGGTGTAACTCGGCTTGTATTTCTCATTCATTGTCATTCGCTCATGAGCAACAATTGAATTTAACCGAGTATTATCCTCGAGTTTGGACAAGTCACCGTCATGCTGGATTGCCACTAGTGGATTGTTCTTGAACACTTCTGTTGAGAATGTTCCAGAAGCACTACCGAGAGCTTTACCGTCGAAGGTGGTAGAATATCCCTCGAACAGATTATGAATTACATTCAGAATAGTAGACTTACCGGATCCAGCAGGACCGTAGAAGACAAAGAACTTTTGCAGCTTCTTTGAGTCTCCCGCCACGATGGATCCGATAGCCCATTCGATTTTTGCTCTCTCTTCTACCGAATACAATGTCCCCACGAGCTCATCCCAAGCCGAAATATCACCTCCCTCCAATGCATAAGGCAAATACTTACTCGCATAGTCTGTTTTCTTTATCTCTGAGTTTGAAAACAGAATCTTCGAGTCGAGAGGGCGGCTGTTATCGCTGATATTAGCCAGGAATTTTCTGAAATTCGCCCAAGAGTTGCTTTGAAATGAGCGCATGTATCGTACTACGTAATTAATCCCTGTCTGCTTTTTCAATCTATCAGCTTCAGCTTGTAAATGTTCGTCTACCAGGCGTTGAACATCGTATTCGTCACGAGACCAAAGACCTTTTTCTTCATCCCAAATTGCATAGAAGGTCCGTCCTTGCACCATCAGATCCTGAGAACGTCCGACAATAAAATCAGGGTAGAGCTCAAACCCTTTATCTTTCGTCTCTTTAGAAAGGATCTGATAAAAATCCATCAATCCTCCTAAAGTCCCTCCATCTCGATGACGTACGCGTTCATTTGCTTCCAGATTTCTATTTTGGTCTGATCTTCCCTAGGACTGTTCAATGGGAAGAATCCACCTCGACCATCTGGTTGATACTGTCTCCAAACAAGAACTTCAAGAATTTCGTCAACTCTATCAGCTCTTGCTTTATTGAATGGATCATGTGATTTGTGCAATCGAAGATTCTTGAGAAGTCGCCATGCCCATTGTGGCGCTGTTCCATTAGTGGAGGAAAAGGCTACTCGTCGGCTGAGACTTACAAGAATTTCGAGAAGTGTGACCCCCTCGAGGATCAAGTCCAACGATTTCTTACCTGCGAATTCGTTACGTAGATCTAAACCGTCTTGGACCCGATTATCATCGTGTGGAACAGTCCATACGAATTCCAGGTTGTGCATTCGTTCGAACAAGTGGCTATATGATTTACCGTTTGGAATATCAATTTGTGAGACTAGCCACTCATAATATTCATAATCAATCGTTTTCATTTCGGTCGAGACCTAGGATTTCCTCTTCATAGCTTGCAGGACTGCGACTGATTTCCATTTCCATCTCGAGCCGTTCGTTGCGAACAAACACAGTGTTGATATCGCCACTACCATGGCCGAATTTCAGATTGTCCTGTCCAACAATTACATCGGCGTGCGGAAGCGGGACGTTTTCTTCATTGCAAAGAACATCATCACCAGCATAATAGGTATATGCTGTCTGCGAATATCCGCTATTACTTTCTGAATATTCATCCTCATGGATCACATACGGCTCTTCTGGAGATCGTGCAGCTACTTCACTTGCATAATCCCAACCAGTATTCGCATCTTTCTCAATTTCCATAACTCTTGGAGGCTCATACACTGGAACAGGAGGCCTCAACGGTCGTTCATCATCAACAGCCGTAGAATATCCCTGTTCTTCCATTACCTTTTCGATATCAGGCTTGGGTACTGCAGCGATACTCTTCTGCTGATACACTTCCCGAATCTTCTCAACCTCAATCTCACTCTGCCGAAACGCTTCCGCTCTAATCTTTTCTCGGTTAAATCGATAACCGAAGTAGAATCCGATCGCGGCTCCAACTGCAAGACCTCCAATAGCGGTACCGACAGCAGTAGTGTTGAGACGTCGAACCCCTTGAGCCACTTCTTCGAGATTGGTAGCAACTTCCTCAGTCACCACTTCCGCTAGTGTCCCAGTTGCCATGACAATTCCTCCCCTAGCTGACTAATTTTATCGAAAATGAGGCCATCTACATTGAAATCAAGTAGAATGGCACCTTCGCGACCATTGACAAAATCTCGAGCCTTCTCAGATCTACCATCGAAGACGCCGAAATTGACAAAGTTATCAGTATCGCCATTCGGAGAAAGAAGCCAACCAACTACAGCACCAGCTTGTGATCTTTGAATTCCAAGCATATCGTAGACTTCATTCAAGAAGACATGTCCACGAGACTTGAGCAGATCATTGGCGTAATTCTGTTGACACTGCAAGAAGAGCAAGTTATACTCGGGCTCTTTGCTCCAGGAAGGTGAATACTCGTCGAAGAAACGAGCATAGATTGACGGCTCTCCTGGACCCACTCGAGTAACAGTCTTCTTCTTTTTCGTCTTTGGATCTACGATCTCAACTTCTTCAGTGCCATACCTTAAGTTACGATCTTCTTCTTCGCCATACTTCTCAACTACACGAGCTCGATATTCGGCGAATCCTTTTTCAAGAGCTCCATAAGCAGCAGTCAAAGCAGCATTTCGTCTCGTCAAGATATTGTGAGAGCTGGTCAAGCAGTAAATCGAAAGTCCACCGACGATGATAGCCGGGGCATACAGTCGAGCGATCTTGACACCAGACTGAAAGTAAATCAGAGAAATATCACGTGAACGATCTTTCTCACTATACTCTGGGTGGTCTAACGTCTTAGCGGTATCGAGCTTGCCCTTTGCTTCTTCGACAACCTCATCCATCTTCAAGGTAGCCCGACAAGCAAGAACAGTGCTTGCAGTCATACCGACAATACCAACTCCCAGAAGTACCCCCGGAGAACTTTTCTGGATAAGCAAGGCATTTCGGGCGACCTGTCTACTGATCACCTCGGGGACGAACTTCATGATCTGTAGCTCCCTTCATAAAATCAGAGAGTCCTGTAATCATCTCTGTAGCTACTAGGTTTTTATTAGTTAGAATATCAGCTGCATCATCTTTTAATTCTTGAATTACTACGATATCTTTTGATCCATCTCGCTCAGCTTTATTGATAATGAAATCGCATAAACGTTCTACGCGTCGAGCAAAATCTTCAATATCAACTTGTCTGGGCATCTTCGAGTAAATCAGTCAAGAGGTTCGGGTTCTGGGAGATCAAGCAAATAACCGCCACGAATTCTTGAGACGCCAGCACCCTGAAGATCAAGCCAGCCCCACTTATGATCAACGTGAGTGGAACCGAGTCCAACGAGTTCATAGAGATCGGCAATTGTTGCAGCTCCATATTGGCTCACCAATTCGAATAGTTTGTCAATGACTTCTTCGGCTTCAGATCGATCGTCCAACACAATATCATCGAAATCATGTCGAGCACGTGATTCACGACTCATTGCTCGTTGCGGTCCAGAGAATCTACTTCTTGGTGTTTCTTGTGAATATCGGTTATACTGAACATGGCCTGTAGGACCAGAATATGGATGTGAGGATCTACGACTACGGCGAGAATCACCAAACATCAACTTCTCAAAGCCTTGTGATACAGCTTCAACAACCATGTCTTTTGCTGTAGGAAGCAGTACATCCATCACAACATACCGAACAGCAGTCTTTGCATCTCCTGCTACAAATGTCTCAGAGAATTGCCTTCGAAGAGATTTTTTCCTTCGAACCGCACCACTTGTAACAGGAGTAATATCTTTGCTTTTTGGTGTTCCTTTTTTACTCGTTTCACTATTTGGCGGAAATTCCGAAGGATCCATTTACTTCCTTATCTAGGAAAAAAGAAAAACCTAAGCCCCTGTTAGGGACCTAGGTCTTTGAAGCTATGCTTCTACTGTTTCTGTTTCAGCAGCGTCTTCGTTTCGGCGACTCTTCACCTCAGCCACTGCGTTGTCCACAGCAGTTCCGATGTACTTGGCCGAGTAGTCTCCAACGACACCACCGAGCACGAGACCACCCACCTTGATCATAGCCCTGTTAATGGGCTCTGGCGGAAGGGTGACGTTGTGCCTGATGATCTCTGAGACCACCTTGGCCGTACTCAAACTTACAGCGACTTGCGCAGCGAGCTTGGCGACAACAAGTGCACCTAGCATTTTCGCTCCTTTACATAGTAGGGGCTTCATTATAGGCAATGTTTTTGCTGCGAGAGCTTTATTAATCGACCAATTTTGCTTCACCAGATGCTAGACGATTACCCAATGCCTCGAGTTCTGCTTGATCCATTTCGGTGATTGCTGCTCTAGTCACCATAATTGGCTCAACAACGGGTACGGGCTCAGGCTCAGGAGTTGGGACAACGGCAAGATCAGCGCCTACAATCTTAGCGGCATCTTCAGCAATTCCTTGTGGAACAATTCCATTGACAAATTCGGCGGCTTTACCAGCATCCGTAACAAGTTCCATAAAGAGGGTAGAATATGCTTCAGAGGACTCGAACTCATCGCGAAGCTGTTGATTCTTGATAAAGCGTCGACCATCTTCTGATTTCTTGCCATAAGCGCCCAAAATGATCTTCTTGAATTCAGCGATAATTTTCTTACCATCTTCGGCATCAATAATTCGTTTCAGAGCTTCTGACAAGCCGCCCTTTTCACTCATCTCGAGCTCAACTAGCTCAGCTTTTGAAAGATGGAAGAAGAAATCCTCACTTACTTCTTCATCATTGAAATCTGTGTACGTAATCGTCTTTTTGAGCACGACGCCCTTTCTTTACTCTTTGTTCACCCCAGTGATTTTGACCCGCTGCCCCGTCTCCTTGTTGTAAATATAAAGTCCAGGGCCGAACTTGCTGGAGTCCATAACATAGACATTCGGCAGTCCGATCTGCTCCAGAGTCATCCCAACACTGATAGCATCGTGATGAAACGGATTCGAGCCTGCCGGAAAACTCTCCAACATTTCCTGATCGATCATAATTAGTTCCCTTCTTAAATAGGTGGGGGCTAGCGCCGTCGAGAACTAGCCCCCAAGCTTACTCATCTCTAAGCCAAGGCTGACAGCTTCATGTCCAGTTCTTCTGGTAGTCCGGAACCGGTGGTCTCGAGAAATCGATCGCAATGCAAGGACGATTATCCTCGGACATTACAGTAGAGAGTTTGATCTCCATGTGATTGCCAATATTCCAACCGACTGAGTCAGTATATGGCGTAGGCGGCAGACCAATCTCGTCGTAAAACATAGACAAACTACAAGAATCATAGTGAATCAGCTCGTAGTTGACTCGATTCTCAGCTTTCCGAATATCCTCTACTGTGCTCTGGAAATATCGCCCTGTCGTGATGTCATAGCAGAGAACCTGCCCTGTACCTACAAGGATAACTTCACCAGAGGTTGGAGGATTAGCCGTGACACGATCCTGAGCGATCTCATCTCGGATCTTCTCGTCCTGACGCTCTCCTAGTTTCTCGATCACCTTACCCTTGTACTCCTGAAGTGCGCGCTCTGAGATTCCTGAAGCAATCGCCAAAGCAGCGATCTGTTTCGAGGAGATCCTATGGGCGACGATAATACTCGTAATCGTGATAGCACCTACACCAACCGCGGGCAAATATAGATGCCAAACTAGCTTGGCTTTCTCGGTCTTTGACAACTCTTTCAAGACCGCACGTCCGACAAATTGACCCGAATTCTGAGGATCTTCGTGAGCTTCGTGCTCTACACTTTCCCGAGCAATCAAATCAGCGGCCTTGAACGAGGCACGACCGGTCAAATATGAAGTACCAACGGTACCAACAATACCTGCAGCGGTAAGAATTACGGTTGAATTGTCGTTCAGCAAGAACTTTACTCGATTGAGCGCTTGAGCCATACCCATCATTATTAGCGACCTTTCATTAACAGCTGGGCCAACTCGGCGTGGACCGTTTTCTCATTTCACGAACAAAGATCCAGATCAACCACAACCCGAAGGTTAGAAAAACCATAAAGCAATCCCAGAAGAATCGCCAAAACCCATACTTCTTCTCGGGGCAGACATAAACAAACATAAACACCTCCTAGAAAAAAAAATGAGGGCGAGATTGCAGCTCGGGGCTGCTAGGAGCTTTCCTTAGATCGCTCCATCTCTATTATAGTGCGTGATTTTTACGCGAGACGTTCACAGAGACGCGTCACTGCATCCAGACAAGTGATGTCGGCCTCAATTTCCGTAGTAGTCTTGAATCTGGCGACTATTACCCAGACAGGGGGAAATATGTCATCGTAGAAACGTACTTGCACTTCATATGCTCCGCAGCTTTTGATGAACTCGATTCCTTCGTGAATTTTATCTTTGTCACTCATCTTTCTCTTCTTCGTCTTCCTCTTTTTTCAGTTTATCCAATTCTTCGTTGGCGATGGTCAAAGCGTGTGCGAGGATGTCCTGACGTTCTTTTACTTCTTCTAGTTCAGCTCGTAGCTCTTCAACTTCACTCATTTAGCAAGCTCCTTATTGGAGACAAAAAAAGAGAATAGTGTGTTCAGTAATCGAGGGCAATTCCAAGATTGGCTGAACTAGATATCGAGGGCAATTCCAAGATTCATTCACTATTCTCATTATAGAGCATGTTTTTTATGCGAATCGGACAAAAACCTAAGCCCTTGTTAAGGACCTAGGTTTCTATTATTAAACAAACAGCTTACCAATCACAGCATACTTATGACCGTGAATATCAGAAGTTCCTCTGGTTAGATGCTTAGATAGCGTACTATCAGAAAATCCTCCAGCACGAGCAGCAGCACCTTGACTTCCCCACATATCACCTGTAGTCAAATTCATGACCATATTGGACGGACGTCCTAGGCGCTTTACTGCAGCCGCATCCATATAGGTTGGAAGAGGCACATTCTTAATAAAAACCCGCTTTGTTACCACAATGGTAACGGTTGTAAATATAACACCAACGGCAATCGGCTTCCAGTTCTCCTTGATTACTTCTTTTGCTTTGTCGAGCTTTGACTTAGGCTCGATTTCTTCAACTTCAGGCATTACAATAGATCCTTTCTGACTAATTATACCATTAATGTACTTTCATTATAGGGGATGTTTCCTTCCCGAAAGATTGCTCAGATCCGTTATCCCTGCCGTCCATAAACGGTTTCCCCGGTGCCAGGGCGAACGATTTGTTAGGTAGTAGGGCCCCCCACTTACCTTTTTGTCGTTCCTATAATGCAGGGATAACGCATTTCAGCAATCTGACAAAAAAAGAAGGGGGATGTCCAATTCAATGAGGACATATTCACCACCTTCTATTATAAGGGAAGAATTTTTCGCGAATCGAGAAAAAAAAGAGAATCCCATGATTTCTGGGACCTCTTTTTGTATGTACGAACCTGTGAGGTTAATTATTTTTTAATTACTTTAATCAACATCCACATCAACCAAAATGGTCCAAATAGGATCCACATGAAGAAGTTGCCGATAAATTTAAGCAAGTTAAATACTCCTTAATAGGTATAGTACATTTCATTATAAGGAGTGTTTTCTACGCGAGAAAAAAAAGAAGAAGACGGATTTGATAAGGAATCTCCCGCAAAGTGAATTTAATCACCCGCTCATCTTCTTCATTATAGACCCTGTTTTCTACGCGAAAAAAAAACTAAAGCCCATGAGGGCCTTAGCTTTATTACCTGTACTTAATCGTAGTCACGACTGAATTCTCAAAATCAGTCAACTCGATGTCGTGCTTCTCAATAATCTCGAGTAGATAACGAATTGCATCCGCATCATCTCGAATTATTACAGAAGCAGCAACACTATTGACGATCGTTTCAAAAACGCCCATAATTACTCCTTTAGTAGGTTTCATTAGATGCCATGTTTTCTACGCGAAAAAAAGAGAATCCATGGTTAGGACTCTCTCTTTTTGAACTTACTTCTTGAGATGAACAAGTGTCAGGAACTTAGCAGGCATGAGCCGAAAGTTGGTCGTCAGGTACAGGCGGCTGATGCGCGCGTAGATCTGCTGTGCAAACAGCCACGCGAACATCCAGACCACCAGCCAGATAACCAGCCGGGCGAATGCGATACCAAATCGTGCAAACATCATTGTTTTGCTCCTTTAGTAGGGTTCATTAGATACCATGTTTTTTACGCGAATTTTAGACGAAAAAAAAGCTAAAGCCCGTGTGGGCTCTAGCTTACACCTTTAGCAAGCATTCCATTGGCGGAAAGCCAGTTAATCGTCTCGATGCGGATCTGCTGCCTCTCGAGCTCCTTCTCCTGAATTGCTTCCAGGGTCTTGAGCTCGCGGGCGATGCGATACCACATGATGGGATTGAACATAATTTCCTCCTTAAAACGTTGATTTTAGGGTTCATTAGATACCATGTTTTTTACGCGAATTTTGGCAAAAACTAAAGCCCATGTAGGCCTTAGCTTTTGATTTACGTTAGAACATCCGTTCACGTTTGTTGATCTCGTCGAGAATCTTTTCAGCTTCACGAACAACAGTGCGCTCCTCGAACTTCTGCCTTCCATACTCCAGAACATGACATAGTATGATCTGACCGTATGAAGGACCAAGTCCAAGGAACCCAGTGCGGGTTCGTAGAAATGAAATTGTTTTCTCTTGACTGATTTTCAACAACTCGTTCTTCATGAGTTCCTTTCGTAGGTTTCATCATAGGTCGTGTTTTTTACGCGAAAAAAAAAAGGAAAGTCCTTGTAGACTCTCCTCTTTGAACTACGGTTCGATGATCGTGAAGATCTCGTAATCGGCAGTTCCAGGAACGAGGTAGATTCCGTACTTACCAGGCTCGGTGATGATTCCCGTCTCGATGGCATTCGTCAAGGCCTGGGCATACGTAGGACGGCTCATTGCTCGGCCGCCGAGGGTTGAATATACTCTATCCAAACCACCAGCAGCTCCGACGAGCACGTTCTTGTATGCCGCTTCTCCTTGAGTCAGCCCCGTGATGGGCAACTCCGGCATGGTGTCGAAATCCACCACGTAAACGGTCTTGCCTTTAATTACTTGAAGCATTTTAATCCTCTCGTAGTAGTTTCATTATAAGCCTTGTTTTACATGCGAAAAACTAAAGCCCCTGTTCGGGGCCCTAGTCTTGAACTTACATCCAGACGATCTCGGGATCGATGCTATTCCCGTCCTTGTCGTAGAGGTTGTCCTCGAGCTCGATCTCCCCAGGGGTAGTCGTGTCTGCAGTGAAGATGAAGATCGTTGGACGACCATCTGACTCCACCATAGGACGAACTCCCATGTTGAGATACTCGAGCAGGTCGAGGTTCTCCTCCTTGATCTGGAACGCATAGCGTTTTCCCATGATCTCTCCTTTCAGTAGGTTTCATTATACGCGATGTAATATCTGCGACTTGGACGAAAATTTCCCCCCGGGGATTTTTTGAAATTGAAAAAAAATAGTCAATGTTTTGAAGGCGAAAAAAATAGAGGCCCCTTTCGGAGCCCCTATCTTTCACTCATCTTCGGTTCTATATTACCTCAGGCGAATCACAAATCCCAGCGCTTTCGATGTGATCACGTTCACATGCTCGTGTTTGATAATCAAGATAATTCCGAGAAGATTCGCGCCGACGGTGAGTAGTGCGTCCTTACTCACGGATGCTGGCTTTTCTTTATCCATCATGTCGTGTAGTTTTTCTGTAATACTCAACGTCTTCGCGTAATCCTCAGAAGTGAAACTTGATAGCTTCAATTCACTGAGCGTGCGTTCGAGTTCAGTTTCGATCATACGCTGATATCGTGGCTTCTCCTTGTCGGCGAACATAGTTCTCCTTCAGTAGAGTTCTATTATAGGCGATGTTTCAATCGCGATCGCCATTCTCTTCTGAAGGCTCGACTTTAAAGATAACCAATTCTTTAAATCTGAGTTGTTCGGGATCGTCATCAAGGATAAGGGAATATACGATCTTTCCTGAAGTTTCATCGGTATCTACAACAATTACACCACTCGTGTTGAAGTCTAGAAACCGAGCTTTTAGATACGAATTTACCAGAAATCCAAGACTAAAAGCTACTACAAATATGACCGTATAAATCACGTACTGCATAATTACCCTTTCCTCTAAGTGAGCATCGATACCGTAGGATACGCCTTTTCTCCTCCCTCATCCTGAGAGCGAATATACTCGGTAACTCGAGCTGTTTGAATAACTCCACTATGTCCTTGTACCTCGATCAAGTCACCCAGACCATAGTGAATACCGAATTTGAATTGACTCTCAGGAACGATCTCTCCATCTACCGCGATAATCATACGATTGTTGGTAATTGCATCATGAGCTCGGCTGTTCAGAATTTGAACCAGAACTCCTGGATCTCCACCAATCATGTCTGTGGTGATATCATCTGCAAATACCAACATAGCGCGCAAATCAAAACCAACATATTCCGAATCTGTTAACTCACTTACACCCGGCGTTGTTCTTAGATCAAGTTCACCTTCTGCCGGATTAAGCCCTGGTGCAAATGAATAGACCAGAGTTTTGAGTGCAGCGATCGATTGAAGTTCTGTAATATCGGTAAAAGATTCCATCTGTGGAGAGAATCGAACTGTTTGATTCTCAGTTTGATCACTTGTACGATCAAGGCCCCTGTAATTATAATAACCAAGATAATAGTTGTATTCACCCAGATCGTCTACAGTAATCTTCATTCCAATTTCATAAGTAGTGGCGATTTCTTTCATCGCATCGTAAAGAGGTCCGTAAGGAATCCCAACAGCGATATTAGAACCGGCGCTGTCATATGTTCTCATCAGCAAATTTGGAATAGCTAGTCGTTCTGGATTATCGATCCCAATGTCGACAACGCCACTCAAATATGGACTACCTGCGATACACATGTTGTAAACCATGTTCCAAAGAATGTGACCAGCAGGTGCTGGAACAGGATACCAATATCTATCTTCATGCTTTGCTGAGACACGAATAAAACGATTGTTCAGCCAAGGAAGAATTCCAATTCCTGTAGCTTTTAGCTTACCCTCTTTAATATCGGTTGTCTCGAGAATCATCATTCGATCACTTTTATCAAGACCTAGAAATGTACCTTTCGGTAATTTTTTGATCATATCTTGTGTTGACGGGACAACTATCTCGACCTCATCATCGCCATAATATCGCTCTGTCCAAATAATCGAGGAGAATCCATCGATAACATCTTGTTTATGGAAATCACGGCTCATAGTATAAGGTTCCACTAGAGGCCTCCATAACGCGCAAAATATGTCAACTCCCAATCCTGAGTTCCTTGATCTGTAATCAGAAAAAATTCATTTTCACCAGGTTGAAGCATAGGCCAAGTGGAGCCTTCTGCTACATGTGTCTTCGAAAGAAGATTTTCAATTACGCCAGTAAGCAAATTAACATTTTGAACATACTTCTGCATTGACACAGAACTCATCTCGAAATACTTTAAATTATCTACCGTAGTAGCTACGTCAAGCGATGAAATAACGGGATCACCAATTTGAACTTCAATCCCAGTAGGATCAGGACCGTCAATCGCAGTAACTTTAACATAAATTCCTGTTTCAATCGATCCTTCATATTCAATTAGCGTTGGTCCTTCGGCATTCGCCTGACCCGTAAGAACAATCGGCTCGAGAGAAGTGAAATATGGATCAGGACAGATGACTGAGACGATAAACTCAGGATCCTTGCTGAACTGATTGTTATCTGCACTCTCGACGAATCCCGAAATCTCCACTGGATCCATATCATCACTGTAAAAGACCAAGCGAGTCTGTCTCTTGGGCATGAAATATGCGTAGAGAAGTCGACGCAAATCGGAATAGGTCCAATTATCCCAATCAGGATTTGGACGCACTGTCAGGACGATGTTCCGACTCGGTACACTGCTACCTACATATGATGTTCCATCGACGGACCCAAATGGAGTTGTATTGACAGAAGCCTTGACTGGATCTAGCCCATCGATGTTACGAACCTGGATCAAGTCTGTTTCGGCTCTGCCGTTCTCATCTAGAAGTAGCGTAGGAGCTGATTGCCATGAGCTATACGCTTTAACTTCAGTTAACACAGCGTTCAGACCTCCTAAGATGGGTAGGAGGAGCGGGACCCAGAGTTGATAGGGCATTTCCACCAAACCCTATCGTGCGTACTATGAGGCTCCAAGTCCCGCTCCATGTCTACTTAGCAGAGAGTACAGACCTGAGTTGCGATAGCTGGTTCTTCGTCTGTCTGTAAATCTCGATCTCGGTCAAAGCATCAGGCGAGTAATTGTTCTGCTCGAATTTGACATGTGTTCCGCCAAGAGTAGGAACAGATTCCTCTTCCTGAGCATTCTGTCCAGTAGATATAGATGTAGCAAGTCCATAAGCAGTTGATCCTGGAGTTGTCAGAGTAGCCAGTTCTCCGGCCTGACTACGAACTGTCGTTAGATCTAAAACAGGAGTAATGACTGGATTCGTAGTCAACTCATTAGCCGCAAGAGTTGAAATATCAGTCATAGACTTCCGCATTGCATCCATTGCATCCTTAGCCACTTGATCCGCAGCATCGATAACAACAGATGACGACTCTTCAAGACCCTTTGCCATACCCTCCATCGATTGTCTACCAATCGTAGCAAATTCCTCCGACGGAGACTTGATTCCCAATGCCTTCTTGAATTGCTTGATAATATCCTTACCAAGTTTACCGACCTTCGCAAGCAATAGCGCCCGGTCCTTCTCAAATCCCTTGACGAACCCTTCAGCAGTCTTGATACCTGCATTATAAAGATACTCTGCCGAGCTGACGGCAAGTTTCTGAGCTTCTGTATTAAGATCTTCGTCAAGCGTATTCACAGACTTAACTGCAGTCTTACCTCCAGCAAGCAATGCTTCGGCAAATCCTTGCTGGGCAGTACCCTCTTCAACAAGCATCCGATATGTCTTATCGTCCAGACCCAGCTTTCGCAGTTGCTCAAGCGTAGCGGCATATGCAGAAACAGCGGTAGTTTGATTCTTAAGATCTTGCAAATATGTAGCTATAACGTCAACTGCACTACCGTCACCTGTGAGTACTTTGCCTGCGATTAGCTCGTCCAAACCAGCTTGTGCTTCACCAACTGACTTTCGAGCTTCAGCAATCTTTTCGAGATCCTGTGTTCCTGCGCCGAGTAAAGCATCCAATTTCTTTTGCTCTGCTGCAATATTCTCTCGAGCAGATTTAATTTCCTCGGTCATCGGCTTGCTAATCTCAGGTGGCGTAGCATATTTATCCGTTAGAGATTTTGCGTAGTCGTCTCGTTCCTTAATTAGAGCCTTTAGATCTTCTTGAGCTTGTTTCAGTTTTGCACTAACCTTGTCGAAATCGTTTGCTAGCTTAATAAGATTAACTCTCTCATCTTGAAGATCCTTATTCAAGGTTTTCTGTGCAGCGGTTAACCTTTTCAGAGCAGCTTCATTTGAATTAATAGCATCTTCTGATTCTTGAATCGACTTTGTATATTGCTTCTGAACATCGGCAATAGCCTTAGCTTTGTCTCCTGATTTCTTCCATTTCTTTGAATTAATATCATCTAGCTTGTCTTGTTTAGCCTCAAGCAATTCAGCTAGTCGATCTTGCTCTGCAGTCGTGTCCTCGCGTAACCGGACCATTTCATCTTTCAATTTCTGATTCAATGTGGCGAAAGCATTACGAACATCATCTGCAGAACCTTTCAAGCCATTGGCAAATCCTTCACCAACGAATTTACCAATCTGGTACATGACCTTGGACGGAGATGCAGTCTGGAAGATATCATTAACCGATGCGATAATTCCATTTGCAGTTTCATCCATGGCCTTAGTCGCGGAATCTGTATCGGTTATTCCTAAAGCTAGACCATCGATAATATATTCACCAAATTGATAAAATACTTTAGATGGTGAAGTAATACCGAGTTTGCTTGCAAATTTCTTAAGAGGACCTGGAATCAAACTGAGAAGAGCATCCTTAATATCGCCAACACCTGCTCGAATTGCAGTAGCAAGTCCAGAAACCATAGCGATACCAAGTCTAGCAGCAGCATGACCAAATTTTTCTGCATTTTGGTCAATTGCTATGGCTAGACCATTCAAAAGATCAATAATCAACTTAAGAGCTGCATTAGCAAGCGGCTGTACCTGTTTACCAAGTGCAGCACAGAACTTTACTACAGCTTGAACTGCTGCAGTAACAATTCTTGGTCCAGCATTACCAATACCTGTGATAAGCGTAACAATAATATCTGTACCGGCTTTAATTACCTTTCCAAGATTATTAGCAATGCCTGACAGGAATCTAGTAAGCATGTTTGCGCCAGCATTAACAATTCTATTAATATTATTACCAATAGCGGTGATAAATCTTGTAATAATTGTAGCAACTGTTGTAGCAACATTTGTAATATTCTTAAGAATTCCTTCAATAAACTTAGTGAGAATCTTTCCACCAGCGGTAATAATTTTACCCAGATTATTGGCAACAGCCGTCAAGAATCGAGCAATAATATCGGTTATAACTTTGACCAGTTGTGGAATATTATTTCTAATTCCTTCCAACAAAGCAAGAAGCAAACCCAACCCGCCCTGAACAAGCTTCTCTTCATTCTGATCGAGAATATCGAGCATCATCTCAATCATAGCCGCAGTCAGTTCTTTAAGCTTTGGCATAATCTGAATAACACCATCAATAATGCTATTAAGAACCTTGATTAGAGACTCGACCAACTTCGGAGCAACAGCAGCAAAGGCTCTACCAATTTCTACCAAACCAAGTGCGAAGAGCTTAACGTTCTTGACGATTCCTTCTTGCAGCTCGACCAAAGCAGCAATTAGAATTCCGACTCCTGTTGGGAGTGAGACAATAAGTGCGCTCAGTGCAGCTGAAATAAGGAATAGGCCTGCACCGGCCAATGCCAGTCCGCCTCCGATTAACAGCATCGCCGCGCCAAACCCCAACAAACCTGGCACAGCTGCTGTAATCAAATAACCCGCTAGGCCGATAATTGTAAATGCTGCGGCAAGTGCGACCAGACCCTTGATGAGTGAAGTCCATGACAGCTTTCCTAAAGCAGTTAGAGGTGGCACTAGAAGAGCAACTCCTGCAGCAGCGATTCCCAAAGCCGCTGCACCTGCTAGACTTCCTGACATCAAATATAAAGCTGCTGCCAAGATACCCAAAGCTCCACCAAGAGCAATCAGGCCTTTTGCAATTTCTCTAATTGACATTCCACCCATAGAAGCAACAGCATCAGCAACTCTACCCAAAGCAATAGAAACGATTAGCAGTCCTGCACCCATAACGATCATATTCTTGGGCATGAGTCTCATAGCAAGACCAATAGCTACAAGACTAGCACCGACTGCTGCCAAACCTTGACCCATGGTTCGCAAATCCATCCCACCGAATTTCTCTACTGCTTCGGCCAAGATTCGAAGTCCAGTAGCCATGGCAATAATAGCAATACCCGCAGTAATCATCCCCGCAGGCTTGATCTTTGTCATCGTTACAACTATAATGCCAAGGCTGACAGCAACTGATCCAAGACCCTTAGCCAATTCAGTCATGTTCATCCGAGCAAAGGCTTCAACCGCATTAGCCATGATTCGCAAACCGACAGCCATCGCGGCAATACCAACGCCTGCTCGAACCATTCCTGCTGAGTTCGCTGACAATGGAATAACTGCCGCAGAAATCATTGCCAGCATTACACCAACGCCGCCAAGACCCTTAGCCAATTCCTCCCAGCTAAGCTGAGCAAGAATCACTACCGCAGCAGAAAGAATAACCATCGCTCCAGCTAGTGCAATCATCCCAGCAGCAATAACCGGCATCTTGATAAAGCCGATAGTCTTGGTAATGTTGCCCAAGATTGCCATTGCTCCAAGCAGTTGACCAAATGCAACGGTCATTGCTGTTAGCGACGACTTGAGCCGATCGGGATCAACAAACGCCAAGGCAACGACTGATGCAGTCAAGAGCGCAATTGCAATCGCGATCTCTTTCAGAGTCTTTGCCTTGATGTTGTTCTGCATGGCGACCATTGAGCCTTCAAGGGCTTTGAACGAACCACTGATATTACCCAAAATTCCTTTACCAAATCCTTGTGTGATCTGATCGATCGCAGAACCCTTACCGAGGAACTTCTTGAACATAATCACAATTCCGGCAAGAAGACCAGTTCTCAGCACAGCCAGAATAGCTTCGAAATTCATACTTGCCATAGCATCACCAAAGGCTACGGCGAAATTTCCCAATCCTTCGCCAACGGCTTGTCCAACATCTCGGAAAATATCCCCAGAACCCTCGAAGGCTCCGATGAATGCGTTCCAAGCTTTACTAACAGCCGTGAGGATTCTCTCGAATGGGCTCAGTGCCTTGGCTACACCATCTACTTCGTCAGAAATTCCCGCGGAGGAAAATCCCTCAAACAAATTACTAAGTGCATCAGCAAATAGGCTTAGCAATTTGATCGGAGTGGAAAGGATATTTCCGAGTGTAACAAAGAAATTATGAAGTCGGTCGCCCTTCTTCAAAGCGGCATCTACCGAAACGAGAAAATCACCGATACTACCGGTAATATCTAGGAAACTACCACTGCCTTTGCCGATCGCACCGAAAAGAGTGAACCACATGGTATACATACCCTTAACAATCTGAGCACCAATACTCAGAAGTGCAAAGAGTCCTCTAAAAGTACGTTTCAATCCGTCGACCGTTTCTTGACTAGGTTTAAGCGCTTCGGCAAAGTTCTTGAACAGAAGCGTTAGATTATAGAGATCTTTTCCTGTCGTTGCTGGGAAAATATCTCGAAATGCTTCTTTAATTGGTGCTATAATCAGACCCAAATTATGAAAGGCTACCTTGATCGAATCGATTAGAACTGTACGACCACCGAGAGCTTTCCAGTCCCCGAGGACCTTATTGCGAGCATCAGCAGAAGCATTAATAAATCCGTTGATAGCATTAGAGAGTTCAGTGAAAGTTTTCTTGGCTTCAGTAAACGTACCAAATATAATCTGGAATGTTGCAGCCCATCCTGATGCAGCAGTTTCTTTCGCTACATCGAAGACTTGCGAGATCGTCTTGACCTCAGTTGCCGCAAACATTGCCGTTTTTGCTGTTTGCTGAATAGCCTTGATTTGCTCGTCATTGAACCCCATTGCTGCGAGCTCGGCATCCTTCAAATCACCAGTAAACTGCTTAAGTGTCTTGGTCAGAACCTCGGAAGTCAGCCACGACGCTTTGCCTGGTGTCGACAGTGACTGACGGAAAGCTTCTCCAGCAATGGTGACATTCTTCATTGGTCCTTCGAGCTTGACCGCTCCCTTTTCCAAGGTACCAACTGCCTCGGCTGTCTGAGCCAAAGCGCGCTGGAAGACCGTACCGCCCATACCCGCGTTGACAACTGAGTTCCAGTCCTGCAGTTTTACAGAACCCGCAGCAATAGCCTGTGAAAGCTGATACATCGCTGTCGAAGCCTGCTCTGCATTTGAACCCGAGAGTGCCGCAAGGTTGGCAATACCCTTGATTGAAGCAGTTGCTGTCTTCAGCTCAACACCGGCGGCCGTGAAGGTACCGATATTCTTTGCCATCTGGCTGAAGTTGTAGATCGTCTTGTCTGAATATTCGTTCAGCTCTTTGAGGGTTGCGTTAACTTCTTTGAGTCCGACACCTGCTGCCTGGGTATTGGCCAGAATCGTCTGGACAGCGTTTAGATTTGTTGAATATTCGGCAAAACCCGCTTTGAGAGGATCTAGAGTAAATGCCTTGACAAATCGACCGCCAGCTCGTACTGCTTGTGCTGCCAGTTGCGACATTACGCCAATAGCAACCAGTCGCATAGCCTCAAGCGCCTTTTTGACGCCATCGACACCCTTAGAAATATGACTAAGATCCACTTTCTTCGCAGCAGCATCAATATCTTGCAATCCCTTGCCTGCATTGGGGAAATGAAGAGCTGCTTTCAATTTATCGAGCGAGGCGATCGTCTTATTAACACCAGATTCGAACTTACTAGATTCGAAACTCATAGCAACGACTTTGTCATCGATAACTGCCACTAGATCTTAGTCACCTCCCTCATCGCTTCGCGGAGAATTTGATCAAATATAGGTCGAATTGCTGGCATGATGTAATCTCTACCTTGTACGTATCCTCCCGTACCAGTGCCGTGACCGTATTGAAGAATAACGGCAATCGGTATGCCGTCTTCGATATGACTGTTATGCCAACGAATCGAGTAATATCCAGGTCGTTGGACAATAGAATATGACCAGGATTCAGCGGTCAAACCCGATTCTCTTGGTGTAGCATTGGCCAACGCATTCTGACCCAACGTTCCGTACTTGGCTAAAACCGCATACTGCTCAGCTCTTTTCAAACGTGCTAAATATCTTTCTGTATTCTTGAATGATCCTTTCTCAGTAATAGTAATCATGATTATTCCGTGGTTAGACGAAGAATAACTACGCCCATCTCACTTGATTGACCATATACAGTAGGCAATCCATTTAGAGGTGCTGCTTTAGCTCCGCTGGCACCTCCTGGAACAGTGTTTATTGCTCCAGCATTTTCGTCGAATTGCGGAGTACCTCCCGGACCATACACGGAGGTATCGCCAGGATTATAAGAACCGCGCCCTCCGGCAGTAGCTGGATTGTTTGTAAGTCCCACGTACTGACCAACTCCGCCAGCTCCGCCACCACCACCTTCGCCTACATTGTTACTGAAAAGAGAACCATCCGTGCCAGGAGTACCAGGAGTACCAGGACCACTAGGAGATGGAATACCCGCCATTCCTCCCGCTGCTCCACCTCCAGCAGCAGTGCGATTCCCAAGCCCACCCTCACCACCATGAGCCTGTGTAGTAGTACTCGTAGAATTGGATTGAACTCGCTTACCACCCTTACCACCTGATGCTCGACACGTGGTATTGTTAAATGTAGAAGCTTCTCCATCGCCACCATCGGTAGTAAGCGCAGGATTACTAGCATGGTCAGTTCCCGGAATACCTGCAGCTCCAACAATCACTTGACACAATTCGTTCTCAGCTAGAGCCGACAATAGACCTCGAACACGGTGGAATCCTCCGCCACCACCTGCTCCTCCGTAACTTCTAATCAAAGTACCAGCACCGCCAGTGTTGATACCCCCTCCACTTCCTCCACCAGCACCGATACAAATTACATCGAAATGTGTATAACCTAATTCAATATAATCGAGAAGGTCACTGATAATATCTTGATCTGAAGTAAATTTTAGAACAACAGGGTCAGGACGAACAAGACTCCCTGCAAGTTCGAGTCTCATTTTAATCGTCCAGCTTCACGATATAAGGCACGAAAACTGTTGGCTGTACATTCTCATGTGCACCATTACCACCAGCATTACCAATAGTAAGTCCAGTTAATGCATAATTAGTGTAACCTCCTGGAGGACCTTGAGTAAGTCCACTAGGAATATAAACCAATCCTCCGGCATTACCTGGATGTGTATGAGCGGGCATCTCGGGAATAGTAATTACGTGTGTCTCTTCGCCAGCACTACCGGCGATAATAATTGCTACAGAACGCGTCATCCGGCTAGCACGTGCAGCATCTCCTGGCATTTGATCTAGCCCCGCCGGGACAAGACCGCGCAAATCAGGAACACGGAAATTACTAGCACCTGGATCACTAGCACCGGAAAAAGTGCGCCACTGTGTTGCAATATGCGCCGCCGCTTTAGGATATGTTGCAACAACGTAAACAGCTCCGTTAGCCCAAACCCATTTGCCATAATCTCCTACTGCGGGTAATGCTGATCCTGGCCAAAGTCGAACCTCACCTGGAATTGCACTAATTGAAGCAGGCCCCGTTGGCCCAGCTGGACCCTGAGGACCAAGAACAGAACCAGCATCAATAGTGGTTCCGTCGTGTTTGGTAAGAATTAGGTCCCCACCAACAACTTCACCGTCGACGACCGAAGCTGCTTCAATTTCCAACATTCTTTCAGCTGTAAGACCGGTAATTGTAGCCATTCCACCTCCCCAGCTTCAATTGTCGACGTTTGTGGATGAAATTGTATATGTTTCTGGATCCAAATATGTAGTATTCGCACCCTCAATCTGGAAAGTAGTAGGATCAAGCATCTCAATATATGTATCCGATTCATCAAGAGCTGACCAACTACCGTCTCCATGATCGATAATCAGAAGTCCCCCTCGATAACCAAAGATTTCACCAATTTCTGTAAGAGGTGGAAGACTAGGATCTGTTGTAGCCGTTCCATAAAGAATGTCTTCCAATATTTCCAAAATTTCAGGAGATGTTGTTCTTGAATCGATAGAAACGTGAACTGTTGGTCTAGCACCGATAACCTTTGGAGGTGTTCCAGTTAAAGTCCAAGCAAATTCAATCGGCTGAACAGCTGCCTCACTCAAAGTATTGAATGCCATAGCTTCAGGATTAGCAAGAACATTGTAAAGAAGGTGAATTTTATAACCGTATTCAATTCCCTCAATGTCGTTACCCACTCGAGTTCTATACGACAAGTTAAAACTTTTGGGTGGTTGTTCGTAATAATCTAATCCTGGGGCAACAGTGGCAATTCCATTAACTGAATCAAACTCATCGGGATAAGTAAACGCTTTCAGTTTCCCCTGAAAATCTCCTGGAGACAAATTTTCCAAGTACTTTACTCCATCAAGCCAGAATGATTTTAATTCAGCATTGGATCCTTCTTCTACATCAATCAATCCATTCCAAACTGCTACAGTACCATCGTGAAGATAAAGCACTCCTCGATCAATACCGATTTGATACACTCGTTCTCCAACTTCATCCCAAGTAAGAACTGCCATGTCACCTCCTTTCAGCCCTTAGTTCCTAGTTGTGCTCTACGCTGAGCATTCAATTCTCGCTGCCGAGCGGCTGATTCAGCGCGACTCATCTTCTTTGGCTTCGCTTGTTTAATGTTGCAAACTCGAATCAACGTGAATAAACGATTAAGATGCCAGTGCTCACACTCAAATGGGATCTCAAATGTTATCATCCAGTAATAAATAAGTTCGGCAGTGATAACATCTCGACTTTGAGGAGCACCTGGAGGTTCACTAAACCAAGTAGCCGTCATCTTAGCTTCGAGATACTTATTGATTTCAGAAACATTTGCCTCAGAAAGTTTCTGATAGACTTCTTCCGGCACATCAGGAGTCAAAGTCATAACTTTTATATAGCCAAGAGTTTCTTCAGTAGTCTTCTCAGTTTTACCTAGGAAAGGCTTTTCATAAATTTGCTCCCATTTTGACAGTGAGACTAAAGAATGCTCTAGCTCCAAAGTCACATCGTCTAGGGTAACGAATTCTTGTGACTGTTCATCGAAATGTTCGACTCCAGGAACAACAATCGTGAGCATTCTCTAGCCTCCTGTCTACGGCGAAGCATTATTCTTTCAGATTAGGGCGTGCCGAATAGAGCAATAACTTCGTCGGGCATTGGCAGAGCAGCGGCAAGCGTAGCGCCATACAGAAGAGCCTCGAGCGAAGCGAGATCTGATGGATCAACCACCGTAGAATCAATCACAATCAGTGCTGTAGGACTATAACCGGTAACCGGAACCGGAGTAGTCGTAACTTCCCAACTAAATGCGATTGCCTCAGGTGAATCATTGATCGTTGCATAAGCTTTCTCGGACGGAGCAGCCTGGCAACCATAAAGAAGATGCAGCTTATAACCAAAGACCGTTCCTTCGACATCGTTACCGACTCGAGTCCTATAGCTCATACCGAACATCTTGCGCGGCTGCTGTCCAACGGCCACGCCCGGCTCTGGAAGGGCTGTACCATCACAAACGGCGAACTCTTCCGGATACGTGAACGCCTCGATCGTAGCACCAAACTCCTCAGCAGAAATCATGTTCAGATACTTGATGTTATCAGCATACTGCGGAGAAGCCTCGGCACCAGAAGGCGATTCTGTAACTGTCGTAAGACCATTCCAAGCGAACCCAGTATTGTAAACACCAGATGGATCAGGAAGATAAAGAACTCCATGATCTACACCGGTCTCATACAATCTCTCGCCAACTTGGTCCCAAACCAAAGGAGGCATTTGCTTCCTTTCCTTTAGAAGTATACACTATAGACATCGTGATTTAAATTATCAACTGTGTAAAACCGATTAAACAAACTCATAGGCATCTCCGCCACTTTCTTTGGAATTTCACTATCTGGATTTAACGTAATAATTGTAATCATATACCTCAATGTATGATTATATGGTTTATCATCGGCAAATTCAGTGTGAGCAAAATCGCGTTTATAGATAATACATGGATAATTCAACTGCACATTAGTTGGTGGTTGAAAATACACATAATCTGCAAATGTTTCAAGGAGTTGGTGCAACTGCAGCCTTGGGGCCATTATACACCTCCCCCAATCTTAGAATGAGGCGAGGGCTCTGAACTTCTACGTTTGAAACCGTCCAGAATACCCCCGCCCATTCCACATAACGAATGGCAAAGAAGTGTTCATTGGCATATGCGTCGGCTACAATACTGATGGAGTTTTGAACACTGAGATCAAAATTTAGATTTTCACCTTCACGAAGATTTCTCGCATTGCGAATTACGTCTCCGTAATAGGAACGCTCAACAATCTCATCTTCCCAAACACCTTCAGCTTTTTCTACCGATTCACCATAACCGATTCGGCCAAAGTACCTCGCCATGAAAAACCTGCCTTACGCCTCATTCGTGAACGTCCACTCATCGTCCTGGTTGGAGGCGAAGTAGTTGTTCGACATCGGCTTGGCCTCGACCGTCAGTGACTCGCCTGCAGCAAGAACGACCGGCGAACCAGTGGTGAGCAGCTGACCATCCGACTTATCCCGATACTCAACACCAGCCGTGGTCTTCACGATAACTGTGGTACCATCGAAGTCAGGCTTAACCGGCGTAGCAAGGTTCGCACCCGTTGCAGCCCTCTTGATAACCAGAGCTGAACGAAGCTTCGTCAAAGCACCCGAGAGACGAGTCTCATACAGGTACTTATACTGGTTGTAGTCGATGTCGAAATCGTCGAAGAACGTGACATCTCCACCCTTATCCGTACCGAGCGTATAATCCTTCAGATTCACAATGATGCCGACGAGATCCTCTTCACGCTCCATGGTCTCGACAGTAACGATGGCAGAACAACCAAGCTCCGCGGCAAGCTCGGCCGGGCTCTTCCACATACGATGACCGAATTGATCACGAGTAAGAAGCAACTGCGTGAGCTGAGGAAGCGTCGTGTAGAATACCGGCGACCCAGAGCCTTTGTAAAATCCGAGAGCCGAGATGATTCCATCAACAGTATCCGTTGCGCTCGCTGCATCATCAACGGTAACCGTCGTTGCATAGAGATCATGATCATAAAGAATCGACCGAATACCAGCACCCTCTGTAGCACCTGCCGGATCCTTGATCTTATCATCATCATCTACAGCACGACCATCGCCGATAAGAATAGCCGACGCGATCTCTTCGTCCAGCATGAGACGCATCTCGGCCTTGAGCCACATAACCACGTCGAAATCGGTGATATCAAGAATATCATCACGATCGAGCTTCTGCTTCTTGTACACCGTGCTCGGAGTCGTCACGCGCTTCGAGACACCGAACCACTCTTCCTTCTTCAAAGTACCCGTGACATAACCACGCGCACGAGCATCTTCAAAGGTAATATCCGCAACAATGGACTTGATCCGAGTGAAGGGCGAATGCTTGGTTCCATTCAGAACACCAGAAACCCACTCAACCCTCCGACTATCGAATTCCGGAGAATCCGTGACTGCTCGAGCATCGGGGAAAAGGACATCGATGTTATCGATACCATGCTGAAGTGCATAATGCTCCACGGCTTCCTTTAGAGACCCGCCTCTCTTGGCCTCCGCAACGATTCCCATAAGAGCATCATGCGACAGGACATGCTTTTCCTCTTCCTTGCCTCCGCTCTGCTGCTCGAAGACATTACGGGTCATGCGCCGTCCTCCATCCTCATTATTGTCATCAGTATGAACAAGTTCCGACGTTGACTCATCCTGGACGTCGGAATGAGCAGCCTCTTCAGAAGCATTCTCGTTACCAGCTTCCTCAAGCGCGGCGCCAACCATATAATGAACGACATCCTTCTGCTCGTCGGTCATCGAATCATAAACTTCCTGAACAGTTGGACCCTGATCATCATCTTCGGCATGTTCGACAGAGTCATCTGACTCTTCCGACTCTTCCGACTCTTCCGACTCGCCCTCACCATGATGAAGCTCAAGTCCGGTATAGATAATTGCCTCATCGTCAAGCGTGACCAATTCGCCATCCCCATGAGCCAAAGTAATATTATCGATAAGGGCGCCAGGATTAGCTCCCGACAAAACTAGGCTCAGCTCTCGAATAAATCCATGCAGAACCTGCTTGGACTTCTCTGTAAGCTGATTGGCATAAATTGATAGTGACTTAATATCTCCGTGCTCTACTAGTGTCCTGGCATTCTTTGCCGAATCGGTATCATTGAAATAACCGTAGGCATAAACACCATCTCCACGGTTCTCAAGCGTGGCATAGCCAAGCACGTTACTGGGCTCGTTATGCCCATGCTGCCAGACCAACGGAACAGTTTCCTTATCCTGATGCTTGAAAGCATCTGGCATGATCGTCCGTCCATCGGAGCACTTAAGCCCAGCTTTCGTGGCATAGCCGCTGAAGTCTGGCTTGGTTTCTTCTGAATGAATCAAGAAAGAAAAGCCAGTAAGCTCAGGCTTAGCCTCTACTCCCATTTTGAACGTCCTTCCTTAATTTTGATTCTGGGGAGATGCTATTTCAAGTGTAGCTAGATCTGTCTTAGATAGAACTCCATTACCATTACCGTTTTCTGGATGAGCTTGCGGCATGTTACTATTAAGAAGCTTGTCAGCATTTGGATCCTCGTGCGGAGCCAAGCCCACAACTTGACGCATCTCGTTCGACGTCATGATTTCATTACGAGTGAACTTGTCCGCAATCTCCGCAATGTTTTCAATCGGAACAAGACGGAATGGATCTCTAAAGAACTGAACCGTTTGCTTCTGTGTACGAGCAGTTTTGGTCAAGAACCTGCGCCGCATAGCTTCAACAATGGCGGTAAGAATTGGCTCAACAGTACGATTCCAATAATTCAACATAGCTTTTTCATCGGCTGTGCCATTCATAACTTCTTCAGTCAAACCCAATTGACCATAAAGCATTTCGGTCAAGAACTCGATCTGAGTCATAAGATTGTTTTCGGCCGGACGATTTAGCTGAGTAATCTTTTCTGTCCCGTCCGTATAGGCAATACCATACTGGCTACCCTTCAACTGAAACTCAATATCTGCTCGACGTTGCTCAGCCTGTTGTCTACGAGCTTCAGATTTGATCACATATGGAAGCTGAATGATAATGTCGAGTTTTCCAGAAGCAACTCTATCATCCGCGACATCCAACAGATTGAGTTTATTGAGAAGTCGTTGCAAAGTCGAGTTAGGTTCGTTCATTACTGCATACAACGGATTCTCAATAATAGCTACAACAGATTTATGTAAAGTGATTTCTTCTCTGACTGCTCGATCTTCATTCCACACACTTACACGAACATGTTTTGGATACCACGTCACAACTTCGCCAACACGCAAAGTTACAATGTCATATCCACCTGATTGTTCTGGATTAATCGAGGTATCAACGGGAACAAGCGCTGCCACACCTTTGTCGAAAAGTGTCATAGCGACGTCTTGCCTAAACGCGCGAGCTGCTTGATCAATGTTAGCCTCGAGAACTAAACAGTTATTAAGTCCGCTGTCAATGTCTTCAAGATAACGATTGTGTTCATCTAATCGCACGTGACGCATATCAACCGAAGCAACATCAACACTAAGACGTGTATAAATTGAAGAGATAATTGAGCGCTCATTGGGAATTCGAAGCCTCATACGATCTGGTCTTGCTCCACGATTACCGCCACCGTAATAAGGCTCGTTACCATTTACCGGCTGAATAGGCCAAGGAGAATTTTTTGTTCGAGAATTTTCATTATTAGTAAAAACGTTCCAAGCGTGTTTCAACGTTTCACCAAATCGCGCCAAATTTCACCTCCTCTTTACTTATATCCGCCACGTGCCTGTTTCTTTTCAACATGTCTGCGATAAGCATATGTACCACCTACAACAGCTGCAATAGGAACCGTTGCAATTCCTGTTCCTGCTAGCAATCCAAGTACTACCTTTTCTCCTCGTGTTGTACGAAGAGCAATGGCTCTCTGAGGATCCTTCATATATGCAAGCTTAGCTGCTTTACGTTGACCTTTAGTACTTGACAATGCAGTAGCTTTTTCATACTTTACTCTAGATGTTGCACGAGCAAGACGAATTGCATCTGCTTTCTGCCTACTCGAAGGATTCTTCCTGTTAAAACTCGCATTCTTACGTGCCACTGCTGCACGAGTTTCAGCTTTGCGTACACCCCAACGCATTCCTTTGACACCGGAATGGTTCAAAGTCTCCAAAAGTTCTAAGGGAGACCCAGGCTTTTCCACTGAAAGCATATGGCCTCCTCTAAGTCCAACCCCATCCAAAAACCAAGCCAAGAACAAGCGCTACGGCAATTACAATCTGAGAACCATTACCTAAATTAAGACCACCAATATTGGAGTTACCTCTATCCATTACTCAAACGCCTCCTTGTTCAACTTATATGCAATCCAGGCGTCCATAAGAGCAGCCACATTGTCAATCTTCTCATCCTGACGCTTCTTCAAAAGTTTTCGATTCCCGTTCGTATCTTCCAGAGTAATCGCGTTGCCCATTGCGAATGACATTAGAGATTGATCGAAGATTAACAGACGTTCTTCACTCATGATCTTGATCTCACCCAAAGGAACCGACTCGGTCTTAGCCCCTTGAATGACTTTCTCAATTCCAAAAGGACCATTCTCTGCTTCCCAACGAGCAACGAATTCTTTTGCATTGTACGGATCATACCCGAGTGCGCGAACGTCGTACTCAGAAGTTAGGATGAATTGATCCAAGTCCTCATAGACCAACATCATGTCAAGAATGTTTCCTGGCATCACATGAAGACTTCCTTCATTGATAAACTCCTCATACTTCTGCCGCATAGCAGCTGGAAGCTTCATCAATGTCAATTCAGTGATGTAACTCCGAGTTTTTATTCCGTACTTTTCATAGCCCAACGGAAACAAGAAAGTAAAAGCACAGAAGTCATCGCCCTGCGATAGATCGGCTCCAAGGGCACACGGCATTTGCCAGAACTCACGCCGTCGGTGCGGAAGTGTTTCTTCATAGGTGAAGAAATACGTATAACCTTCCATCGGAATTCCAAAACGCTTAGCGAGAATGTCATTCCGAGACGCCGGTGCTTTTTCGGCCCGTTCAACATCAAGGTGATACGTTTCATAGGAAACCGTCATTCCCAAATTTGGATTTGCCTTCACCCACATGGCGGGATCAGAAACTTCCTCGATCTCATCAAGCTTGTAATGCCAGATCGAAACGTGAGGTGCGTAATACTCACCCTTAAGGATGTCAGCTAACTCCATTTTGATGGTGTCACCTGAACCTGCTCGAACTGTTCCTTCAGAGCTAATAGCTACGATCAGATAGTCCTCAAGTTTCGATGCTCCTTGCTCAACAGCGCCAACCACATCCTCTCTCAGATCACCAGACAACCATTCATCGATCGTGGAGATCTTAGGACGCAGACCTTGCAGCTTATTGATCGCCATCGGTCGGACCTCGAGCAAAGAACCGGTAAGAAAGTTCTCAATCCCTTTCTTCGTCGCCGCCAACTTGACTCGATTAGCTCTCGAACCTGTGGTATTCTGGAGAGAGCCCTCTGTCAGGAACTTGAACAAAGGCCCGCGTGCGCGCGTGATCGCAGTTCGAAACGGCGACATGACTTCATCAGCTTGCTTCATTGTCGGCGCTGTGGTAACCTGATGTGTCGTCGATGTATCAACATTTAGAAAGTAACTTTGGATGATCGAACCGTACATCGACTTGGCTGCTCCTCGAGCAACTATTAGATACTGCTTGAGGGTTAACCGTTTCTTGATTGTCCGTTTCTCGTAGTGGCCGCCGTGATTATCTTTGGTGGGGACATAGACACTACGTTCGACAAAGTAGTACCAACCGAAGATTTGCTCAGCCCAAAGTTTAAACGAATCGAGCAGATGTAGATCAGATCCATCGGTTAGAGTTAATTCCCCCTCACAGTAACGAATGAATCCTTCAACAGCTTCATCATCGTAATAAATGTTAGGGTTAGCGATGAGCGAATCAATTCGATTCATCTCCTGTGAGATTTCGCGGTTTACTGGGATCTCACCTTGGAGAACTGCCTCACGGAACTGACCGTAATAAATCGGTGTCGCCGTATTAGACAGGCTCACGCTAACCCTCCTTTCCTAAGTAGCTAATAGGCCAGCTGTAATCAAGCGCTTTCTAACTTTTTGAGATGCAACATCATTTGCCGCATTCTGAATAGTGCTCTTACCTGTTTGACCAAGAATCGTTTTAACAAATTTCACAGGTGGACTGGCATCGTTATACTGAAGCCGTTTAACATTCTGCTCCAACGTAAGTCGCCTTGCATAATCATTCAGATCTTTATCTGAAAGTGCTTTGACTCCACTCTTTTTTGCAACTTGCCCAGATGTACGGACGCGAACAGCGTCAGGATGTGCAGGATGTCCTGCTCCACCAGAAGTTTTAATCTTCTTTCTTCGATCACTGACAATAACTTCTTGTGGACCGACTGTAGCCTTCCGTCGAACACCCCAACGCATTCCTTTGACACCGTGATGCTCAAGAACCTTTGCTACAATTTCAGGGGTGTTCATGTTACCCCCTATGCCGCAGGCTCAGATGAAGACTCCTCTTCTGCTGGTGCCGAAACGCGCCCCAGTCGTTCCTGTCTTTCTCTATGTGCTTCTGAAGAGTCCTGTTCCTCCGAGGAAGACTCACGACCGAGTCGAGACTGTCTTTCTCTACGCTCCTCAGCCCTCTCTCGTTCCTTCCGCTCCCACTCTTCGAGATCGGTTGCTCTCTCAGCTTTTTCAACCTGAGTTTCCTCAGGCGATGAAGCGCTGAGCTCTTCGAGTCCTTCGATACCCATTCTCTACCTCCAAAACGGTTTCACCAGAATATAGATCCTCTCTAACAATTACATTAGGATCAGGATCGACCCAACCCGTCTCCTCTCGATGCACATTCAAACGCCATTCGAGCTCAAGAATTTGCTTCTCAGTTGCCGCAATTAGATATGACGTTGTCGGAGGATCAAATAGCTGCCGAACCTTGAGAAAAACGTATGACTTCACTGCATGATACTGAATATCATTGTCAATAAAGTCAGTCCAGACTGGTTCAGCATCTTCAATCATGAAACCTTCGGGCGGTCCAACTCCCAATTGAGTGAGAGTAGAGAACGCCGTATTGATATGAGTAAGAATATCGAGATCGAATACAGTATAATCTTCTGCAATCCCCAAAATCTTTTTTGTAGAAATAAGAATACTCTGTTCCATCTACTTCACCCACTTTTCTAATTTTAAATTAGTTTAACTCTGCTGAGACTATTCTTGACGCTCGCGCTCGGCACGTTCTGCCCGCAGGCGTTCTCCTTCTTCCCGCTCCTTCTGCTTTTCAAGCGCATCTTTCGAAGCCGGAACGCGGGGAATTGCTCCACCATCATACTTCGGCTGATCAGCGTTTGGATCCTTCTGCTCTGCCGCCTGCTGTTCTGCTGCTTGCCGCTGCTGCTCTTCCGCCTGTCTCTGTTCGTCTGTCATGTCGACCCCTTTCTAACCCTCGACCTGAATCGTGCCACTATCAATCAGGGCACCAGAAAGATCGCGCACCTCGACATAGCTTTCTCCCGAGAAACCCTCTGGATATGTAAGAACAGCCTTGCCGTCATTCGGCATCACAGCCGTGTTTGACCAGTCACCATCCTGGCCCTGAGCAAACACCTGAACTGCAGCGACAGTACCGTGCATCGGAGTAGCAACTGGCGGCCCCTCGAAGGGAGGTAGATTTCCGGTCAGGAAATCCACGATCTCTTCCCACTTCTCTGGCGGAATCCCCTCGATCAAACTCGGAGGAGGCTCTGGGAGCTCGTGATCCGGGTGCGGCTGTGGCTGTGGCAGCGAATTGTCGATATACGGAGGCAGATAGATCGGATGACTTGGCTTGAATCCGGCATCAACTCCGTAATCAGGATCGACCGGCTGCTCGGGCTTCGGCAGCTCATGATCCGGACGAGGCTGATCTCCTGGAAGAGTGTTATCGATCTCAGGCTGCTCACCCGGAAGCTCATGATCGGGTCTCGGCTGGTCGCCGGGAAGGGTATTGTCGATCTCAGGCTGATCCCCCGGAAGCGTGTTGTCCACATAGGGCGGCAGATAGATCGGATGTGTCGGGAATCCCGGTGGCTTCTCTTCCGGCGGTGGCTCCGTACCCACATTACCAGTCTCCCAGGAAATCTCGACAGCCTTACGGACTCCAGCAACTTCTACGGACATGTTATTCCTTTCTATTCCTTTACTCGAACGAATACTCGATTGATTCCTGAACTAGAACGCGATCTTCGCATTACTTGGCCACCGTTGCTATTATTGGAAGTACTGGTGTTCCCTTCAATAGCCTGCCAACTACTCGCGTTGCCCGATTCGAAGATCCCGATATGGTCGTATTCGCCATCTCTTGACCAATCGTAAAATACGAGATCACCTGGTTTAGGTGTAGACACAATACTTAGACCATGATTTCCAAGCCGCGCATCATTAACCATATATGGACAATAAGCGTAATAAATACCTCTGGTGAACGTCTGTGGACAAGGTGCTTCACCCATCAAATCACACCAAGTCACAAACATAGCGCACCAAGGCTGTCCATTCATGCCATACCATTCGCCATACTTATTCTTATTATCGCCTGTTTCTGCATAACCGAGTTGCGATTGTGCTTTCTTCAATCTTGCTTGAGCCGAATTAGATCCTTCCGGTTTCGGCTCCTTACCCTTAAAGCGATTAAATGCAGCATTAATCAATTCAACACTACGAGCATCCATTCCATATTGACCAGCATTTGGTAGACCTTCAGGAATCTTGGCTGATCTCAATGCATTGAAAGTTTCTTGACCAATATTACCCGTAGCCTGAATTTTCATCTGTCGTTGGAAACCTTCAATCCCAGTCTCTCCCACGTTTCCACTTTTACCATGAGAAAATGAATTTGAAAAGACTTGATCGAAAGCTTGCCATTGCCAACGTCCAAGACGACTAATCGTACGCTTATATGCTTCTACATCAGAACCATCTGCTGAATTCGGATATCCAGGATTATCAGGTGGATAGAGTGGTCTTGGAAAACCCAAAACTGCTACCATTGGACCACCAGGATATGCTTTTTCATACCATTTATCACTCATCTATGTCGCCCTTCTTCGCGACCTTGTTCAAGACCTTCCATCTTCGCAATCCGCTCACGAAGCTTTGAGACAGCAATGGCGAGATAAACTATTGCTAAAACTTGAAGACTATTGAGCGTAATCCAAATTTCTTCTGGAACGGAAACAAATACCAGTTTTATGTCACCAAAGCCGTGTATCACCTGCCTTCCTTTCAACAGGTCCCCGAGGAAGTTGACTTTCATCCCCGTAGTGAATAGCGTTATGTGTTTGCAGTGAAGTAGTGATCAGAAAATTCGGATCCAATATCCATTCTTCGCCATGTTCCAAGTCATCTACCGATAATGGATTCATATGATGTACCAGCAATCCTGAGTAGATCTCAAAACCTGGAACACCTAAATCACAACCATTGTCACGAACTATGACTTGATTTCTGACAGTTCTCCACTCATTAGACTTGTAAAAACGTTGGTTCATCCATCGATCAAAACCAAAAGTACTCTCACCGAGATATCCTCGTAGTTCGAGATAGTGATAGCGTTCTTCAAACGTTTCGAGTCGACGAAGCTCTGAATATGTTCTAGTCCTCGACATCGGATTCTGGAATCGGTAGATCACCGGCGTAAGAGCGCATTGCTGTAAGAGCTTCCATGTACAACTCTTCGACGCGCTTCTGAGACTCGAGAGCTTCGATCTTTACTCGTGTCAGTTCGTTCTCATGCTCCAAACGCTGTTGCTCGAGCCGTTCTCGTGTTGAACCTAGCTTCAAAAAATGCGTGAGCACCTGAGATGACGCTGTTCCATCTCGAATCTGTCTCTCAGCAAGATCAATTGCATCTCCAACGAGTTGATTCTCACGACCCTCAGGAGTTGTCGCGGGTTTGCGACGAGATGTTACAACTTCTAAATGTCTTTTCCTCGCAGGCACGCGACCTCCTCTCACATTGTCACTAGTTTACTCTCCTTTAGCCCTAGTTTTAAACCCCCAGTAATGAAACCATTGAGGGAAAATTCCCCCGGGGTTATTTTTGGG
>Ga0190271_10000081_pt1 | contig 50970 bp, 54 predicted proteins | sample Popmic356T_FD_133747 | JGI IMG/M metagenome (GOLD analysis project Ga0190271, IMG submission 133747) | Populus adjacent soil microbial communities from riparian zone of Weber River, Utah, USA - 356 T | ecosystem: Environmental > Terrestrial > Soil > Riparian zone | place: USA: Utah | collected...
AGCCCGGCGGCGTCGGCGGCTAGGCCGGAACGCAGAACAACTGCGGATTAGGGAGGTCGTTCCTGACCTCCTCGACTCGCCACTCGCCCTTCTCGGGGAGCGAGAGGACACCTTCCGTGATCTTCCCGGTGAAGCTCGTGAAGTCTGCGTTCTCCGGTTCGTCGCGGTCCGGGTACGCGAGGAGCAGGTGGTAATCGATGGGGTCGACCATGAGGCCCTCCTTGCAATCGGGCGGCGCCCGCCCCGACCCGTGCGGGGCGGGCGCCTCGTCCGTGCGCGTCGTTAGACGGCCGAGGTCTCCTTGGCGCTCTCGTTGCTGAGGCGGGTAGCGATCTTCTCGACCTCGCGCAGCGTCTCCTTCTCCTGCTTGAGGTTCTCGTCGAGGAGGTCGACGGCCTTGTCCTCGCCCATGGCCTTCGCCATGCGGCGCAGGCCCTCGTACGCGGCGATCTCGTAGTTCTCGGTCCGCGCGGCGGCGCCGACGTCGACGATGTCGACGAGCGAGGAGGCGCTCTCCTCGATGAGCTGGTCGTGCTCCTTCTTGAGGCCCTCGAAGCCGACGCACTTCTCGACCTCGGGCTCCTCGCCGAGCAACTCGAAGACCTTCTCCACGTTGGCGACGTGCTGCCGGGTCTGCTCGAGGTGGCTCTCGAGCCCGGACTTGAACTCCTCGTCGGAGACCTCGCCGATCAGCTTCGGGAGCGTCTCCTTCGCCAGGCCGCGCTCGACGTAGAGGATGTCGCCGAGTTCGTGGAGGAACAGGTCGCGCGGTGTTGTGAGCTCAGGCATTCGTGTCCTTTCGATTGGGTCGGAGCCCTCGGGTACCCGTCGAGACAAATCGGTAAGCGCCGCCTGCCCCGCCTTAGGTGTAGGGAGCGGATCAACCGGGATGCGCGGGTTCCCCGTAACGTCTACGACCCGGAGTGCAAGTCGTATGTGCCGAACCCGTCAGCGGGGCCGAAGTCGAGGGTGCGGTGAGGGGCCAGCCGTGTTGTCGCGCCTCCAGGCTCGTCGAGCGACGCACGGCCCAAGCAAGGACTGTGGCGCGTCGTCTTCGGTTGAAGTGGCGACAGCCATGCATAACGAGCCGAGTGCAGTCGGCGAGAGCTGCGCTCAGGGCGTAAGCTTCCTCACTCTGTGTAGACCGCTTCGCCAGGGAAGCTGCTAGGAGCAGGAAGACCCGTCAGCTTGAAGGATGCCGCGGCGCGGTTGAGCGTCGCGATGATCTCCTCCCGCTCATGATCGATCTCGACGGTAACGGTCGCTCGTGACGACTCCTTTGCTTTGCCTAGGAGCTTGCGAACGTTCTCGAGGCGCATAACGATCTCGTCCATGGCGCTCCGCAGCTCCTTGCTCCGCAACTGCGACTTGCCGAGCCCTCGATGAGGATTGAGCGGAGCTCCGCTCCGCTTCCGGAGCTCTCCGGTGTCGATCGCGAGAATCGTGTCCGTGATGACACGCTCGTACGCGTCGAGGTTGGTGTGGTACGTGAACGCTCCTCTCCAGGCGGGTCGATCAAAGAAGAGGATCCACTCACCGAGCTGGGCCGCATCGGACACGCGCTTTGGTCGCCGCATACGCTCGCCCACGACGGTCGCGGCGATGCCACCGGCTGCGCCTATGAGCGCGGCGAGGATGACTACTGCGGTATCCATCACGGCGGCCTGCTCCCACGGCATTGCCCCTCTCTCCGGAGGTCTGCTAGATGCCGGCCGGACAACAGTGTGCGGCGAATAGCCAGCCGCTCAGAGAGAGTCGTGGCCCACGGTGCTGCCTCCAGGGAAAGTGAGGTACGGCACAAGCAGTATCGCGCGTTCCACGAAGTGCTTCAAGTGTCGGCTGACCAGTGTCCCAACCGCCATGTAGCCCGGAGTCGTAGCCTGACCGTGCCGGGGCGTGGGGCAGGGTAGTCCTAGGGTCACCTTGCGGCCCGCCCAGGCGCTCTCTGGAGTGGTCGTGCGCGCCCCGCCACGACGTTCATAACGACCCCGTAGTTCTCGACGAATTACTTTGAGGGTCCTGGCCTGCAGACGTTTCGCCCCTCACAGGAGGAGAGTGGGGCCGGCTTGCCGGCCCCGCTCTCTCATCGATCCTGGGCGGGCGGTTAGTTCCGCCAGTACTGGAAGATCCAGAGGCCGCTGTCGCGGTCGCTGCCGAGGATGACCGTCGGCTTCTTGAGCTGGCGCAGCTTGTGCACCTCGATGCCCCAGAAGTCGTTGCCGTCCTCGTCCACGTAGTGGCCGACCTCCTCGAGGCCGCCGGCACCGTACTCGATGACGCGCATGCCTCCCGAGTAGTACGAGAGATAGGCGAGGTTCCGCTTGAACGGGTCGACTGCCACCTCGTGCACCGAGAGCGCGCCGAACCCGGTCGCGAAGGCCTCGTCCTGGGCCTCGTCGATCGCGTAGGCGTCGACCTGCTCCATCGTCTCAGCGTCGAGCAGACGGACGTAGCCCCAGCCGTCGAACTCCGAGCGGATGAGCACGTCCGCGCCGAGCGTCCCGATCGCCGGGTCATCCGCGTGCGGAGGACCGGGCGGGTCGTAGTTCGGCGTCGTCCCCAAGATCAGATGGAAGGCGCGATGACCAGTACACGCCGCGCCAATCGTCGGGGTGAACGCGTGGCCCTGGCTGCCGCACAAGCTGGCGTCAGGGGCCGCGCCGTTTGCCGCACCCGCGTGGTGGTTGCCGATGATGACGCCGTTGTAGCCGGCGTTCTGGGCCGTCTCCACCTTCTCCGAGAAGAAGCACTGGCCGCGCTGCAGGATGAGGACCTTCTCCTCACCCGGGTCGGCCGGGAGAGTCGACGCGGGCGGCACCGGCAGGTCGAACGGAGCAGGGTTGTCGGTGCCGTCGGCACTGATGTCCGGGCACCCGTAGCCGCCGTAGATGGTCGGCCCGTTGATCTGCCCGTCCGGGTACGACGCGATCGGCACCGTCCAGCCGAACTCGCCGCCGGGATAGTTTCCGGCGTTCGGTCCGCTCGTGACCGCGAACTCGTCGTTCAGGAGCCTGAACGGTGAGAAGTCCTCGTCCGTCCCGATGATCCAGCGGTTGTTCCGCGTGAACTCTGCCTGGTGCGCGTTCCCTTCGGGGAACATGAAGTTCGGGAACAAGGTGTCAGGCAGCGGGTAGTCGAAGTCGCTGATGTACTCCGGATTGGCCGGGTCGTTGACGTTGAACTTGGTCCAGCCGCCGTCCCAGTAGGACACGAGCAGCGTCCAGGTGCGGCCGATCTTCTTCACGACCATGTCGTGGAGGAACGAGCCCTGGAAGTTGCCGTGCGACACCACTCCTTCGCGCGCGACGCCGAAGTCGTTGGCGTCGGTCTCCGAAACGAGCACCGGGTTCCTCGGATCGGTGATCTCGACGATGTCGATGTCCTCGAACTCGAAGTTGTCGGTCATCACGGCGAAGGCCCGCTTCTGCTGCTGCCACGCGAACACGCTGTGGATGTCGTTGAACTGGTACGGGCCGCCGGCGTCTCCGAAGTCCGGGTCGCCGCCGTGAGCCGCGAGCTGCACCGGAGCGAGCGGGTTCGTAACGTCCCAGATCGTCAGACCGCCGTTGCCCGTTTCCGGATCGCAGACCTCGTTGTTCCCGACGAGGATCTGGCCCTTGAAGAACTCCGTGTTCAAGTTGATGACGTGGGCGCCCTCACCCGGGAACGACCCGTCGGTCCAGTCGATGAAGCCCACCTGCTCGGGATCCGTTGGATCCGAGATGTCGATCACCGCGAACCCGGCGTCCGTGCAGCCTTCTGGATCGCGGACCGAGAGATACGCGTAGTTCCCGAAGGCCGTGACGTCTGCGACGCGGTCCGGCGCCGCGCCCTCGATGTCCACCTGGCCGAGCAGGGTGACGTTCTCGCTCGAGCCCGGCAGATGATCGCCCGGCTGGCCGTGCTGCATTCCGCGCATGCCGTGGATCTCGGCCGGCGAATCGGCGACTTCGTCTCCGATCACCTTGAAGTTCGGATTCCCGGCCAACGTTTGCGCCTGAGCCTGCTGCGCACTCTGCTGCAGACTCGACTGGTGGGCCCCGGCCGCCGGCGCCACAGCGACGAGCGCGAGCGCGGCGACACCCACCAGCCACGTGGGTATGCGTCCTCTCATTTCACCCCTCCTGTCTGCGGCGCGAGTGGGGACGCCGCAATGCTTTGCCCCAAGTCCCCTGCCCTCCACTCGGGAGGCGCGACTATATGCCAAGTTGGCCGAGGACGTCCAGCGAGTTCAGTTTCATTTAGCCCTGCTAAATGGGCATTTTTGGTGGCTTCCATCGCGCCCGTCGGAAGTGGCTCCTCCGGAACTCTTGGCGTGCGAACCTGCCCAGTAAACTCCTGTGTAACTCCTTAGGTTTGCCCCAAGGGAGCACACGAGAGCCGTCCTCGGACGGCTCTCCTATCGCACATCCGGTACAGCCGATCGGGTTCAGCTAACCGCCCGGCGCAGACAATGCGCCGGGGCGTGGGCAGGGTAGCCCCAGGGAGTCCTTGCGGCTCGCACGCCCACCGGACGTTTCCGTCAGGGCGACTGCGGGAACCTTGTGGAACATGAACAAATGGCGGTATGCGCTCTTCGGCTGGGTGGCCTGGAAGGTGACCAAGCGTTACGCTCGTCGCAAGCTGCCTGTCGGCTAAGCCGGAAGCGCCGGCCCCGCCCATTCATCGTCACCCGCGTCGTCACGCGCCTAACCGGCCGCCCACCTAATCAGCGCCTCGCCCGACTGCTCGAGCCGGCGCCGACGGGACGAGGGCCCGCCGTCTTGCCTCACCCGCGAGCCGGGCGCTACGGTCAGCCGGCGGGAGTTCGCGGCGGTGACCTGCCGCGAGGGTGGGGGACCGTTGCGTTCGCGATGCTTCGTTGCGCGCAGTGCGATAGACCCGGCGAGGGTGCGATGGTTGGCTGGCGCGCCATGCTCGGAACCGATGGCGAGGGGGATTACCCGCAGGCCACCGCCGCCAGTCTCCCGCCGCCGACGTTAGCGCCCGGCCACGGCTGCGCAGAACAGCTAGGACGCGGCTTGCCAGCGTCGGCCGGTGCGCAACGAAGCATCGCGAACGCAACGGTTCCCCACCCCTGCGGCATCGACCCGCGCCGACGGACGAGGGCCCGCCGCCTTGCCTTACCGATGGAACCGCGCACCGCGCCCCGGCGATGTGAGCTCACCCTCGATGGCCGGCGTCCGGGCGACTACTCTCGACCGGTCTGGTTCGAAGGGCCGAAGTTGGCCCCCGAACTTCGAGCGCCCCACAGTCCTATGATGGCCGGTTGTGACCAAGCTTCGGATCACGGCGCTAGAAGGTAGGCATCAGGCGGAGGTGTTCGAGGCGCAGGTCAATCCGAACGAGATCGAGGTCGACCGCACGTTTCCCTGGTGGTACCACCGACTAACGCCCGGTGCCCTGCAGTATCTGGGCTTCGAGCCGGCGCGGATGAGCTTCGAACTGCTGTTCGACGGCGTCGAACAATCCAAGTCGGTGCAGCCACGACTCGACACGCTCCACCGACTCAGCAGCGTGGACGAGAACCTCCATACCCCGCCGAAAGTAAGGGTCGCTTGGGGGAGCGCGGCAGGCGCGATGCCGACGTTCGACGGAGTCATCGAAGCCGTCTCGGTTCACTACCTCAAGTTCGCCGGGAATGGAGTGCCGCTACGTGCGACAGCGACCGTGAAGCTCATAGAAGCCGTCGACTTCGACCCACGCTCGCTAGTTCGCGAGTAGCCCCCCGCCGCAGCTTTCGGATGCACGCCTGCCAAGCCGGCAAGGCAGGCGAGCACCGCGTGAGCCTCCTCGAAGCCCACGTCCCGGAACCTTCGCCGCAGTAGCGAGCATGCCAGCGGTAGCGCCGCCCGCCGGAACCGCCCGGGGTCGTCGACCAGGAGGAGGACGAGCTCGAGCGCGTCCGGGAGGCTGACGAAGTCGAGTTCGGTCGCCTACGGCCGAGCCGCCCCGCACGCCGGCCGAGCCGGAGATCCTGTTCGCCCTCGTCTAGCCGAGCTCTTCGGGTGCGCGCGAGCTACCTAGCCAGAATAGATTTCGGTGGACCGTGTGCTACGCGATCGCTGTCGGGCAAGACATCACGCTGTCGCTGTCATGGGACGACCGGATACGGGCACAGGTCAATCCAGACTGGCAGACAGTCTCAGGAACGCTTGAAGTCGTGCTGCGGCCGGCGGGCGGACAGCTCAGTGGTTTGTGCGACATCCTTGTTACGGCGGAAGCTCTTATTCATTTCGACAACGAGCTGTCCCGGCTTCTCGATGACCTGACTGGCTCCGCAACGCTTGAGCCGCAAGTCGACTACGACGGGGGCGGAGATTTTGAGCTCACCGTGAGGCTCAAGTACGGGAAGGGCACGGTCTCGGGATTCCTCGCAACGGTCTACCACGGGGCGCGCCTCACGTTCGACGGCGTCGAGATCGACCAGTCGTATCTGGCCGAAACCCAGCGCCAGCTGCGACGACTGCTCTCCCACCGTCCGTGATCCCGCGCTTCGAGTCGGGCCGGGCCGGGGGGTGCAGCCGGTTGGGTTCAGCTACCGCCCGGCCCAGCAAGATCGGGCGCACCGACTCTTGCCGTGGCATAGCGTCCTTCAACCTTGCGGCCCGCGCCCCGGCTGTTCTCGGGAGGTTCGACAACCCGCACGGCGAACCGTGCGGGGATGTGGAAGCAGGACGAGTCCGGACGCGTCCATACGCCGCTAGAGCCCGTCGTTCTCGCGGCGACACTGGCCCTGATCCCGGTCCTCATCATCGAGGCCGGATACGACCTCGGACTGGTGGCAGCAGTTCGCGACCGTCGCAAACTGGATCATCTGGGCGATCTTCCTGGCCGAGTTGACTGCCGTGCTCGTCGTTGCCCCTCGGAAGAGAGCTGCCCTGCGTGCGCACTGGCTCGATGTGGCGATCGTCGTTCTCACGATCCCGCTCTTGTCGAAGGCTCTCGCCTGGCTCCGACTCGCACGCTTCTTCCGCCTCCTTCGCTTCGTGGTCATCGTGGCTCGCGCTCTGCAAGCCGAGCGGCGCCTGACGTCGGGAGACTCACTTCGTATCGCCTCGATCCTGACCGTGACCGCAATCATCGTCGCTGGGGCCGCGCAGAGCGCGGCCTCAAGCGACTTCGACAGCCTCTGGGACGGGGTCTGGTGGTCGATCGAAACCGTGTCGACGGTCGGGTACGGCGACATCTACCCCACGACCGTTCAGGGCAGGCTGATCGCGCTGATCCTGATGTTCGTGGGCATTGGCTTCCTCTCCCTCCTCACCGCTGCAGTTGCGTCACGATTCGTGAAGCAAGAACGAGGCGAGGAGCACGCCGAAGTGATGGAGGCGCCAGCCGGATCCAGGCTGACGTGGCGGAGTTGAAGTCCCGCACGAGATGACCCAGACGAACCGGGCCGCCAAGGACGCTGTGAGCAATTACGCGAGCTCGGCCAGCCGCTCGCGGACGCCCTCGTAGCTTGAGTCTTCGGCGAGGATTCGCTCCAAGTCTTTTCGAGCCATGCCCTTCTTGCCCCAGGCGAGATAGTTCTGCGCGCGCAAGGACTGCGGTGATCCAGGCCAAGCCCGAGCTAGCCGACCGGCTCGCTGGCGCGCCGGAGCCGTTTTGGTGGCATGTGCGCGACGCGTTGCTCGCCTACCAGGCCTCGCTGGATGACGAGGACTAGAAGTGAGCGGACTCGAGTACCGCACGGCCTCGTTTCTGCCGCCGGACGTGGACGTGCCGGCGACGCTGAGCGCGGCTGAATGGCTCGGACTTGTGCTCTGGTACTCGGCGGTTTGCTTCCGCCGCTGTGTTTGTGGCGCGTGTTGGCTTCCCCGCGGCAACGGCATCACGCTTGAGCACCGTTGCGGCTGTCCGGCGGACTCGCTCGAGGTCGCCCGGATTGTGTTGCCGCGAAGCTACGGGCCGCGGTAAAGCGTCAGGCCGGCCCCAAATAGCTATCTAGGGCAGCCGTTGCGGGGGGCGTTTGACCCGCCGCCCGATCGGGATAGCCTGTACGTGGGGATTCCCGGGAAACTCTTTTGTGGGAGCCCTGTAGGGGAAGGAGGGGCTATGTACCCAGCAAGGAGCCGGTGGCGGTGGCTACTGGCCGCTTCCACGTTGGTTGCCGCCGTTGTGGTGGCACCGGCCGGAAGTGTGCCGGCGGCGAACGAAGGTCCGGCGGTCGCCGCCTCGGGAGCGAGCCCCATCGCGGGCTGCGATGGGGACCAGCCGGGTTCGGGGATCAATTTCGTGAACAGCGAGATTGAACCCTGGATGGCTCTGAACCAAGCGAACGAGCTGAACCTGGTCGGAGCCTGGCAGCAGGACCGCTGGAATAACGGCGGCTCGGAGGGCATCGTCACCGCGTCGAGCTTCAACGGCGGGCTCACGTGGGTAATCAACGCGAACACGAAGTCCTCGATCTGCACAGGCGGGACGGCTGCGAACGGCGGGAACTACGAGCGGGCCTCGGACCCGTGGGTCGACTTCTCTCCGGACGGAACCGCCTACCTGATGACCCTGTCCGTCGATTCGAACCCGGGCGGCTTCGGCACCAGCCCGAACGCCATGCTCGTGATGCGCTCAACCAACGGCGGGGCAACCTGGAGCAATCCGATCACGCTCAAGCGGGACGAGAACCCCAACGTCCTCAACGACAAGAACACGCTCACCGCCGATCCGAACGACTCGGACTTCGTCTACGCGGTGTGGGATCGGCTGGTCTCGCCCCCAGGGGAGACGCCAACCCCGCAAGCGTTCGAGAACGCGATTGCCTTCCGTGGGCCGACCTGGTTCTCGCGGACGACGAACGGCGGTGCAAGCTGGGAGACGGCCCGCCTGATCCATCAACCAGGCGGCACGCTCAACCAAACGATCGGAAACCAGATCGTCGTGCTGCCGGACAACGCCCAGTTCGACGGCGAACTAGTCGATGTGTTCGACCTTATCCAGGGCGCTGCGAACCGCCCACCGGGACGCGGCTTCAGCATCCAGGTCATCCGCTCGACAGACAACGGAGCCACCTGGTCGAGGCGGGCGATCACCGTCGACAGGCACAACACCTTCCAGGGCCTGGTCATCGACCCGGACGACCCGAACCCCGCGACGAATCCGGTGCGGACGGGCGACATCATCCCGCAGGTCACGGTCGACCCGAACAGCGGGGCGATCTACATCGTCTTCCAGGACTCCCGCTTCGGCCCGCGCAGCAGCATCGCCTTCACGCAGTCCCTCGATGGCGGGCTGAGCTGGTCGCCGACGATCAAGATCAACCAGACGCCGACGAACATCAGCCTCGGCAACCAACAGGCGTTCAACCCGGTCGCGAGCGTGCTCGACGACGGAACCATCGGCGTCAGGTACTCGGACTTCCGAGCCAACCAGGCCTTCCCGGCGATCGAGCCGCTGGCCACGGACGAGTTCCTCGCCCACTGCCATCCCACCACGCCGAGCGCCTGCACGAACGCGGCGAACTGGGGCGCGGAGGTGCGGACCACCGACGCCTCATACAACATGCGCCAGGCGCCCTTCGCCCGCGGCTGGTTCGTCGGGGACTACGTCGGCATGGACACCGACGGCGAGGACTGGCTGCCATTCTGGTCGCAGCCGTTCGGAACGGATCCCGGAAACGCCTTCGTCCGCCGCGTCGGCCTCGTGCCCTAGCCCAAACCATCCCTCAACCAACCAACTCGAGCGTCCCGGGCAACCGCCCGGGACGCTCTGCCTTCGCGGCGCCTGCTCGATGCCCTACAAGGGCGGCATCAGCTTCGAGCATCGCCGCGGTTGCCGGCCGACTCGCTCAACGTCGCCCGCATTGTCTGGCCGCGAAGCTACGGGTAGCGTTAGACACGTTCCTTTCAGCCTCTAGGCAGGCACCGCACGGAGTCGTAGGCTCGGCCTCGCTGGGTCGTGGGCAGGGTTACTCCGGTGTCACCTTGCGGCCCGCGCCCCGGCCGTACTCGGCTCGCTGATAGACAATCAGTCCTGGCCGGAGGATCATGGGAGGGATCCTCGCGCCGATGAGACATGCCTTTGCCTTGACTCTTGGTTGTCTCGCGCTCTCCGCTTGCGGTGGGGATGGCAATGGCGATACCGGCGGCGGCAGCGTAGTCAAGCGAGCGATCGAGCCGGAGGCTCAGCAACACGCAGAGTCGATCCTTCTCACCCTCTCGGACTTTCCCGACGGCTGGCGGGCAGAGGCGGCTGCGGCAGACGACGAGGATGATCAAGAGGCCTTCAGCGAGTGCGTCGGTGCCGACTACTCCGGGGTCATCATCATCGGAGAGGGGCAATCGGATGACTTCGCCACGGGCGAGACACCCGTAGCGTCCTCCGACGTGGCGGTGTTTGAGAGCGAGCAGATGGCCACGCAGGCGCTTGCCGAGCGGGCCGATGGCCTGGAAGGTGACAAGGCCGACATCTGCATCCCCGAGCTCCTGGGCGAGCCCCCCGGGGATACCGAGATCACCCGTGCCGAGGTCCGCGAGCTCAGCTTCACGCCCCCACCCGGCGTTGACGATGCCGCCGCATGGCAATTCGCGGTCACGATCGAGGGAGAGGTTGGGAGCCAGGACGAGGGCTTGTCGGTGACCGCGTACGCCGACCAGGTGGTGCTCCGCAACGGCGACACGATCGCCTCGGTGACGACTACCGATATCGCGACCCCGTTCGACCCGGAGTTGAGAGACGAGTTGGTCGCGGCGGTCGCCGCCCGCATGGCCGAGTAACGGCCTCTGAGGCGTCGGTTTCCCAGCTAGCTCGCCCAGCGGATCAGCACCTCGCTCGCCCGCTCGAGTCAAGGCGACCAGTTCAACTCAGTGCCGCCGCCTTGCTTCAGCCGCACTTCGCCGCTGCCGTCGCTGTTAACGACATAGACGGCATACGGGCCGAGAACATCGTCTTGAGTGACCACGGCGATTTGGGAGCCGTCGGGCGACCACGTAGGTGAGCTGACGGACGTTTTGTTCAGGAGCATCGTCAACCGGCTCGTTCGACGGTCGATCGTGTAGAGCCCGTAACTGTCGAAGGGATCGATTCCCAACTGGAGCACGTTGTCGTGTGTGTCAACGATGGCCCGCCCCACAATGGACTGTTTGTTGGCGAGACTTCGGCCGCCATCTACCTCGGGGTCGGCAACGACGACTCGGACAGGGGCAATGTCGTTGAGATCTCAAAGGATCGGGTCGGTGAGGTCTGGATTGGACAGATGCCCGCATGGGCCGAAGGAGATCCTGTGATCCTGTGTACAGATCGTCCGTGAAGCTGAAGCCAAGGTCGCTGCCACCTCGAGTTCGACGCCCTTCCGACGCCCACCGCCGAGGCACGCACCGAGGCACGCACGCGGCGCGCATTTCCGGCATCCCTGCCGCACCTGACCCGCTCAGCCATGCGGCTTTCGCTCAACCATGCCGCCGCGGATGGGCCGGGGTGGATTCGAACCACCGACCTTGGGATTAAAAGTCCCCTGCTCTGCCAACTGAGCTACCGGCCCGCGAGCCGAGTGTAGCCGCGGCGGGTAGCTATCCTTGCCGCGCCTGGCCCCCATCGACTAGCGGTCCAGGTCACGGCCCTTTCAAGGCCGTAGCGCGGGTTCGAATCCCGCTGGGGGCACCTGGGCGGTTAGCTCAGCTGGGAGAGCGCCTGCCTTACAAGCAGGAGGTCGCTGGTTCGAGCCCAGCACCGCCCACTACCGAAACCCGCTGGTAACGGCGGGTTTCGCTAGCGGCAACAGGCTCGAGCTCCACCCGCGAACGGCCGCTAGTCAGGTTTTAGTCAGGTTCCCCCTTCCAGCCCGAGCAGGCCAGGGGTTCCCGCCTGCCGCATGGCGGGAAGGCCCCACCTACACGAAGGGAAGGAGCCTGTCTTTGGCGGGCTCCTTCTTTTACGCCAAGCTAGACGACGCTGAGGAGCCGGGGCGCGGGCCGCAAGTTGACCCTAGGCTACCCTGCCCACGCCCCGGCGGGTACGTTGGAAGCGTGGTAGTCGGCGGAGTGCTCCTCATCGCCTGTGCATTGGCTTTGGCGTGGCCGACACTTCGTGTTATTCGGGCACCAGGAGAACGGTGGGTTCAAGGCCGCTCCCAGTGGCTCCTCTTCATTTGGGCTCGCCGTGGCGAAGCGGCGCCGAGCGCTTCAGAGCTTCGTCTTTGGGCTTCGATCTGGCTCGGTGTCGCCACGATCCTCCTCGGACTGGGCATTGCGCTCATCGCCTCGGCTTAGCCCGCCGCACTCGGTGGTCTCTTCTCGGGTCGGTCACGGGACGCGTGACCCTCGTCGTCCGACTCGTCCTGCTGCTCATCGGCCTGGCGAGCGCCTTCTGACAGCCGTTCCTCTGCCCCGTCCTGCAATAACCAGCAGCCTCGGCTACCTAGAGAGGCGTCCCCGGCCAAAGTAGCCAACGACGAGCAACACAATGATGACGATGATGATGATCCAAATCCAGGACACGTAATCCTTTCGTTAGGAGCGTGCTGACTCTACGGCGAGTCGGCGTCGTAAACGTAGCGGGGAACACGCCGCCGGCGCCAGCGGCGAGCATCCGCGTAGCAAGCCTCGCCGCAGAACTTCCGAGGCCGGCCCATACCCCGGTAGTCGAGCGGTTTGCCGCAGGTTTCGCACGTCGCCACCGTTCTAACCGCCTACAGGATTTCCAGGGACTTTCGGGACACCTTGCCCCCGGCACCTTGAGCTGGGGTAGGGGGCTCGAACCTCTCTAAAGAAACGGGGGTGCCCCTATGCGCCTAGAGTGCAACGGTGAAGCGGGTGCCGAACATGTTCACGATGTGCCCGCCGATTCCAGCGGCTGCCTCGCGCAAAAGTCCCGCCAGACCGAGGGAAGACGCCGAAGATGTCGACAAGGACGACGAAGCTAAAGCGCCTGGCCCGCCGACAAGCTTGACTCGCTGAGGGCCGTGTGAGACAACGGCGTTGGCTCTCGCACCCCTCGAGAGTCAGGGGGAAGCCCAGCCTCTTGGCCTTTCTCTCCCGCGTTGGGCTTCCCCTCTCAAAACAGGAGTCCCAGCTGGGAAGGGATGGGAGGGCACGGCCACCGGCCGAAGGATGAGCCGGTTTGGTTGCGGCCGTTCGGGCGGAGAAGACGGGTCGCCCGTTTACCCTCCACTGGCCCTTCCGGTGCGAGCGCTGGTGTGGCCGATCGCATCGTGCGCTCAGGTCTCGAGGAGTTCCCGCACCCGTTCTATCTCGCGGGTCTGCGCGTCGATCGCGGCCACCCTCGCCTGCATATCGGCCGTGGTTTGATGCTTCTGGCCCGGAGGAAGCGCCCGATATGTGGCCCGGAACTCTGGGGTGCCGGCTGGTGTGCCGCCGAGCGACATGCCGTAGTCAGGCTCGGACGGCTCATCGGCGCGCGCCTTTCCGCTCGCTGCGTAGTGCTTGTAACCTGCGGGCCTGACCCCTGGGTATTTTTTCCTCGTCTACCAGAGTCCTGGTGAGAAACGGGACTGGCGCTGGCGTTTCCTTGGCCCTCACCACAGGGTCATTGCTGTCTCGGGAGACGGATACACCGATAAGGCGAAATGCGTCGCCGCCGTTGAGAACCTGACGGACGAATCTAAGGCCCCCGTGATCGAGTACGGCGTAGAGCAGCGCGGCTAGGCTGCGTTTCCTTTTTCGCCAAACGGCCTCGAGCTAGTCAGGTTTCTAGTCAGGTTTGGCTGTCGCCTGGCGACGGCTAAGGGCAGGGAACCCGAACTAACCGCGAGGATTCAAGCGGGTTGGAACGACACGAGGCGACAGTAGGCGCCATTGCCTCTCCCTTACAAGCAGGAGGTCGCTGGTTCGAGCCCAGCACCGCCCACTGAGGAAGGCCCCTGGATGCGGGGTCTTTCTCTCTCACGGGGCTGGAGCGAAAGCGGGCCGCTACTTGCGGTCCGAGTAGGTCACGCGCAAGTCCGACCGAGGGTAGGACCCCGATTGAAGGAGCGTCACGGCCGCGGCTCGACCCTCGAGCTCGAGTTGCCCGATCGAGTTCTCGAAGCTTCGTGGCGTGGCGAGCTTCCAGGAGACGTCCGTAGGCTCGACGCCGGCGAGGCGAGCCAATCGCGCGAAGAGCTTCGCCGCTCCTCTCGAAGCGGTCATCTTCACGACCCGCCGGTCGCGCGACTCCAGCGGGTTCCGGAATGGGGAGCACACGACCTGGCGAACGTGGCTCGAGCCGCCTGCGCCTCCCAGGTCGACGTCCACGATGGACGTCGTGTGGACATCGCCGCTGAGAATCGTGATCGAGGCGGGCGGGTCGCCGCCGAGACCTCGACTGACGGAGCAAAGCAGATCGACGAGTCGGCGAAACGAGAGTTGGTAGGCGGCCCAGTGCTCGAGATCCACGGCGCGTCGGAGCCACTCACCGGGCCGTTGCAGGAGTGCGCCCCAAGCGCCGTCGCAGATCGCCTCGTTCCACGCCTCCAGGTGGTGGATCCCGGGAGGGAGGAAGACAGGGAGGCTCGTCGCGACGACAAGGTGATCGAAGGAGCCGTGCGCGTGTTCGACGATCCAGTCCCACTCTGCCTTTGCCATCATCTGCCGTCGGTTCTCGACGACGATCCGCGCGGCGCGTGAGTCGAGGACGAGAAGACGTGAACGACCGAAGTCGCGGTAGTACGTCCAGCGACTCGAGGCGCGATCCTCGTCCCAGCGTCGAGCCCGTTCTCTCAGACGCGGCCCGCCGTCGTCGTCGCGTTGGAGGTCGTGGAAGAGCGATTCCGCAGCGAGCTCGGGCGGCGAAAGATTGCCTAGGTGCTGGTACAGGGAGTAGGCCATGAACGCGCTCGTAACGCGCTCCCGCCACCACGGCTTCGCCCGCATCTCCTCGATCCACGAATCGGAGATGTTCCAGTCGTCGTGGACTTCGTGGTCGTCGAAGATCATCGTCGACGGCACGGTGGAGAGCAGCCAGCGAATGTCGGGGTTCGACCACGACTCCCGGTAGAGGTGCGCGTACTCCTCGAAGTTTGCGACCTCGTCGGGCGGCGCTCCGTCGCCGTCGCGTCGTGACCGGATGAACGCGGCGGTCTCGGGAGGCACCTCATCGGCGTAGATCTGATCCCCGAGAAGAACCAGGGCGTCCGGCCAATCCACGACTCCTTCCTGGAGGCTCCTCGAGTACGCCCACAGCGCATCGACCCCGAGGCCGAGCTCGTGCTCGCGAGACGAAAGCACGTAGGGGAGTTCCTCGGGTGCGCCGACTCGGCACGAGCCGAAGACGAGGCGGACGGCGCGTTCGTAGTTACGCGTTCGGATGCACGGCGGCGGGCGCTCCTCGTCGGCGCGCGGCCAGACCACAACGTCGTCGAGCATGAGCTCGTACGGCGTCGTGGTTCCAGGCTCGAGCCCTTCGACTACGAGGAGCGCGTAGTGATGCCCCTCGACGTGGAACGTGCGCGTGCGGTGCCCGAGCACGCCTACCTCGCACGGCTTGGTCGTCTCGACCCAGACAGTCGCCGTTTCAGTTCCGACGTAGCGGAGGAGCGGGCCGACCAGCAGGTCGGCCACCCCGGAGGCCTCCAGGTTCCGCTCGTTCGTGATCTCGCCCGAGAGAGGTGACATGCGAGGGGACACGCGCCGTGGCTGGTGCAAACCTAACGCGCAACGCCGGCGCCGATGGCGCGGGGCCGAATCTACGACGTGTCGAACGTCGGCTCGTGAGCCCGTACGGCTGGCTCTTGTGCCGACGACGCGCGGGGCTTCGGCGCACCCGCCCGGACCGCCTCGAGCTGAGCTGCCACCGCAGCGCCGAAGAAGATCGCGATTGCCGAGAGCAGCGTCCAGAACTGAAGGGCGACGATCCCTGCGAGTGGGCCGTACGTCTCGCCGAACGAGGAGCTCAGACTCAGGGCGGCTCCGAGCAGGACGGTCACGAGCACCCACCCGGCAACGCAGAGGGCAGCGCCGAACCCGAGCCACGACCACGCGGGTTGGCGACGATGTGGCGACCACCGCAATATCGCCGTGAGCGCGAGCGTCGCCACGACGAGCGCGAGCGGCCAGCGGAAGTACGGCCACGTCGCTCGCAGGAAGCCCTCCGTGGTTTCGCTCTGGCGCCCGAACGCGAGGACAAGGAACGCCGCCGCCAGGCAGCTTCCCGCGCCCACCGCGAGAACAAAGGCGCGACCGTACTTCTCGAGCGTCGGACGATCACGCTCGATGCCGTAGATGCGGTTGAAACCCCGCTCGATCTGACCCATCGCAGTCGACCCCGTGACGAGCGTGCCGATCAGGCCGAACAGCAACGGAATGAACCTGTCCGCGGCACCGACCCCGCGAGCTTGTGCGACCGCGTCGGTGAGCAGTCGGCCGGCGGGGTCGGGTACGGCGCTTTGGATGGCGGCGACGATCTCACTGCTCATGCGCACGTCGCCGAACGCCGCGGCGAACCCGACCAGCGCGATGAGCCCCTGAACGAGCACGAGCGACGTGACGAATGCCAGCGAGCGGGAGTGGCTGAACCCATCCGCAGCTCGCAGCCGGACGAACGAATCCTTCAGCAGCTGCCAGCGTCCGGTATCGAGGAGCGTCTTGCGAGCGTCATCACCGGTGAGCTCCCATGTCTCGGGAACCTTTGCGGCGGTACTCATGCCGAACCCGCCGGAACGCACACGTCGACGGCGGCCGGCTCGATCTCGATGGCGAGCTTCTTCACCTCTTTGCGGTCGCCGCCGTCGAGTTCGTACAGGACCTTGCGGTCGAACTGCACGTTGACCGAACGCGCCTTGGTGACCTGGACGAAGGGTGACGTGCTCGAAGCTCCAGCCGCCGTGCGCCCAATCGTTCGCACCCAGTCGAGGACGCTGTCGGCGGTCACGACTCCAAGCTCCAGCATGCCGTCGTCGGGACGTGCATCCTCGAACGCCTCGACGCCGGCGAACAGCTCCCCGAAGTTCCCGAGCAAGACGCAGCTCGCCTTGCCCTTGAACCATGTCGAGCCGTCAACCTCGATGCTCGCTTTGAACGGCTTGCGGCCAAGTTGGTTGACGCCGGTCCAGACGTAGGCGACTCGGCCGAATCGATCCTTGAGACCGCCGTCGGCCTCGCGGATCATGAGCGCGTCGAATCCGGCCCCGGCCATTACGGCGAAGCGCTCGCCGTTGATGCGGCCGACATCCAGCGTCCGGTGCGCTCCGTGCAGGCCGATGCTTACGGCCTGCTCGATGTCCTTCGGGATGTCCAGGTTCGACGCCAGGAGGTTGGCGGTGCCGGCCGGAACGATCGCGATCGGGACATCGGCTCCATCGAGAGCGTCGATGCATCGCTGCACCGTCCCGTCCCCTCCCCAGACGAAGACGAGCTCTGCGCCCTCCTTGATCGCCCGACGGAACTGACTGGGGGCCTTGCGACTCTTGGGCACTTCGTACCAGAGCGGGTCCGAAACGCCCTGACGCTCGAGCTCACGTCGGAGCCGGAGCAGCCCGCCGCCGAACGACTTGCCGGCGTGCGCAACGACCGCGACGGTCGTCATGCTCCTCGTTCCTTCCGCTTGCGGGCGACCACTCTTGTGGTTCGCGCGAGGAGCAGGGCCAGCGTCAACGCGGCGACCCCCATGAGAACGCCGGCGAGCGTGTCGAGCGGGTGGTGCATCCCTCGATACATCCGCGAGACCGCCACGATCGGAGGAATCGCAAGCGCGGCGGCCCACACGAGCGCCTTGGCGCGCGTCGACGTCATTCGTGAGGTGAGAAGGAGCGCGAAGCCCGAGTACACGGCGATCGACGCCGCGACGTGACCCGAGGGGAAGCTGGCGTCGACCGGGAGTCCCTCGAGTCGTTCGACGTGTGGACGGTCGCGCTCGACGAAGAACACCGTCGTGCGGTACGTCGCCGACTCGAGCAGGATCGCGGCAAGCACGAATCCCGCGAGCAACCATCGCCGTTGCAAGGCCGAGATGATCACGACCACCGCTATCAGCGCCGGAATGACAAAACCGCCGGCGAGCTCCGAGCCGATCAACGAAAGGGAATCGAGGAAGGGCGTCCGGTGGTCGGCCATCCACTGCACAGGCCTGGCGTCGAAGGATTCGAGACCGTCCAACGGAAAGATCCAGCCGGTGAGTGCGAGTCCGACGAGGGTCGTCACCGCTGCGAGAGCGAGGTAGCACGACAGGAGCCCGACCCCGTAGATCGTGGCTGGATGCCACGTAGGCAGCTTGTCGCCGATCGACTCCGGAATGCTCGCCGGCCTCGGCTCGAGGGCCGGAACCGCACTCGACCCCGCATCCGCACGCGGATGTGGTTGGGGTCGCGCGACAGGAGCTCCGAGGGAGGAGGCGGTCATCCATCGACGTTTCCCCAAGCCGGGTCAAGGGAAACGCTGAGATCCACTCCGAACTCGCTTATGCCGCTTCTCGTCCTCTTCCTCGTAGCCCTCAGCGTCTCGACCATCGTGGCCTGGGTGGCGTGGCATTACCCGGCGGGCATTGCGTCACCAACAGCGAGCATCGGTGCAGCGCAGGCGGTCGGTCGCGAGATTGGACATCACAGCCGGCTCCGGCGCTTCATCAAGGCCAGGCTCAACCCGGAGGTGGCGACAGGACTTGCTCTGACCGTCGCGCTCGGCGCGATCATCGTCGGAGGCTTCGTCATCGGCGGACTGGCCTACCTTGTCCGGACGAACTCACGGCTGGTCGACCTCGACGCTAGCGTCGCTCAGTGGGGTGCGGACCACGCAGGGTCCGTGTCGGAGCGCGGACTGACGCTGATCACGCAGCTCGGCGAGACGTGGTTCGTGGTGGTGCTCGCGATCGTCGTCTCGGTCGTAGCGCTTCTGCGGCGACCCAACCGCTGGATCCCGGTCTTTCTCCTCACCGTGCTGGTCGGGCAGTGGCTTCTCACCAACGGCATCAAGGAACTGCTCGATCGCGTGCGGCCAACACTGAACCCCATTGCCGAGACACTCGGACCATCCTTCCCGAGCGGTCACACGACGACAGCTGCGGCGTTCTATGCGGCCGCGGCGCTCGTCCTCGGCCGCGGGGTGATGCCTCATCGGCGAGCGCTGCTCGCCGGCGCCGCGGCCGGCATCGCCGTGGCGGTCGCGTGCTCACGCATCTTTCTCGACGTGCACTGGCTCACGGACACCATCGCGGGACTCTTCCTGGGTTGGGCCTGGTTCGCCGCCTGCAGCGTCGCCTTCGGCGGGCGCTTCCTGCGCTTCGGTGCTGCCGCGGCGGAGGCCGTGCACGAGGCCGATCTCGAGGAGCGGCGCGTCGCTTCTCGAGCGGCGTTGAAGACGACTCTCTGAGCCGGTTCGAGCGGTCTGAGTCAGGGCCGAGGACTCGAGATGTGGGAACATATGTTCGTGACATCGCAGGGTTCGCCCTACAGTCGCTTCCGCCGTGCGCTCGACGGCGGGAACGCCACGATCGCACTCGCCGCCGCTGCTGACCTCGAGCATGTCGGGCTCGCAGACGCGCTCGAGCTCCTCTTGCTCATCCACGACTCGGAGCCGTCACGCTTCGAGCGGGCAGCGCTGCGCTGGCATGGGCGCTACTGCCGGGAGGTCACCGAGGTGGACCTGGCTGAGGGCCAAGCCGTGCTCGCCTGCCTGATCGCGCTTCGCGGAAGACGACCGGAACCGGCCGCTCACGCGCTCGCCGATCTGGTCCACCGGCGAGACCTCGCGCGGGCCAGCGAAGTCCTGAACAGGTGGGCCGCAGTTCGTCGTCGTTCCTGACGGGGGCTGACCCTGAGGTCGATTCCCGGGTCTCGCCCACTGCGAGCGGAGTGAACTAGCCGGCGAGCCGGCTAGATCGGCGCGTACCGAAGGAGCGTCACGCCCGAATCGAAAGCCTCAGACCCGAGGAGTCGCAGCCGATTCTGCGCCTGGCCCTGCAAGGCGCGCTCTCCTGAGCCCCACATCGCGGGATGAACCCAGAATCGGAGCTCGTCGACCAGCGTCGCTGCGAGGAGGGTCCGAGCCAACTCGCCGCAGCCGTACATCAGCAGGTCGGACGGAAGCTCGGCCTTGAGGCTCGAGACGGCGTGAGCTGCGTCGCCTTCGAGGAGCGTCGAGCTCCACTCGAGCGGGGCCTGAAGCGTGCGTGACGCGACGTACTTCGGCTTCGGGTTGATCAGGTTCGTCCTTCAACGGCGACCAGTAGGCGGCAAGACCCTCGTACGTCTTCCGCCCAAGGAGCACCGCGCTCGCGTCAGCAAGCTGGTCCTTGCCTGCACGATCGTCCTCGCCGTCCGCGACGAACCACTCGCCGACATCGATCACGCCGTCGAGCGTCATTTGGGTCGAGACGATCAATCTTCCCATCGAGTCACCCTTCCTTCGGGAAGAAGCCCTGATACCCGATTGCTGCTAAGAAAAACGGCGAGCCGGTCGTCACCAGCGATGGTCCGGTGGATGTAACGCCGGCCCGACGGCCGTAGATTCCCCCCTGACGATCCGGGCCTTCCCCGATGCCCTGGAACGGTTCGTGCGCGCACTCTGGATGTACGGAAAGGAGGAGTGAGATGACGACTATTCCTCATGAGCCTGTCCAGGACACCGAGCGCCGGTCGTTGCGGCTCCTTGTCCCCGAGATGTGGGCGTCCTTGGCGATCGTTGCCATGTGGCTGGCGGTGCTCTTCGCCGCGATCTATGGCCCGGACCTCGTGAGCGCCAATGGGGTCGCTGACATCGGCGAGAGGACTACGGTTCCGTCGGCTGTCCTTGTTGCGCCGTTCGCGTTCCTCGGGACGTGGGTCGTCGCAAAGTACGGCTTCGGCCACGAACGGAAGGAGTGACCGAGCCCTGAGCGCGACTCGCCGGGTTCGGCGCTTTCGGCGACGCCTGCTGCAGCCCCAGACAAGCTGGTCAGCCGAGCCCACACCTGGAAGGATCTGGCTGGCGGGTGTCCTCCCGGTCCTTGTCGATAGCCGCACTCGGCAAGCAGGTCAGATCGGGACGACACCCGCTTTCCTCTGCCCGTCGCCCAGCCGCGTTTGAAACCTGAACGAGTGAGCAGGCTGGGCTAAGCGACGGACCACTCGAGCCAAGCGGGGACGATCTCCTCGACGCTCCGGGTCAGAGCTGGAACAGTCGACGACGCCCAGGAGATTGCGCTTCGGGTGTTCACCGCCGCCCTCGTGGTTGCACGCGTCAGCAGCGAGCACGGTTGGCTCCTCGTCGAAGTGGCGGGCCCCTAGTCCGCCGGGCAAGGGCGGCCCAATCGTCTCGGCCCGCCGTCCGTGGCGCGTAGAGACTGAGTAGCTCTCAAGCCATCAGCGGCTTCGCCCGATCATTTCCTTGGTCGACTGAGTCGACCCAGATTCTGTCTCTGCGAAAGCGAGGATGATCGATGGCGAAGAACGACGAGAAGACGAAAGCTCCGCGCCGGTATCGAGACGCGCGCAACGGGCGGTTCGTCACCAAGAAGTACGCGAAGAAGAACCGGAAGACGACGGTCAAGGAGTCGCTCCCGGGCTCCGTCGTCGCCGGTCGTTGAGCGACGGGACAGCTCGCGGGACGATTCAACCGACGGAGGAATCTGGGACCGCCGGACGCCGCGGGGCATCCCCTCTTCACCAGGTCGTGGCCGGATCTCCACCACTCCTGGCGCCGGAGCCGTCCCTGCCGTGCCGAAGCAGAGAGCGATGGCAAGCGGGCGAAGACTCGTTCGACCACGAGGGCGCACACGACGTGCCGGCTAGCGGCGCGCAGCCGGCCAGGCCTTGCCTCCGCCGGCGCGTGTTGCTCTCGGTCTCCTGCCTCATCCTCGCCGGCCTCAGCGCCGTCGCCGTTCGGTCGCTGATCGATCGGCCGCTCTCCGATGCCGCCGACGGGTTGGCGGGCATGGCCCCGGAGTACGTCCTGCTCGCTGCGGCGATGTTCGCTCTAGCGCCCCTCTTCTGCGGGCTGGCCTGGCACCAGGCAATCCTGCTCGCGGGAGGACGCCTCGGCCGTGTCGACGCCTGCGCGCGCTACGGCGTTGGCTCGCTGGTGAACTCGGTCGCACCGGCGCATCTGGGAGACGTCGTCCGCGCCGTCCTTCTCCTCGAGCGCCTCCCGCCCGGGAGCCGCGGCGGGATCCTGCCCTGGTTCGGGGTGATCCAGGGGGCGCGGTTGGCGGCACTCGCTGCCCTCACGATCGCTGCACTGCTTCCTGGACCGCTGGCGCTCCTGGCGCTGGCGGCTCCGGCCGGAGCGCTGCTGGTGACGGCCAGGCGTTCGGCCCGGCTCGCCCTCTTCGCCTTCGTCGCCCCGTTCGCGAAGGCGGCGGCTATCGCCGTCGTCCTCCAGGGCCTGGGCGTGGGTTCACCGCGCGACGCGCTGGTGGTCGTCCCGGCACTCGAGCTCGCCGCGCTCCTCCCGCTGACGCCGGGCAATATCGGGGTGGCCGGGGCCGCCGCCGCTGGAGCTCTCCATGCCCAGGGGCTTCCGATCTCCGAGGCGGTTCAGGCGGGCCTGGTTCTCCACGCCATCGAGACTGCAGCAGGTCTCGTCTACGGAACGGGAGCGACCCTGGTCTGGACGGGTGGGCTCGGAACCAATCGGGGCCTGGTGCGCGGACCGCGAGCCTTGCAGCAGCGGATCGTGCGAGCCGTCGCTTCTGGACGCGTTCAGGCCGCAGGCTCGAAGCCCTAGTCGGTGTCTGTCGGAGTGCGTTTCCTACGCGGCCTCGGCCTCGACCTCTAGGTCGGCATGGTCGTCGGCCAGCGCGCGAGGCCGCAGAAGCACCGCGCCCAGCAGCGCGGCCGTGAATGCGAAGACCGCGCCCACGACGAATGCGAGGTGGTAGCCGCCGGTCAGGGCAGCGAGCTGGCTCTCCCCTGAGGCGACCAGGCTGTCAGTTCGCGAGGCAGCGAGGCTGGCGAGCACTGCGAGCCCGAGAGCGCCGCCCATCATGAACGAGGTGTTGACGACTCCGGAGGCCAGGCCCGCTTCCTCGGGCTTGACGTCGCTCATGGCGGCAAGGAGCACCGGATTGAAGGCCATGCCCGCGCCAAGGCCGAGCAGGATCATGCTCGGGAGGACGTCCATCGCAAAGCTTCCATCGACCGGTGCTCGGGCAAAGAGGAGCAAGCCGACTCCGGCGAGGAACAGTCCTGTCGCAAGTGGCGGTCTGATGCCGAATCGGAGGACGAGCTTCGCTGAAAGACCGATCGACAGTGCGCCCATGATCAGGTTCGCGGGCAGGAACGCCAGGCCAACCTCGAGCGGGCTGTATCCCAGCACCAGCTGGAGGTAGAGCGCGGAAAGGAAGAACCACGCGAACATCGCGGCGGCCCAGAGGACGCCTACCGCGTTTGCCGTCGAGACGTTCCGGAGGCGAAAGAGCGAGAGGGGCATGAGCGGTGAGCGGGCCCGCGATTCGATGACGAGGAAGGTCGCGAGGAGCACGGCGGCGATCGAAAGGAGACCGAGTGTGCGCGCGGACAGCCAGCCGGCCTCGTTGCCGTTGACGATGGCGTAGACGGCGATCATGAGCGAGGCGGTCACGGTGACCGCACCGGCGACGTCAATTCGCTGCGCGGCGGTCGGGACACGGGCTGTGGGGATCAGGAGCACGGTGAGGACGACGACCGCAACCCCGACCGGAACGTTGACGAGGAAGATCCAGTGCCAGTTGAGGACGTCGGTGAGGATCCCGCCGAGGAGCACGCCAATCGATCCGCCGCCCGAGGCGACGAACCCGAAAACTCCCATCGCCTTGGCTCGCTCAGTCGGCTCCGTGAAAAGGGTCATCATCAGCGAGAGCGCGACAGCGGAGACGACGGCGCCGCCGAACCCCTGTACGGCGCGGGCGACGACCAGCATCTCCTGCGAGGTCGCCAGGCCGCAGGCCGCCGATGCGAGCGTGAAGACGACAATCCCGATGAGGAAGAGGCGGCGGTGGCCGAAGAGATCGCCTAGACGGCCGCCTAGCAAGAGGAAGCCGCCGAAGGTGATCAGGTATGCGTTGACGACCCAGGCGAGTGATGCCTCGGAGAACCCAAGATCCTCACGGATCGACGGCAACGCGACTCCCACGATCGTCACGTCGAGGACGATCATCAGGTCGCCCAGGCAGAGGACAACGAGGGCGAGCCAGCGGGAGCGGGAGTCCATTGTCATGAGCGTGTTCTCTTCATGGGTCGTTTTCTCGTAGGTCAGACGGTCACCGAACGCGAAACTCATCGGTTCGCGGTGGTGTTCTCGGCTAGGTGTCGGTCGTACGGTGGCCCGTAGCTGGCAACGCGTGACAACATGCACGCCGAATGAGCACGGGACCGATCGGGTCATCTGCCGACCGCTCCGGGTCGCCCGCGGACGTGGAGCATCCTGGCTTGGCGACACTCCTGGAACGCGATCTCGAGCTCACGGAACTCGCCGATGCCCTGAACCAGGCGCGGCAAGGGCGTGGCCAGGTCGTTCTCATCGAAGCCACGGCGGGCCTGGGCAAGACGAGCTTGCTCAAGGCGGCGTGCCAAGACGCAGAAGCCACCGGCTTTCGCTGCCTGCGTGCGCGCGCCACCGAACTTGAGCGCGACTTCGCGTACGGCTGCATCCGTCAACTCCTCGAGCCCCTCGTCGCGAGAGTCTCGGGCTCCGAACGCGACCGCCTGTTCGAGGGCGCCGCGGCTCTCTCGAAGCCCGCTGTTCGCCTCAACCGACCTGTTGCAACAGGCCCTTTCGGCCAACAGCACCTTCGCCATCCAGCACGGCCTCTACTGGCTGCTCAACAACATCACCGACGAAGGTCCCGTTGCGCTTGCGGTCGACGACGTCCACTGGTCCGACGCCGAATCGGTGCGATTTCTCAACTACCTGGCCCCGCGGGTGGACGGCCTTGCTCTCGCCGTTCTCGTCTCCACCCGGAGCGGAGAGAACGTCACGGCTGATCTGGCTCGGCTCGCCGGCGGCCCCGAGACAACCGTCCTCCGCCCTCGACCTCTGAGCACCGGGGCGACGGCGAGGCTGTGCCAGCAGGCCTTGGGGGTGACCGTGGCGACCGAGTTCGCCGCAGCCTGCCGCGAGGCGACCGGAGGCAACCCGTTCTTCCTCGAGGCGCTCCTGCACGAGGTGAGCGAGCGGGGACTGTCGCCCGACTCCAGTGACGCGCCCGGCGTGCTCGAGATCGGGCCGGCCGCCGTTGCGGAAGCGCTACTCCTTCGCCTCGCGGAGAAGCCTCCTGAGACGACTGGAGTCGTGCGGGCGCTTGCGGTGATCGGCGACGGCGCCGGCCTCGTGGAAGCAGCTCGCCTCGCCGACGTTTCCGAGGAACAGGCAGTCGGCGCCGCCGACCTGCTTGTCGCGCTTGGAATCCTGAAGCAGGGGGAGCGCCTCGAGTTCGCCCATCCGATCCTTCGTGAATCCGTCTATGCGGACATCGGCCCGCACCAGCGCGCCAAGGCACATGCGGAAGCGGCCAGAATCCTCGCTGCGAGCGGCGCGTCCGAGGAGCGGGTTGCGGCCCAGATCGTCCAGGCCGAGCCGGCCGGGGATACCGAGCGAGTCGATCTCCTGCGCCGGGTGGCCGGCGACGCCTTGTCACGAGGAGCTCCGGCGGCGGCCGTCGCCTGGCTCGGTCGAGCGCACGAGGAGCCGCCGGTCGAATCGGAGATGGCCGCAGTTCTCTTCGAACTGGGCTCCGCCGAGGTCCGCGTCGGCGCCGCGGAGGCGGTCACCCATCTCAAGGCCGCGGTCGAGCTGACGCGGGAGCCGACGCTGCTCGGCACGTCGGTCCGTCTGCTCGCGCTCGCGCTGACCTGGTCGGGAGACTCGGACGGCGCCGTCGAGGCGATCGAGTCGGCCATCGAGGTCGTCGAGCCCCACGATCGGGAGCTGGCGCTGCTGCTGGAGGCGGAGCTCGCCGCACACGCCCAGGAGGCAAGCCTCGCGAGGCGGGGCCCGGCCGCGCGGCGACTGGAGCGATACGCCGACCTCGAGGGCGCCACGCCCGGCGAGCGCCTGGTGCAGGCAAGCCTTGCCTTCGAGCAGGCGCGTGCAAGCGAGTCGGGGGCTGACGCAGTTGCGCATCTCGAGCGCGCGTTCGCAGCCGGACGGTTGCTCGACGAGCAGGCAGTCGACGTTGCCGGCCCCTTCTATCTGCTGCTGGTCGGCCTGCTGGCAACGGACTCGCTCGATCTGGCCGAGGCCTCCTTGGAGCAGGCGATCGCCGACGCCCGCGCCCAGGCTTCGATCCCGGCGCTGGCCTTCGTGATCGAGTTTCGGGGCTGGGTTTCCTTGCGGCGTGGGGCCTTGGCGGACGCGGAGGAGGACGCACGAACGGCGCTCGAGCTGCTCACCACCGTGGACGTCCAGCTCGGGCGGGCCTACGCTCTCGCTCTCCTGATCGAGGCGCTGATCGAGAAGGGCGAGGTCGAAGCCGCCGAACAGGCCCTGCGCTCAAGCGGCATCGGCGACGAGATTCCACCTGGACTGGCCACCAACGACTTGCTCGAAGCACGAGGCTTGCTGCACCTGGCACGCGGCAGAGCCCGCGAGGGGCTCGAGGACCTGACCGAGTTCGGCAAGCGTGACGAGCTGTGGGGCGGCGCGAACCCTCTTGCTTCCCGCTGGCGCTCCCGCGCGTCCCGCGGCTTCGCTGCCGTCGGGGAGGGCGAGCGAGCGAAGGAGATTGCGCTCGCCGACCTCGAACGGGCGCAACGGTGGGGATCGGCAAGCGGACTGGGCGTTGCTCTGCACGCGGTGGGGCTGGCCGAAGCCGGCGCGTCGTCCGTGGATCGTCTGTCCGAAGCCGTGGAACAGCTCGCGCGGTCGCCGGCTCGACTCGAGCACGCCCGCGCGCTCACAGACCTGGGTGCCGCCCTGCGCCGCGCGAATCGGCGCGCGGAGGCCCGAGGGTGGCTCCAGGACGGACTGGATCTCGCCACGCGCTGCGGAGCAGGTGCGCTCGCAGAGCGCGCCCGGACGGAGCTGCGTGCTGCCGGAGGGCCCTCGAGCGAGCCGGAAGGCACCGGAGTTGAGCAGTTGACCGTCTCGGAGCGCCGGGTCGCCAAGCTGGCTGCCGACGGGCTCAGCAATCCCGAGATCGCGCAGGCCTTGTTCGTGACGCGAAAGACCGTCGAGACCCACCTCGGCCGGGCATACCGCAAGCTCGGCATTTCAGGTCGCGGAGAGCTGGCCAACGCGCTGGGCGAGCAAGCTCCCGCAGCCAAAGACTGAACCCCCTAGTCGAGATCCTTCACGAAAGATCAGGGTCTCATTTGGGGAGCTCCCCGACGCGGTGGCGGCCGTGCGGCCATACGGTCGGAGACATGCCCAGTTCGCACCACCTTGATGGCTCCGGCTCGTGAGCACGCTCGCGGTCAGGCGGGGTCGCTACGAGACCGACGCGCTCGTCGCGGCAGCGACGTCGGGTGACAGGTCCGCGTTCTCCGAGCTCGTCGAACGCCATCGACACGAACTACAGAGGCATGCCTATCGCATGCTCGGTTCCCACGAGGACTCCGAGGACCTGGCTCAGGAGGCGTTTCTGCGTGCCTGGCGCAAGCGCGAGAGCTTCAGAGGCCAATCCTCCTACCGCTCATGGCTATACCGGATCGCGACCAACGCCTGTCTGACGGCGCTCGAGCAGCGGTCGCGTCGACGGCAGCCGAGCGCTGGACCGGCGGAGGTCCAGATGGCACCACCCGACCAGCTGCTCGAGGCGCTCGCGGCCGCCTCCGGAGAGCCGGACACGGATGTCGCGTCCAAGGAGACGATCGAGCTCGTGTGCCTCGTCGCCATCAAGCACTTGCCCCCGAAGCAGCGATCGGTGCTGTTTCTGCGCGACGCACTCGGCTGGTCCGCGAAAGACACGGCCGCGCTGCTGGGGATAAGCCTGGCCTCGGTGACAAGCGCCCTGCAGCGCGGGCGGGCGACGCTCAGGAGACATCTGCACGGGCACCGGCTCGAGTGGGTGTCCGGACTGGAGACCACCGAGGAGGAGCGCGCCCTGCTCCGACGTTGCCTCGAGGCGGCCGAGCGCGCGGACGCGGGCGCGTTCGCGGCGATGCTGCGCGAGCACCGTTCCACCGAGTCGGCACAGCCTCTCCGGGGAAGAGAACAACATGGCTAGAGCCGGCGATGAGCTCTTCAACCCCGCAATCGGGCTTCGGACAGTCTTCCGGGAGACGGCACAGACGACGGGCGGCGAGCTGCTCCAGGTCGACTGGATCGGCCGTCCGGGCTGGTCGACCGGCCCCGACCACGTTCATCCCCGGCAAGAGGAGCGCTTCGAAGTCCTCTCCGGCCGTCTGGGTCTGCGGGTTGCCGGGGCGGAACGGAGCCACGGCGCCGGCGACGCGATCGTAGTCCCGAAGGGCGTTGCGCACGCAGCCTGGAACGCAGGTGACGGAGACGTGCACGTCCTCGTGGACTTCAGACCAGCACTGCGGACCGAGATCGCTTTCGAGACTCTTGCCGGCCTGGCCCGCGATGGAAGGACCACAGGGGCAGGAGTCCCCCGAAATCCGTTACAGCTAGCGCTCGTTCTCCGCGAGTTCGAGGACGAGATCTACTTCGTCCGGCCTCCGCTGGCCGTTCAGCGAGTGATCCTGGGGCCCCTGGCCCTGATCGGGCGCGGTCTCGGGTACCGAGCGGAATACCCCTACCAGGGTGTGCGAGATGCGATCGCCAACGCAGGTGCGGATTGAAGGGAGCGCAGTTCGATGATCACGGGTAGTCAGCTGAGCGCAAGAGAGACAGAACCACGACCGACGCTCGTCACCGGCGGAACCGGCAAGGTCGGACGCCGGGTGGCGGAGCGGCTCATTGAGCGCGGTTTCCCGATTCGCGTGGCCTCGCGCGACGGCAGGCCACCGTTCGACTGGGAGGACCCGGAGACGTGGGCAGGTGCCCTATACAGGGTGGAGTCGGTCTTCATCTCGTACTACCCGGATCTCGCGGTTCCGGGCGCAATGGGCGCAGTGCGCTCGTTCGCCGATCTCGCTGTGCTGGCCGGCGCACAGCGGTTGGTGCTCCTGTCCGGTCGCGGCGAGCAAGAAGCCCAGAGCGCCGAGCAAGTCGTTCAGCATGCCGGCGCCGACTGGACGATCGTCCGCTGTGCCTGGTTCAACCAGAACTTCAGCGAGAATTACCTGCTCGAGCCGCTGCTCGACGGCGAGGTCGTGCTCCCGGCCGGGGACGTGCCCGAGCCGTTCGTCGATGCCGACGACATCGCGGACGTTGCAGTCGCCGCCCTGAGGGAAGACGGGCACTCGGGCGAGATCTACGAGCTTACGGGTCCGGGCCTGCTGACCTTCGCGGAGGCGGTGGCACAGATCGGCGAGGCGACGGGTCGGGAGATTCGGTACGTGCCGGTGCCGGTTGACGAGTATGCATCCGCGCTCGAAGAGGAAGGAGTACCGGCTGAGTTCATCTCCCTCCTGACCTACCTGTTCAGCGAGGTTCTGGACGGCCGTAACGCCCACATGACCGACGGCGTTCAGCGGGCTCTCGGTCGGAAGCCACGGGAGTTCGGCGAGTACGCGCGGGACGCCGCAGCCACCGGCGTTTGGGACCCGGCGCTCGCTCGCCGCACAGATGCAGCGTGACAGCGGTGGCCCAGGTGTTGGACAACGAAAGCCACTTCGGACATCGGGAGAGCGGTGGACTCGTAGTCGACCTGTTCTGGAACCACGGCAATGTCAACGATGAATTCCGTGTCGAGGTCGCGGACAGGCGCGGCGGGAAGCGACTTCTTCTGTACCCGACCACCGGAAGAGAAGCGGTGCACGCCTTCTACCACCCGTTCGCGGCCCTTGCGGCCATCGCCGACAGGCCGCGGGCAGCGTGAGTCGCCGGAGAGGATGCCTCACCCCGCTAGAGGACCGGAGGAGGCGATGGGGCCAGCGCCAAGCCGCGTGCCGCAAGCGTGCCAGCTCGTGCCTCACCGGGTAGTGCCAGCCGCACCCGCAGCGCCCGCGGGCCGGTCGCCGATCCAGTAGCGAGGGCCGGTGCCGAGAGCGGCTGCGCGGTCGCCCGGGTTGGCGAGCCGGCAGCGATCGAGCGAGAGGCAGCCGCAACCGATGCACTCGGTCAGGCCGAGCTTGAGCCGCTCGAGCTCGGCGATGCGCTCGTCGATCCTCGACCTCCAGGCGGCGGCCAGCTGAGACCAGTCGCGCCGGGTGGGCACCCGGTGCGGGGGAAGCTTCGCGAGCTCGGCACCGATCTCGTCGAGAGTCAGCCCGACGCGCTGGGCGAAGACGATGAAGGCGACGCGGCGGAGGACCGCCCGGGGATAGCGGCGGTGGCCCGAGCCGGCCCGCTCGGACCCGATCAGTCCTCGCTGCTCGTAGAAGCGGAGCGCGGAGGACGCAACGCCGCTGCGCCGTGCGACCTCGCCGATCGTAAGCAGGCTCATTTGACTTAAAGCTTACTTGAGCTTGTAGCCTGGGAACACTGAGCTGGGCGAGGAGGAGGTCATGACGAGCGAACAGCGAGCGAGCGAGCGGATCACGGTCGAGGTCACCTCCTGGCCGGGGGTCGCGGCGGGCCCCGGCCGAAGGGGCGAGTTCGCCTTCACCGTGGGCCGCCGCGAGCTCGGCCACCTGCACGGCGACCACGTCGCCCACTTCGGCTTTCCCAAGGCGGTCTGGACAGAGCTCTTCGAACAGGGCCGGATCGATTACCACCCGGTCTTCCCGGGCAGGCCGGGCTTCGGCGCTCGCCCGATCGAGACCGAGGCGGACGTCGACGACGTGATCGCGTTGCTTCGGCTCAATTACGTGCGCGTGGTCGAGCGCCACGGGCTTCCGGGCGAGGCGGCCGCATGACCCCGGCGACGCGCGTTCACCGTCACACGACCGGCCAGGAAGGCGCGCTCGTGAACGCCTACCTGGTCGAGACGGGCGAGGGGGTGGTCGCCGTCGACGGCACCCTCACCGTCTCCGACGGCCGAGCCCTCCGCAGACAGCTCGAGGAGCTCGGAAAGCCGCTCCTGGCAGTGCTCGTTACGCACGCGCACCCGGATCACTACGGTGGCATCGCCGAGCTCGTCGCCGGCGACGACGTTCCCGTGGTCGCGACGTCGGGCGTCGACTCGGTGATCCGCCGCGACGACGCGGTCAAGGAGGAGATCCTGCGCCCGATGTTCGGCGAGGAATGGCCGCGCGAGCGCATGTTCCCCAGCCGCACGGTCGCAGACGGGGAGAGGCTCGAGCTCGGCGGCGCCTCCTTCACCGTCCTCGACCTCGGGCCTGGCGAGTCGCCCCACGACAGCATCTGGCTCCTCGGCGACGAGCGGCAGACGGTCTTCCTCGGCGACCAGGTGTACGACGGAAAGCACGCCTACCTCGCCGACGGCTTCCTCGAGGAGTGGCTCGGCCACCTCGAGCGCCTTCAACAGGAGCTGCCGGCCGAGGCGACTCTCCTCGTCGGACACGGCGGACCTGTGACGCACGCGCACTTCGAGAAGCAGCGGGAGTACATCGAGACCTTCGTCGACGCTGTCCGCAGTGCCAACTGGTCGCAACCCGAGACCGCCCGGGCTGCAGTCGTCGAGCGGATGACGCGCCTCCTGCCCACCGACGAGCTCCAGTTCCTGATGGAGCTGAGCATCGATCCCGTCGCCGCGAGGATCGGAGTCGCCCAGCCCGTGTGGGCAGCGAGCGGCCGAGCGCGTCGGGCACGGCGCGAGTAAGTGCAACCACATCGTCCCTCCACCCGGCTGGCTCCGGTCATCTTCCAGGCTGGACAGCACCGACGCCATCGCATCGGGCGACTACCATCCCATCCGTCTCCGAGCACGGCTGGGAACCGCTCTCCGGCGCGCGTTGGCGCCATCGCCTGCCTCGGCGCGGGCCCTACGACCGCGAGCAGATGCTCGTGCAGTTCGCGCAGGGGAAGCGCGTCGTCCACGTCGGGTTCGTGGACGAGCACCGGCTGGAGACGAAACTGGGGCAGGGCACCTGGCTGCACGCACGCCTCGCGGACGCCGCCTCGTCGCTCGTCGGCATCGACGTCGAGGAGGAGGGCGTGCGCTGGGCCTCCGAGCACGGGTTCGACGCCCACGCGGTCGACGCGCAGTCGCCGAAGGCAGTGGCCGCCCTCGGGCTCGAGCCCGCCGACGTCGTCATCGCGGGCGAGGTGATCGAGCACCTGGACGCGCCCGGGCCGTTCCTGCGTGCGATGCGCGAGCTCGCGACGCGAGACGGGCTGCTCATCGTCACGACGCCGAATGCCTACCGACTCCTCAACTTTCTCGCCCCGACGGCGGGGGTCGAGCTCGTCCATCCCGACCACACGGCCTGGCACAGCCCGCACACGCTCGCCACCCTGCTCGCTAGGAGCGGCTGGGAGCTGGAGGGCGCCGCCTACTACCAGAACCCGGCGCCGGCGCTGACCGGCCTTGGGGGCGCAGCCGCCCGCTTCGGCCGTGCCGCGTTCGTCCGCTTGGGCCGGTTGGCGCCGTACTGGAGCGACGGGCTCGTCGTCTGGGCCCACCCCCAGGACTAGCCACAATCAGCGACCCGGAGCGTAAGCCGCGGGGCGCGCCTCGGCCACATGCCCGGCGCGCTCCACCCGCGGCTAAGATTGTCCGGCGCCCGGGGGCGTAGTTCAGTTGGTTAGAACGCCGGCCTGTCACGCCGGAGGTCGCGGGTTCGAGTCCCGTCGCTCCCGTCTCTCAAGTACGCGGGAACTCTTTCCGGCTCGCGGACATAATCGGTCGATGGGGCAGGCGACCGATGACGACCTGTGGCGGCGTGCGGTGGACGGTGAGCCCGACGCCTTCGGTGCCCTCTTCGAACGGCACGCACGGGCCGTCTACAACCATCTCTTCCGCCGCACGGCGGACTGGGCGCTCGCAGAAGACCTGACCTCGGTCGTGTTCCTCGAGGCCTGGCGGCGCCGCGCGGACGTGCGCCTCGAGCGGGAGCTCGCCCTGCCGTGGCTGCTCGGGGTGGCAACGAACGTTCTCCGCAACAGACGCCGCTTGCAGCGCCGGCACCGCGCTGCGCTGGCCCGGCTACCGCGCGAGCACGCCCACGACTTTGCTGATGACGCGAACGGCCGACTCGACGACGTGCGTCAGATGCAAACCGTGCTACGAGCGATCGCGAAGTTGCCCAGGCGGGAGCAGGACGTGCTTGCCCTCTGCGCCTGGGCCGAGCTCAGCTATGCGGAAGCCGCCGTTGCGCTCGGCGTTCCGGTAGGCACGGTGCGCTCGCGTCTTTCGAGGGCCCGGGCGCGAATTCGGGAGCTCAGCCCGGCCCACGAACACGAACCGGACTGCGAACCTGGCGTCCCGACGCAGGAGGCGTGAAGGATGAACGACGAAACTCGCATTCCGGCCCAGCGTGACCTCCCTCCGGGACGGCTCCAGCAGCGGAAGGAGCATCTCGTGAGCGAAGTAACCATGTGGGATCGAGCGGCCCAGCGGCGAAGGCGCCGCCTCGCGCTCGTCCTTGTTGCGGCGGTCCTCGCCGTGCTGGCCGTCACCGGCTTCACCACCTACGCGCTCACCCGGGAGCCCACCCGTCTCGAGAGCGTCGGCTGCTTCGAGACCGCTGAACTCGACGGGAACATCGCAATCGTGAACGCCGACGGAAGGGATCCGGCGGCGATCTGCGGCGAGCTGTGGCGCCAGGGAGACATGGGGCCTGGGCCCGCGCCCGAGAGTCTGGCCGCCTGTGTGCTCGAGACGGGCGAGCTCGGCGTGTTCCCGAGCACGGGCGAACTCACCTGCGAACACCTCGGACTCGCCGACCTCCCCCCGACGTACGCCGCGGAGGCGGAGCGCTTCGCCGCTCTTCGCGACGCGATCGCCGCGAAGCTCGGTGCCTCGTACGGAAGCACGGAGCGTGAACCAAAATGCCTAAGGGAGGAGGAGGCCGACGCGCTCGTGCGCCACGAGCTCGCTGCCCGCGGGTACGAGGACTGGAGCATCGAGGTCATCGGGAGCGGATTCACCGCCGGTCCGTGCGTCGCGGTGGGCCTGGGGTTCGACGGCGAGCGGAAGGTCGTCATCCTCGTCCCCGAGCCGGACTACTAGCGGTCGACTAAGACGCGGTCGCCGCTGCGGTCGCCGTCGCCCTCCCACTCCACGGTCCGCTTGACATGCGTGGCGAAGATGGTTGAGACTCGTCACAGGCCCGGGACTGCTAGCGGAGCGCATCGCCGAATCCGAAAGGAGTCTTCGTGTTGCGTTTCTCAGCAGTTCTGGCAGTCGCTGGCCTTCTCGCTTTCCCGGCCAGCGCCTCGGCCGAGCCGCCCGACAGAGAACCCCTCCCCTCGGGTGCGTTCACGACGACGGCGTGTGGTTTCGACGTCCTGGTCGAACCCGTCCATGAGCAGTTCACGCTCATGACCTTCCCCGAAGGCAGGCCGGTCGTAGAGTTCGTCACCGGGCCTTCCGTAATTCGGGTGAGCAGCGCCAGCGATTCGATCATGCTGAATATCTCAGGGCCCTCATTCACGACGGTCAATCACGACGGTTCGATCCAGTTCAGCGGGGCCGGACCCTGGTTGTTCTTCGATCATCCGTTCACCAATCTGCCTCCGCTTGCATACGTGACCGGCCGAATCTCGTTCGGTACGGACGAGCCGACGGTCGCCGCCACCGGACGAATTGTGGACGTCTGCGCATTGCTCGCATAAGACGCCCAACGAGCCGGGCCTCTCTCGCGCTCGGCTGGCCGGTAGCCGTCCGGGTCCTCGGCGTGCCGGCGCTCACGGGAGCGCCGGCAACGGGCACCTGCGAAGGGACGAGGGGCTCCCGCCTCCCGCGCGGCCTGGTGGGCTCCCCGTTCCACTCGCCGGCGAGGAGCCACTCAGATGACTTGACGATTTCACTTGACGAAAGCCGCAGGTGGAGTAGGATGCCGCCACGATGGGGGGAAGGTCGACTGGTAGAGGGGCGTGGGTGACGGTCGGGATGGTCGCCGCCGCCTGGTTCTTCGTGTCCGCGCCCGCCTCCTTCGCGCAGTTCGCGACCTGCCTGGGTCAGGTCGCGACCCTCGAAGGCACGACGGGCGACGACATCATCATCGGATCGAACGGGAACGACGTGATCGCAGGTCTGGGTGGCGACGACGTGATCAACGGCGGTTTCGGGGACGACGTCATCTGCGGCGATGACGGCAACGACCGGCTGAACGGCGCCAGCGGCGCTGACCAGGTCGATGGCGGGATGGGCGTCGACCGGCTGCTGGGCGGAGACGGGTCCGACATCCTGACCGGCCTCTACGGAGCCGACGAGCTGCTTGGTGGTGAGGGCGGCGATCGCGTCTACGGCGGCCCGGGGAATGACACCCTCCTAGGTGCCGACGGGAGCGACCTGCTCAAGGGCGGAGCCGACCGCGACCTCATCGGCGGCGGTGACGGCAATGACGACATCTATGGGAACGAGGGGTCGGACCGCATCGAGGGGAATATCGGCAGCGACCGCATCTTCGGCGGCGCCGATCCCGACATCCTCCGAGGGGGGCGAGGCAGCGACCAAGCCTGGGGCGCCGAGGGCGACGACCGCCTCTTCGGCGGTAGCGGGCGAGACCGCCTCGCCGGAGGCGGCGGTATAGACAGATGCGCCGGGGGCCCCAGTCTCGCCGACACCGCGAGAACCTGCGAGATCACGTTCGGCATTCCCTAACCCGGTCCGGATCCCCGGCTCAACCTGTCACGCCGGAGGTCGCGGGTTCGAGTACCGTCGCTCCCGTTTCTTCTCCACGCCGTTGCCCGCCGACGAGAGGCTCGCCTCGCAGATACCGGCGGCAGGCAGGGGCGGCGCCGTCGAGGTGCGAGACCCTCTAGGCCGCACGCAGGCCGCTAGCGCAGGGCGAGCACCTCGTCGACGAAGCGGAGGACGGCCGGGTGCGCCGGGTTGATCAGATGGCCGCCCTCGACCCACTCGACTTCGGCCCCGGGGATCGCGGATGCCACGATGCCGGTCGCCTCGGCGAACCCCGGCAGGGAATCCCTGCCGGCGACCAGCAGCGTCGGCTGGGCGATGGTCGCGAGCTGCTCCACCGTGACGTCGAGGAACCCGCCGCGCTCCTCGGCGACGATCGCCGGGCCGTTGGCGGTGAAGACGTCCCTGACCGGCTCCGGCAGTGCCTCCCAGCCGTCCTCGCCCACGACGCCGCGGAGCATGGTTTCGCCGACGGTGCCCGGGTCGACGGCGGCGGCCGCGAAGATCCGCTCGTGGAGCGCCGCGACCCAGCGCACGAGCTCGGGGCTGAGTGCCAGCCCGCCACCCTCGAGGAGGGCCAGCGCCCGCACGCGCTCCGGGTAGCGAAGTGCGAGGTCGACCGCGACCTCACCGCCCTGACTCCGCCCGATCACGACCGCGGGCGCCGCGTCGAGCGCGTCGAGCAGCGCAGCCGCGTCGTCGGCGTGCAGGTTCACGTCCATCGTCAGCGGGCTCGGCCGCTCGCTGCGGCCGAAGCCGCGGCGGTCGTACAGGATGGCGCGCCCGCGCCGGCCCAGCTCGGCCGCAGCGTCGACCCAGAGGATCGAGGAGCTGCCGGTCCCGTGGATGCAGAGGATGGGCTCGCCGGAGCCTTGTTCCTCGTGATAGAGCGACGCGCCATTGACTCGAAGCTCGGACATGCGCCGAGTATGCGGCCGACGTCCCGCAGCCGCATCGGGTGAACGCCCCATCTTCGGGTCAGTCCAGCAGGCCGTGCTCCATGGCGAAGACGGCGGCCGCGGCACGCGACCGGACGCCGATCTTCCGGTACAGGTTCTCGACGTGGCGCCCTACCGTCTTCGGCGAAATGACGAGCTCCGCCGCAACGTCTCGGTTCGACCGGCCTCTGGCGACTAGCCGCAGCACCTCCACCTCCCTCTCCGTCAATCCGGCCGGCAGCGCGACTCGCGCGGGCGCGGCACGCCGCCCGGCGGCGGCGAGAACGCAGGCGACCGCGTCGGCGTCCAGTCCCTTCTCCGCTTCGAGCGCCCCTGCCGCCTCGTCGGCGGAGAGCGCCGGACGGTGGGGACGATTGGCGGTGAGCGCGGCGAACACGTCGGCGGCGGCCAGCAGCCGGCACTCGCGGGACTGCGCCTCGGCCGGCAGCGACCGGTGGTACCCGGAGCCGTCGAGTCGCTCGTGGTGGGACGACGCCGCCTCGGCGAGCGACGCGAGCGGTGAGCAGCGAGCGAGGATGCGCTCCGTGTAGTAGGGGTGTAACCGCATCCGCTCGAGCTCCGGTGTGCTGAGCGGGCCCGGCTTGTCCCAGATCCCGTTCTCGACGGCCACCCGGCCGAGGTCGTGGACAAGGCTCGCGCGCCGGAGCCCGGCGCATGCGCTCTCGTCGAGCCCGGCGTGGCCGCCCGCCAGTTCGGCGAGCGCCGCGACCCGGCGCGAGTGGCCGCGGATCCAGGGCGACTTCAGGTCGGCGAAATCGGCGAAGGCGGTGAGGACCGGGTCGAGCCCGTCCGCCGGCACGGTGGCCGCCGGCGCCGGCTCGCACGCCAGCGCCGCCTCCCACTCGTCGGCCTCGGCGAGGCCGGCGAGCACCGAGGGCCCGACGCGCGCGGCAGCGGCGACGACGGCGGGATCGTAGGCCTTGCCACTCCTGGCGCCGAGGTCGACGCCGAGCTCGGCGTCCCTGGCGACGACGACAATCCGCACCGCGAGGGGGACGGCGTCGCCTTCGAGGCCCTCGGGAACACCCTTCCCGTCCCAGCGCTCGTAGGCGTGCGCGAGTGCGTCGATGACCGGCTGACGGAGCCCGGAGCGGGAGGCCAGCATCGCGGCCACCTCGCAGTGCGCGGCCAGCGAGGCGCCTCCGTGCCTGAGGTCGGCGAGCGTTCGCGCGACGTGGCGTACGCGCCGGGTCGCGGGCTGCTCCGCCGCGACGCTGCCCGCGATCCGGCGCACGACCTCGGCGGGTGAGCCCATGACCACCGGGCCCATGGCGCCGAAGAAGGCCCGGTCGTCGCCGCCGACCAGGGCGGCCGACTCGGCAGAGTCGGCGGTGCAGCCGAGGAAGCGGAGGAGTGCGAACTGGTGGACGGTGCGGACTTCCTCCGGGCAACAGCCCAGTTCCTCCGCGAGCGAGACGGCGAGGACACAGGTCCGCAGGGCATGGCCGAGCGGCTGGCCGATTCCCAAGTCCGTCGCCAGCGAGACCGACGCGAGCAGCTCGGTCAGGCGAAGCGGGCCGGACGGCGCCGTCTCCGAGCCGACCATGCCGGAACGCTACTACCCCATGCCCAGCGAGATGATCCCGCGGTCGATCAGCCCCCGCGTGAAGGCCGGGGCCGGGAGCACCTTCACGCCGTAGGCGTCGCGGAGGAACCACTCGAAGTAGACGAACACGCTCGAGCGCACCGCGCCGGTCTTCTCCAGGCGGTCCGGGTCGAAGACGAGCACGCGCGAGCGCAGCTCCCCGTCGGCGAGGAACGACTCGACGAGGGCCTGCGCTCCCGCGTCGTCGCCGCCGTCAGCGATCAGGAGGGTCGGCGTCTCGGAGGCGAGCCCGCCGATCCCCGTGAGGCCGGCGCGCAGCTCGACCCGGCTCGTCTCGCGCCGCCAGCGCGCGACCAGGAGCGTCGGCGTGGACTCCTCCACCTCGAGGTCGTCGAGCTCGTCGGCGCAGTGGGCGGTGAACGCCTGCAGGAGCTCGCCGTGCGTCAGGCGCGACGTGCCCCAGGTGAACGCCCTCGCCGCGGCTGCCTCGGCCACCGCCGCTTCGGCCTCGTTCCGGCGGGCGGAGTCGAGCAGCCCCAGCTCGTCGAGGCCGGTCCGAGTCTCCGGCTCGAGCTCCTCGGGAAGGAGGCCGATCCGCGGGTCCAGGACAGCTTCGAGGGCGGCGGCCTGCGGGCGCGTCAGCATTCCTCAGGCAACGCGGTCGAGGGCCTCGGCGAACACGCCGGGAGAGAGCTCAGCGAGCTCGAGGTAGACGCCGCCGGCGGCCTCCGCGAGCTGCCGGGCGCAGCTCCGGCGCACGGAGCGGCCCGGCGACTCGGCGTCCACCACGACGACGCCGACATGGGCGCGGCGCAGCGCGCGCGCCTCGCGGAGCGCGTCGCCGAGGGCGTCTCCGCGCGGGCTCCGGGGGACGTTCGGCAGGCCGTCGGTGACGACGACCGCGACCGGCCTGGCGTTGGGGCGCTTCGCCTGCTCCTGGCGGAGCACGCGCCGGGCGGCGGCCAGCGCGTCCGCAAGCGGCGTGCGGCCGGAGACGGGGACGTCGGCGAGCGCGCGGGCGGCGCGGGCGCGGCTGGCTGTGGGACGCAGCGCGACGGTCGCCTCGGCCACCCCGCTCCTGAACGCGACGAGCCCGACGCGGTCGCCGCGCGCGGTGGCGTCCTCGAGCAGGGCGAAGACGAGCCCCTTGACCTGCTCGACGAGCCGGTCGGCCTGAAGCGAGTAGCTGTTGTCGACCACGAAGCAGATCTCGTAGGGAACGCGGTGCTCGCGCACCTTTCGGCGCACGTCCTCCGTCGCGATCGCCAGCGGCCCACCGCTGCGGCCGGCTCGGGCGGCGGCGGCTCGCAGGGTGGCGTCGACAGCGACGTCGACAGGGCCCGCGCCGGGGAGCCTGTGGCGCGAGTACTTCCCGCGCCGAAGTGAGACGAGCGAGCGCTCGCGGCGGCCGATTGCGCCACGCTCCCGGGCGTCCCGCGGCGGCGGGGGCGCGAGCACCTCGCCGGCGTCCACCTCGACCTCGTGGATCTCGGGAACCGCCTCGAGGAGCTCCACCGGCGTGTCTACCCCGGCGTCGCCGGGCTCTCCGCTTTTTTTGGCGCCTCCCCGACCTCGAGGACGTCGTCGAGCACGCGGCGCAGGAGCCGGTCGTCGATCCCGTCGCCCGGGCCGAACGGGTCCTGCTCGATCCGGTGGCCGAGGCCGAGGCGGGCGGCGACGAAGACGTCCTCTCGGTCGATCTCTCCCCTGCCGGCGAGCGCGGCCAGGCCCTTCGCGCACTCGAGGATGGTCACGTCGGCCCGGTGGCTGACGACGCCCGACTCCAGGACGAGGCGCGCGATCGCCTCGTAGAGGCGCTCCGGCACGCGGACGTCCGGTAGCGCCGACGAGGCCAGGCGCAACCGCTCGGCCAGCGCCGCCTCCTCCTCGGCCCACCCTGCCGAAAAGCTCGCCGGGCCGGCGAGGTAGGTCTCACGGCGCCGGAGGACCTCCGCGCGGACGCCCGGGTCAACGATTGCCTGCACCTCGACGTGGAGACCGATGCGGTCGGCGATCTGCGGGCGAAGCTCGCCCTCCTCGGGGTTCATTGTCCCCACGAGCAGGAAGCGCGCTGGATGGGACATGGAGACGCCCTCTCGCTCGACGGCGTTGACGCCCATCGCGGCGGCGTCGAGGAGCACGTCGCAGAGGTGGTCGTCCAGGAGGTTGATCTCGTCGACGTAGAGGATCCCGCGGTTCGCCTCGGCGAGCAGTCCGGGCTGGAGCGCGGCGATGCCCTCGCGCAGCGCCCGGGCGATGTCGACCGAGCCCGCCACGCGGTCCTCGGTCGCGTTGAGCGGCAGGTTGACGATGCGCACGCGGCGCGCGACGACCGGCAGCTCCTCGCCGGCGGCACGGCGCTCGACGCAGAGCGCGCACGGCTCCGCCGGGTCGCAGGAGAACGGGCAATCGGCGACGACCTCGATATCCGGCAGCAGCGCGGCCACGCCGCGCACCGCCGTGGACTTGCCGGTCCCGCTCGGGCCGACGACCAGCACGCCGCCGACGGCCGGGTTGACCGCGTTGAGCAGGAGCGCCGTCTTCAGGCGCTCCTGCTCGACGAGCGCGGTGAACGGATAGTGGGGGATCAGCTCAGGATCAGCGGCTTGCCGAAGGTGGGCTCTGCCTGCGGGATCGGGTCGAACTTCCAGGTGCCGATCAGCGGGACGGCCGTGTCGCGGTTGACGCGGACGTCGACGACGTACGGGATGCCCGCCGAGACGGCGGTCTCGAGCGCGCTGCCGAGGTCGGCGGGGTCCTCCACGGTGATGCCGCCGGCGCCCATCGACTCCGCCATCTGCACGAAGTCGGGGTTCCAGAACTCGCCGGTGGACTGCTTGATGAAGCTCGTCCCGATCTCGCGGCCGTCCATGTAGAAGCGCTGGAGGTCGCGGATGACGCCGATCGTGTAGTTGTTGAGGATCACCCAGACGGCCGGGATCCCGTACTCCGTGGCGGTCGCGACCGCGCCGGGGAACATCATGAAGCTGCCGTCGCTCGTGACGCAGATCGCCGGCTGCTCGGGCCGCGCAAGCTTGAGGCCGAGGACGCCGTAGGTGCCGAAGCCCATCCCTGCGAAGCCGCCCGGCGTGAACACCATCTGCGGGCCGGGCGCGTCCCAGTACTGCTCGACCCAGGTCTGGTGGTTGCCGGTGTCCGTGATCATGAGCGTGTCCGGCGCGGCCGCCGCGCGCAGCTCCTTGATCACGCGCCGCGGATCGATGGGCACGGCATCCGAGGCCTTCTCCTGCTCGATGAAGTTGACCCACTCGGACTTGTACTCCTCGACCTGGTCGTTCCAGGGGGAGCGCTCGCGCTTCGGCCCGCGCTTCTCCGCGAGCTCGATCAGCTGGCGCAGCACCTCGCGCGCGTCGCCGACGATGCCGAGCTCGGTCGGGTAGTTCCTGCCGATCTCCTGCGGGTCGATGTCGACGTGGATGAGCTTGGTCGGCGGGATGTTGTACGTGTAGCCCGGCACCCACGAGGACGAATGGATGTCGGAAAAGCGGCAGCCGAAGGCGAGGATGACGTCGGCGTTCCGCGCCGCCTCCTGGGCCGGGTACTCGCCCCAGCAGCCGGCGATCCCGAGGTGGAGCGGGTGGTCGGCCGAAAGCGCGCCCTTGCCCATGAAAGACGTGTAGACGGGAACGTTCACGTGGTCGGCAAAGGCGGCGAGCTCCACCGAGGCCTCCGAGCAGATGACCCCGCCGCCCGCGAGGATGAGCGGGCGCCGCGCGCCGAGCAGCATGTCGAGCGCCTTCGCGACCGCCTCGGGCGAGCCGGGCGTGCGCCAGTCGAGCATCAGGCTCCGCTCCGCAGGCTCAGGCACCTCGACCTCGGCCTTCGTCACCCAGAGGTCGTAGGGCACGTCGATGTGCACCGGCCCGGGGCGGCCCGAGCGGGCGAGCTTGAACGCCTTCGGCAGGAACTTGCCGAGGTCGCCCACCGAATGGGCCTGGAAGCTCCGCTTCGTGATCACCTTGGCAACGGAGGGGAAGTCGGCCTGGAAGTGGCGGTACTCCTCCTGGAGCGCGCCCGAGTCGTACTGGCTCGTCGCCACCTGGCCGGTGATCGCGATCAGCGCCGACGAGTCGTAGAACGCGTTCGAGAGCGCCGCAGTCAGCAGCATCGGGCCGGGGCCCGTCGACGTGTAGACGGGGATCACCTCGTGGCTGACGCGGTAGTAGGCGTCGGCCATGTAGGCGGCGCCGGTCTCGATGCGCGGGAAGACCACCGAGATCTCGTCCTGGCGGTCGTAGACCCCGTCGAGGAGGCCGACCGCCCCGTGTCCCGCGTAGCCGAACAGGTAGGGAACCTTCTCGCGGATGAGGTACTCGACGACGAGATCGGTGCCTCGCATCTCGGGCATGTCTACCTCCCTTTGTCCTCGGGTCGCTGGCCCTCGATCATATTCGCTCCTTTCAACCTCGAGGCGCGGGGGATGACGGCGGGCACTTCGCACGCTGACGTCCCACTTCTGAACCCCGAGCAAGCTCGACCCGCGACACCCCGGGATCTGCAGCGAGGGGCGGCCGCCGGGCCGCCCCTCGCGTCTTCGGGGCATAACGTACGCCGCGATGGACGCGGACCTGGCGCAGGCGCTCGCCACACTCGTCGGCGACGAGCACCTCAGGCTCGACGACGCCGCGCTCGCCGTCTACGGCGCCGACGCGACCCCGCTGCACCGCGGGGTGCCGGACGCGATCGTCTTCCCCGCCAGCACCGCCGAGGTCGCCGCGGTCGTGAGTCTGGCAGCCGAGCGGCGCATTCCCGTGATTCCCCGCGGCTCCGGGACGAACCTCGCCGCTGCGACGGTGCCGCAGGCGGGCGGGATCGTCCTCGTCCTCACGCGCATGGACCGGCTGGTCGAGATCGACGCCGAGAACCTCGTCGCAGTGTGCGAGCCAGGTCTGCCGGTGGCCGCCCTGGCAGAGGCGGTAGCGGGGCACGGGCTCCTCTACCCGCCCGACCCGGGCTCGCGCGCGGTCGCGACCGTCGGCGGCACGGTCGCCACCGGCGCCGGCGGCCTGCGCGCGCTCAAGTACGGGGTGACGCGCGACTACGTCCTCGGCCTCGAGGCCGTCCTCGGTACGGGCGAGACGATCCGCTGCGGCGGCCGGATGGTGAAGGACGCCGCCGGCTACGACCTGCTGCGGCTCCTGTGCGGGAGCGAGGGGACGCTCGGCGTCATCACCGAGGTGACGCTGCGGCTCGTGCCGGCGCCCGAGGCCACCGGCGTCGGGCTCGCGTACTTCGACTCGCTCGCTGACGCCGGCCGGGCGGTGACGCGAACGCTCGCGGGCGGCGTGCTCCCGGCGACGCTCGAATTCCTCGACCGGACGTGCCTGCAGACGGTCGAGGCCTACGCAGGCATCGGCCTCCGCACCGACGCGGGCGCGCTCCTCGTCTTCGGCCAGGACGGCGCGCCCGAGACGGTCGCGCGCGACCTCGAGCGGATCGCGGCGGCGTGCAGGGAGGCCGGGGCGATCGAGGTTCGCGTCGCCGCCGACCAGGAGGAGGCCGAGAGGGTGCTCGAGGCGCGCCGCGCCGCGCTCCCCTCACTCTCCCGCCTGGCGCCGCTGACGATCCTCGAGGACGCGACCGTCCCGCGCTCCCGGCTCGCGGAGATGGTGGAGCGGATCGAGGCGATCGCCGCACGCCACCGGCTCGTGATCGGGACGTTCGGCCACGCCGGCGACGGCAACCTGCACCCGACCTGCGTGGTCGACCCCGACGACGGCGACGCGCTCGAGCGTGTCCACCTGGCGTTCGAGGAGATCTTCGGCGCGGCGCTCGAGCTGGGCGGGACGATCACGGGCGAGCACGGCGTCGGCCTGGCGAAGCGCCCCTGGCTCGAGGCCCGCCTGGGCAGGGAGCAGGTCGAGCTCCTGCGGCGCATCAAGGCGGCCTTCGACCCGGCGGGAATCCTCAACCCGGGGAAGCTCGGATCGTGAGCGCCGGGCTCTTCACGCCCGAGCTGCTCGAGCGCTGCATCTCCTGCGGCTTCTGCCTCCCGGCCTGCCCTACCTACCGCCTGACCGGCAGCGAGCCCTCGTCACCGCGCGGGCGCATCAACCTCATGCGGGCCGTCGAGGAGGGCCGGCTGTCCGTCGACGACCCGGGCTTCGTCGAGGAGTCCTCGTTCTGCCTCGGCTGCCGCGCGTGCGAGCCGGTGTGCCCGGCCGGCGTGCAGTACGGCGAGCTGCTGGAGGAGTGGCGTGGGCACGTCTGGCGCGGACGGAACCGGCCGCTTCGCCTGCGCGCCCTGTTCTGGGCCGCCGACCGGCGCTGGCGCGTGCGCGCCCTCGGGCTCCTCCGCCGGCACGCCCGCGCGCGGACACAGCACGGCCCGCAGCTCCTGCTCGGCTGCTTCGAGCGGACGCTCTTCCCGGGCGTGAGCCGGGCCGCGGCGGAGCTCGCGGGCGCCGCCGTCACGCCGGCCCAGGGCTGCTGCGGGGCACTCCACGCGCACAACGGCGAGCCCGCGCGCGGCCGCGAGCTCGCCGAGCGGCTCGGCGAGGAGCTCCGCGGTGAGATCCTCACCACCTCGGGCGGCTGCGCCGCGCACCTGGCGGGCGTCATCGGCCGCGACCGCGTCTTCGAGCTCTCTCAGTGGCTCGCCGGCGTGCCCGGGCCTCCGGCCGACCCGCCGGCCGAGCGCCCGCGCGTCGCGCTGCAGGACTCCTGCCACCTGCGGAACGGCCTGGGCGTCTGGCGCGAGCCGCGCGAGCTGATCGCGCAGGTCGCCCACTACGTCGAGCTCCCCGGCGCAGCCGTGTGCTGCGGCGCCGCCGGCACCTACGCCACGCTGCGACCGCGCGACAGCGCGGCCGTGCTCGAGCCGAAGCTCGACGAGATCGCGGCCGCGGAGGTGGACTACGTCGTCACCGTCAACCCGGGCTGCCTGCGCCAGCTGCGAACGGGCTTGCGCCGCCGAGGACTGGACGCGCGCGCCGTCCACCTCGCGGAGCTCCTGGCGGGGAAGGCCTGAATGCAGGCCCTCGTCGTCGAGCCGGGCCGAGCGCACTCGGCGCGGGTCGAGGAGGTTCCCGCACCGCGCCGGGAGCCGGGCACCGTGCTCCTCCGGCCGCTCGAGGTGGGCGTCTGCGGGACCGACCGCGAGATCGCCGAGGGCCTGTTCGGGATCCCGCCCGAGGGCTCGGAGCGGCTCGTCCTCGGCCACGAGGTAGTCGCGCGGGTGGAGGAGGACGCCGAAGGCTTCGCGCGCGGCGATCTCGTGGCCGCGACCGTGCGAAGGTCGTGCGGCCGCTGCGACGCCTGTGCGCAAGGCTCGCCCGACGCCTGCGAGACGGGCCTCTACGTCGAGCGCGGCATCACCCGCCTGGACGGCTTCGCGAGCGAGCTCGTCACCGAGGCCGCCGACCACCTCGTCCCCGTTCCGTCCTCGCTGGGCCGCCTCGGCGTGCTGGCCGAGCCGGCGTCGATCTGCGAGCGCGCGCTGCGCCACGTCAGGGCGATCGGCGGACGGCAGCCGTGGGCGCCGGGCCGCGCGCTCGTGCTCGGCACGGGCGCGATCGGGATGCTCGCGACCTACTTCCTCCGCCTCGAGGACTTCGAGGTCTGGACGGTGGCCCGCCGCCCCGCGGGCGACCTCAAGGGCGGGTTGGTCTCGGCCTCGGGGGCCCGTTACGTCTCGGTTGCGGACACGAGCCCGGCCGCGCTCGCCGAGGAGACCGGCGGGTTCGACATCGTGATCGAGGCTGCGGGCGACGCGCAGACGATGCTGGACGCGATCGGCCTGCTCCGGCGGAACGGCGTCGCCTGCCTGCTGGGCATCGACGGCCGCCCGCAGCATGTGAGCGTCGACGGCACCGTGATCGCCCAGGACGTGGTCGTTCAGAACCGCGTCCTCTTCGGCAGCGTGAACGCCCATCGCGTCGACTGGCAGGCCGCGGTCGAGGGGCTCGACCGCGCCCGCGCCCGCTGGCCCGACGCCGTCGACGCCTTCGTGGGCCTGCGCGTCCCGCTCGACCGCTTCGAGGACGCGTTCGCCTACCGCGGTGTCAAGGCGGCGCTCCTGCTCGAATGAAGGTCTGCTACCGTACTACATAGTACGCAACCAGACTACATGGAGGGACACCATGGAGACCCGGACTGCCACGACGATCCTGTCGGCCCCGAAGACGCAGGTCTTCGACTACCTCTCGCGGATCGAGAACCTGCCTGCCTGGGCGACGGAGTTCGCGCGCGAGCTGCGGTACGAGGACGGCAAGCCGAAGGTCGTGAACGGCCTCGGCGAGTTCTACTTCGTCATCGATGCCGATCCCGCGACCGGCGTGATCGACATGTACGCAGGCCCGGCGGAAGACGAGCTCGGCCTCTTCCCAACGCGGGTCGTCGACCTGCCAGGCGGGGCGAGCGCGTTTACCTTCACGATGTTCCAGGCTCCCGGGATGTCCGACGAGCTCTTCGAGTCCCAGTACCGCTCGCTCCTGCGCGAGCTCGAGAACCTGCGGGCGCGCTTCGGGTGAGCGAGGGCCCGTCGCCGGTCAGCCGCGATGACCTCGGCTTCTTGCTCGCCAAGGCGGCACAGCGCTGGAACGAGCTCCTGGCCGAACGGTTCGTCGCGGCCGGCTACGGCGACGTCAGCCCCTCGTACGGCTCCGTCCTCCTCCCGCTCTTCGAGGAGGACGGACTGCGGCTCGGGGAGCTGGCCCGCCGCGCACGGCTCAGCAAGCAGACGATGACGGAGCTCGTTCGCCGGCTCGAGCGCGACGGTCTCGTGGAGCGCCGCCCGGATGCGACCGATGGCCGGGCGGCGCTCGTCTTCCTGACGGCGCGCACCCGCGCGTTCGAGCCGGTGGCCGCCGGCGTCCTCGCAGAGCTCGACCTGCTGGTCCGGGACCGGCTCGACGACCAGCGCGTGGACGAGCTGACGTCCGCGCTCCGCGAGCTCCTCGACCTCGGCTAGCCGGCGTGCCGCCTGCGGGCGTGGCGGCGGGCGCAGCGAGTCGCCGCCTAGGGGCTTGTCGAGCCCGCCATAATCCGGGCAGCGTGACAGTGCGCACCGTTCTCTGCCTAGCCTTTCTCCTATTCATCGCAAGCTGCGGCAGTGACGACCCCGGTCGAGCGGTGGCAACGACAGCGGACGGAATCTCGCTCGAAGTTAGCGGGGTACCGGTTGAGCAAACCAAGGTGTGGGCCGCCGAAAAGCCTGGAGGCCCACCACGCGGATGGTGGGCTGGGGGCAGCGCTGAGTTCTTCATCGACACGCCGTCGCAGACCGTCGAGCAGCCGGCGGAACTCACCTTCACGCTCGATGCTGATTCCTTTGACGATTTCACGCGGGGACGGGTGGACCAGCTCGGCGTCTTCTTGCCCGGCGGCGTGGCGATGAACGGGTCGAGCAAGGACTTGGGGTGTCCCGCGAGCGGCCGCGCCGAGCCCGACCCCTGCATCGCCTCTGCTGAGTTTCTCGACAACGGAGACGGGCGAATTGTCGTCCTTGCCTCCGACCCGTCGACTGGCTAACCCCAGGAAACGGCCCAGGGAACGGTCGACAAGCCGTGGTCGACGGCGCCACGAAAACGTCGACCGAGCCCCTAACAGAGGTAGGCGATTCGGTCAACTCCGAGGCGCCCGCCGAGACTCCGACGCCGCGAGCGATGAGTTCCAGCGCGCCGACCGGTCTCCCTACTCGACATCCGATCGCGAAGGAGCATGCCGACGTGCAGAAGAAGATCACCACGTTCCTGACGTTCGACGGGCAAGCCGCGGAGGCGGTCGCGCTCTACACATCGGTCTTCCCGGACTCGCGGATCCTCAGCACGCAGGAATACGGCGAGGCCGGCCCCGGGCCGAAGGGCGAGCTGATGACCGCCACGTTCGAGCTGGCCGGCCAGGAGTTCATGGCGCTGAACGGAGGATCGTCCTTCTCCTTCTCGCAGGGCATCTCGCTCTTCGTGGACTGCGAGACCCAGGAGGAGGTCGACGAGCTCTGGGAGAAGCTCTCCGAGGGCGGTGAGCCGGGACCCTGCGGCTGGCTGACCGACCCCTTCGGCGTCTCGTGGCAGATCATCCCGCGCGCGCTCGGCGAGCTGCTCGGCGACCCCGATCCCGCCAAGTCGCAGGCGGTCATGCAGGCGATGCTGCAGATGGGGAAGATCGAGATCGACGGCCTCCGGCGCGCGTACGACTCCGCGTAACGCGCCTAGCGCCGCGCGAACTCCATCACCCAGTTCAGCTCCCAGCTTTCCCCGCCGTCGCCGGAGAAGGCCTGCTCCCACCGTGGCGCCCCGGTGTCGAGGTTCGTCCAGGTGAAGCGGACGAGGATCGGCTTGCCGGCGAGGACGTCGGTGCCCTCGAAGACGCCGCTGCCGTTCGCGAAAGCGCCGAAGACGGGCGGGTCGAGCACGCCGGGCCGCCGGCTGTCCGCCCAGTAGATCGACCACCGTTTCGCCTCGGGGTCGAAAAAGCGGAACGACATGCCGACGAAGCCGCCCAGGGCTTCGGTGCGGAACTCGTCCTCGTTTCCGAGGACGCCCGGAAGCGGCCGGGCCTCACTGGTCGCCTCGAACTCCTGCCAGTCGTCGGAGCCCCGCAGGCGCTCGCCCAGGTAGCGGTTCCGCACCGTCCAGCTGCCCATGAAGAAGTCGAAGTCCGATGCGCTGCTCATCGCGTCCTCCTTGCCGTCGTGATCCTGTCAGGCTAGCCGGTAAATAGGGCGATTTCTGTCCTCTATGTGTGCTTGACTGCGCCATGGCCTCGCCGACCTCGCGCCTCCTCGAGCTGCTCGAGGCGCTCCAGTCCCGGCCCGTCGCCACCGGCGCCGAGCTCGCCGACCGGCTCGGCGTCGACGCGCGGACGGTGCGCCGCTACGTGGTCGCGCTGCAGGACCTGGGCATCCCGGTCGAGGGCCAGCGCGGGAGCGGCGGGGGCTACCGCCTGCGGCCCGGCTACCGGCTCCCGCCGCTGATGCTGACCGGGGACGAGGCCGTCGTCGTCGTCCTCGGACTCGTGGCGGCGCGCCGCCTGGGCCTCGATACGGAGAGCGCAGCCGCCGACGAGGCGCTCGCGAAGGTCTTCCGCGTTCTCCCCACTGAGCTGCGCCGGCGGTCGGAGGCGCTGGAGCACGCGCTCGGTTTCACCGGCGAGGCGGCCGGCGGCGCGCCGGTCGCCGGCGAGGACGTGCTGCTGCTCGCCGACGCGATCCGCCGGCGTCGGCGCGTGCGGGCGGGCTACACGTCGTTCGCGGGCGAGCGGAACCGGCGGGAGTTGAGCCCCTACGGACTCGTCGTCCACGCCGGCCGCTGGTACCTCGCGGCGTTCGACCACGGGCGGGAGGACGAGCGCACCTTCAGGGTCGACCGGATCTCCGGCCCCGCGCTCCTCGACACGGCGGCCGAGCCCGCACCCGACGGCTTCGACGCCGTCGCCCACGTTAGCGCCTCACTCGCGCGTGTCCCGTGGACGTGGGAGGCTGAGGTGCTGCTCGACCTGCCGCTCGAGACCGCCCGCGAGCGCCTCTCGTACGTCCTCGCCGAGCTCGCCCCCGACGGGACCGGGACGCTCATGCGGATTCGAGCCGAGTCCCTGGACTGGCTCGCCGGCGTGTTGGCCGGCGCTGAGTGCGGCTTCGAGATCCGCCGGCCGGAGGAGCTCCGCGGCGCCGTCCACCGGCTCGCGGCGCGGCTCGCGGCCGCCTAGCCGACTTCGACCTCGGGGGCGAGGAGGCAGGCGCACGGGCACACGTCAACGCCTCGCTGACGTTTTCGTTTCGGCGCTCCGGGTACCAGCCCCTGCCGAAGGGAGGTACGCATGTACATCGGTGTCGGAACGCTCGTCATCATCCTGGTCATCATCATCCTGATTCTGGTTTTCTAGAAGTCGAAGGGCCGGCCGCTCGCCGGCCCTTTTCTCCCTCCGCGGCGAACCGATGAGTTCGCCGCCCTCCGTGAGTTGAACCTTTCGGAACGATCTCGACGAACGGAGGCTCGACATGAGCGACGTGACCGTGGTGGCGATCGACGAGATGGAGGGGATCCACGAGGGGCTGTTGCGCCGCGCCCGGGCGGAGCTCGGCGTGACGGCCTGGGGGATGCAGGTGCTGACCTTGCCGCCGAACTGGGACGGCTACCCGCTGCACAACCACTCCGCGGAGGCCTACGACCCGAACCAGGAGGAGGTCTACGTCCCGCTGGAGGGGAGCGCCACGCTCCAGGTCGACGGCGAGGAGTTCGAGCTGCGGCCGGGCGTCATGGCCCGGCTCGGCCCGGATCAGCTCCGGCGGATCGTCCCGGGCGACAACGGCATCCGCTTCCTCGCCCTCGGCGGCGCGCCCGGCGCCTTCAGCCCGGGAGCCTGGACCGAGCTGGGCGCCGAGCCCCCGGGGGTCTAACGTGGCGGGCATGGCGACCGGCGAGGCCGACCTGCTCGCGGCGGCGCGCGACGACGAGGAGGCCTTCCGTCTCCTCGTCGAGCCGCACCGCGGCGCGCTCCACCTGCATTGCTACCGCATGCTCGGCTCGGTGCACGACGCCGACGACGCGCTCCACGAGACGCTCCTGCGCGCGTGGCGGTTCCTCGACCGTTTCGAGCCCGTCGGGCGGCTCGGCGCCTGGCTGCACGCCATCGCCACAAACGTCTGCCTGTCCGCCCTCGCCGGTCGCCGGCGGCGGCCCGAGGTGCCGGTGGCCGAGACGGGCGAGGACGCCTGGAACGAGCGTCTCCACCACCTGACGCCCTACCCGGACCGCCTTCTGGACGAGGTCGAGGCCCGGGAGACCGTACAGCTCGCCTTCGTCACCGCTGCCCAGCTCCTGCCGCCGAAGCAGCGGGCGGTGCTGATCCTCCGCGACGTGCTCGACTGGTCGGCGAGGGAGACGGCCTAGGCCCTGGGCGACTCGGTCGCCGCCGTGAACAGCGCGCTCCAGCGCGCGGGGGCCGGGCTCGCGCGCGCCCGCGGCC
>Ga0190271_10000082_pt1 | contig 50634 bp, 67 predicted proteins | sample Popmic356T_FD_133747 | JGI IMG/M metagenome (GOLD analysis project Ga0190271, IMG submission 133747) | Populus adjacent soil microbial communities from riparian zone of Weber River, Utah, USA - 356 T | ecosystem: Environmental > Terrestrial > Soil > Riparian zone | place: USA: Utah | collected...
ACGTCAATGATCTCAGTAGGCGCATCAGGATCGTAAGGATACTGCACTGTCATTGGAATACCTCGGATTTAGTCGGACGTATACCGGAAAAGGATTAAAGGAATCGTCCGTCAGGTAGGAATCCTTCTCCGAGGGGAATCTACGCCTGTTCATCAGGGTAGTCAAGCACTGGTTCCTTGAGGGCCGCCTTCATCCGGTTGAGAGTCCATCTGAGGCTCTCAATGCTTGACCCACCCACGTCTATCGGGTCCCGAGTCCACGCCGGGCTTTTGAGTATCTCATCAGCCTCGTAGTACTCGTGAATGGCAAAGTAGTCCTCGCTATCGGGACACCTGTGCCTCATGACTCGGTACCTCCAGCCCATCTCACGCCGCGACTACCTCGTCCGGGACTCCTTCCAGTACCTCTCGTTTTTCGGAGAGCTTGAATACCATACGGACTCTCTCGGGTACAGGATATTCTTCCCCTGTTCGAGGGTTTCGCCCCATTCTCTCTTTGGTTCTGCGCGGATACCACACGCCGAATCCTCTCAGTTCGACCCTCTCCCCGTTGGCGAGAGTGTCCCCCAAGAGCTTCAGGCTCTCTTCTACTGCTGCCTTTGCGTCAATGTAGCTCATCCCCAGCCTTTTCTGCAGGTGAGCTACGATGTCTTTCTTTACCATCATCTCCTCCTTATTCTACCTTCATTCTCCAATGCTCTTCGATGTAAACCCCTTCGATTTCGTTGCCGTCCTCGATGTACTTCTTGAGCGGAACCTTCTTGGGTTCGTAGGTTTCCTCATACCTGATAAACTGCTCCGGCAGCCTCCTGACGTCACACTTATCGGTGTTGAGCTTCTCACTCCGAGTCCAAGTTACACCCAGTTGGCTCGTCTCATCCTTGAAGCCCTCGGGCTTACTGTCCTCGTCCGGGTGCAGGGTCTTTCTGAGTATCCCTTCGAGCTTCGCCTGCTGCCGCTTGTAGTGATTCAGGGGTCCCATCAGCCGGTCGATCTCCGCCTGTACTTTCCCTGCTTCGAGTTCGTACATCCGGATCGCCCTCAGGTATCCCTTGAGCTTGTCTTCCCGCCTGAGCGAGAGACTGTCAAGCTGCTCCTCCTGCTCCGGGGTGATCTCCCCGCCTGACACGGCAATGTCGGCGAGCACCCCTCTCATTTCACTGTCTATATGCCAAAGACTTTGCCCCGCCACTTCTTCTCTCCTTTCGTCTAACACTTACCAAGTGTTCTTCATGATCTTCTTCAACTCTCCTGCTGTAGCAGATAGCCGGGTCTGTAACGACCCACCCCCATACCTTCCCGCAGGGGCAGGTGTAGGTGTAGGCGTAGAGTTCGGTCCACTTGAACTCAAACTGCTCCTCACATATCCGGCAGAGGATTGGTTTCACCCTCTCCGGGGTATCTGCTACCTCAACCATTTCGCCTCCACGAACATTGCCGCCACCGAAAGGATGGTGACTACAATCAAAGCGGCCAGCGTTCCAAGCACTACTCCGCCGTACCAGTCCCACCACTGTTTCAATTTGGAGGGCCGTGGGTGGTCCTGATTCAGTTCAGCCACCCTCTGCTCCCTCTTCCACCATTCAGGCGGCCTGATGGGCTCGTATGAGCCAGCAGGCGGCTCTTCAAGAGCGGCTGTTACCCGTGGAATGACCCTCGGGCCCTGTATGCCTCTCAGGCTGGCCATAATCCTATTCACGGGATGTAGCATTCACCACCTCCCCGTAGATCTTGCTTCGCCACACCCTCTGAGGTCGTCTGTGGGCGGCTGAGCGCCGTGACTCGGCGTGAACGCCATCGCAGAGTTCAATCCACCCCTGCTTGCGTGCCCTCCGCATGACCGGCCCGGTTGCGCCGGGGGCGTGGTAGCCTGCTGGCATATCCTTATCCCCGGCTATGGCGTCATTCAGATCGTCGGCTGTTAGGATCTCCTGCTTCCGGGCGATCTGATAGACCTTCTCAAGGGCCGCGTCCTTCCACTCCTGATCGGCGTGCTCGTCTGCCCTCTTGATCGCCTTCTCCGTCTCCGGCTCCGGGTGTCTGAAGAGCGGCAGGTCTTCGTAGTCCCTCATCTTGCCAGCCCCATTTCGCTTCGCATGACGTTCAGGAGGCTTTGATAGATCGAGAGTTCCTGCCTCAGGGTCTCAATCCGGCTCCTCGCTGCCTTCGCCCTCGACTCCGCGATCCGGTAGAGGTCGCCGACTTCGGCGGTCTGAATGTCCCGCTGAGCCTCTCTTGCCAGTTGCGTACCCTCGGCGGCAAGGTAGGCAAGGGCCTTCGCCTTGTGGTACCGGTTGTTGTACTCGACCTCCATCTCAAGGAGCCTGTCGTATTCGTTGTGACTCTCCTGCAGCTTTGCAAGACACGTCAGCAGACTCGACTCCAGTTCGTCCGGGTTCAAATGTCTCATTTGTTTAGTAAGGAAGATCGACCTTTGGTCTCTTCCTTCCTCCTCTCTCCTGTGTTTTTCGCATCCTCCACGAGGTCGGGATATGCCTCCATTTCGCCTGCGTATTGTTCCCACGGCACGATGGGAGAATTGTGTGTGACGCAGATCTGCACATGCTTCAGGTATGCCTGCCTGATCGTTGGGTGCGCGTCTGCCGGTATCTCCCCGAGGGCCTTCTCAGGGTTGAGGTGCGGGGCCCACGTCACCGCATCCTCTCGCTCGCCGTGGAAGACCGGGAGCCTTGCTCCGGGTTTCCGCATTCGACGGCGAGGTTTGGGGGCCTGATCTTTCCGAGCGGCTCCGGGACCTGCCTCCACTCGTTCCACAACAGAGTCTCGTAGAAGTGGCTCAGAAATATCTTGACTGTCCAGCGTCTTGCTCTCGCGCTCAGATGAGCCGGTGAGAGCATCCCTGCTTCGTAGGTTTCCCTCGTCTTCTTCCGCCATCTGTACCCCTTCCGGAGCGTTCGCTCCGCCTCCCACTTCAGAGCGCCTTTGTTGTTCTGCATCTCTTCGTATGCTCTTCTCTCGGTCCAAAGCTGGCCGTAGAAGGAGCCCTCCTGACTCTTGGTTTTAATGAATGACTCACCCGCCCAGTAGGCTATTGCCTTGAGGGTCGGATTCCACCAAGGACGGTAGACCCGTCCGTCGTGCGGTCCATCCAGTCCTGCGTATCGCCAAAGAGAGTCAACCGACTCCATCCGGTTGAGGTCTACGTGAGCGAGAAGCCCAGCCGCTACGACCGGCCCTACTCCCGTAATTCCAAGGAGCCATCTCCCCGTCACGTCCTTCCCCACCCACGCGAGGAGGAACTTCCACCGCATCTCCTCTTCGCACTTGAGCGTCTTCAGCAGGGTATCCAGCAACCGGGGAGTAGAGATCGACTTCAGTCGCCTCTCCATCGTGACCCGCCTCCTGACAAGCAGGAGGTAGTCACGAAAAAGAGCCCTCGCTTCGTCTTTCCCAATCTCCCCGGCGCTGACTCTGAGCACTCTGCTCGCCACTCTAGACATCGAGCTTGGAGGGGAAGCTGACCTTCGGTGCTCTCTTCTTCTTCACGACCCTCGCCTTCGGGAACTCTGCCGGAGGGGCGATGTTTTTGAGCGCCTCGATGATTGAGCCGAGCCTCTCAAGGTTCCCAATCCCAATCTCCCGGTCAACCTTCCCGTAGAAGTCATATACCGCCGCCGCCCATACCTGCGTACCGAGCACGGTCAGTCCCGTGTACTCGATGAAGTTGGCGATTGACCTCACGTCGAACGTCTTGTCAGGCGGCAGTTCCTGCTTGAGTGAGTTGATCGCCACCCCGATCATCGCCATCGCGTTCCCCATCAGCCCTGACGCATAGGTCGGCCACTTGGCCGCCTCCCGGCTCACGTCCTGCGGACAGGAAGCAAGTACCTCCTGCACGTCGTTGGTCTGATCGAGGGCCATCTGCATTGCGCCCTCGAAGATCGGCCTCTCCAGCTTGTCGAGGACCTCCATCGCCCTCGTCAGGAGGTCATTCTCCGAGGCGATGGCGTCAACCATCTCCCGTGCCCTCTCCACGAGCACTCTCCCTAACTCTGTATCGACTTGTATTCTCATTACTCCTCCGTCTCTTCCCAGTACCGGCCCCGTGCGGACTTCTGCTTCACAGGTTCCGGCTCAAGGGACTCTTCGTGCTCGGAGTAGCGCCCGGTAGACCGATCAAAGCGTAAATACGCAACCCCCGTTTTACCGCACCACTTCTTTCTGCACTTTTGAATGTGAACTTCCAAGACGTCGCTTTGCATTTCGCGGTGAAGTACCAGCCCTACGTCGCTCTTGTTGTACCAAGCACTCGACCCCGAAGCGTCGTAGAGCGTCGGCACCCCGAACTTCCCGTTCTCACCCTTCCGCAGTTTGGTTGGGTGGACGACTATCCAGCCGTGGACTTTGTGAATCCGGCAGAAGTGCCGGAACTGAATGAGCGCCTGTGTCACGAACTGCGTCTCGGTCATACCCGCGTCCGTTGGCTGCTCCAGTTCGTTCCAAGGGTCGATAATCAATCCCTTGATTCCCCGGCGAAGGACAAGCGATTTGGCAATCCCGAGGATGCCCCTCAGGTTTCTCTGATCTTCCGCCGGGTTGATGATGATGAAGTGCCGGTCAAGGAACTCTATCGCCTCATCAAGCTCCTTCTCCGTCAGACCGTAGTCGGCAGAGAGTGGCTTCCCGGTGTAGATCTCCGTCAGTTGCGAAAGGTACTCCTCGGGCGGCAGGTTCTCGGGAGGGTAGACCGCAAACTGCCAGTCGTGCTCCCGGGCCATGTTCATCGTCATCGCCATCATGAACGAGCTTTTGCCCGAGCCCGGAATGCCGAGGACCATCGTCCAGTCCCCTTCCCTGACTTTGTAGTAAGGATCAAGGTTCGCCCAGCCGGTCGAGAGCCCTGTCGGGCGGCCATACTTGTAGAGCCGCTTCAGGTCATCGACCAGTTGCGAGACCTCCCACGCGCCTTCTATCGGCACAGGGGCCGGTTTGGAGAGTGCTTGTTTCAGAGCCTGACCTCCTAGTTTGCAAAGGACTTCATTCGCGTCCTTGCACCCGTCGGGCCATACCACCCGATAACATCTGTCGGCTCCTACACGGCGAATGAACTCCTGTTGGAGCCTCTCACCTGCCTCATCGGCATCTCCTGCTAGTATCCACTTCTCGACGTTATCTATAACTTGCCCGTCATTGCCCAAAAAGTCAAGATTGGAACCCGCCCCATTTGGGACACTTACGACGTTCGGGTATCCTTCCTGCCAAAGCGTCATAGCATCAATTTCGCCTTCAGTGACGAAAATCTCTTTATGAATCAGGCATGTATCGCGGTTGAAGAACGTCGGCTCTGCGCCTGTTTCCTGCTGAAACTTCTTGTCCCTCGTCCGGTACTTGACGTTCACAATCTCATTATTTTTCCGGAAGGGGATCGCCATACAGGCCCCAAGGCCGTTGCGTTCCCGGGTCTCGACCTCAAAGTGCTTGACCGTGTGGGCCTGTATCTGCCGCTCGTTGAAGTAGTCTATTAACTTGGCGTGCGGCGTTGCCGGGGTGGGCTTGTACTGCGGTCTATCGTACCGGACACTCGGACGTCTGCCCTCGTGAAGCGACCCGGACCAGCCACAGTAGTGGCAGTTCCAAACTCCCTTCTCGTGGTCGAGCGATAAACTCTTGTCGCGCTTGTCTCCGCGTTTTCCGTCGCACTCCGGACACCGGACCTTTTCCTTCCCGGTGCTACGGTGCGTACTTATCCCAACATCTCTCCAATCGAGCATATAGCAACCTCCGTTATGAAATTAGCCTGAGTGGAGGGGTGCTCGCTGCCAACGCTCATCCCCTCCCGCTCAGGTCTTCAGCGCCTCCACCGTCTGCCTTCGAGATAAGCGCCCCCGACTGTCGGGCGACAAACGGGTTTTATCTCAAAGGGTGTGGGTGGCGCTAAAATGGAACCGGTGTCCCGTCGTACCCAACCTGCTGGGACTCACCACTCGGGCTCGTCGCCTCTCTCAGGGTCCGGGAATCTTCCCCGTCCCCGAAGAGGTCGTCAATCACGTCCGTCAGCTTGACGGCGAGGTTCACGGCTTTTCCGATCTCTGTGTCAACCTCATCAAAAGACGCCCCACCCATGAGCCGCGCCTGTAGAAAGAGAGTGGCACACTTGCCAATCGTAACCTTAAGCCCCTTCGCTTCGGACTGCTGTACGGCTTCCGTTGCAGCCGGGCCTGTAACTTTCTCCAAGGTGTCCACATTGTACGCCTGCACCTGCTTTCCGAATTTACTCGTGTAGGTCCGGGGCGTGAACTCAATGTCTACCGTGTCTCCGTTCTTCAACAGGAGCTTCCTGAATTGAACGTACTGCGGGGTCTCGAACTGTTTGGATTGGTCAGTCTCGAAGAACCCGAATTTCCTTCCGTCTGTCCCTACGATGTTATGGATTCCGTTCCGGGATTCGAGGGCACCGATAACTACCCTTGCTTTTTCACTCATATAACTCATTCTCCTTAATGTAAGTCTTTGCTGTCAGTTAGGGAACTATACACCTAAGTAGTCTGACTGTCAACCCCTTCCGTAAACTTTTTTTCAACCCGCATTCCGACTTATGTTTAATGCTCCCAAATACACGTATCCTGTGTGAGGAAATTCTAATCGCGCAACCATCTCTGTCCTGCTTGATCGACTCGCTCGGTCTATTCGCCGGGTAATCTATGGTGGGGCTTACCGGCCCGACTGCCGAAGCAGGGAATCGCTCTGTGTCGGCGATTCTCTGCGAGGCAAAAGATCCTCTTGAGCTAGTTAGCTAGATCTAGATCTTCTGTTTGTCATGTCCTCTCTGTCATGTAAGGGCTACGGGTCACGGGGGGCCCGTAAGCCGTAGCCCGTTGTTTAAAGAGCTTACAGTACCGGACTCTCTGACTTCTCTAATCTTTTACAGAGTTGGGTCCTCCACTCTTGAGGCTGCTGCTCCCCGTAGATTCTCCACTCAGTCCGGTAATAACCCCTAAGCCCCCTCGACTGCTCACCCAGCAGGTAGCCCTCCTGCTCTAATTCACGAAAGGCTGTCCGACGCCTCTCTCTCCCCCATCCGAACCGACGTTCTACGTCCTTAGGCCGGATTATCCACACCTCCGGCTTGGCCATTAGGTAAACGTATAGAGCTAATGCGTCTGAGGTGAGAGTATCGCAAGCCTCTCTCGGGATTTGAGTAAAGGGTATTCTGTCCCCTTTAGTAAGATGTTCTACTGACATGAAACCTCCTGTTTGTTCTTGACACATCCGGAGGTTGCCTGCTACAAATAGACAACTCCGGATGCACCTCCGGGTCCTGTACAAGCCCGGTGCCGGTATTTCTGATTCCAACGAATATGAGAGAGCGGAAGTCCACTAGCTTCCGCTCTTTCAGTTTATACGCCCCTGACTTTGACTTGGCAAGGATCTAAATGCAGTGCAGGCGCTCTTTCGAGTTTCCTGCTCACAATCTCGTCGAGCCGTTCCTGATCTACCTTCCGGGAGTCAAGCACCGCTACGGCAAGACTATCCGCCGTCTCGTTCCAATAGTTCCCGTCGTGACCCCTGACCCATACATACGTCACGTAGTGGCGTTTTGATAGGTCGTCGAGCTTCTGCCAGTATTCACTGTTAACGTGCCGGGCCCACTTTCCTGTGGCTCCGTTGCAGAGGTATTTTGAGTCGGTGTAGATCGTGACTCTCGACTGCTCTTTGAGCGCCTTGAGACCGATGATCGCCGCAGAGACTTCGGCTCGCTGTGAGGTCCCGTGACCCATAAATTCTCCGACTGCCCGAGCCTCTCCGTTTTCGAGAATGACCGCAGCAGCCGCAGCTAACGCACCCGGCTTGCCGTTTCGATAGCAGGCCCCGTCTGTGTAGATTACTACCTCAGGTAGTAGTGGCAACTTGTGCATAGCGCACCTCCTAGTTATGTAATGTACAGGTTTCCCCTGATGTGAGCGGAGTGTAACACAAAAAATTACCTCCGTCCAGCTTTGACCCTTGACAAGTCGTTGAGCACGGGCTAGGATACGTGACTAGGCAAGATTGGAGGTGAAAATGCCGACTAGAAAGAGAAAAGCAAGTGAAAGAGTAAAACCCGGTGACCGTAAGGCTTACCCAGCGCCGTTTCCGATGAATGAGATGGTGAAGTACAACGGAAGGCCGCTGTGGGGTGAGAAGATTCGATACGGGTCAGTCGGGAAGGTGGTAGCTGTCCAGTCCGGGTGGGAGTCGCCGATGGAGGTCCACGATGGATACTGCATCATCGAGTTTCCGGACGGGAGAGCCGCAGTGGATTTATCCTCAGCCAAAAGGGTATTTCAGAGCCTCGGACAGGCAATATCAAGAAAGGAAGAAGATGGCGAAATTTGAAATCAGGAACATCGCTGCCAATCCGTTCCGCCACATCAAACGCTACCCCATTCGCCGGGACAAGGTAGCGGTTCTCAGGGAGTCACTCCGAAAGACCGGCTACTGGGACAATGTGGTCGCACGGGTCGTGAACGGAAAGGCGGAGATTGCCTACGGGCACCACCGCCTCGTCGCATTGAAGGAAGAGTACGGCCCGAGCCACGAGATCAACCTCATTGTCCGCGATCTGACAGATGAGGCAATGCTTCAGATAATGGCGCGAGAAAACATGGAAGAGTGGGGTACGAGTGCCACTGTGGAGCAGGAGACCATCAGGGCGGTTGTGCAGGCGTATGCAGACGGGCTGGTAGAGTTGTCCGAACCGGCAGACCACTCCAAGGTGCGCTACGCCCCGTCCTTTGAGTTGGGTGGGAATGATCTGCGCTCGCGCAAAGATCGCCCCTACACGGCTCAGACTCTTGCCGAGTTCGTCGGCTGGGTCAGTCCGGCGGGTACTGCTCAGGCAAAGGTCCACGACGCGCTGGCGGCCCTGCAGTTCATTGACGAGGGGATTCTCAAGGACTCCGACTTTGACGGCCTGACGACCAAGCAGGCCGAAGCGGTAATCGCACAGACCCGCAAGGCTAAGGAGTGGAGAGAGGACCGTGCTGAGAGTGCTCGTCAGGAAGCTGAACGGGCAAGACAGGAAGCTGACACCGCTGCCACGGCAGCCAAACGGGAGCGAGCCCTCAAGCGGGAGAAGGCTGCCAAGGTCAAGGAACGGGCCTTCAAGTCCGAGGCCCGGCAGGCAGGCACTCACGTCGGGCGTTCCGTCAGTGCCAGCCTGAGGAAGGGGGAGATCGGCTACCGGCAGGCAGGTGACGTAGCTGACCGGGTAGACGACCGGAAGAGAGGGGGACCACGGCCTGACATTGCTCAGTTTGCCAAGCGGCTCTCAACCAACCTCTACCACATCCTTTCGCCCGACCACGATAAGCGAGTCACGAAGCTCGACGAACTGGTCCGCTTCCGGGCAGACCTCGACGAGTACACCACCAAGAACCTCCGCTCCGTGCTGGAGGGCCTCTCTAACCGGGCACTCACCTACGCGGCGAAATTTGCTTCCAAATCCGCCTCAGAGACTGAGCGACCTGTACGCAGTGAACACAAGCTGATCGGTAAAAGGAGATGAGAATATGCCACGACCCCGCGACAAGGACGTTGTAGCACTGGCCAAAGCCGTCGATACGATGTTTGACCTCGGCCTGACGAACGTGAACGCTCAGGAGATAGCCGACTTTCACTTCAAGGTGCCGCTTGCCAACGACTTCTACGAACTCGTTCGCAGGCGGCTCGGGCGGATACGCGACATCCTCGCGGAGGACTACGGCAGGGAGGTGATCCTGCTTTCGGACACCTTCTTCCGGCGCTTCCGGAATAATCCGCCAATCAATGATGAGATGGCGCGAACATGCATTCCTATGGGGAACGGAAACCGTGCGGAGGGTCTGAGGCTTCAGACTGACCACGATGACCTGATTTGGAAGGCGAGTATCGAGGCGAATATGGCCACAGGGTCCGGGAAGTTGAGGTCAACCTCCAACCGGGTCGTGGCCGCTGTCGCCAACGGGAAGCTCGCCAATCCGGAGGCGGCTCATATCCTGCAGCACGCTCAGGAACGTTCCCAACCTGATAACGCACTGCCCCCTCAGCAGATTATGGGCTTCCTTGAGCCCGGCGAAAATACCGAAGAGGAGTCCCGGGATCCCCGGAATTGAAGTACTTAGCGCAAACTGTCGTTTTGTAGATTCAGTATCGAGTTGCAGAGAACATACTCCTCTCCGGGCTGACACTCGAATCAACACCTTGACAAGCGCCTATCTTATAGGCTATTCTGTCAGGGTCATATGTTCAAACGCACGTGACAAAGCGCAACCTCCAATTATTACGGGCGGTTCGGAATTGCAATCCGGGTCGCCCGTAGCGCCTTTCAGATGTCAGATCATCCGATCCAGCTTGGAACAGTAAACCTCGTCCACTCGTGCCCGGACACACCTTGTACACATCTCGACCTCATCCAAATGCTCAGTGCCTTTGAAGTCGTAGCGGTCCACATCATAGGGCACATCGAGCCCCCTGATGGCCTCCCAAACTTCCACCTCGCTCCAATCGAGGAGGGGGAGGAGTAGCTTTGCCTTCCCGACCTTCATCTCATTCAGCTTATACGGCGATCCAAACCACGGATGGGTATCTTCCTTCCGTCCTCCGCATATCAGGAGATCAAAACAGAAATCCGGACAGTCCTTCTTTGGCAGTCTCAACCAATCAAGGACACACGGAAGACCTTTCCCTCCCCTGTCGGCTGTGGATACGAGCACGGGGAGCGGAGTACCCGCAAGATCGTAGGCATTCACGAGGTCGATCCCCTCTGCCGTTGGCACCATGAACCGATAAAGCGGCCAGTAGTTGAGAAGCACACGTGAGTGGGCGCTGAACGTCTTCTCCACATAAGACAGTCTTGCCGGAGCGACAGGCCATTCGTCATAAAAGCAGAGCAGAGGGACTCCACGAGCCTCGTCTCCGATGCGTTCCAGCATTGCGAGTAGGAGGGAGGACTCTTTACCCCCGCTGTAGAGGAGCGCCGGTTGATTGGCTTCTTTGATCGCCGCACGGATGGTTGCTTCTGCTTCACTTATCACATTAACGCCGCGCCTCCGATGGAGGCCCCTGCTCCGAGCATGTTCCCCCAAAAGTTCGAGGGCTGGGTCATTGTCTGCGTTCCGGAGCCTGTCATCGACGTGTCCTGCGTCCCTGAGGACTCATAGTCGCCGCTTGTCTCCCCGTAGTTAGCCTCAAGCCCCTCGTCAATGTAGGACTGCAGGTCCACCCCCATTGAGTTGGCGTAGTTCTGAGCGTCCTGCCAGTTCTCACTCTTGATCGCCTCATTGAGGTCCTGCACCTGCTGGTTGGTGGTCGTCTGCCCGGTAGTGCCGGTTGAGGTCTGATCCTGCGTCGAGCCGACCATCTCGCGGATCGGCTGGGTCATCCCGGCGAGGTTGGTGAGCTTGCCCAACTCTTCCTGCCCACGGCGAAATGCATCCTGCTGATAGGCTTGAGCCATTCGCTGGTCAATCTCCTGCCCTCCCTGACGCTGCTGGGCCTCTGCAAGCGTCTGAGGCGTACCTGACCCGTAGATCGCCCCTCCGAAGCGTTTGAGGTCCTCCTTTGCGGCTGCAGCCTGATAGGGGATGGTCGGGTCAATCCCGCCCTTGTAATTCCTCAGCGCCGTGACGTCTGCAGTCTCAGGGCGATCAATCCACTTGAAGTCGTAGCCAGTCTTCCCGGTTCCGGTCTGATTGGTGGTTCCTGTGGTCGTGCCCGTGCCCGTAGTCACGTTCTGACCGGTCTTCTGCTGGGTGCCGCCGCCGACGGTATTCTGACCGCCTACGGACTGATTGATATTCACGCCCTGCTTCTGACCGGTGTTCTGCTTGAACCCGCCACCAAAGCTCGTACCGGACTGTTTACCCTGCTGCTGCTGCGTCCCGTGCGTCTGCTGCTGCTGGGTTGTCGCCTGTTTCGTTTCCTGCGGTTTGGTTAGCTTCCCCATTGTTCACCTGCCATTTCTAATGTGAAGTGATACCGCAGGTTTGCTTTTCTTGCTCGGCACGGCCTGCAGCTAGTGCTACTCGGATGAAAATAGCTATGCGGCTGTAACTGACCACATCTCGAACACGGCCTTACCCAAGTATCGGTATGTTTGGTACGGTGCAATTCCTGATGAGAGGTCAGCGACGGCAATAGTTCAAGATTCTCTATCCGGTTATCCTGACGGTCACCGTTCTTGTGGTGAACAACCTCCTCGCGCTCCAACGAGCGCCCTAAAAATTGCTCCATTACATAGCGATGTTCAAACACTCGCCGCCCATTAAGGCAGAGCCTGCGGTAGCCATCATGAACGGACCCACTGCCCTGCCGGGCGTGAATACGCTTGACTGTTCCGTACCTCCTCAGGCGCTCGTAACAGTTATGACAGTAGCCTTTTGAGCGTGCCGGGTTCTCGCACCCCTCTGCTTTACACTGAAGTTTCTGTTTCGTCATTTGGCTTGTCTACCCACCTCTCCCATGTAGTTCGATACAGGGTGTGCCTGCGCCATTTCATAATCCTCCCTCTGTATGTGCCGTGCCACCTGATAACCCCGTCGAAGGTCACACAGAGGATATTAGTCATTACCCGGCTTACGCGATTCAGATCGGGAATCCACGCATAGAGACAGTGGGCGTTCAGTTGCTCGAAGATTCCCCACCCCCACCGCCATATCTCGTCCTTGACCTCATCGGCCCGGACTCCGCGTTTGGACATCAGGTGGCACTCAAAGGCCCCTCCCCCTGAGTGCTGATAGGCGAACATTGCCCGGTATTCGCCGTCGTTCCATAAGCCCACGATGATATTGGCGGGATTATCCGCCTCTTCCCAAAGGTCCGCAACCTGCACCCCTTCGAGCCGGTCAAGCGCCTTCAGCCATTCCGGCTCAGCCTCGACCCACTTCATCGCCTCCTCGAACAGCGGAGCGTCAGTCTCGTTTCTTGACAGTCTTCTTGTCTCAATCGCCATTGAAGAGCCACTGCAACCGGGCGTAATCATCAATCGAGAGGGTCAACTGCCCGTCGAGGTCATCGACTTTGATCGGGTCTCCCCAAATCTCGATCTCATTCTCAAGGAGTCCCTGCCACTCGACCTCAAACTCGGCTCGCTTGTCCCAATCGACTGCCCATTGTCCGGTCTGCTGATCGACAAGCGTCCCGTGCTTCTGCAGTAACTCAAGCTGAGCCTTGTTGAGTAACTCATATTCTGCCCGGGCAGAGGAGACTATCCGGGAGAGCTTGTAAGCCAGTTTGGCTGAGCCGGGTTTCTGTTCAGCCAATTCGTTAATTGCACCAATACCTTCGTGTAGATTCTTAAGAGTGATCTTCATTTAGTATCCACCAAAAAACACCTTCATCCACCCCGTGCCGTAGTTGGCGTAGAGTGCGTTATTGGATTTGCACATTACAAGGGCGCATGTGCCTAACGGAACAACGGAGGTAATGCTGTCGCCGGAGTTATTCGGCGGGTTGTCCATTGCCGGAATGTAAAGGAACCCGTGCTTGGCGTTCGTGGCAAGGCTCGCCCCACTGTTGATAACCACGTCGCCCCCTCCGTTATCAACCATAATAGCTCGCCTGACAGTGGCATTGATTCCTTTAATCCTGATCCCGGTGAAGGTTCCGTAGTTGGCAGGGAGGTACGCATCAATCGTAAGTGCTGTGAGCTTGTAACTAGAGAGAGTCAGACTGCCTGTATTCTGAGCAAATAGTTGCAGGAGTATGTCTCCGTCAGTTGAGACCGTCCCGGAACCACTGTTGGTGTGGTCCCATATCATCGACACACCCTTCCGGCCTCCCGCGCCTGACACGGCCCCTGAATGAGCGTGACGAAAATAGAACCTCTCCCCGTACACATCCGTGATCGTGCCGGAGCCGGACTGAGTGTGGTCTATCGTGAAGGCCGGGTTATTGGTAAGGGCAGTCAACGTCAGCGTCAGAGGCGCTGAAACGCTTCCACTAGTCTGCGTGATCGTGATGTTCCCGGCGGACGGGTAGGAAATTGTAATTCCACCCGCGCCGACAAGCTGGTTGAGGGAATAACCCGTCCCGTTCCCGATGAGAATCGCCCCGTTAGAGGGGGTAGAGCTAAGGTTGGTTCCACCTCGCGCTACGGGGAGCGTGCCACTTGTGAAATCACCAAACGACAGAGCCTGCCACGAGGGTACGGCTGAGGTAGTCGATGATCGCAGGTACGTGCCCACCCCGCCCGGCCCTACTGTGACTATGTTGCCGCTCCCGTCACGGACATACGTGCCGAAATTGGCAGCGGCTCCGGTACCCGGAGTCAGAGTAACACCCGTAGCAGTCAGCTTGAGATTACTTACCTGAGAGCCATTGGAGACTTCAAGGTAAATCTCGCCATTGTCCCTCAAGGCGATAACACGATAGGCGCTTCCTGATAAGCCCTGACCAAGCCTGAGCGTTCTCAGGGGCGTTGTGTTATACAGTCCCTCAAGTACCCCGAAGTCCTGCATCCCGCTAAGCTGACCCTGAAAGAGGATCCTTCCCACAGAATGCCCGTTGGTTAGATTACCGTTGCCTGCGACTGCCGATTGCAGGGTCAGCACTGCATTGTTGAGTGTGGCTGACTGCTCTCCGAGAGTGACCAACCCACCGGTAGTGACAGCAGAGTTTGCAATAGCACCAAAAGCTGAGCCGCTGACCCTGTACTGTATCTCCGTCAAAGAGCCTGCCGGAGTCCCGCCACCCGGCCCTCCTGCGGGGGCCTGCCAGCGCGGAACAAGGCTTCCTAGTTCAGTTCCGAATCCCGGTATCAGGGTAAGCACGTAGCCGTTTGAGCCCGTGGAGGAGTTGAGGTATGTGAGAGCGGTCTCCGAGCCTGAGTGGCTTTGGTAGTAGATTGCTCCTACAGTCCCTATCGAGATACGGAACCCGCCAGCCTGCACCTGAAAGAAGTTTGCCGCCGTGATAAGCGTTGCTGAAGCAGTGCCATTCACAGCGTAGTTGTCCTGCATTGTCAGCCGGACATTGGCCGAGTCTCTCGGGGCCAGCGTGACCACACCGCCGAACCCTGTCTCGTAGTGAACCTGAAGAAACCCTAACTGGGTGCTGACCGCAGGCGCTCCGATCCACCCGACGAACTTGAGCACGCCTACTATTCCGTCAGCATTCGTAAGCGTGGTCCTTGCGGCGTTATTTCCCCGGCTTCGCTCAAACAGAATGTACTGCGGAAGTGGCGGATCATTCCTGAGACACCGCATTGTGAACCGGGTGGCAGAGAAGCTCGTTGCCGCTATCGAGAAGTTCTGATCGAGTTCCGTGGCCCAGCCAGCGGCTGCATAGTCCCCGGCCTTAAGCTGGAAGTAGCCACCAAGGAACATTCCACCGCCTGCCGGAACGTCTACACCCGAATTGATTAGCCCACCAAAGACACCGCCGTTGTTGTATTGGAGATTGCCGCCAAAGGGCGGAGTGCCGGGATGCCCCTCGGGAGTCGTACTGCCAGTGCCTCCCACCCCTGAGATGGTGATTCCTCCGGCGACCTCATTGATTATGATGTTGGCATTGCCTGCAGTGATCGTCTGCCACGACGGAGCGGAACCGCCTGCGCGAAGCCACTTATACGGAGTGCCAGTATCAAGGGCGAGCGCGGTCACGTAATACGCTCCGGAGACGATACTCTGATAGAACATTGAGCCCTGAGCCGCGCCAACCGATATTCGGACACCGCTTGATGTGGCGATTACGTAGTGAGCGTTGGCAATTAACCCAGCGCCTCCCTGCGAACAACGCACCGCGACTGTGCCTGAGTGACCAATCTCAATGATCGGAGAAGGTGCCGCACCAAAGTAGTCGTCCCAATAACTCCGCAAGAACCCCGTCAAAACCTGTGAGCCTGAGCGGAGGCCATAGAAGTTAAGAAGCGCCACCTCCCCATCAAGGTGGGTAAGGTTGGCTCCCCACCTGTGGAAATTTATGTAGATAGGCAGATTGTCTTCGTGGATGAACGTCAGATTACCAGTCAGGGTAATGTTATCGTCAGCCACGTAAGAGCCGGGCACTCCGCCAAACACCCCTCCGTTATTGAACTGAAGCTGAGGTGACGCACCTCCGGGCGGGGTGGTCCCTGATCCGGGCGTGATCGTACACTTGATTGTGATCGTCCCGTCGCCCTCAGTAATCAGGATTCCGGTGTCCTCAGAGAGTATGGCGGGAACATAACTCCCGTCAGCTTTACCAATCAGGAGATAGCCCTGACCGGGAGCCGTTCCTGTGCCTGTTCCCCCTTTGGATATTGGGAGCACGCCCGTCAGGTCTCCTGCTGCAATCCCCGACCAAAAGGGCAGATCTCCCGTTGCTTTCAGGTAGACCGGAGCGGGTACTGTCCCAAGAATCCCAAGGGGCACAAGGTAGTGGCTGTCACCCTTGAAGTAGAGTGCTCCCCGGCTCCCTATAGCGAGCACTGTCCCGTCCGTCTGCACTCTGAAGTAATTCGCCCCCGCAATAAGCCCTGCTGTTCCAATCTGCTGTACTTCAACTCTTGGCCCGATACCCGACTCACCGCAGGCGATCTCCATCACCCCGTTACCCGCTGACCCGAACCCACGGATGAATCCGTAGATCGTAGCTCCGGCGTCTCCACGGAAGGTGATGTAGGCAGGGGCCTCATTGAGGATGACTTGATTGTTGACGTTCACAAAGCCGGTCAGCCACACATTGTTAGTGTCTACTGCCGAGCCTGTGATCCCACCAAACGTTCCGTCTGTCTTGTGGAATTGAATCTGAGTCGGGGTCCCCCCGGGCGAAGTTACTGTGCCTGCCGGGAGCACTGCCCAATGGGGGTTGGTGCCATCAGACCTGAGGTACGTATTCGCCGCCCCAATACTGAGCGGATCGTAGAAGAGGTCTGACCCTCCGTGGGAGTTGTGGAAGCGGAGCGACCCCTGCGCCCCTCCCGAGAGACGGAGCCCTCCCGGCTGCAGTTGGAAAAACTGCCCGTCGAAGTCAAGTCCGGTGGCAGCTTCCCCTACGTACACCCGGTTGAACTGTGTCAGACCGAAGTCAGCAACATACCCAGCGCCTGAGTTGATGCAGCGGAGCACTGCCACATTCTCGTCAGGCAGGTGCCCGGCTACCTGAAACCAAACACTTCCCACATACTCCCCGGTCCCCGGGACTGTGTTCCGCTGAAAATCTATCCGGTGGCTGACTGTATCCTCGAATGCCAATTCCCCTGCGAGCTTGATGTTTGCCCCTGAGACTTCGGAGTTGAGTACCCGCTTGAAGGTATTGGCGTCCCACCGTGACTGCAGTTCGTGGAAGTCCCCTTCCGGGAGGGCTCCAGTCGAGGGGGCGGCCCAGTATGGGTGCAGGTAATCTCCGAAGGTCGGGTGCGTGCTCTCAGTTACAGTCAACACCTGCCCTTCGAGCCCTATTGGCAGGTCCCACAGGTAGCCAACTGAAGGCGAAACCGGAGGGCCTCCCGGAGCCTTGTACATCATTGAGCCTGTGAGCCCGTAGGAGGTCACAAGGCCGTCTGACTGCACTCGCCACTCACCCGCTCCCGCTATCAGTCCAGCACTGCTTGTGATTGCGTTGTGGGTCACCCGGATATACGCCTGATCGTAGGGCCCGGCCCCGAGTTGGACAATGTGTCCAACCGGCAGATCAAGCTGGGCTCGCAGGTAGCCGCTCGTGGGCCAGTCTGTTCCGTCATACCCCTGAAAGAGGATTTCACCTATGAAATCGCCGTCTCCGATAGCTTCCGGCAGTCCGTGAGTTCCTCGCCCCTTCCGGATGAAGATGAGCGGCTCCCCGGCAATCCCGAACTTGGCGAGCAGAATGGCCGGGTCTGTGCCAATGGCAGAGATCCTGACGTGCTGATCCGTACTCGCCACGTTGTGGAAGGCGAGTTCTCCCCCGAGGACGATATTCGCCCCTGTGACTATGGAGCTTGTTACCCCTCCGAAGGTGGTTGCATTCTGCCGGTACTGCAGGGACCAGTCCGGGATGCCCGGGGCCCCTCCTCCTGCTCCCCCTGCCGGGGACATCCACTTTGGGAGGTACACACCGGTCGAGGGCCCGGTCTCGACTACTGTCAGTACCTTCCCGTTGTCGAGTGCCGGGTTAATGTCAAGCGGCGTGTAGTAGCGAATGAAGTCAGGCCCGGGGCCCGGCTCGGACTGATACCATATCGAGCCCGTGGCTCCGCCTGAGATGACGTGACCGAAGGTCTGAACCTGAAAGTACTTCGAGCCCGTTACGAGCGTGACCGCCCCGAGGGTCCCTGCCTCATTCTCGGAAATCTCTACGCGAGCCTCTTCTCCAAAACCCGGCTCTCCCGAGCCGAGGGAGACAATCCCCCCGCCGTTCCACTTGGTATCAAGGTAACCGGCAGTCTTGAACGCCCCTCCTGACCGGGCACGGAAATCCACCCTGCCTACCCAGTCCCCGGGTGCTATATCTACAGGCGCTCCGGCGATCCCATATGCCTTCTCAAAGCGGAGGAAGATCGGGCCGTGGTCATCGGTCAGATACTGACCAAGATAGATCGACGGCTTGGAGGCAGTACACTGCATCACGATCCGGCTCGAAGTGTCCGGAGGCGGCAATGTAATCGAGACTGCACCGGCGAAGGAGACGTGCTGATCCGAGGTGATCGAGTAACTCACCCGCTTGAAAGTCGTCGGCCCTGCTCGCGCCTGTACCTCGGTGCCTATTCCATCCGGCAGAGCCCCTCCACCGCCTCCACCTCCGCCGCCGCCCGAAGATCCGGTACTGATTTGAACAGTAACCACCTCGTCGTTGGCGATTACCCCTGCGGAGTCAAGGTAGGTGACAGGAATGGTCCGGTAGGTTCCTGCGTCTACTACAGCGCCGGAGACCTCGTAGCGAGCCCACTTCGTGCCGTCATCCTTGTCCTGAACGTAGATGACTGCTCCCGGCACAAGCTGATCGAGGGCTGGTACTGCGTCCCCGCTCTGACTCGTTTCGCTGATCGAGAGTTCTGTAACGAGGGTCGGGTCGGCGTTGTTCGCCTGAATGTAGCCGCTTGCCGGGGCTCCTGAGGTCGCAGTGGACCACTTCCAATCGTCCGACACCACATCCTGAGTCAGAGTCGGGAAGAGCCAAACTGTCACCCCGTCCGTGAAGACTGCGCCGGTATCTCCCGAGGCGATGATCGGCCCGACTGTGCCTGCAACCCCGGCAATGAACTTCAGGTTCTTCGGGGTGTTGTTCCGGACGATCCACCACGCCCCGGAGAGCGAGGGTAGCTGGATCGTTCGCTGAGCAGTCAGTTCTCCGGCGAACATCAGAGTCCGCTTCCCGTACTCCGGCGCTGGGACGATGTAGTCCGCGTCCGGAATGGGAATCTCCCGGATACCTTCCTGCTTGAAAGTCGGTCCCCATACCTGTCGGCGCTGCTGCCGCTCATCAATCAGGGAGTCGAGTTTGGGTTTGATTGCCCGGTAAAGCAGGTCTACGACATTGGGGTCAATGTCTGAAGAGGACGGGTATTTGAATCCGCCGGGCATACATTAGTGTCTCGGGAGGTGCGTAAAGCCTTCGATTATGATCTCGTCCACCCTGTCCGGAATTGGTCCGGCAGTAAAGATGGACCCGAACCGGACCGCATAGAGCCGCTTCCGGGCGATGTTGATCTTATGGTACTTGCTCACCTTGACTGCAGAGGTGGGCTTGGTCATTGAGATTGCGCCGGATTGAGAGAGGCTCGCAGCCGAAGCGTTCGAGTAGAGCACGGCATTATTTATATCTACCTGCTCATCGGCCTGAGCAGCCCATAGCGAGGCTGTCGCGTTGTTCGTCACGAAGTATGTGGCCGCCATCCCCCGGAGTGACTTGTCAAGGCCCTCGGCTCCCTGATCTATGTAGGGCGTCAGGACGTACCACTCAACGGAGCCCGTCCCGAGCCCCCACACCCATATCTTGTCGGCCTGCGGTCCCGGCTCGTCAATGTTCGCGTTGGTCATAAAGTGCAGACGTCCGGCAAGCGTGCAGCAGGAAGTGATATGCATATCCTCCGTTACGCTCCGGACATCAATCGGGGTGGACCACACTCCGAGTTTGGTGTGGTAGGCGAGCGCCACCGACTCCCATTTGCTCGTGGTTGGGTTGAAGTAGTCATTGGCGTGGAAGTAAACGACACTCTGAGAGGCCGGATCATAGCCTATGCAGACCCGCTCAGCTTCCCAGTCCTGCATATCCGTCGCCACTATAGCGGCGAAGGCTTTGTCCTCTGTCCCTGCCTCCCCCTCAGTTGAGAACCTTACCGGCCCGTTGCGGGTGAACCCGTAGAGCGTGCCTTCCACGTAGAGCAGGTTCCCCTGCCGGGCAAAGGCACTCTGAGAGAAGGGCCTGACCGTTACAGGCGCTTGATCGTTGCCCGTCAGCACTGCCACGTGCAGGGCATTCTTCGACATGATGTAGACCCGGCCCTCGGCCTCCACGTACCCGACTATCGGCTCAGGCTGTCCTATTGGCACTCCTGCATTCGGAGGGAATCCTTCCGGGTTGACGTATTTGCCGGGCTGAAGGACCGGGCCTCCCGGGTACTCTCTCCCTGTGGGCGCTGAAGCCGGGCCAAACGAAGTAGGCTTCGTTCCGTAAGCTCCTATCAGGAGGGGTATCCCGCCAAAGATCGAGAGGAAGCTCGCCCTCGGCGGAGGGTCATTGTCAAAGGTGGCCAGCGTTCTCCCGGCGATCTCATAGTCCCGGTACTCAAAGTCTATGATCCGGCCTGCTGCCGCTACGTCCACTTCGGAGATCTCCGTGATCTGATACCACGGACCTGTGACACCTTCGGACACTGAGAAGAGTGAACCAAACACCTGCCAGCTTGTCTGCCTGAGGTTGCCGGGACCAAAGTTGTCTGCCGGAGGGAAGGTAAGCTGCATCTTCCTGCCCTCGACTGTAATCTCGACTTCTTTAGCTTCCGAGAGCATCCCGTGACCGCCCGTCTCCAGCCTTCCCCGGGCGATCCTCAGGGAGTAAGTGCCGGGGGGCATGTTCTTCACTCCGAGGTAGGAGGTCTCAACTAGGCTCGTGATAGCCGGAGCGGCGAACCCGACCACAAAAGCTGTGATCCCGGAACCCGGGTAGACGCCCTCTTTGGGCATAAAGCTGAGGAGTCCCGGGTTCTGTCCCTGAATCCGAAAGTCTCCAACCGTCAACCCGCCCCCGTACTTGCCCGGCAGAACCCGCACGGCGGTGCTCCCCGGCAGGAAGAACATCGAGGCCCCGACCACAAGAAAGTGCCCTTTGGGGAGCCCTTGGATACTGCCCCCTCCCCGCATCAGAGCAAGCACTTGATTGGTGGAATGTACCGTCCACGGCACATTGAAGAGAGGGAAGTCCGAGCCCCCGCCCGGTGTCGTACTCTGAAAGGGAGGGCTGATCCGGAACTGGCAGCTTCCCCCCATAGGGTCCCCAGCCGACTCCACCGCCGTAACCACGTAGATCCGGCGATCAATATTCAGCAGGAAGCCGGGGAGAATCAGGAATTGAGACAGCGCACTGCCGGTGACGAGGGTTGAGCCCTGTGTGCAGTGAAGCGTCTGATCGCTGACAGTACTCGTCTCAGGGACGGTGTAGATGAGTTCGTGACCCGGATGGACCTCCGCGTAGACCGTTTCGGGGCCGCCCTGAAAGATGACATTTCGCCCCCTGAATATGGTGTCGTTCGGGCCTCCGGTGTACGCCTGCGCTGGCCAGTACCCGCGATTCATCCTGAAGGTTTGTCGCCATCTTTCGGCCATCAGTAAATATCAGCGTAGGTCAGTGTCTTGTAGTCCGAGAGTATCTTCACTCCCTCTCTGAGGAGTCTCGCAAGGACGATAATCACGTCTGCGAGTGCTTCGTCCGGAAGGCTCGCTATGTCAGCCGGGTTGAGTTCAAAGGCCCCGTCGAGTTGGATATTCCCATTCCCGTCGATTGCGCCGGTTCCTATCGAGCGCATGTAAATCTTTGAGTCGTTCAGGCAGTAGTACCCGAACCTCGGATCAAAGTGCCACTCAAGGAAGTCGTTGAACTGATGAATCCTCGTGAGCACATTCCCATAGCCATTGTTAGCTGTCGGGTCATCGTCCCGGACCGAACACATATCAATGAACTCGGAGAGGAACCCGGCAGGGATGTCTCCGACCCCATTAGCAAGATCTATGTCCACATTCTTCATCAGCAGGTGAGCCTTGTGGGGATCGGACATGATCTCCCGGGTCACCTGTACAAAAGCGTGGGGAGCCAGCGCCTCGGCCTGCAGGTCAGCCTGTATGATCGCGTCCTCGCCCGACGGCACAGTAGTCCCGTAGGCGACAAAGATGGCTCGATCTATGAGTTCCTGAAGCGTCATTACACAATCTGACTGCCCGTGATCGGGCTCGAAGGCTGAGCGGGATCAACCGCCTGATACCCTCCGATGATCTGAGTCAGCAACTGCTGGAAGAGTCCTGTGTAGTGCTGGGCCGTCCCCGGGTACTCATCCTCCTTCAAGAGCATTGAGAGAGCCCCGGCGATATAGGCCGGAATCACGCTCGACGGGAAGAGTAGTGCGGCATCAGCCGCCATCACATTCGTCAGCGTGTTCTCGTAGTCGTACTTGTAGTAATCGAGGCTTGCCGGAGCCGGTACGGCAGGCGTCCCCGACGTCAGCGTGTGGTAGATCCGGTTATCCGCCATCCGGTAGAAGTAGACCGGAAGAGTAAAGAAGGTCCCGGCGTTCCGGTTTCGCCTGACTATATCTTCGAGAGGCTTCTCCGTCAGGATGACCCCCGACGCGGACCTCACGTTCCCGTACCCGAGTATCCCGGGAGTCGCGGCAGGCGGCGTCCCGGCGAGCGGGTCTCCTGACATCCGGGTGACTGTAGCCCCAAAGAGGTACTGCCGCCACGGGTGGTTGGCAGACTGGCCAACTGCCTGAGCAACTGCCGCTTCAGCATTGGCACAGGCATCCAAGATCATCTGATAGGGGTAGGCCGCCGAGTCCGTGCTCGCAATCGGGAAGGGAACCGCCACATAGGCCGCATTGGCAGTGCCTGACTGCGCCCCGGCGATAGTGTTCATTCTCGCCGCAACCTGCCGAATCACTTTGGACCAAATGTTGGCTATGCGTCACCCCACAATACTCGGGCTCTCATTTGCCCTCTTCCTGAGTGATTTCTGTTATACTGGCTGTATGTACACACCCAAACCACCACTACCTCTCGAACTCATTGATCCAAACGAAGAGTTTTGCCCTATCCCACTGATTGAATGGGAGGGGTTTAGTGTATCGAATTTCGGACGAGTTAAGCGGGACACTCCCTGCCACCGTACTAGAGTCAATAAGATCATCAAGGCGACCGTAAACAGGCGAAGTGGCCACCATCGAGTACATCTGTCCCGTGGGTGCGCCGAGGGCTCCCACAGACTTGTTATGTTGGCCTTCCACGGCCCCTGTCCTGAGGGTATGGAGGTCAACCACATCGACTGCAATCCCGCTAATAACCATATCAGCAACCTAGAGTACGTGACCGCCTCTCAGAATCAGCGCCACTCGGCCCAAGCGGGGCGGCTGGCTCGCAAACTGACAGAAGAAGCCGTTCGCGCTATCCGCGCAGACAGGCGCACGGACCGACAAATAGCTGCCGCCTACGGCTTGGGTAAAACGACTGTGTATAACATTCGTGCTCATAAACGCTGGGCTTGGCTTGATTAACCGTCATTTCCCCACAACACTCTACTCCGCATCTGCTCGCTCTTCTGATTGTTCTTGTACCGCCCGAAGGAGTCTTCGTACCCCTGCAGGGAGTACTGCAGAGCCTGCTGGAGCCCGGCCATCTTGACCTGCCAAAACTCCTTCTCGAAGTCGTACCACCGGCAGTACGGCAGGCACGCTACTGCCGTCCGGTGGATAATCAGGTGGTGGTGCTCGGGCATTGTCAGTTCGTCCGTCAGGGAGACGAAAGGTATCGGCCCACCCTTGTACCAAATTGTGTAGCTTTTGGCCTGAGAGGGCTCAGGAACGATCCTGCAGAATGATCCGTGTGAGAGTGCCCCTTTCCCGTAAAAAGCGATTGTAGGGGTCGAGTGTGGAAAATCGAAGTTCTCGATATTCGAGATCTGCACCTCTTCCTCGACTCCCTGAGGCTCCGTCGTCTTCGAGAGGACGAGCATTGGCTTGCCCCAGTTCTGAGCCATCACCTGATACTCGCTGACTCCCGGAACAGTATCGAGTTGCCACGTCTGAATGTTCCACGGAGCGCCCGTGAGTTGTAGCTCATTGTGGTACTGCTGCAGGTTGGAAGACAGATTTATCATGATCTGCCGCTTGCTCGGATGTTCCGTGTTCGGCTCATCGAGCAGTACCTTGATCTGAGCTATCATCTCCTCTACGGTCATTATTTCTTCTTCTTCTTCACCTGCCCGAACTCATCAAGCTCCGGCGGCTCAATCTTCTGATCGGCTGGCTCGGATTTGAGTACCTGCTCATCAAACCGTGGATCGAAGGGGATCTCCTGCTCCGGAGGGGTAGTAACCGGAGGCGGGGCCTCGGCGTGGTGAAGGCTCGCCTGCAGAGTCTTCTCCATCACCTGAGCGAGGTGTTCGGAGTTCGCCTTGAGAATGGACTGCATTGCAATCGTGAACTGCTCGGCAGTCAGCCCTTGATTGTTGGTCAGGCCCTGATTGGTAAGCACCCTGCCGATCAACTCCTGCGTTGAGACCATCGTCTGCAGGTCCTGATCCCTTCTCTGCATTCCCAATCGGTCAAGGAAGTGGAGGTCCACTGCGTCATATTTCGCCTTGTAGTTGGGGTCGGTTGGTGGGCTCGACATCTGAGCGTGAGAAGCCTCCACGAACCCGAACATCCAGTTCTTGTTGGCTTGTGCAGCCTCTAGAAGAGTTTCACCAACAGCAACGAGGATGATCCGGTTCGTGTCGTGCTTCGCGGCTTGCTGCCGCTGCTCCAAATGCGCGATGATCTCGTCCACTGTCTCCGGCAGGTCCGGCCACTGCGGGAAGAAGAACGAGTTCAGGCGCATAGCCGAAACTTCAGTCTGATGTCGCCCTCGGAGGACCTCGATCTCCCTCAGGCCCCAAGGAGCGTAGGACCGCTTGAGGGATTCTGCTTCATCTCCCGGGTAGAGCGGCACGTCCACATAGTCCGTGGGTCTCCCCCACGCATCCCGGTCCCTGATCCGCTGCGTGACCATCATCCCGTCGGGGATCTCCTCCTGTATCCGCCGGACTGCCACCTTAATAACCGGCGTAATCAGACAGCGGTTAAAAAAGCCCGGGGCTCCCGCATACGGCCTCACGCATAACGATCCTAGGTCTATCCCACCCGCCGGATGTACAGGTGAGGCCGGAGACGGGAGATCGCCGGTAAAGATGAGGTAGCGCGTGGACTCCCGGTCCACAAGCGACGTTAGAAACGGCTCTACCTCGGCCAACTGGTCAATATTCGGTCGGACTGCTGCTGCCATACGCTCCTATTTGATTAACGTCAGACCGGACTTTGAGTGGCCTGACAGGAAATGGTATTTGCCCCACCTGTGGAGCGTGGGGTCATCCGAGGTAATCAGGTCTCCCATCGTATGCATAAAGCCCTCCACGATCATCTTGTAGTGGTAAGCCCTGTCCTCATCATACTTCTGTTTTTTCTCGAACTGCACCTTCCGGCAGTCTTCGAGAGCTTCCTGTGACATTGGTTCATCCGGGCGGTTGAACTGTTTGGCCTGATCTCTGAGGCGGACCGCTCTCTCGATCATCTGCAGTTCCTGATCGCCGGGAGTTTTGTAATTCCCCCAGCACTGACGGCGATTCGCTGCCCACTCCGTCAGACAACAAGCCTTCCCGTCCGTGTGGGCTGCCACGAGAGCAAGCGGAACGTACCATCCTCCCTCGGGAGGGGGTCCCGTGATGTCTACCGGCTCAGGGCCCGACCAGTCGTAACGAAGCTCGTTCCACTGATCCCTGTATTGCGCCGGTTCGACCAGTTCTTCAAGAAACCAGCGTGGCACCGCGAGATCGACTTGATCGCCGGAAGGGAGGGCGACCGTGTGAAAGCGATACCTCGCTCTCCACTCCCCGCGATGCCACACTTTGGCTTCCTGACTCCATCCCCACACCAACCGAACACGAGATCGCCCTGACGGAGTACGGCCTGTGATTCGGTCGAGCCGACGTTGGAACTTCTTCAAATTCACGTCGGATGGTGCGGGGATGAATTGCGCCCACGAGTTTGGATTATCTAGAATTTCCACACTCATAGGGTTAATTCGACCCCACGTTGTAAACGATCCTTACCGGAGCGTTTGCCTTGGTGCCTGCTGTCAGAGCAGCGACCGCAGTAGCCACAAGCGCCCAAGGGGTAGTCACCCCGTCCCCCGTGAGAGAGACAGTGACTTTCGCTTGGTCGGTGGCCCACCACCCGAGTACGGGACGGCTCCCCCACGGAGGGACCCGCCCGAACCTTGCGGCAATGGGAGCGATCTCCCCTGCCCCGGTCCCTGCGGGAGCACCCTGAAGGTCGATGTAATCGACAATCTTCTGCCCCTCGTAGATGGCCCAAGGTTCTGCAACGTTGACGACGATTGGTACAGCCATATTCACTCCTTTCTAGGTGTAGCTATTCACCTGAGTGGCTATGTCTGAGACTGCCGCCCGTTTGATGAGAGCGTGGCGCATTGGTGAGGTGATCCCGAGGTTCATCGAGACTCCCACCGCTCCGGCGTACTTGTCAGACCCGACCCCGTTCGCGCCGAGCTTCATGCGGATTGTCTGTCCGTCGAGATCGTAGATCCCGAAGTCCATTTCCACATACCGCTGAATGTCAGTCATGTCGAGGAGGTAGACCCGATCCTCGTCAAGGTTGACGTTTGGCGCGAAAGTTGTATCGCCATCCGTGTACGTTCCGGCGATACCGTCTACGGTGTCGGAGTTGGTGAACCGGCGAAGACCCTGACCCTGCCTGCGGAGAAACTCGTATTGACCCCACGTCAGGAAGGCAATCAGGTTCTTCGCTCCGGCGTCTTTCCCGATCCGGTACTGCAGCTTCGCCTTGGTAATGGAGAACGCTGCAGGCCCTAACGACGCTCCCGCCAAATCGGTAACGGGGGAACGAAGCTCGGGGAAGTCTGCACGACTGAGCAGTTGCAGAACGTCGGTCCCGTTGTTGATGAGGTAAGCAAGGCCCCTGAACGCCTTGTTGTATCCACCCACATGAACCACGAGATCGCCGTCTGCAACGGCAGCGTCAATGACCGTTGCCGGACCCGGGCTTCCAGTCACAGTGACCTGAGTCGGTCCCGGGGTGATGACTGTATAAGGGCCGCTGCCGCGAACCGCTCCCGTCGCCGGGTTAACGATGTCGTATTGATTGTCAACGACAAGGTACTTTGTGCCCTTCGTTGATCCTGCGAGAGCCGCTGGAGCCTGACGTCCGACTAGGACCTGCGTACCGGCTCCTGAGAGCACAGTCGCCTTGATTCCTCTGCCGTCGTAGGGAAGCTGCTCCTCGACCTCTTTCGTGGCCGTCGAGAGATACATCTGCAACTGCTCGGCGAACCACTTGATGAGCGAGGATTTGTCCTTCATGTTCCGGATTGCCCGGCCCGAGAACTCGAAGGGAAGGGCATATGCAGTCGGGAAGACATACATATCCTTCAGCTTGTAGGGGACGGGATTGCGGAAGTCCGAGTTGTTCTCAGAAAACCACGTATGGCCGCCCGGAGGTGTAGTGTGAATCGGGATACGGAATCCCTTGCCGTTTATGAACTCGGCAGAGGTGTTCCGCTTGAATAGCTTCCAGCCTTCTGCTTCTTCCTCGAAGACCTTGGTGATCTCTTCCTTGACGAGTTGAAGCAGCGCCGGGTCTAACTGTTCAATCGTAACAGTCGCCATAGCGCACTTGTCCTTTCAAGCGCGGAGTATGGCTTGCCCCTAGGAGGTCTGCGTCCCCAGCCACTCGTACCACTCAGGAGTGAAGGACTTCATTCCTGCGGGTGCGCCTCGCTGGTTACCGCCTGTGACCCCGCTACCGTTCGGGACCGGTCTTGCCATATCCGCTGTGGAGGGTTGGAGCCCCATTACTGCCTGCAGGTCCTGTTGCGCTCTCATAGCATAGATCCGCGCCTTGTTCACGATATTCCTTGCTTCCTGCGTGGCGTGTAGCTGGAACTGACGGGAGCGCATTGTGTCTCCCATCGCCGCAAGCCTCGTGGCCTGCGAGACGAGCAGAGTCGCCCTCTGAAGCATCGGAGAGACTTCAGGATCGGTCTGCACGTAGTTGGCTACGCCATTCAGGATGAAGTTGTGCATGAACTGATTTTTGCCGGGATCTGTGTGCCAGTTGACACGCGAGATTTCCTGCTGTAGAGCGTTCGCATGAACGTTCCATAGTTGCTCCGCTGCCTGATGGCCAGCCCTCTCCACAGACTCGTGTTGACGCTGTGCTTCAAGCTGGTTCCTGTGATCTATGGCTGCCTGCTGTTCCTGCCGGAACTGCTCCCACGCGAGGTTCTGAGCCTTGGAGGCCAAGAACTGCTCACGGGTCGCATCGTCAATGTTCAGGTCCTGTACCGCCTCGCGTTCACGAGGGGTCATCTGCCTGTACACTTCGTGATACCGGGGGTCGATTCCCTCCAGTTCCACAGGATGCACATCCATAGCCCCATACCGGGCAGCATCCGCAGCAGAATTGATCTGACGGTACGTGTCGAGGAGTTGCGGGTTGAGCCCGATCCTCTGCAGCACGTGAGCCAAGAGTGGCTGCCCGTCACTCGTAGGCAGAGTGAGCAGGCGTTCGGTGAGATCGAGAGCAGTTGACCAGTTCTGCTGGGCTACCGTCTCCACGAATCCCTGAGTATTGACTATCGGGACTCCGAACTCATCGACCTTCGCCTGACCCGTCATCGGGTCTACTTCGGCTCCAAACAACTGCCCCATCAACTGACCGGCGTATTCCGCCACTTCAGGACCGCCCACTGCATTTAAACGGTCCGAAAGCTGCTGGTAGTCGGTCAGTTGCTGACGGTAGTTGTTTGCGTCAGACGACATCTGCCGCAACTGGTTCCGCATCCCGAGCAACGCTTTTACATGCGGATCGGACTCGCGCCCGATAAGGTCGGAATCGTCTTCAGGAAGAACGAAGTCCGAGGGGGCCGCAGCACCCCCTTGCTCAGGTACTCCAGTTGCTGGCTGAAAAGCGTCAGCCTCGCTCCCTCCACTACTCCCCGGCGCGGGAGTTCCGGATAGAGTGCTATCCGACGCGGTACTGGGACTACCGCTTACAGCCGATCCTAACACTGCACTCTCATCGGTCATTCGTTACCTACTTTTTCTTGGGTGAGGGAGCCTTCGCCGGGAGCTTCCCCGGCGTGTGGCAGTACTCACCCGCTGCTTTCTTCGAGATCCCCTTGGCTGACGTACTCCCGGGCTTGGAAGCCTCGGCACACATCAAGCGCCTTTGGGCTGCTGACTTGCTGGGCATTACTACCTCCGCTTCGGCGATGCGCCGGGGATATGTTCCCCCTCTTCCTCGTCTACCGGCTTGGTTCCGCCACTCGGAGGAAGCCCCGCATCCGGCCTTGGAGGAGGGCCGCTCGGCAGTCCCGCATCCGGACGGCCCGGAGACCACGGCAGTCCCGCATCCGGCCTTGCCGGAGGAGTCGGAAGTGTATTGTCAATCGTGCCACCCGGAGGCAGAGCATTCCCCGGCCTTGGCGGACGGCTTGGAAGTCCGTTCTCGGGAGCCGTTCCCTGCTCAACCGGCGCTTGAGTCGTAATCTTGACTTCAGCTACTTCGCCTGAATGAACGGTTAGATCGAGAACTCCGAGAACCGGCTTGGCTCCCTTGCCACCCTTGACGGCGTTGGCGTTGACTACAATCTTGCAGTCACCTACGTTCCCGGCAATGATGTTCGCCTTGAGGCCACCCGCTACCGGCACTACTACGGCTACTGACTCATCCGAGCTTGTCCAAACGATGGTATTCGGGTCGGTGGGGTTGCCATCAGCATCCTTGGATTCAATCTCTGCCACGAGTTGCTGAGTACAGGACATTGACGCTTTGGATCGTGTTGCCATTTACTTTCTCCTTATTGGGCCATAGCTCCCGGCTGGGGAGCCCCCATATTTGGGTTTGCTGATTGGGCAAGCTGCTCAGACTGTGGCTGTGGAGGGGCCATACCGGCCTCAGGCGGGGGCATTCCGGGAATCTGACCCATCATGCCCATCTGCTGCTGAATGACGCTCATAGGCCCTCCCTGTGCGACAAACATCAGTTCCATATCCGCAAGCATCTTGACCGCTTCATAAAGTATCTTGTCTGTTTTTAGTCCTTCGTCCGTGGTTAGCCATTCGCGGTAGTACGCGGCTGCCGCTTCGTGTCCATTCTCCCTGATGTCGGGAGGGGGCTGGATACCTTGTGTCAAACTCTTTGCCAGTACCATCGCCGGGTCAATTCCCTGAGCCTGTAACTGAGCCATCATCTCGGGAGGCATTCCCTGAGCCTGCTGCATCACCGTCGGCAACTGGGTCTTCATCTGCTCAATTCGCCGTCTACCCATCCGGATAGCCGAGTCCCAGTCTCCGAGGTCGAGGTTCACATCGGTGAGTTTGACGAGTTCGCCGACCATCTGCGGGTGGTTAATCATTGCCATTGAGAGGCCATCGGCCCCGCCAAAGAACTGTATGAACTCCTTGAGGCGCTCCCGCTTCTCAAAACCGCTTTGGGGGAGCCAGCTTTCGGGGACAATCTCAACCACTACATCAGTATCGACGTCGGATCCCTTGATCCACAGCCCGTATTCGGCATCATTCTTCCCCGCCAGCCGCAAGTAACGTTCGTCCCCACAATACTTGTGGAAAAGTTTGAGCGCAAGCTCCGCAGTTCGTTTATTTACCTCGGCGAGCAACTGAAGCTGTGGAGCGTGAAGACTTTGGGCGAGTGCTGACCCGATTTGCGCCCCTGTCGCCGTGGTGTTATTGACTCCCGGCAGGCCACCGCTAAAGTCGGTGGTATGAGCCGTAAGTTGGAACATGTTGTTCAGGAAGGAGTGGACGTATTCAGTCACATGTCCCGGTAGTTGTCCGGGTTGAAGCTGGTGGACTGCCTGCTGGATCGACCGTTGATCCGGCAGCCGACTGAGGTCTACCGGGACATTCAGTTCGGGGTGTCCGAGATAATCCATTTCGTCGCCGGAGATCAAGTCCTTGTCGTAGAGGACTGCCGGAGTCGCCTGAGCCCGAATCTGCGTGAATATCTGCGAGTTCCCGATGTTGAACTGCCGCTGGACCTCAATCACATCGACCGCGCCGTCCCCGGCTCCCGCGACCGGATCGAGGTGATATTGTCCCGCGACAAAATGGTCCTTGTGGTGCTCGTTGTAGAGGTAGAGGATGGTCCTCATCTCATCAAGCCCCATAACACACAGCCCGTCCGGGAAGGTGTCTACGAGAGGCCCAGCCGGGATTGTTTGCCCGGAGACCGTCTCGACCGGCTCCTTGAGGTCGATGAATCCGTAGAGCGACGGATCGAGCCACATCTCCGTGAGGTCGGTATAGGCCGCTTCCTTGTCGTCGGACCGGTTGAGGAAGCCACCCGAGGAGCGGCCCCCTACAGCCGGGCCTGCATAGACGAGAGCCTGAATAGCCTCCAACCCCACGTCATTCGATGTGCCGCCTTCGACCTTGATCCTGCCCTGTAGCTGACCTCTGAGGACGTCCTTGCGGATTCGCCGGTTGTAGATGAGCCACGAGGACTCTTCGAGTGTCTCGTTCAAGTCCCAGCGGAGGTTCCATATCGGGATTGACTCGCAGGCGATGTCTCCGGCCTCGTACTCTTCCATCCCCTGCAGGCTCGGGGCCTCGACTACGGGCACGGGCTCGGCAATCACTTCCTGACTCCCGCACTTCGGGCAGCCGCCTTCCGCCTCTGCCATATCTCCCGACCACCCACAGTCAGCACACGTCGAGACTCCCCCACCCCCTAGCTTCTCGATCCCGTAGACGGGCTTTCGGGCTTTACCGGGCAGGTCGTAGCAGTAGTACAGTCGCCGGATGAAATTGCCTGTGGTGAGAGCAAGTCGAGCCTCGCGTTGCCGGAAGAAGGGGGTAAACCACTTATTCTCATAGTGCTCGATGATGATCTCATCGGCTCTAGCTGCAAGTATGGCTTGATCGGTATCTTTTGAGGGTCGTACCACCAAATCGGCTGAGGACTGCACCCACTTAACCACCACATTGTCAATGTAGAACCTCGTCAGGTTGATCGGCCTGATGTTTGATCCGCCGGTATCAGTGAGAGGGGCGTAATACCTCCACCCGCTCCCGTAGGTGGACCGGCGAAGAACCTGCTTGCCCTTCACAAAGAGAGCCACAAGGTGGCAGGCTCCGTAGATCTCCCGCCACACCTCGTCCCGGTCCTTCGAGAGGTCCGAATGGAAGCTCTGCAGGAGTTTCTGAAGGTCCTTCTTCTCGGGCTTCGCGCCCTGAGCGGCCTTCTTCAGTCCCTTCTCCGGAGCTAGATTGGGCTGGTCTACGGGTTGTTCTATGGTCGTTGGCATTACTTAGCCGCCTTGTCCCACTCCTCGAACATCTGATCGAGTTCCGCTCTCAGGTGCGGGGTCATCTCCTTCGGAGTCAGGCCCCGCTGCTCGACCTCCTCGGCGATGAAGTCCCTCTTTCTCGCCTCCTCCTCATCACTTCGCTTGGCAGTGAAGGGAAGGACCTGTATCACGTCGGGGGCGGGAGGAGAGACAGGTCGGGAACCGTGCCTTGTAAGTACCCGGTCGAGTATTGCCTCCTCACGGACACGGTTCCTCTCCCGTTCCTCCCTCAAGTCCTTGCGGAGTTCAAGCACGTCGCCACGCAGACGAGTATTTTCTTTTTCCAAATGCTCCAAAAGCTGTTTGGACGGGTCCTTGATCCACATTCGCAATGTGCCTCTCGTACTTGATCTTCACACGCCTCGTTTTGGCGTTCCGTCCTGCGAGTTTGCCGGTCTCCTTCGAGTGGCAGCCAATGCAGAGCGTCCTCAGGTTGTCGATGCCTCGCTCCCCACCCCCTTCAGAGACCGGCAAAGTGTGATCCATCTGCCAGTAGGGCCCCGGATTCGGAACTACTGAAAAGCGACTCGCCCCGATAAAGGGCCATCGGCTCAAGAGTCGCTTCCGGTTCCGGCCATCCTTCCACCGCTTCTCGGCGACCAGTCGCAGCCTCAGGCAGTCAAGGCCGCAGAGCGCACAGACCCCCTTGTCGCGCTCTAGGACCGCCCCACGGTGCTTGTAGTCATTTCCTCTTCTGTATCCCATTAGTCGCAGGGGTCAGGCAACCACGAAGGCTTCTCGTTCACGTACTCCCACTTCGGTTCCGGCCCCGGCTCAGGGTCAGGTATTCCCGGAAACACGTCCTTCGTGTACTGATAGAGAAACCCGCCTGTCCGAAATTTGAACGTCACTGCAAAGAACACCCTGCCGTCCCGCTCCTTGGAAGAGACTTCAAACGCAAAGGGCATTTTTGCAAACACCCACCGCAGGTCAGCAGGCGAGAACCGCTGGTCAGAGGGCTTTGTATCAAGCTGATTCGGGAGCGCCTCAGCCGGAAGCTGGCCAACTACCCCGGTCGGCAGAGGCACTCTTGACGGGAACACCTGCAGATAGGTTGTTGGCCTGCCCTTGTGCGGCCTCGGAGGGGTAACTTCAGTATCAAACGGCTCGTCATTCTCCGGGAACTCGGTCGTAATGTACATGTCCTGATAGTCAATGATCTTCTGCAGCGGGTCTTGCATTGCCGCCATCAGAGCCACGATCTGCTCAGGTTTCAGTTCCGGCGCTTCAGCTTCAGCCATATTGCTTCCTTAGTAGATTGCGTATTTAGCATTCAGGTAATTCCTGATTGCAGCCCAGTCCGAAGAGTTGATAGCGTTATCGAAAATGATTATTTCTGCTATATCCCCATAGAGGGGAACGCCCCCGCCTACGTATAACTCGCTCGTCAGGGCAGGGTTACACGGCTGTGTCAGACCAGCGCCACCTATCCCAACACCGTTAGCCACAATCTGCGAACCCGCACCGTCCCTGCGGTACTCAAGCAGCTTCCACTGCCCCAGCCACGGAGCGGGTGCAGTGCATACAGTTCTTCCGCCAACAATCGGCCCACAATCCCAGTAGATATTATTGTCACTCCACGCCGCATTCACTCCGATATGGTTCTCAGCAGGCCCCCATTCATAAGTACCCGCTCCTGCACCCAAGAGCCACTGGATCTGAACAACAAAGACGGTCTGTGCTGTGGCGCTCGCAAGAGCCGAACCCAATATCGAAGGAGACACCAGCACATCGTCTACCCCGTCGAATCGAACACTCGGCTTCCCGTTTTTCTGTCCGGTGAGGAAGAGGGGGCGCTTGACGGTATTCGCCTGAAGTACTTGAATCCCTGCAGGACTCTGATCGCCCCACCGATACACAGTGGAGTTGCTGCTTGCCGGATTGACGACCACTCCATCGGCCCCCATCACCGTATTCACGTCAGTCAGGTGATTAGCGTGGATATGCTTGTCCTGTCGCGTCCCGCCGTTCTCATCAAGCGGCCACCACGCTCGAAGGTTCGTCTTGAAGGTCGCGTCCAACTCTTCGTAACTTCTACCGGCTCCGGCATTGTAAAGGAAGGTGCGCTCGGTGGCATTCAATAACCTGCCGAAGATGAACCAATTCTGCATTGCTCCCTTGTGGACATAAGCGCCGGAGGCGTTATAAGCACCTAGATACAGGTTGCCTGATCCGACAGGTGGAGGGCCGGTAGCAGCCGTAGCAGCCGTACCGTTATTCAACTGAAGGGACAATGTGCCTGCGCCGTCATAGGATGCTAGGTAGAAAAACCACGAGCCGAGCGGCTCTGTAGCGTAGGCTTCCACGACGCCTGTCAGTATCGAGATAATAGGGGTGCCGGTCTGCGAATAAATCTGATACTCCACACCACCCGCGTCTGCGAACTTGCACAACTGAACCTGCGGAGTGCCGCCACCCGCTTCCTGATATATCCACCCCCCAATCGTCCACGGGATATTACCGAGTGAGAGGGTGGCATTATGCGGACAGGTTAAGAACTCAGTATTGGCCGGAATGAAGTAAGCCGCATTCTTTGAGTAGACCCCCTCATCCGACTTGTACCAAAGTTTGAGGCCGGGTACTTCGTCAGGCTGAGCTATTCCGAATGGCCCCCACCTCTCTTCAAGGTAGTCCTCTACCAGCACCCGGTCAGGGGCGCTTAACTCAGTATCGTAGATGAGCGTTTCTCCTGCGGGGCCATACCACACACGGTCTGCCATTCCCCGGTCAATGCCCATCATTAACCCGCTGATAGCTACCGGAGTCCCGGTAACTTCATAGTCGTGCCACGCCTGATCGACCTGAATATCGCCAACCCCGTCTCGTGCAAACCCTCCCAGTGCTGCACCGCTATACAGCCAGTAGGTCTGAGTTGCATAGAAAGCCTGAAAATACTGACCACTGGCTGCGGTCAGCCACCCGTTGTAATTACCGAACGGCAGCGGGGCGCGGTTCTGCACCGCACTGAGTATCGTGCCTGCGGTCATTGCGCCGGATCCCTGAAACCATTGGGACTGCGGTGCGGGAGAGCCTGCTCCGTAAAACCAAATGCCCGGCAACCCGTTCCGCGTGTCCATTCTGTAGATAGGGCGATTAGCAACAGCGGCGGCAATCAAGTCCCGTCCGTTGCCGGACTGGTCACTCCACTTGTAGACAGGAGCGTTATCGCTCGCCGGATTGAGGATGAGTGCGTCACCTGAAGTAACCGTATTCACATCGGTCAGCGTATTCCCGTTGTGAATATCCACACGGGAGCCATTCTGCTCATCGAAGGCCCACCACGCTCTCAAGTCGGTTTTGAAGGCGGCGTCCAGTTCTCCGTAGTGACGGCCTGCTCCACCGTTGTAGAGGAAGGTTCGCTCAGGATAACTCAGCGCCCTGCCAAAGAATGCCCAGTTCTGAAGCATTCCCGTCATTGCGTAGGTAGCTGGAGCAGTTAAATCAGTTCCAAACCCCAGCCCGTGAGTCGGGTTGTTTGTCATTACCCCACCGGAAGGTGAGGCTGATACTGCCCCGTCATTTACCTGAGCGTAAAGAAGCTGTGTGGCAGGATCATAACTGCCAACTATAAAAAACCACACGCCTGCAGTAATGGGCCGAGTCGCCGCAGGGTGAGTAACACCGTTATACGCGAGTACATTTATACCGCCACCGGCCATATGTATCTGATAATCAACTTCAAGCAACCCCCGTTTGGCTAGTATCAGGGTTGTGCTGGTAACGTCAGGCGTCCACACCCAACCACAGATCGTCCACGGGATGAAGCCAAACTGCAGAGTTGGGTTGCTCGGCATTGTCAGGTACTCAGCATTGGGGCGATTGAAATACGCACCACTACGTGACCATACCCCCGCGTCTGTCTTGTACCACGCCTGCAGTCCTGCTACCGGAACAGGGCCGGGGAAGCCCTCCGCTTCCCCAACCTCAAGAGCATTGATCGTCTTGAGGCTTGCGAGCGGGATACCCTGATACGTCTTGATCCCTGCTACCGGCACTGAGTTGATAGTCTTAATGTCGGCCATACTTATACGTGAGTCAGGTAATCAGGTGAAGGTGCAAACCAAATCACCTTTGCCGCTGTTGCCCACCCAAGCACTCTCGTTACACTGTCAGTCGTCGTAGGAGGCGTGGGAGTAACCGAGGCTGCAGTCACACCGAGATAGACAGTAGCTCCCGGCGTCCACCCCCAAGCGTCGTTCCGCATAAAGCCTACGAGCAGTACTTTGAGTGGTTGAGTGTCAGTCTTGCTTTCGAGTGCAATACCAAGCATTCCCCCGCTTGTAGCAACGGCGTCAGCGTCAGAGTGAAGCCATTTCCCAGCGGCCCCAAGGAACACTACCTGCCCCGGCGTGATGGTTGCGCCTGCCGCATAGGAGGTAGTCTGCACTCCGGTAGCTGTCAGGTCGGTAGCAGGCAACCCATTCCAAAGGGAGGACGGCGACGATGGCGCAAGACTGAGCAGGTCAACAACTGCAATCTTCCTCAAATCGCTGACAGAGGTGTCGTAAATGAGGGCAAGATCGGCAGCCGTATCGACTGCGCCGGGCGCGAGAGCGGGTAAACTTGGAGAAGCTAAGTCGGCCATATCGTACCCTCGTTAGTTGAGTGCCAGCCTGTCGTTGGTGGCCGGATTAAGCTGCAGATAGCCCGTACCGGACGGGTTGAGCATGAGTTTGTTTTGAGCTATGCCCCACTTCAGCTTGAGGTAGTTTCGTACTGTATCGCACTCACCTGCAGTCAGGGTGCGATTGAAGATAATGAGTTCAGCTATATCGCCCTGCAGGTTATATGTGACTAAATCAGAGAAATGCGCTCCAACATATAAATTGCGAGACTCTGCAGTATTAAATGTGCCTGTAAGTGTGGAGGAGGTGACAAGCGGGTTCCCTTCGATAGTTAAAGAACCGTTTACGCCGTCCCGAACGGCTTCTATCAGGTGCCACGTGCCCTGCCACGGCTCAGGCTGAGCAGTACTCACCCTGCCTGTAGGTGGTGCTCCGCTACCTGAGTCGTAGATTAGCAGGCCCCCGATACCCCAATGCCCAACGAGCATGTTCGTAGCAACCGCCCCCCAACTATGGTGTGTAGCGTTGACACCTGCGGCCTGCTTTTGGACACAGAACACGGACTGTGCTTGCGCCCCCGCCAAAGAGCCTCCCACTATCGAGGCGGGAGTGAACATGTAGTCTGTCCCATCAAAGCGGACTACCGACTTGGAGTTCCGCGCATTGGCCACGAGCACAGGCTGACTGCCAGCAGTCGCCTGAGTCAGATCAAAGTGATTCGGGCCTGAGTCCTCCCAGTAGCCAACAGGCCCAAAGGCTGCCTGATCGGGTACTTTGCCCGGAGCACTAAGGACAGTGTTCACGTCAGTCAGAGTGTTGTTATTCCCTGAGAGATCCCTGCGAGAACCGGAAGCCTCATTCATTGGCCACCAGCCCTGCAATCCCACCTTGAATGCGGCACTCAACTCATCAAACCGCCTGCCTACACCTGCGTTGTAGAGGAAGGTACGCTCTGCCGCAGTCAATTCCCTGTTGAATTGGAACCAGCCCTGCAAGCGGCCACTGAATCCATTCCCGAAGTGCATTGTGCCGGAAGTGATTGGCGAAACCGTGCCGACTGCACCTGTGATCCAAGCACCACCCACAGTGTCGTTGCCGAATACGTACAACTGACCACCGTCCTCCGGTCGGTATCCGGCAAGAAGGAAGTACCAAGTTCCCACCCCCATACCCGGACTATACGCTTCCTTGTATCCCCCACTGCCGCCGACCGAAGCACGAACCTGAACACCATCAGAGTAGAATCGCCAATTCCCTGACGACATAACTTCCGCCACAGTCTGTACGTCGAACCAAACCCAGCCACCCCACGTCCACGCTCCGGGAGCGGTAGCTAGAGACGGGTTGATTGGAATGGTTAGCTGTTCGGCATTCACTGACGCAAAGTTCGCAGCAGTGTTTGTGTATAGCCCGTGATCTGCTCTGTACCACACTCCGAGGCCGTCCATGTCCCCGATAGGCGGCTCAATCGGGCCACCACCCGAGGCCATAAGGCCCACGTCGAGCAGGGTCACAAGTCTGCGTCTGTGCGGGAATCCCATTGCTCAAACACACTGAAATCTGCCGACTATGCTGCGGTCTGCCGCCTCGGGCGCTGCTCCCTTGAGCCTTATATGGCCCCACCCAAAGGAGACACTCGGCGCAATGACTGTGTACCTGCCCGGGCCCACCGTGACCCCGTAAGCTGTCCCGTCCGTGTTGTGGACAGGAACCCACGTCATTCCGTCGTGGGAGACCTCTATCGAGAAGGCTGTTGCGGTGAGGGCTGCCGGAGAGAAGATTCCTACGAGGCAGAGCCTCGGGTTCTCGTTGTAGTTGGAGCCAAAACCCGACCCGTGAGCAAGACTCGTCTCACTGTAGAGCTTGGTTGACGTAGTGCCCCCGCTTGGGATGAAGAAGATATAGTCCTGAAAGAGATTGTGCTCGATTGCAGCGCCCATTTTGACTCCACATAAAGAAATCGGCCCGTAGAAGGTGCTTGAAGACTAACTACGGGCCGGAGTAGGAGAAGGAGTGTAACTGACAGCCAAACCAACTCACTCAATAACACAGACTACTCTGCGGGTTGCATATCCGGCCTTTTTCGCCGCCTCTGAATCGTTCATCTCTGCGCCGAGCAGAAGGGCGGTCTTCCTGTTGGGGTCGATGCTTGTAGGGATGGGCCTGCCCTTCGGGTCAAGACAGACCCACATCTTCCAAACCTTGCCGCGTCCCGGACTACTCTCCCCAGAAGATGTTTCCATACATCGTCGGGTCGGTAATCAGCGGATCGGCTGCTACCCACAAGGCTTGAAAGCCTGCCACTGTGGTAGCTGCTAAAATGTTGGCGTCGGTCAGGGTCCCGATGTCGTAGGCTACCTTGAGCGCCTTGTTGATCCGGACGAGCGGATACCGCTGATCCTCGTGAACATTGAGCGCCGTGACGGCGGCCTGCAGTTCCCTGAGCCCCGCCCCCGCAGTCGCAGGCAAAGCAACCGTGGCGTCTATGATCCCGAGCTTCGTACCCGTGTTGAAGGTCCGGAGGGTGGCCCGATTCGCCGCGTTCTGATCTTCGTGTAAAGGCATAGAGAGGTCTCCCTTGCTCTAACTTGATGGAAAGAGCACTATATATCGCGTTTTTGTCGAACGCAACTACTTCTTGTCGGGCCCGTTCTTCACGAGCTTCGCCTTCTTGATCCGGTCCTCTTCCTTGTCAAGGCGCTCCTCTTCGTCCTCCCGGCGATCCTTTTCCTCCTTGGTGACTGCGCCTTTCCACGCCGCTATCCTTGCCTTCTCTTCCTCCCGCTCCTTGTGGAGCTTGGCCGCTGCCGCTGAGAGCGCATCGCCGCCCGGAGGGGGCGCACTAAGCGGGACGAACACCGCCGCAGCCTCCGCCACTGCCACCTCGTAAGTGGTGGTCGGTCCGCCGTAGTTGATTATTGCCGAGGCGGAGTCAAAAAGCATCGACTGAGCCTGAGCATCAAGCTCGATATAGGGTGGGTCCGTGGCTCCCTTGGAGCCGTCATAAGCCGTTCCCGCAATCGTCCGAATATCTTCGTTGGTCATAGTGTCTCCTACAGGATGGGTCGGTTTCAGGTATTGTCCGCGTTGATGCATTGGCATTCGCGGGTCGGTTTCCGTGTTATGAAGAGGAGGTGCCAAAATACCCTCCCCGCTTCGCAACTTTCTGCAACTCCAGCAACTCTCTCCTCTTTGCAAGCCGCGCTCCAACGAGCCAGCGCCCCTGCTCCCAGCTTTCCCGCTGCAGGGGGTCATCAGGGAGGTTGACTTTCCTCAGTGCCTCCGGGAACTCCAGTTCCTTCTTCTGCTCTCCCGTTATGGGAGTCATGTTGGGCATCCACTTCTGAGTAATCATCCGCATTGAGTCCATCGCGTCATCGCGGAACTTGACCGGCATCTCCCTCGTAATCCCCGTGTCGTGGATCTCCTGAGGGATCCAGCGCCAGTCGATGATTTCCTCTCTCCAGCGGCTCAGTCCGGCGTCATCCTTTGCGACCTCAAGCTGGTCATCCTCGACGATCCAGTAGAAGAAGCTCTTCCCCCACACGTCGGGCTTGAAGGGGTGGAGCATATTCGGATCGACCTGCAGGTAGTGCCGGATCTGTGCGATCCCGTCACGTTTCCCTGCCGAGGCAGCCTGAAACGGGATTCCGTACTTAATCCGCAGGGTATCTCTCTCTGAACGGGCCTCGTGGCTCATTCTGAAGCGCCTGTAGGCCCTTTCTGACTCTGAGCCTACCTTCCCCCCTATCGCCTCCTGTATCGCCTCTCCTACGTGGTCTACGAGCACGCTAGTGCCAAACGTCAGGCCCTTGTAGAGGAAGTGAACGCCGGGTAATACGGAGTCTTCCCCGCTCGTCGTGAAGAAGCTGACTGCTGTCGGGTGGGCTTCGTAGCCCGAGGAGCCCCAATCAAGGCCCACATCCTTCTTCCAGTGGGCGGGAATGGTCCGGATACCGTAAATCGCCTGAAATTCAGACCACGTGATGAGGTGAATCCGCTCATCGAACTCCGGAATCACCAGCCCTTCGAGAGAAGCGGCGAAATCGTGCTGATATTCGGCCAAAAAGGCGTCTTTTCCGCTGTCGTCGAGGAATTTCTGACATGCAACGAGCGAAAGACCGCTCCACGTCGGTCTCCCGGCAGTAATTCGGTCTCTTCCGTTGGAAAACTCGATTTCGAGGCCCTCAAGAGCCTTGACAGGTGCTGTTATGCGCCTTCGAGAGAGGATTCTGACCTTTCCCGTGAGCATTTGATTGAGAACTGAGTGCCGATGGATGAGATTTTGGGCAAAAAGGACGATTGTCTGCCCGGTTCCGGTCGGAAGAACGCTTCGAGTGAGCACCTCGATCTTCCGCTGGACCAGTTGGAAGCTGTCGTGGAGGTCGTCAAGGTCATCCACCACGATCATCGTGGGCCGAACGTCGATTAGCTTCCCACCGCGTATACCGACGTCGGCCCCGAGAGCCGCAATCCCCCAACCCCCCTCTGTGATGAGCATGTTCTGCCGCCATCCGAACTTCTGCCCGAATTTACCAACCTTTGGGTTCCCTAATCCGGGGTACCACTTGCTGATTTCAGAGGATTCAAGGCGATTCTTGATGGCTTGGAGGTGACCTTCGGCGAGGGCCTGCGTCCCCGAAAGGTAGAGGACGTAGCCTTTGTTGAGTAAAGCCCCCTCGGCAATACAGGCCCACTCAACGGCGGATGATTTGCCGCCTCCACGGGGCCATACAGCAGGGTAGACGAGATCGTCCGCCCCGATCTTCCGCCGCGCCTTCCGGGCCTGAAGCATTCCCCAGTACCAGTCCCAAAAGTCCGCGTGGTGTAAAGCAAATTCGCCGGTGAAGGTATCGGGGCCCATCCGGGGGAGCCAGTCCTCCCACTTCCCCTCACTCTCGGAAGCGTCTAGGATGACCTGTCCCCCGAATAAGAACTTCTCGAATGCTTGCATCGGTGGCTGAATGTACCATAGCTACCACAATGAGGGCTAATAGGAATTGAGCGTCCACCTTCTACCCTTGACAAGTCCCTGTCAGACCGGCATAATAGGGACAACTTAAGGGATTAGCCCTGAGAATTTAGAATTGGAGGTAGCGTATGATGAAAGGTAAACTTGTGGCCAATGGGCCACCGGAAGCATTTGGGATTGAGGTACAGCCTCAACCGGACGGGTCGTTCTTGGGGAGGGTCAAGGACCTTCCGGGCCTCTATATGCAGGGAGCCACTCTTGAGCAGCTTGCTCACAGAGTTGCTTCGGTAGTCAGTCTGCTCACAGTAGCAGCCAAAATGACCGGCACGACTCTTGATGCCCTGTGGAATGAGAAGGAAGGGCTCCTTGAGGTCGAAGTGCTAGGAGAGATAAAGAATGGCCAAGCAACATTCACGGGCGGAAAAGCTGGAAACGCTTAAAGGCAAGTTCGAGGTCAGGGAGGGGCTCGATGTGAGCCCTTCCTGCCTCGACACGGACAGAACGATCCTCCTCCAGCACTCAAACGAGGGGATCAACATCTCCGCTGAGACGGGTAGTGCTCAGCGGGACACACTCCTATTGACTCGGGCCGAGGCAGGGCTCTTACATGCAATGCTCTCGGCCTATCTTTTTGACTCACAGTTGGGTGAATTACACGGCAAGTTATACGGCAGGTTCGCTGAACAAGGAGAATGAGCAATGCTGATTGCCTTATTTGCTGTTCTGATGATGGTTGTCGGGGCATTGATGTACGCCCTGAGCGCCAACCCTAAGTTAGCCGAGCTTGGCAGGCTCCTCTTCCTAGCAGGAGCTATCGGGATCGCGGTAGCACTCGCTACCAAGATGGTTACCCTGTTCTGACGTGGACGAACAACCCAAACGTCTGACCGATGACGAACTCGTAGACGAGTGTTATCGGGTGGTACTGACTGTCTTCAACTACCCCGTGGTGGTGATGAGGATCGGGCAGGTGAGACTTCGGCTCCTTGCCAAGGAGCTTGAACGCAGGAAGCAACTGGAGCTACCCCTTGAATATCCCGAGTGATGAGTTTGAGAAGGCCAAGAAGGCGCTTGAGGGCGGGGGAGAATGGATTACCGCCACTGAGCTACACAAGCACATTCAAGCCTCAATCTTCGGCCCTCCACACGGAGACTCGAAGCGATTCAATGACCTGCAGTGGAAGCTCCACGAGATTGTCGATTGGTGGGAAGACACTAGGAAGACAGAGGTGCTCAAGGCTTGGCACGAGCACAAGGAGAAAACCCCTGATGACTGAGGAGGGCTCGAACGAGCTTGAGATCATCAAGACTTTTTGGGAGCGGATACGGCTAAAAGGGAAGAAAGACTTCTACCCGGACTACTACAAGCTCATCAAGGCGGAATTGAAGGAAATGGAGGAGAGAGTCAATGGAGGAGCAGAAAAACCCGGACCTGCACCTGATCCTCGGGTCGGGTGACTACGTGTGGGGGCTGACTACCGACCAAATTCGCCAGTTGATCGAAAGGGACCTCGACCGGCGGTGGAGGAAGCCCGGAGAGGAACAGCCTCCCTACGGGACAGACGTGCTCGTTCTCACAAGGGAGCATTGGTTCCCGCACTGGGCAGTCCGGCAGGCAGACGGGTGGCATATGGACTACGGGACAGCCACGGCCTGCTATTGGATGCCGATGACTGCTCTGCCTGACCTGCCGGAGGAGCCGAACGATGACTGAGCCGACGATTGATGAAATGCTGGAGTCACTAAAGCAGGCTGACGATCAATACGGCGTGCAAAACTACTTGGACATCCGCGCCATTCTTGAACAGCACCGTTATCCAGCCTGCGCCCCTATGGAGGTTGGCCACGAACTCAAAACTATCCGCGCATTCGTGGAGCGGGTGGAGAAGCAATGCTCCTTAGAGGAATACATGTGGGCAACAGCAAAAGACGTGCTCGCCGCGATGGAAGCTGAGGTGAAGGGTGGCTGAACCAACGATTGATGAAATGCTGGAGTGGCTTTCTCGCGTGCAAGTTCCTGTTGGAAAACCACAGCCGAACATGCTGGAAGCTATCCGCGCCATTCTCGAACAGCACAAGGACGTGCCTAGATCGCTGGGAGAAGGCATTAGTCAGGGCCTGCTGCTAATGCACCCGCGAGATATTGAGCGGAGAGAACTCGAAGCCATCCGCGCATTCGTGGAGCGGGTGAGACTGGCCGCACGAAGGGACTCTGACTGGGCAGCGCCGGAAATGGACTACGAGGCGGCTCTGAATGAAGAACTTGCTGCGATGGAGAGAGAATGACAGACCTTCTACCCTGCCCCTTCTGCGGAGGAGAAGCCAAACTGACCGAACTGCCCTTGAGTCAGGGGTGGCCCCTGTGGTTCGTGCAGTGTCAGGGGTGCAGGCTCGAATCACCCGAACAGATCGAAGATGACGCCGCAATCAGATGGTGGAATACCCGAGTCGAGAAGGAGACCAATGCCAAGAAGAACTGAACCAAAGGGGGCCCACCTTGCCCTCAAAGCCCTTGTTGAGGAGTGTGATCTCGAATGGAGGATGGCAGGCGACAGGATTGCCTCAGCCAAAGCCCGGGCAGAGGTCGCACGGAGAGCCCTCGATCTCTACGAGAAGGCCCTCGAAGAGGAGATGGACAGAAAGAAACCAACCAATGTACGGTCCCTATCAAACGTGGGCTGATGTATGCTGGGGGGCCCTCGTCACTCTCTTCTACCTGACCATCGCTTGGAGAATCTACCGATGGGTAAAAAGGACCTGAAAGAGAAACGACTCCTCTCCCCCTGCCCCTTCTGCGGCACGAGAGCCGACCTCCGTCAAACAGTCCACAACCTCAAGGACTTTGACGTCAGCTACCGGATCGAGTGCCGGAATGCTGCCTGTGGAGGGATGATACTCGGCCACAAATCCCCTGACTCTGCTTATCAGGCGTGGGAGAGGAGAATGGTAGATGAATCCTGAACGCCTTGAACTCTTTCTGTGGGGAGCCATCTCCGTCCTTGTCTTTTTCGCCGTGATAGCCATAGCAAGAATGCTCTACAGATCCAAATAGGAGGCCCATTGGACTACCGAGACGCTGTTAAGCAAGGGAAACTACCATCCGGCGATCCCTACCCGCTATGGCTTGATCGAGTCGTGGATTATGGTATCCTGCTCCTCTTCCCACTCACCGGCCTCATGGTCTGCCTAGCTCTCATATTCGCCTCCCTGTGGGTGATAGTCCAAGTATGCGGGACCCTCTTCAACTGACCCCGAGAGTTGCTCACTTCCTCTTCATCCTCGTCCTCCTGCTTGTCTTTATCGTGATCCTCTTGTCACTCCTTATATTGTTAAGGTAATACCTGAAGAACAGGGGTCTAAATTGCATTACTAGATATTGGGGTGTCCGTGACCCCCTTCCTGCAGTCTCCTGCTGGGGATTTTGCCCTAACCGGACTTAGAAATTTTGGGATTTTCCGGAAACTGGGTGTCAGATGGGACCCATCAGTTACCGGTGAAATTCGGGTGTTGGGGTTCTCTGCAAACTGAGGGCTTTGTGTGTGATGTGTGCAGCGCGTATATGCGGATTACCGCCGCGAAACGCAGCGGTCCGCCGGACCGGGTAGTGGAACGGGACTCCTAGGCAAGGGCCGCCGGACGGGTAGGTGGACGGGCTGTTGGCGGACGTGTGGACGGGCTGATAGGCTGGGCTTTGCTATCCTCGCGTGCTAACGGGCTGGGCTGGAAAGCTCACGAGATTATCAAAACACAAAAGCCCGTGACGAGCTTGTAAGGGCTCACACGGGCTTTAAGGGCTGGGAGGATAGAACGGGCTGGGCTCAAAGCAAAAAGCCCGTGAAGGGCTTGCTAGGCTCTTCACGGGCTATTGTGGGCTGGGCTGGGCTTGTCAGTCGTACACGTTGAAACCGTTAGAGTACCGTTCAAAGTCTGCCGTGACAAGCTCACGGGCTGGGCTGGGCTCAAAGTAGTTTGTGACCGGAAAGCCCTTTGCTTTCCTGGGCTTACGGGCTGGGAGCATCTCGCGTAATTCCAGCCTAAGGGCTTTTTCCTGCTCACGCTCTTTCCGTGCAAGCTCACGCTCATTCTTAGCACGGGCTTTACCGGCAGATATTTCGTCGCGTGCATTTTGCAAGTACAACGTCTTGTAGTACTTGGCGTCTGAAATGCGACGGCGCAATTCCTTGATATTGTCACGCTTAATCTGCTTATCCGATCTTACTCTATCGCACATGTTGCACACTCCAATTTTGAAGGGCTCACGGGCTGGGCTTTCCCAGCCCGTAAGCACGGTTATTACCTTGTGAACACTTGAGTCTCGCACGGGTTAAGCACGTCCATTCCCGCACGTTTCAGGTATTCGGTTAGCAAGTCTACTGTGTTGTACTTGCCGTTATATGACGTGAGGAAAGAGTTTATCGCTCTTTCCAGCCCAACATTATCTTGCCCTTCAGGCAGGTAAATGTTGGTAGCAGTAAGGATAACGGTATTTTCGGGCTTTTTGAGCTTTACCGTTACTCTATCACGACCATTCTTTCCGCAACGTACCACACGCTTCATGTTCATGCTCTTCTCCATTGTTAAGGGCTGGGCTCAAAAGCCCAGCCCAGCCTGCTATTTAGACTCCACTTCGACGGGCTTAAAGTCGTGAAATGGGTCAATATCGTTTAGGTTACAAGAAACCGTGTGACCTAAACCGTTCAAGATAACGCATTGTAGAACGGCGCTATCCGTGAAGAGCACAACGTTTAGAACGTCATGAGCATCTTGCGATACCATTTCGCTCATGTAAACGTGCTTTGTATCCTTGCAAATACTTATGTGCAAAGCGTTTACCTCCGATTAGATTGTCAAGAGCCCTTGATAAAACACACAGGGCAAGCAAAACGGGCTGGGCTTTCCAGCCCGTGACGGGCTTTCCCGACAAACGAAGTATCGCACGGGCTGGGAGAGAATGCAAGACCCAAACCACGGACAATCAAGGACTTACGTGGACGGTTCGAGTGATCTCTGCGCGAGCGCACATGCGCGTGCGCGTAGCGCGAGCGCGGACGCGGACGCGCTCCAGCGGACGCGGACGCCCGGACGCGCTTGTGGACGCTCGCAGACACAAAAAAGGGCCCACAGATTTAACTCTGTGGGCCCAAATCCCGAACTGGGACAATCAATTATGCGATCTCGACGGCACCCTCCATATTGAGGACCAGTGCGAGGAAAGGATCAAAGGTGACCTCGAATCCCGCCTCGCGTGCCTTGACTGCGAACCCGAGGACCTCACCCGCGAAGTTATCCTTCTCGGTGCCTTTGATCGCGGCGGAAACCTCCGCCTTGATGCGATCCACTTCGGGTTCTATCAGATTCTCGGGATCATCATATGCGATCCCATCCAATGTGAGCACCAACTCCGTGCGCTCTGTGAAGTAAGTCTCTTCCGTGATTGGATCTCGTCTGACATTTCGCATAGCAACCTCCAATCGCGCCTCTTTGCGCGAAAAGTGTGTAATCAGATTTTCAAAAAGCGAGTAATCAGTCGGCTCGTTCGCTCGACTGAACCCATCTTACCACATTGGCGGAGTCTGTCAAGACCCATCTCTCGGACAGTCAGGGACTTACGTGGACTGTCCTTTGGTATTGGGCCCGAGGGCCTGCCTCCGCGCTCGCGGAGCGCGTGAGCGCGGACGCGGACGCGCAAGCGCACTCGGACGCGGACGCGGTTGTCAGCCGGACGCTCACTTGTTCAAGTTCAATGGTGTTTGTCAAGGACTTAGGGAGCATTCTAGCTGGTAAACAGACGCCTACACAGGGAGCGCCGGACGCTCACGCCTCCTAAGCCTGAAATCTATCAATCTGATAAGTCTTTTAGAATCAATCCGAGGTCTCGGATTTACGCAGGTGAGACAAACTCTACAACAAGCACTTAGATCAACTTTCACTTGGACAAAAAAGCGCGGAAGGCCATCCCTCCGCGCAACCTCCAACTACTAGAGGCTAAAGGTCTTAAGAGTGATTCTTCCGTGTCCCCGAAACGACTCCGAAGAGCCGTGCAGCCGTTAGTCTGCGACGCCCGGACGATAGGTAGCTCAGGGTATTGGCCTGCCGGTATCGGGTAGAACCTATCAAGTTAGTGATTCACGTCACTCTTTCAACCTGAACCCATCTTATCAGCCTGTCGGCTTGCTGTCAAGACTCAAACTCCGGACAGTCAGGGACTTAGGGGCAATGTCGGCGTGCCGACATAGGCAGGAAGCTGCTCCGCGAGGGGCGCGAGCGCGGACGCGGACGCGGACGCGGACGCCCGAGCACGGACGCGGACCGTGGGCCCTCGTCCACCTCTAAGTCCTTGAGCCGCCTCACTCCTCGCTCCTCTGCTACTCACTCCAAACAACAAAAGGGCCTCGACACTCGTGCTCACGCACAGGCTCGAAGCCCTCAAGGATCAATCACTATCCTAATCAACTAACCCAACAATCACTTTATCAGCCGGTAGTGTCTCCTCTTTTCTCTTATCCTGTCAATCAGTATGTCTCTTAGACCTGTAAGTTTCGCCGGTTATGTTTGTGAAGCAAAAAGGGGACCTCCAACTTGCGTTGGTCCGGTCCCCTGCTTGTTGCTATGCGGGGATATTCTACAATCCCCTCTCCTTGGTGTCAATCCACTCAACTCAATAATCGTCAACTCCGTAGGTAGATCCCTCGCTTGCCTCTGCCCTGCGCTTTTCTGCGAGCTTGGCAAGCTCTCTCTCTGCCTTGTCGAGGATCTCTTGGATCTCTAAATCCTCTCCGGCGAAAATTGTCAAGCTGTTCATCGTCTCTCGGAATCCTGCTGTTGATACGTACTCCATCATTTCACCCCCGCGAGCTTCTTAAGCTCTGCTTTGATCTCTCGGGCCTTCGGGCCCCTCCACGCGCTTGCATTGCTCAGGAAGTAGAGCACCACACTTCGGGCCGAATCCGCGTAATACATCTCATTGATGCTTCCAAGACGCGCCATTGCGTCGATATATGGGATCGCTCCGAAATACGGCGCTTTCCAGTCCCTCTGTATGTCCCGCGCTATCTCTGAGAGGCTTCGCGCCTCTGTTGCTGTTGCTGTGTTCATTTCGCCACCTCCATTGCCTTGATGATTTTGTCAACTGCATCCTCGCGCATTGCGATTGATGCCCAACTCTGCTCGGCCACCGCGAACGTTAGCTCCCTCGCGTATGCTTCGGCCATTTCAAGCCCGAGAATCTTTTCGATCTCAATCTTGATCCGCGCTATCGAATCTGCGATGTCTCTGTCAGTCATATTGCAACCTCCATTGCTAAGTTCTCGTCCACTGAAGCCATTATACCTGCTCGATCCCGAGAAGTCAAGGGCCCCTAGAAGGGCCTCTCGACTATATCAAGCCTGTCCTTTTGGGCCTGCTCATAGACCTCCCAAGCCTCACGGGCCTCCTCAGCATCCTGTTGTATCCAAGCCTCGATCTGTTCCTCTTCAACCCCTCCAAGGACCTCTAGGGCCCTTACCGTGAGATCTTTCGCCTGCATTGCTTCCCATACTGCCCAATCAATTTCAGTCATAGTCGTATACGCTCCCATCTTCCTGAAAGTCCGAGTCGTAGGGATCTTCGGCCTCCCCGTACTCGTTGTCCTGTGCGATCTGATTCTCTTCCCATACATTGAAGTCGTCCTGAAACCTGTCATCCTCGACTTGATCCTGTCCGTAGTACTCCTCGGACGTCACCTCGTATCCGTAAACCCTGCTCTCTCCATCTTCATTGTACATAAGCAACCTCCATTGCGTTTAAGTTCTCGTCCACTGAAGACATTATAGCTGATTGATCTTAGCGTGTCAAGCCCACGCTCCCCTGACTCGATTCTTCACAAAGGACACTAACTGCTGACTGATTCCATACTCTTTTGCTATCACTACTTGAGCCCTTGAATCCTCCCTGATTGCCTTGATTTGGCCCTCAGTCAGCTTTTGTGGGTTACTCCTGCCCTTCCGCGCCATATCTAGGTTGTTATCTCTAATAGTCCCAACAAATAGATGATCGGCGGCTACACAAGGCGGATTATCGCACCTGTGAAGCGCACACTCACCGGCTTCTAACTTCCTACCTAATGAAGCCTCTAACACTCTCCGCGAGACGGACTTATGGCTCTTCCCGAACCTCGCATATCCCTTGTGATTACGGTATCCTGCCCACTCCAAGCAACCTTGCTCAGTCCTCACAGACTGAGCAAGTAGCTCCTCATAAACCGCGTTTCTCTCTCCACGCTTGCTCATATCGCTCCTGTTGCGTCACGGGACCTTCTCCGCCGTAGTAGTTGTCAAGGTAGCTCTCATAGCTCCTCTCGGCTTTGTCCTGCTCATACTCTGCCTGACAGCGTAAGTCGCAGAATATCCGGTCGTTCTCCAAGTCCTCGTAGAAATCATCCACGAGGACTTTGTTGCACTGCTCGCACCTTGCATCCGGCTCATTCGTGAGCCACTTATCGAAATCGGTCATCACGCCACCTCCCTGAAAGTCTCTTCGATTTCGGCCTCTGCATTCGGGTCCCCTTTGGGCCATTGAATATCAGCCTC
>Ga0190271_10000083_pt1 | contig 49882 bp, 80 predicted proteins | sample Popmic356T_FD_133747 | JGI IMG/M metagenome (GOLD analysis project Ga0190271, IMG submission 133747) | Populus adjacent soil microbial communities from riparian zone of Weber River, Utah, USA - 356 T | ecosystem: Environmental > Terrestrial > Soil > Riparian zone | place: USA: Utah | collected...
GAGATTCGCCAGGCCGGCCATGAAATCACGTACGACTGGACAGTGGATGTCCTCAAGTTCGGGGCCGGTGACCCCAAGGAAGTGCCAGAAGACGTCATGAGGAAGGCCGCAGAGAACGACAGACGAGGCGTACGGGAGTGCCACCTCTTCATCCTCCTGTGGTCCCCGATGGCATACGGCGCGCTCATGGAGCTGGGGATGGCCATGGAGCGGAGGAAGCGTATCTGGATCATCGGTGAGTCCGAGCCAGGTCCGGGGTCCGTTCGGTTCTCGGTGTTCTGGCTCCTGCCCGACATCCAGTTCGAGATCAAGTACGGGTGGGAAGCCATCCAGGAGTTGGAACACGGGGATGCCTTCCACGCCATCTAAGCTGGTCTTCAAGACCAAGCCTCGACCGTACCAGGTCCCCGCCCTCAAGAAGATGGTCAAGAACGGGGGTGGGGGTCTGTACGTCCCCATGCGGTGGGGGAAGTCGTGGATCGCTATCAACTGGGCAGCCGCGATGGCCTTGAAGAACTTCCCCAACCAAATAACGCGCATCCTAATCGTGTGTCCTAACGACGTCAAGGCGGAGTGGGAGGAACAGCTCGAGTGGCACTGCCCACTGCCTTATCGTCTGCTCGCGCAGCCAACAACAGCCCTGGTGAAGAACCCCAAGCAGAAGACCGAGCTGCACTTCCACATCCGGAACTACGAGGCCATGTACGCTCGGGAGCGGGACCTGCTAGACTTCGAGGCCAGCGAGACCAACCGATCCTGGACCGCGGTGACAGATAAGGCACTCCTGGTCTGGCAACCACACCTGATGGTCGTGGATGAAGTCCACCACATAGGCAAGCCTACCACTAAACAGTCGGCTAAGGTCTGCCAAGTGGCTCGTACTTCCCACCACAGGTTGATGTTGACAGGAGCGCCCTTCCACCGCAAACCGTTCTTCATCTTTGGTCAGTTCAAATACTACGACCCGGGCATCTTCGGGGGCAACTGGGGCACGTTCAAAAGACACATCGCCGTGTTCGGTGGCTACGGTGGTTATGAAGTGAAGAAGTACCGCAACCTCGGTTGGGTCCGCAAGAAGGTTCGACCTCATGTGTGGATCTCACGCAAGGTGCCACTAGCTCCACCAGTCAGACGACGTATCCTGTTCTCATTGGAAGAGTCCAAGTACATCTACCAGGAGATGGAGAATGAGAGTGTCGTACAACTGCGTGATACTTTTGCCGTGGCGGATATCGTCCTTACACGGCACCTTCGTCTCCAACAGATCGCGGGGGGGTGGGTCCGTACTCAAGATGGAAAGTTGGTCAGAGTTGGTCAGGAAAAGCGAAAGGCATTTGCTCGGCGGGTCGATGAGTACCGAGAGCAAGAAATTGCTCGATTCGTCGTCGGGGCACGTTTTCTCAAGGAAATGGTCGACATCTATGAAGTGGTCAAGGCCGCGGGGTACAAGCCCCTCATTGTCCATGGTGGTGTCACTCCAAAGAGGCGCAAGGAAAAGCGGAACTACTTCGCCAAGCACGAGAACACCGTTTTCATCTCGCAATTTCGGGCCAGCCGCGAGGGGATCGACCTCTCGGTAGCAGACACGATGGTGTTCTACTCGCTGCCCGAAGATTATCTCACCTACGATCAGTTCGCCCACAGGATCGACAGGTTTGAAGATAAGCGCACGTTACTCTACGAGCACATGATAGCGAAGGGAACGCGCGATGAGGTAACGTTCGAGGCCTTGCAACGTCAACAGGACGTGGCTGCCTTCCTCATGACTCACCCAAAGTACGTAGAAGCCATCACGAGTAATCTGTGATATACTGTAATAGAGCCGAATTGTCCCTGCAACAGGAGGTTTGTGAGAGTGATTATTGTCGAGGGGCCAGACGGAGCGGGCAAGACAACCCTGGTCCAAAAGCTGGTGGAGGAGCACCCGGAGCTGGAAGTCGGAGTACGCGGCACGGACAACCGGGACTACCTGTGGAAGGTCACCGTCCCAGACACCATGAAGGCGCTCGCGGACTTCGCCATGTCACGGAGCAAGGTCAAAATCTGGGACCGGCTGTTCTACTCCGAGCTGGTCTACGCACCGCTGGGGATGCCGCCCAGGGAAATCGAGTTCAACGATCACCAGTCAGAACACATCCAGGGGATCATCAACGCGGCCGACTTCCCGGTCATCCTCTGCATGCCGCCTTGGACAGCGGTGGAAGAGAACATCATGAAGGAACACCAGATGTCCGGCGTCAAGGAGAACGCCAAGGCCATCTACGACCTGTACCGAGCACTCTTCGAGGACGGAATCCTTCCCGAGCGGACGGTGCTGTACGACTACACCCGAGGGATGGACGAGTACGAGGACATCGCAGGCGAGGTCGAGGACTACATCATCCACAAGAAGGCACGGTCATGGTGAATATGGAGGAGCTGGAACGCATTGCCGGCGAGACCAAGAAGTGGAGGGACATCAACTTCCCGGGCTTCCTGCCGGGGGACCAGCTGCTTGGCGTGATCGAGGAACAAGGTGAACTCTCACACGCCTATCTCAAGGCCAAGCAGGGCATCCGAGGAACTCAGGAGGAACACGACGCCGCGGGTAGGGATGCTGTTGGGGACTGCATCATCTACCTGCTGGGCTACATGGACAACATGAGGCTCACTCCAACTCAAGTCCTCGGGCGATCACTTCCCGACCGACGAGTGGACAACGCGGACAACGCCATCTTTGACCTTGCCAACCGTGTCGGTCGGCTAGCGAGATGGGAAGTGGACTCCTCACACTCCGACAACCGCTGGCGCGAGGTGAAAGGACGAGTCTGTGGGGAGATACTTCGCTCGCTCGAGGCGTACTGCCTCCACAGAGGTTGGGACGTCGTCGAGTGCACCCAGGACGCCTGGGACGAGGTCAAAGAGCGGGACTGGCTCAAGAACCGCCACGACGGGATGGCCAAGTGATCCGCGAAGCGGACACCCTCACGGAACTCTGGCACTCAGCTTGCGACGGCCTGCTGTTCTGTAAGGCCGAGGACCTGGGGTACCAGTCAGGAGCTACCACCGGCGTGTTCGACTGCATGCTGTCCACCCCGTCCATGGAGTTCGACTTCGACGTGGGAGCCGACCTCTGGCTCACGAAGCACAGGTTCGCCAAGCTGCAGAAGGACTACCTCGACCACGACCTCACTCGAGCCTTTGTCCACAAGGCAGCTTCCATGACGCAGAACCTCGCCAAGAGGGGAACCGTCACCCAGATGAACACCCGGGTACACGGGGTCCAGGTCAACCAAGGCGGACGAAAGAAGGACAACTACAAGTGGGGGAACTGCATATTTGGTTATTCCTTCCGCCCAGCGCTCAAGGAACGGGCGGTGTTCTCCATGCATTCGAGGACGAGCTACATCTCGTATATGGGCGGCATGGATTTGGCCCTGGCCTACACCTTAGCGAAATCTATCGCCCAGCTGAGGGGCGACGACGTGAGGGAGTACGGCTTTCGATGGATGGCGGACTCACTCCAGTGGTATTCGATCAAGTCCATGGCATACATACACACCTACGACCTCGTGGACGAGATCCTCGACACAAAAAAGTGGCCGGATAAGAAGTACCCGACCGTCAAGATCACGAGGAACAGCTACGACTTCCTCCACAGGAGGTTGGAGGCCGACAACCCACCGAAGTACGGACCAACGCTAAGGATGTGGAGCTTGATGTTCGAGACGGGCAACACCCGACGACCGGTGTCCCTCCCTGTGGATGACCTCCGGTTGGCGGTGGAACTGTGATTTCCTTCAGCACCAACGACTACGCTGGCTTCGCGGATATGTACGCGAACATGGCCAGCTACTTCCTCAACCCGGCGTATTACCAGGAGGTGGACACGGGACACTGGCAGGCTCTCAAGGGCACACCTCACTCTCACACCCGGGAGATGCGCCACGTTCACCTCCAGAGTCCCATCTTTCCCACGATCGGGTCCTTGGCGTCCTGGTTCCAGCCGAATCTCCCGTGGGCAGAGGACCACTTCCTCGAGCGAGTGGGATACGAGCCACTCAACCCGGGAGAGCAGTACAAGAACTGGCCATGGTACAGAGGCGGGGTCGAGGATCACAAAGAGACGGGCCAGTTCTCGCACACCTACATGGAACGCTTCTGGCCTCGAACAGCGGGGGAGCCTGGGTCGTTCCCTATTCAGGGCCACAGGGGAATCCGGTACCGCTACGGTGATCTCAAAGACGTGCTCGATCTGCTGGCGCGGGAACCAATGACACGACAAGCCTACCTGCCCATCTGGTTCCCCGAGGACACGGGAGCCCACCACGAACAACGAGTTCCGTGCACGCTGGGCTACCACTTCATGGTCAGGAACGACCGGATGCACTGCTTCTACCCGATGCGCTCGGTGGATTTCGTCAGGTACCTCAAGGACGACCTGTACATGGCGGCCAGACTCGTCCTCCACGTCATCGGGATGCTGCAGAACCGGAACAACGGCTATTGGGATGTGGTGGCTCCGGGAACGCTCGAGTTCTTCGCCAGCTCGTTGCACATCTTCGACGGGGACGTCAAGAAGTTGAGGAGTGAATATGGCGACAAGACCTTCTAGAGACCAAACATTCATGGAGGTGGCACGTGTCTTCGCAAGACGATCGACTTGTAGGAGAGGCCAGGTGGGCGCTGTCCTGGTCCGAGATCGAAGAATCATCGCGACGGGCTACAACGGTGCTCCATCAGGGGCTCGGAATTGCCTCGAACTGGGTTGCCTGGTGCCTGAGGACAATCCGGACCTTGGATGCCAACGATCCATCCACGCTGAGGCTAACGTTATCGCTTACACGGCGAGGAGCCAAGGCGGAGCTGAGGGCACGACTCTATACAGTACCGCCAGTCCCTGCCTCAAGTGCGCCCAGCTCATCGCAGCGGCCGGCATCGAGAAAGTCATCTACGAAAACCCGTACCGGATCGCAGACGGACTAGAGCTGCTGGACTCTCTGTTCATTCCGTGTATCCAGTTCGCCTGGACCCCGATGGAGTCGGATAAGAACGACCGTGCCTGACTTCCGGGATAAGATTCGCAACCCCGACTGCACGTTGTGTCCTCTCAACGAGTCGGCAGAACACGTGTGTCTGATGGGTAGCGGACCCCGGAAGGCGCGGGTCATGGTGATAGGGGAGGCGCCCGGGGCCAGGGAGGACGATTCTCATAAGGCGTTTGTGGGACGTTCTGGCAAGCTCCTGGACTCCGTGTTGTCGCAGGTAGGACTTCCCCGGGATGAGGTCTACGTGACCAACGTGGCTAAATGCCGGCCTCCAGAGAACCGGACTCCCAAACGCGGTGAAATCAAGACCTGTGTGGAGGAGTACCTCATCCCCGAGTTCGAGGCCGTCAAGCCCGAGTTCGTGCTCCTCCTCGGCAATGCTCCACTGATCGGAGTCATCGGCAAGAGTGGCATCACCAAACACAACGGGACGGTCTGGAAAGTCGAGGTGGCTGATGGGCATTGGGCCAGGGTCTTTGCAACGGTTCACCCTGCAGCTGTACTTCGCAACCCGCGCTTTACGCAGGTTTTCGCAGCTGATATCACGCGTTTCGGAAACCTGGTCAACAATCGGGACGTCACCCCCAAGACCGACGTGCGACTCGTTACGAAAAAGCGGCATATGCTATGGCTATATGACCAACTCATGGAAGCCACCGAGATTAGCTGGGACGTTGAAACGGATACCGAACAGAAGCCGGGGTTTGTACGGACCGCAGGTCAGGATTGGCACGGTGATGAATCATGGATCTGTTCCATCGCCTTCTCATGGGATGAAGGTGCATCCGCCGCGGTACCGCTCATGCACCCCGAAACTCCGTGGGCCAACCCGAAGGCGGTCCTAGAAGCACTCAGAAGGCCACTGACCCGAGGACGAGAGGTCAAGTACATCGCGCACAACGGGAAGTTCGACGCGAAGTGGCTCCACTCCAAAGGCATCCCAATCCGTCAAGACTTCGACACAATGCTCGCGGCTCACATGGTCGATGAGAACCAGTTCAAGGGGCTCAAGCCGCTGAGCAAGGTCGAGCTAGGAGCAGCTGCTTACGGAGTGGGTGAGGACATCAAGCATCCCTCCAAGGCTCCGATACGCAAGCTCTGTATCTACAACGGCAAGGACACCGACTACACGCTCCGATTGTATCACGTGTTCCGCGAGCATTTGAAGCAGGACCCGCGCAGCGCGATGGTATTCCTCAAGCTCATGATGCCAGCCTCTAATGCCCTTGTGGATATCGAGCGCACCGGGGTCTGGGTGGACCCAGAACGGTGGGAAGAACGGTACATCCAAGCACAGGAGAATCGCGACAAGGTCCACGACTACATCGATCAGTTCTGGACCGAGGACGCCAAGATCAATCTGAACAGTCCTCCACAGGTTGGGAGGCTCTTGTTCCGCGATCTGGAGCTACCGATTCTCATGAAGACCAAGACCGGGGCGGCTAGTACGGCTGAAGCGGTCCTCCTGAGGCTCGAGGATCAGCATAAGGTGGCCAGAGCCATCATGATCTACAGAAAGTGGGCGAAGTATGTCAACACGTATCTTGGTCCTTGGAAGTACGAATGGATGGATAGTCGAGGCAGAATCCACTCCCAGTACAAGCTCTTTGGAACGGTTACTGGACGGCTATCTGGTGAGGGAGGAATTCAGCAGGTGCCTCGAGATCCTTTCATCCGATCCGTTATTGGAGCGCCTCCTGGATGGAGCTTCGTTCAAGGTGACTTTTCACAGGTCGAGCTACGGGTCGCATTCTGGCAAGCCGACGAGAGGAACGGACTCCGGCACTACATGAAGGGTGAGGACGTGCACATGATCCGTGCACTCCGTATGACAGGCAAGGTCGACCCGAAGAAGGTCACCAAGGAAGAACGCAAGCGGGCTAAGCCAGTCTCATTCGGTTACGTCTACGGGATGGGAGCGGCCAAGTTCGTCAGCTACGCCTTCGACAACTACGGGCTCAAAGTCACGGAGGATGAGGCGCAACGTGATCGTAATCAATTCTTCAGTGATTACCCGGCTCTTCGTCCATGGCACGATCGTCAGCGTAAACTTGCCCGCCGATATGGACGGGTTGTATCGCCTATTGGTCGTGTACGACACCTACCTGATATCACGTCTGATGATGAGAAGGTACGTCAGGAGGCGGAGCGCCAGGCGATCAACTCGCCAATCCAATCTTTCGCCTCTGACGCCATGCTCATCGCTCTCATCCGACTGCAACGAATGCTTCCCCCTTCAGAAGCCAAGATCGTGGCAACTGTACACGACGCCATCCTCTTCGAGGTCAGGGACGACAAGCTCGACAAGTGGCTTCCCGTGATCAAGGAAGTGATGGAAGATATGGACTACATCAAGCGACTGTTCGGAACGGAGGTCGGAGTGCCTATCGTAGCAGACATCGAGGTAGGGCGACATTGGGGTGAGGGCAAGCCATGGGCGGCGTGAAGATCAACCGAGCCAAGCGGAAGCTGGTCCACGAGTTATGGCGAGCCTGCCTCCTGAACCCTGTGGTCCTGGCTCGGAGCGAGCTGGACTGGATCATGCGGGCACACAAGGAGGGCTTCACTCCGGGTGAGTTGCAGTTCCTGGAGGAACGCCATGACGAGCTGGTAAAGATGCATGAGGACCTGATCAAGGTCTACTACAGGCTCAAGAAATGACCTCCACAGTAATCGAGCGCCAGTACGGCAATTGGGAGCTGTTGTCGAACTCCCGAGTCAAGACCTGGCGGAGGTGTCCCAAGCAGTTCGAGTACAAGTACGTGCTCGGGCTCAAGCCTCGGAAGCTCTCCATCCATCTCGAGCGAGGCACGTGGCTTCACGACCTTCTGCAGCACCACTACGACGGCGAGAGCTGGTACGCCCGACACAAGCAGTTGACCAAGGAGTTCTATCTGCTGTTTGAGGAGGAACGCGAAGACCTTGGCGATCTGCCTACCGACGTGGAGCGGCTCTTCCGATCGTATCTGTACAACTATCGCATCGAGGATCGGTCCTGGCGGGTCATCGACTCCGAGCTGGACGAGATAGTCACGCTGCCCAATGGCCTCCGATTCCGCATGATCGTCGACCTCGTGGTAGAGGAGCCAGACGGTGGCATCTGGATCGTAGATCACAAGTCGGTGGGACGGTTCCTGCCGCCAGACTTCCTGCTCTTGGACGCTCAGCTGGGGCGGTACTTCTGGGGCATGGAGTTGCTAGGCTACAAGCCGCTCCGAGGAGTCCTCTTCAACGAGATCATCACCAAGGCTCCGACCCTGCCGAAGTTCATCCACAAGGGTACACAGCTGGAGAAGCGGAAGAACCTTCACTGTGACTTCTACACGTACTACAAGATGCTCCAAGACAACGACCTGGCCATCGGGCCTCACGTCCAGTTCCTCAGGCATCTCCGGAGGCAGAACGACCAGTGGTTCCGCCGGACTCCACTTGCCAAGGACGCCCCGCTCATGAAGCGGCTCATGAAGGAACTCGTCTGGTCGGCGAGAGAAATCAAGTCCGCTGAAGAGACGGACGCCTTCCCACGCACCGTCTCCAAGGATTGCCAGTGGGACTGCTCGTTCCTCGAGCCATGCGCCATCCAGTTGATGGGTGGAGATGCATCCGCAAGCTTCAAGCTCCGCTACACCAACCGGGAGGACCGGGATGACTAATGAAACGCCGGAAGCTGTCACCTCAGCAGAAGGCCAAGAAGAAGGCACACAACCAAAGGACCGACCGCGCGTGGAAGATATGGGCCAAGCGCCACGTCGTGGAGCAAGCATCGACCTCTCCAAGTGGTTCTCCGCCTGGAAAAGGGTCCGTCGCCCAGGGAGGAATGACACTGAAGGATGAAGACTGGACACCAACAATATACGGGGGGGTGAAACGTGGCAAGAAAGGTCAATACCAAGGCCCTGTCAACCAAGGGTGAACGAGTGGCCCGGAGGATCAAGTCTGTGGATGAGGCCAACAAGTTCGTCAAGATTCTGGTCTACGGCAAGAACAAGAAGGGCAAGACCAGGTTCGCAGCTACGGGGCCGGAATGTCTGATCATTGACATCGACGAGGAAGGTACGCGGTCCGCCACAGGATCGGGAGCCGATGTCCTCGAGGTCAGTCAGTTCGACGACGTGGGCCATATCTTCTGGTGGCTCAAAGCCGGGAACCACGAGTACGAGACGGTCGTCCTGGATACCGTTACGGCCTTGCAGGCGGCCGCGATGAGGAAGGTACTCGGGGAATCAGAGGATCGGGACCCGACAAGGGAGGTGGCTACACCTGATAGACGGACCTACGGGAGAGCCAACCAGCTCGTCAAGCAGTTGCTGCTCGACTTCCGCAACCTCAAGATGCACGTGATCTTCCTCGCGCAGGAGAGGGACGTCAAGGACGACGAAGACGAGGAGTCAAGCACCTTTCATACAGTCGACTTGCCGCCCGGTACCAGAGCCACTGCCCTTGGCTCGGTAGGCATCATCGGACGGATCTATCTCAGGGAGGTGAAGGTCAAGGGCCAGAAGCGACCGGAGTGGGAAGCACGAATGTTGGTGGGACCGCATGAGGACTACGACTCGGGCAACCGAGTTGACGGACTCCCCATCATCGTACGCGATCCCACCATGTCCAAATTCATCAAAGCGTGGGCAGCAAACCCACCGGACGACGAGGAGTAACAGATGGCTAAGAGTGGCGTAATTCGCATCGACTTCAGCAAGGAAGAGGAAGGCGGAGGCGGCGGGCGTATCCCGACGACTTGGAAGAAAGGCGACTACCACGTCAAGATCCTGGCCGCCAAGACGGGGCGCTCGCCGGAGAAGGACACCCCGTTCGTCGAGGTCAAGTTCAAGGTGCTCGAGGGCAGGCGGAAGGGCAGCACGTTCTCGGAGCGGCTCTACATCACGCCGAAGTCCCTCAAGCGCATCCGGCTCCTGCTCGAGGCCATCGGGGTCAAGGTGCCGAAGTCGGCCGTGAACCTCCCGCTGGCCAAGCTCAAGGGCAAGTCCCTGTGGGTGGAACTCGAGCTGCAGGAGAAGGAAGGCTACGACCCGAAGATGGCCATCGCCTTCGAGGGCTTCATGTCCGAGGACGACTACGAGGAGTCGGACGAAGACGACGACGATGACGACGATGACGACGAGGACACCGACGACGACGACGAAGACGAGGATGACGACGACGAAGACGATGACGACGAAGATGAGGACGATGACGACGAGGATGACGACGACGAAGAGGAGGAAGTGAAGCCCAAGCGTCGCGCTCGGAAGAGCCGGACCCGGACCAAGAAGGCGCCGGCCAAGAGGACGCGCAAGAAGAAGGACGACATCGAAGACCTCGACCTGGATGACCTCTAAGCCGTCATGAACTCCACAGAGGCCGGCCTCCAGTCCGCGATCGTCAAGGACTTGCGCAAGCGAGGTGCGTACGTGAACAAGAATCACGGGGGGCCGAACTCTCAGGGCCGCCCCGACCTGGAAGGGTGCTATCGCGGCATCCACTTCCTGCTCGAAGTCAAACTACCAAAGAACAAGAAGGGGGCCACAGAAAACCAGAAGCGCCACGTCATACAGGCGCGACAGGCTGGCTCTGTGGCTCACATCGTACGTTCCCGACGGGCAGCCATGAACTGCCTACACCTGATCGATCGGATGCTAGATGGCTAAACGCAAACGTGGGTCCATCGAACACGCAAGACAAATTAGGGCCGCTCGGAGTCGCGCACTGTTTCACCTGGAGGAGGGTGAGACTTCGCTCCGCGAGGTTCTACGGGACCCGCCTGGGTGTTTCCTGGGTGTAGACCTCTGGCCTATCCTCCTCGCTACCAAGGGTGTCGGTAAGGAGACTGCCAGAGACATCTGCCAGCGGGCTGCGGTCTGGCCGCATACAGAGCTGGGTCAGTTCACGCGGCGACAGCGCTTTCGCATCATTGACGAACTACCAGAAAGGATCAAGTAATGCCACTCTCTCTCGGTGAGCTTCTCGTCCGACGCAAGCTGGTCAAGGACAACGAAACCAGGACGTACGGCATCGGACAGGAGCACGCAGTTCACGTGGGGGACGGCTCGTGTCTGCTGTCCTGGGTCGATACCTCGGGGGCGGCCTGCATCGTGTACTGCACGTACGCCGACGAAGAGTGGTATTGCCACCCACAGATGGTACGGGCTGGCTACGACTTCATCGACCTCAGGCCGATCCCGCGCTCTCTCGCGCAGAACGAGAAGTGGGCCAGGCTGATCGAGAGCACAAAAAAGGAGCGCCGGACCCCCGCTGGCAGCAAGAAGAAGTCCGACGCTCCTGACGGGACTGAGGAGAGCAACAGCCCCGCCTAGTCCGCGCTGGGGCGGCTAGGTTACAGAACCGTGAGAGCGAACCGATTGGGGTGTTCGGCTCGACCGCCCAGCGGATTGCCGATGCAGGTGCGGAACAACTTGATCTTCGTGTTCCGCCTCCCGTTGACCCGGTAGCGAACCCGAGCCACGTAGACCGATCGCTTCTGGCCCCGTAGGTTCACGCGGACGGTACGGAGCACTCGGCCTCCGCGGGTTCGTGACCGAGTCACCCGAGCTGGGACACCTTCGACCGTCGCTCGGAAGTTCGTGATCCGGACGTTCCGCCGTTGGACGAGGCGCCAGCGAGAGATTCGCCGCGAGGTACAGGTGTCAGCCTCGAGCGTAACTCCATTCGCGCCAGCGGGCCCACTCGGTCCAGCAGGACCAGCCGGGCCAATCGGTCCGATCGGTCCAATAGGTCCAAGGGGGCCAACAGGTCCAACTGAACCTGGGGGGCCTGCCGGTCCGGGCGCACCGTCCTCGCCGTCGTCCCCGTCCTCACCGTCTTCGCCGTTGCAGACGTAGAACACGTCGTCCTCCGGGTCAGGCGGCTTGGGCGGGTGGTCACCCGTCTTCGGCTCGGCGTTGGCGTCGATTTCCCCGTGGATGACGATCAGCTGGAGGCCACCGTTCGGGCAGTTCTCGCCCGGCGGTTCCACCACCACGATGACCCCGTCGCCGTCGTCGTCGCAGAGGTCGGTCGGGTTGCCGTTCGCACACGGCGTCTGCGGGTCTGCTTGCGTAACTGCTGGTAGTGCCATCGCGAACGCCCATGCCATCAACATGGCGATCGAGACAGCAAGCAACTTCACCTTCATGTAGCTCTCCTCTGGTTGGTTATGCGGCGAAGATCAGAACGATTGCGATCACTCCTAGGACCAGGGCAATGACCGCGATGGTTTGTGTGGACATGGGGTTCCTCCCTTCATCTCAAACCTGGAAGGTGGTATGTGGCCCAGATGAGGAACATCAAAGCCATTCCCACCAAACAGATGATCAAGATCCACAGGTTGTCCTTCAGTGGCTGTGCGTCTCGCCACCCTCCGGCGGCTCCGAAGGCCTGGGCTCCGGATTGTCGGGGTCGGGGTCGAGAGCGTCCAGGTTGCTCTTCAGCTCCGCCAGTCCCTGGCTGATCGGGTCGAGGTCGGACGGATCGATGCCGTCGGTGACCCGCGCCTTCAGAGCCTCCACGTCCTCCTGAACGCGGTCGATCGCGGCCTGAAGCGAGTTCTTCGCGTCGGTGACCTGCTGCTTGAGTTCCTCCACTGATGCCACTAGTACCTCCAGGTGTTTGGTGACTGGTCTTGTCAGAATGTTCAGTATTTCCTCGAGCACTTCACTCTCCTGGTGTGTCGTCCTCCTTGTCGTCGATGGTGGGGTCGTCCGCTGCCTCCTGCTCCTCCATCGGCTCGTCCCGATCGACCTCGGCTTCCTCGTCGTCCGTGGGAGCCGGCAGAGGCTCCTCGGGCATGTCCTCGATCGGGGGCTTGGGCGGCAGGTCCTCTTCTGTGGTCTCGGTCATCAGCCTCTCCAGTCTGCCTTGTAGTCGCGGATGTCGACGTGGACGAAGCTGGGGTACAGCCCCAACCCCCCCTTGCCGTTGCGGTACTTGTTGCGGAGGTAGTTCAGTGTGCGGTGCCAGTCCCGAGGCCCGCCCTTCCGACAGGTGATGTCCGCCGCCTGGTCGTTGCCGTCGTGGATCGTGTAGACGTGCATCGACTGGCTGGCTCCGCCGATCCTGCGGTTGTAGCTCGCGGTGCGGAACCCCGAGTTGATGTGCACCGAGCCGTACTTCTCGCGCAGTGGCTCGAGGAACGTCTTGCAGAGGTACTCCAGGCCGTCGTAGTCGCGCTTGCTGACCCGGGTACCGTCGTGACAGTCGAATTCCTCGACCGTGAAATGCTTGCTGAGGCGTTTACGTGTTGCCATTTGCTCTCCTTGCTATTCCAGCCCGTCCGTCACCATGGCGTAGAAGTTGGCCTCCACAGGACGGGTGTCTGGGTCGAGTACATGGTAGACCGCTTGCTCTCCTTCCTCGTTGCGTACGATGAGTGAAGATCGTGGCCAGGGATGATCCCCCCGGATGATGACGTCCTTGAAGGGACCATCAATAAGTTTGATGAGTGGAAGGTCCATTAGACGGGTATCCTCACCGGTAGGACTATGAGCTTGCGTTGCCTTACCGCGGTTACAGTACCTGGGCCTGTCGCGCCAGAACGCAACGACTGTTTGATGTTGAGGCTGAGTGGATTGTTGATATCGACGCGGGTTTGGGCCGTGGCAGTTCCCAAGCCTGCCACTGCCGCAGCGGTGTTGATGGCGGCGGACTGTATGTCCGAACCGATAGTGCTGCCGAAGCCGATAGATATGAGCGCGGCGTTGCCGGCATTAGCTGCTGTTTGCAATAACGCCTCGACGCGGATGTCGTAGCGACCCAGGTAGGGCAGGTCTATCGTCATATCACCCTGGTTGACGTAAGTCGTCGAGGAGGTTGAAACCGGCGAATCGGAAGAAGCGATCAGCGGGGCACCACCGACGAACTCCCACCAGGACTTTGCCGTGTTGTAGACGAAGCGCCAGCGAACGCCTGCAACGGACATGACAGATTCTTGCAAGTCGAACTGTTCGCCATCCACAGGGGTTGAGGGGAACGATGACCCTACGGGAACTGAGCCGCTAGGACCGAGCGGACCTTGAATCCCCTGTGGTCCTTGAGGGCCAACGATGTTCGCAATCGCCCGCTTCTCTTGACCATTTGCGTCGTAGAAAGTCCAGGTCATGTCGGCAACGACCCCAGGTATTGGACGAACAGATGTCCATAACGTGCGTCGCTTCCCTGATAGTTCACGGCGCCAGATGGCGCGACGCTCCTGACCTCGATTGTTCCACCCGGAGCGAATAGCTCTGCGTAAGTGAGCGAGTGCGTCGCTCCTCCGTCAGATGTGGCCGCTTCACGAGTACTGGTCTTGGCGCTGCCATTAGCCCAAATTCCGCACTCAGCCCGAACGCCTGCGGTAATGCCGGTCTGGTAGCAATGAGCTTCGATGAGATACAGGCCACCTTTGAGAACGGTGATGACGGTTGCACTGCCGGTAGCGTCGTTGAAGTAGGCGGGGTTGTAGAAGGTCCAGTTAGCGACCTTGCCAAAGTTGAAAGCGGTACCTAGTGCAGTACCTGCATCCGCCTGTGTCAAGCGTGAACGTAAAACGGGCGGCGCGTCCCAGGCAGGAGCACCCGAACTGTCGGAGAGCAACACCATGCCCTCACGTCCCGCAACCGGGAACGCCTGCGGATACTTCTGCTTCTCCTCACCTTGAGCGGTATAGAACTTCCAGCTCATGGTGTGATCTCAATCCCGTACATCGTGAACTCAAACGCCGCTGCGATGCTGGCCTGCGTGGCGATGACATCACCCGTTGCGAGACAGAGCGTACCGTCCCACTCGGCCTGCCCAAGCCCGTCGATCGGCATGTTGTAGAGCAGCCTCATCTCAACGCCACCTGAGGTATGGTAGATCGTGACCCACTGAGAGGTGAGAAGAATCCCCACGACCTTCATACCCTTGACGATCACGCTCGTAGAAGCAGGGACGGTGTAAGCCGTCACCTTGGTTGCTCCTATGGTTTGTGCGGCAAGCCGCTTGTAAACTTCAGGCATCTAGCTCACCGCCATTGCAAAGGCACGAGAACCTGTTTCTGCGCCTCTGGATTTGAGGGAACCGGCGACCTCCAATGAGTCATCGGTCTTGAGTATATCGGCCGCCAATCTGTAGAGGTTTGTATCTGTGCCCCACAGGATACCGCAGTTGGCAGGCGTCGATCCGGCCGGTAGGCCGATCAATCCTGCGACGTCAGTGACGGTACCGATCAGTAGCGTCCCGTCGTTGGTAATCCGTGCTCGTTCGGTCGGCGTGAAGACTGCGTCAGCGGTCGCCGCCAAGTTGTCGGCAAAGAAGCGGATGCCAGCCGAGTAGCCGAACTGGATGCCACGCGAGCCGAACGAGGCGTGCGCCGCATTCCAACGAGCCCCGGCGTCGCCGTAGAGCTTGTAGGCGTTATGGCCGATGAAGGCGTCGCCATTGCCATCCACCGTCGACTGCAGATACAGTGCCCATGAGGCGTTATAGCCGACCTTCAAGCCCATCCTCTTGGTCGGCTCGGTCTGCGACTGAGACGCTCCAAGCAGGTCGTCGGTGGCGAGGTGATCCGCGGCGTATCTAAACAGGTTGGTGTCGCCGCTAAGCAGGATCGATTGTGCAACCGATCCGGCGTCAGGGATGAGGAGTTTGCCGAGTACCTTAGGCATTAGCCGATCACCGTGGTGCGGTAGGAGTTGGCCGTGACGGAGGCGCCGAAAGTGATAGTGATATCGCCGTTGGCCGCTACCACCACGTCGGGGAGAACGACCAACCCGGTGGCTTCCTCTTGGACCTGGACGAGCAACCCTCTGGAGGCCCGAAGTAGGTGGGTCGCCTGGGTAATCGAGATGGTCGTCCCTGCCCCATGCGTAGCTGAGGAGTAGTAACCCGCTGCCGCTAGCCCAGTCTCCCTCGCTGCCTTAGCGGCTGTCTGACCGGTGCCGCCGTTGGCAACCGGAAGCGTACCGGTCACTGTGGTAGTCGCTAGGTTCACCGAGGCGGCGGCTAGCATGGCTGCCGTAACGCCGAGTGCTTTCACCCTCAGGACGTCGGCGCTGATCTCGATGGAGGAGCCGTCAACCCTGACGTCCAGGACGTTGCCGGTCTTCAGCAGGCCCGCGCCGTCTGTGATCTGGCCGGCTCCCGAGAACTGGACGAAGACGAGGCCGGTCGTGTTGAGCGTGATCGGGTTGTTCGTCTGGAGGTACCAACCCGAGTCGGCATTGAGCGTACCCTCGGAGACGAACGTGAAGAGGCCTGCCGTGACCTCAGCTGACGTATCTGCGTCTGTGGATCGGGTGAGGACCACAGAGGTGCCGACGCCGGAGACGGTGTAGATGCCGTTCTGGCTCGGAGTGGTTTGGTCCTTGAGGAGGACACGTTCGGTGTTCGCCAGAGTCACACCGTCCATGACCAGTGCCGTGCCGCCCGGAGGCAACGTGACGTTACCGGTCGAGGCAGCTCGGACGGACGCCTTGACGTCGAGGCCGGTGACGACCGAGTCCAGCTGTTGCTTGGTGACGGCGTCCTGAGCGGCTGCGCCATCGGCCAGACCGGTGATCTTCTGGTTGTTGAACGCGACCGGGCCAGCCGGAGCTGCCATCTGCGCCAACGTCGAGGTACGGACCTGCGTATCGAAGTTGCTGATTGTTGACGCGAGCTGGGAACCGGTGTGGTTGGCTCGGGCCAGCGGGTCGGTTGCGAGCTTGGAGAGCGCGATGCTGCCGGCGAGGTCGGCGTTGGTGATCGAGTTGGACAGTGCCAGCTTCGAGTACGCGATGGCCGCGGCTGCCCCGATGTCGGCGTTGACTACCAACCCGGCCGAGTTGATCTTGCTCCATGCGATCGCTGCTGAGGCGTTGATGTCCCCGTTGACGATCGAGTTCGTCAGAGCCAGCTTGGAGTAGGCGATGGCAGCTGCGACCGCGATATCCGCGTTGACGATCGAGGTCGCGAGGCTGAGCTTGCTGTAGGGGATACCCGCGGCCGCTGCGATGTCGGCATTGGCGATCAGCCCGGTAAGTGCGAGCTTGGAGTAGGCGATCGCCGCGCCTGCTGCCACGTCGGCGTTGACGATGTTCAGGGCCGCGAGCTTCGACTTCGCGATGGCTGCTGAGGCATTGACGTGAGCGTCTGTGATCTTGAGGAGCCCGATGGTCGGGTTCGGATAGCTGCCGGCCAGATCGCCGCCTGCTGACCCGGACGGTGCACCACTCTTGGCCGACACCCATTGCGTGCCATCCCAGAAGTACAGCGTCTTGTTGCCCGCTTGGTTGTCGAAGTAGAACTGGCCCTCCACAGGGGAGGACGGTGCGGGCGTCGTCGAATGCGCGACGGCGTTTTGGAGCTGGTACTTGTTGGCGTTGAGATGACCTGCGAGTGCGGGCATTTAGTTCACATAGACCTTTCCGGTGTCGGGCGCTCCTAGGGAGATGGTTACGTTGTTGGCGTCTACATAGTGGACATCGGGCAGGATCACATTACCTCCACTATTGACGACGTCGACTGCGGGATACTTACCGAGGTTGTGGACAACGTTCCAGGTGGTTGCTGATGTACTTTGTGTGTGAATGTAACTCTGATCCCCTCCGGTACCACCAGTACCGCCAAGATGATCCTCGCCCTCGACCATCAACGACCAAGGAGCACCAACCACAGGATCATCGGCTAGATCGGCTGTGCCTCCAAGAGTCATGTTGGCGATGGTTGGCCAGTTGTTCCATACCTGGCCAGCGACGTAGTAGCGACCAGGAGGAAGTGTTACTGGGCCGTAGGTAGCATCATATTCTCCGCTACCAAAGAATTGACAAGTCAGCTCGATGTTATCGGCGTCATCGATTATGCGGACGTACCAGTTGCCGTAAGAGCCATTGCCATCCTTGTGGATTCGCAATGTCACGTTACCACTACCTTCAACATCAAAGAAGTAGTAATCGACGTCGCTGCCCGTCGGCAAATTCAGTTCGGTGTTCGGGTAGTTCCAACGAGTCCAAGTCCTCGGCGTCCCTTGGAATTCATGTACTACGGTGTTCGGCTCGGTTTCAGTGTCGGGGTACTCGTCGACACCAGGGGCACGATAACTGTTGGCGATGTAGAGGTCACCGTCGTACGTCACCATGTCGTCCTGCTCGTAAGCCTCAGAGTCAGACCACTGATCCCGATAAGACGCTCCTCCACCTTCTCCAGCCGGACCCTCAGGACCTTCAGGACCAGTAGCGCCAGTGGCGCCAGTAGGACCAGTCGGACCTGTAGGTCCAGTCGGTCCTGGAGCACCATGCGGAACCATGAGCTGCCAAGGACCAGTAACAACTGGAACATCACCAATGGTGGAGATGGGAGTCATCCAGACTGATCCATCATAAGTGACAACGTCATACGCGACGTACTGTGTTCCAGCGCTCCAATCCCCACGGTAGCGGAAGCCAGTTCCGTCCTCACCAGCTGGTCCCTGTGGACCGACGGGACCCGGCGCGCCAGCAGGACCGGTAGGACCGGGTTCACCCTCTGTGGTCTGCTCTACGTCCTCGACCTGACCCGGGGGAACATAGACGCCTTCATACACTCCACCGCCAAGATGCGAAATCTTGTACTTCGAGGTGCTACCGGGACCCAAATCATCATCAACGTGGATGTGGCCGTAGCGAGGCCATGGGTCCTCGACATACTCAACCGTTCCGGAGCGGGGTCCACCGATTAGTGATACGGCGTGAGAGGACATCAGGCAATCCTCAAGTCGTCGAATGGACCTTCATAAATGCCGAACGTACAGCCATCCATGACAATCTCAAAACCTTCAGGATCGCCAGACGGTTCAAGTCCAACTCGGTTGTCGGGCTTGTACATCTGGAGGACTGAACCCTCACCTCTCAAATAATCATCCGTGCTCTCCGTACGGAAGGCGTGTGACAAATTGACGAGGAGAGGTTGGCCATTCATGAGATGAGCAGACATGACGGTTCCTCGGCTGGAACGTTGTCCGATGGGAAGATGATTCGGATAGGCGGCAAAGATGTCGCTCACCGGATTAGCTGTCCCGCAGCGCGCTCGGCCACGGAAGGTCACGAAGCGGTTGGTGAACTTGACCTCGACCCGTCCCCACCAGCCGGGATACAGAGGAAGTGTCTGCCAACCGTGATGCGCATCATGTACCGTTGCCTGAGCCACAGGGATGATGTCCTCATACCAGCGGGCGATGCTGGCATACATCGGATCGGCCATCGCAATCGCCATGCGATTACGGAGAGTTCCGGCGTCAATCGTCCGATGACCCATGGACCCGCCGCCCGGCAGTTCAGATGCCTGCTCAGCGGTCAGTACATCCATCGGGACCGCCATGAGGGCGGGATGTGGCGAAATTTGCGTAATCGGATTTGTGTAGTAGAACCCTTCAAACTGACCAGAGGAACCTGTCGGATGAAGTGGATTGTTGAAACAACCCGCGTTCTGAACCGGAATCGTCATCGGCATGGCTACGCCCTCTAGAGGCATATCGAGCGGAGGGTTATCATCACAGAGAGCCGGTTCACCGCTAAGCGCCCAAAGCCGGGCATCCTTGACTCTCTGGTTCCCTACATACCAACCCCCATCGGGAACTGCAGGACCAGACCCATCAATCAGAGGATACCCGGGGTGAGCAATCATATCCCCCAACTCAGTGTCCGAGATTGCACCGCCCGGGACATCGTGATCATGACCGGAGTAGACGACCGCTTCTGTCATGTTCGAGTCCATGTTGAGCGACGGACCGAACACCATCCAATAACGCTCAAACTGATCCCTATCGCCTGTCGTGAAGACGTAAGTTGGAACGTTCGCGCCTGTACCTGCTGCACGAGCAAGATTGGCAATCCAGTACATCGGGCCGACCCCGAGTTGCATCCAGAGTTGCCAGAGCAGATCGGTGTCTAAGCCGGATTGACCTGTCCACTGCTGATGGTAGACGTAATCGGCCTCGGGGATCATCCGCGGCTCAAGCGGGCTGAAGCTGCTCACACTATGAAGGCCACAAGCGCGGATAGCATGCGCGACGGCAATCTCCAAGACCGGGTTGTCGGGCTTCCAAGGTTTGGGGATCAGAACTCGACCGACGTTCATGACCTCCAGTTTACGCACCCGTTCTTGTACGGCGATGGCGTCGGCGATGTCATCCGCCATTCTTGCGATGAAGCCCATTAGTTCACCGCCCATACGGCACCGTCGAAGTAAACCTGGATGTCTGCCGTGCTTCCTGTAAAACTGGCGCCATACAGAGTCAGGTTACCATTCGGCTCCACTAGGATGAAAGTGCGGAACGGCGATCTATCAGCACCAACCTGAATCCGTCCGGTTTGCAGTGGTCTTGCCTCTGGAGGTAGCACAGCGATTATTTGGAACTCAGGGACCGACTTGCCGGCCTCGAGGTACACTCCTCCGGAGAGCATGATCAAACCCGTGCGCCGCTGCCAACGTGCAGGGTAGAAGTTGTTGAAAGCATTGATCGAATGCCAATCCGAGTCACCGATGATCTCGATCTCGGTCGGTGGGATCGTATCGTAGTAGCGAAGCTCGCTGCCAAGGAAGTGCACGCCCGTCTCCAGGTTACGCACTCGATCCCGAACGTCCAAGTGGCGCTTGAGGTAGTCTGGGTTGCGAACCATCTCCGCCATCAGACGTCACCTTCTCCAAGCTCTCCGCCAACTACCGGGACACAGCTGAGCTCGATCTTGGTGTTGCTGGAGGCGTCCACTTGACGAAGGGTTGTCTGGATGACTCGTCCTGTGGCCTCGAAGGAGCACTCACCTTTCTTCGATCGCACGGTCACCGAGTCACCTGTCTCGAAGTCTCTCATGTACACCGGAACCTGAGGTCCGTCAATCTCAGGGTGGACGGTGAAGAAGTCCGGCGGCCACTTGTAAGCCTGGACCCATGCTTGAGCCTTGGCCGCCAAGACCTCCTGCTTGTCCGGTTGGCCGGAGGACTCCCAGCCCTGCATGATGCCGTACTTCTGCCAGGACGCCTCACTATGGTATAGCGCCCGGCGAGCCTTGTCGTTCGGACCCCGCTCTCCACCAGGATACACCTGCACCCAGTAGTTGCGGACTGAGAACCCGTCAGGTTCATGAACGATATTCGCCGCGTTCCGACGACCCATGTTATAATCGTAGACGATTCGGTACGCGGTGTCGTCCCCGATACGATCGGACGTGTCGAACTCACAGAAGAACCCGGCTGGAACCTCACCGTATACTCCTGGATGCTCGTTATCCACAGGACGGAAGCGGAAGTCTGGTGCACCCATGACCTGAGCCGCGTTGATCAACGACTCCCAGACGTTGGCTCCTCGTTCGCAGCGACGCCAGAGGCCATCCCCAGAAGCTGGAGGATCGGTCGTCGGCCTGGGTCCCTGTGGAGTTGCATCGTTGGTGCCCCAGAGAATGCCGTTCCCGGGGATACCACGGTCCACCTGAGGTTCGATAGGGATGGAGGACTCGAGGAGCTGTCGATAGCCCTTGCCGTCCAGGGGGTATCCCACGTCCACCACGATGTCTCCCCAACGATGGTGGTGGTTCTTCAGCTTGGCCGTTGGGTCATGGGCGGCTACCTGGATGGTGCCAGCCTTGTAGTCGAATACCGGGCGACCAATGTATCCGATGAACACCAGGAAGTCACCGTACGTCACGCTGATGAGGTGCTCCAGCGGCTTGATCCGTGCCGCATTCTTGTCATACATGGACAACGTGACCTTGCCGGACCGGCCGTCGTTCAGGGGGTCGATGACCTCCAGGTTCTGGAACTGGGAAACATAGCCAATCGGCTCGCCCCAGATGTCGATGATCTTGATCTTGAGTTGCATTACCAGACCGCATGCCGCCACTGGACCTGGAACGAACCGACGCCACTAGCCACGATCGAGTTGTTACCGACGTTCAGACCTGGCACTCCGTCATTCCACCAGTTGGAACCCATCGTCACGAGCGGAGTGAAGTCGGACCCCGGAATTTGTGGACAGTAAGCGAATGGCTGGGCTCCCCAACCAAGCACTAGCTGCTTCCCGCTGTCGACGGCAGCCATGGCAAGCGATGGACCGAAGGTCAAGAAGAACGCCTGCGGCGAAGTCATTTGTACTGTGAACGAAGAGGCCAGTGGGCCGTTCAGGATCATGATGTGATCCACAGGGGCATTGCCCGCGTTGTTGCAGACGACGGTGGAGGTGTTCCCGATGTTCCCTGTGTTCACCTCGTCCCCGAAGTACCGCGGGTTATGCTGCCGAAGTGAGATGGTGAAGTCTCGCTTGTGCAAGATCACGTCTTGCATAGTGGCCGAAATCTCGTCGTCGATGTCGCAGGAGAGCACGCGAGCACCATAGATGAGCGCCTGACCACCTCTACCGGCTGGCGGAGCGATTGTCACCCAATCCTCGACGCCGTCCTGGCTGAAGGCTGCCTTGAGTGTGGAGATGGCCACTCTCATGGACGGAAGCGACAGCGCCTCGATCTTTCCGATGTACACGATCGTCTTGCCCCGCTTGTGTCCCGGCCGAGGAAGCTCGCCCATGTACCCTTGAGCTGGATCGCTCAGGTTATCCGCCTCGGCCTTGCTGTGGAGGCCAGTAATTCTCTTCAGACGGTATCGCGGGAACGCCCCGTTATTGTTCAGGGTGACGCCACGGTAGGAGTGCAGAGCCTCCAGGCCGAGCGGACCTTCTGCGAGTGTGGCAGGCGGGAGTGCCATTACATGACCCCCTGGCCGCGACGGGCCATCTCACGAGCGAATATCTCGGCTTGGACTCTTGGGTCCCCGAGCTGATCATGGCCGGGCGCGGGCGGAAGCTGGATGGTCTGCCTCTGAATGGTTGTACCGCTGCCACTCGGACCCATGACGACTGGTGTCGAAATCATCCGCGCTGTAGCCTTGGCCACTCGGTTGGCTCCACCCTGGATGCCCAGCTCGAATCCCCGGTTGACGTACTGGCCCATCTTGAAGAACTCCTTGGATGGTGAACCAATACCTAGGACATCGCCCGCTGATCCGATGGCACCCTTCGCGAGACCCTTCACGGCGTCCTTGACACCGCCTGGAATGGACTTGATCCCATTGATCATCCCCTTGACGATGTCCTTACCGAGGTCACGAGCAGCATTCCAGACTGCAACACTCGCATCCCCGATCCACCCAGGAATCCCGGCGAAGAAGTCAACGATGTCCTGAGCCGCGCCGTTGATCCAGTCCTCGACCTTGGTCTGAAGTGCATCGAGCTTCTGGAGGAAGTCGTCAACCGCATTCCAAGCGTTTCGGAGTCGCTCGATCAGGTGGTTGATCTTCGTGGTCATGGTGGCCACGGCGCTGACGATGTTCCTCAGGTCTTCAGCAAACTGAATGGCCGCGGGCACGACCGACTCGAAGAACTCCTTCAGTTGCTTGCGGCCTTCCTCTGAGGCTAGCCACTTGCTGAGCCACTTGGCAGCCTTCTCGATGGCGTCCGCCAGCTGGATGCCATATGGCGCAATGGCCATGATGAGGTCGAAGAATGCCGGTGCCAACGCCAAAGCCACGTTCAGCCAGGTGACGAGATGCGGCATGATCTTCTCGAGGAACCCGGCGATGTCCTCCACAGAGGTGTTCTCGGAGAGTCGGGTCAGCCAGTCGGCCAGTAGCCGGAATCCCTCCACCACGTAGGGCATGGCCGCTACGGCGATCTTGGTCAGCAGGTCGAAGAGGGGCGTAAAGATCGCGGCGATGAGAGGCGCGAGCTGAGTCGCTCCCTCGATCAACGTGGTGAATAGCTCGCCGAACTCTGGGGTGGCTAGGATACCAAGGGCACCACCAACCGCTGCTCCCATCGCTGTGCCAAGCTCGGTGAGTGGATCCTTGAACTTCTTCATCGCCGGCCCGAGTCCCTTCAGGCCATCGACGATACCCTTGATGAATGCTTGGATACCTGGACCGAATGCCTCCTTGAAGGCCGCGATCAGTTCCTTGGTGGTCTCCAGCAGGTTCTTCTCGGTATCGTTGAGCGCATCGATCTGGGAGACAGACTCGGTGATACTCTGCTGCTTCAGCTGGTCCGCTCGGGTCTGTTCCAGGCGAGCCAGGTTCCTCGTAGCGTCGGCGACCCTCTCCTGGGCCGCACGGTACTGATCGGAGGCTGCAATCCCGTCCTTCTGGAACTTGAGGGCGTCCTGGCGGGCTCGGGTAAGGTTGCGCTCGGCGTCGCTTACACCGTCTGTGGCTTCCTTCTCCGATTGCTTGGCTTCCTTGTACGCGAGAATCTTGTCCTGGAGGTCGAAGGCACCTCCCGTCCCCAGATCAACGCCGGCGCCAGTAAGAGCACCGACGATATCTGAAGTCTCGCCAGCGAAGTCGACGTCAGTGAACTTCTTGAAGAGTCCATCGAAGTCGGTACCGAGAGCACCTACTTCTCGGCGGAAGTTCTTGAGGTCGGCCGCTGCCTTCTTGGTATTGAGCTTGGCTCGTTCCTCGGAGAGCTTGGCACTCTCGAGCGACCGGTACGAGTCGGAGACTGCCTCAATGGCGTCTTCCATCTCCCGCATGGCGTTGACGACAGCGGTCCTCTCCGCTTGGATCGCCTGCGCCAGCGCCCTCGACGCGTCAGCATGCTGCCTGGAGTAGACGACCGCTTCTTGGTCGGCTCTCGCCTTGTCCCGAGCGGCGTTGCCTGCCTCGGTTTCCTCTTGCTTGAGTACCTTGAGGATTTTCGCGAAGGACAGGAGCGCGGGGATGCCTATGAGGGCGATCGGCGCCATTGCGGCAGCTAGAGCCACAGCCAGGGCTCCAAGGGCAACCACGGCAAGGGCCGCAGAGGCCGCCAGGGCCGCGAGAGCAGACACGACGGTTACGGCGATCGTGCCGGCCAGGAGGATCAGGGCGGCTGTGACCGGATTCAGTGCCACAGCCAGCGGCCCGATGGAGACACCAACTTGGCTAAGTGACGAGAAGAGGCCACTCATCGCCTTCTGAGCGAGACCACCAACCTTGCTCAGTTGGCCGAGGTTTGCAGCGGCGCCCCCGGAGCGATCCACCTCCACGTCTACGCTGACGTTGTTGGGCAGTGCCTCCAGCGAAGCTGCCAGGACGGCAATCTCGGCGATGCCCTGTGGAACCCCCTTGACTTCCACAGAGGGGTCGGCCTCGGCTGCACTGAGCGTCTGGATTTCTGCCCAGAGCTTGCCGAGACCGCTTAGTGCTTCCTCTTCACCCTTGAGCTGGACCTCGGGCTCGGCATCAAGCTTGTCGACCGCCTCCATGGCGGCCATGAGACCTTCCAGGACTCGCTTGGCGTCGTCGTCGTCGCCGGTGATGCGAAGGAGGATCTCGTTGATGTCGGCCATTTATTTCACGGGGCGGAGCATGGGGTGGATGGATTCCATATCGACTGGATCGCTGTAGCCGGGACGGAACTTCACCAGGTCCTTGGGTTGGTGGTAGGCGTAGCTCATGACAGCGCCCTGGTTGAAGAGGTCCATGCTACTTTGCCACTCGTATAGCTCGACCAGGTCCAGGAGTCGTGGGATCGTTAGGCCGCGCTCGGTGTCGTAGTTGGGGGAGTCGTCCCAGAACTCGTCGAGTCCGATTCCCCAGTAGGTCCAGGCGACACGGATGAGAGGGGCGTCGGGCGAACCCCGGAAGCTTCCGCCACGTTCCCCGCCGCCGTGATCAACTTGACGAGTTTTCCCAACCGCCCGGCTCCCGACACGTTCAGGGACGTCTCGAACGCGGCGATGATCTCGTCCGTGGTGGGAGACGGGTCGTTGTCCTCTTGGTACTGGTCGCGGTCACCTGCCTGGTAGGCGTCCCACGCTTCCTGCGTGCGGAACCCCTCCCACTCGTACTCGGGCATGTCCTTGAGTGCCGGAATGAGGACGCAGAGGATGCGGTACGACTGGTGACCGTAATCCCCGCCCATGATCTTGCCGAAGTCGTCGGCATTGAGGTGGTGGCGAAGGCGAGCGTGCTTCTGCGGGACAACCGGAAAAACACGCTCCCCCAGCCTGACCGATGCGGTGCTGCCGTTGTTGGCCATGATGGTTGCTCTCCTGTTACTTCTACGCGATGACGCCGGCCTGCTCGACGATCCAGAATCCGTGCTCTCCCCCGGCCGGAGCCGTTGGTTCGGACTGGGCCGTGAACGTGACCTCGGCATTGGTTGGTGTTCCCCGCTCGAAGGACATCTCCGTCTCGTCGGCGGTGATGGTCGCCCGCGGGATGATGCGAGCCACTGCTCCCGGCCTGGTATCCACAGGGGAGGCAGCCGGTTCGGTGACGATGTTGGCCCCGGAGGGTCGGAACGCGACCAGAGCGATCCGCCAGACGGGCACGTCGGAGTAGAGGCCGGCCAGCGTCTTCTTCTGGGCGGACTCCCCCGTCGATGCCGCGATGGTCGTCGCTGCGATCGAGTTCTCGATGATCTGCAGGGTGATCTCGTCGATGTGGGCCACCTGCACCGTGAGCGAACGCTCGATGGAGCTGATGACCGTGAACAGGTCGCCTGAGGGCTGCTGGTACTCGAGCCCCTCGGACTCCCTGCTGTGGGTGTAGGTCGGAGCGTCGGCCGCGAGGCCGAAGTCGAACCAGCCGGTCTCGGCCGGGTACTCCCCGTTGGCATCCGCAGAGGCGGGGACGATGTCCCACAGATCCACAGGGACCGGGGTCGCGACCGGGGCGTACAGAACCCTCGCGGGACCTGTTAGCGCTCCTGCCTCGTCGTACGGAGTGCGACCTCCGTGCATGTTGGTTGCCATTTACTGCTCACCTCCTTCATCCTCTGTGGGTTCCCCGAAGTTGACTCCGGCTGCCTTGAGACGGGACTGCTGATCCTCGGTCAGCTCCGCCTCATCGCCGACACGAACGGTGATCCCGTCCACCTCGACGCTTTGCTTGACGTGCGGAGTTGCCTTCGTCCCAGACACGCTGGTGACGCGGACCTTTCCGCCACTGCCGCCCTTCGCCATCAATTCACCTCCGTGAACTCGCCGATTGTTACTGTGAACGTGGCTGCTCGAGCCGTCGTCCCGTCTGCGTACTGCACTTCTGGGGGATCGTAGCTGGCCTCGTAATACGGCGAGGCTGTTGGTACCCGACCCCCCAACGTCGGTTCTAGCAGCGCTTTACCCAGAGCATCCACGTAGTCATAGAGTGCCTGAGTAGCAGCCCACGAGTCCTCGGGGCTCACCATCAGCAGCAGCTCTGCCCGGCGAGCACGGACGTATGTCTGCTGGTAGGTAGCTACACCTGGAAGTTGGTCATCGCTGTCAGCTCGTCTGTCTCCTTTCACTTCACAGATTACCAGCGGAAGCACGTCTTGCAAGCGTGTAGGAGCGTGCTCCACAGTATTGATTCCTAGGGTGGCGGACGCCCATTCCTCCAGCTTCGTAGCCAGCTCGATGGTTGTTAGCGTGCTCACTGTACCAACCTAAGCTTGAGGCGGGTGGACAAAGCTTTTGCGTGGTGTTCAGCCACGGCTTGAGCGGTGAAGAATGCTTCCTCCACCCAGTCGAACTCGGGGTCGTAGCCCTTGACTTGCGGGGCGAACGTCCAGAAGCCGTGACCCAGGTCAAGCTTCAGTACCAAGTTGTTCTTGGGTTGAATCGTGGCCGCCCGATGTCCGAATCTCGTGACGGCCACGTAGTTGAACCCCGACTCGGAAGTGACCCCTGTCACTACCATGTCGATTTGGGCTTTGCCGCTCTTGAATGCTCGGATGCCCTTCTGCAGCTTCCCCGATCGCTTCGGAGCCCAGAATCGATACACCCTCTTGAGTGCCTCGGCCGTCTCAGAGATGCTCTGCTCCATCTCCTGGTCGAGCTTGCCTCGCATTCGACCGAACTGGGCACCTACCGCGGTGGCCCGTTCAATCTCGGCATGAATTTTGACTTTAGCCACCGGATCGCCTCAGGTCCATGCGAATGTAGCGGCCGATCGGATTGAGCTCAACTTGCACGATCCGATACACCCAGGAGGCATGAGCTATCTGGCGGTTCATCAGGAGTACCGCCTGCCACTCTATCGGAGCCTCGGAGGCGAAATCCTCGTAGGTACCCTGATCCTGGTGACTTTCATCGCCTCGGTAGGCAGAAAATCTCACGTTGCTGAACAGCGGAGTGCCGTCCATTTCTTGCAGCTCGCCGACCACAGGATACAGCTCCTCGATCAGCTGGCACCTCACCTCGTATGTCTCGATGCCGGGACGCCCCTCGTCCACGATACGAGCCGGTGAGGTGATCTCGTAGAGCACCGTCCTGTGGATGAATCTGTCCCCTGGACCTGGGATCGCATTGGCGGGAGCCTGGAAGCCGCCTCGCCAGCGAAGTCGCCACGGTCCAACCTCACGTGGGGAAGTCGTGTCGAGAGCCGGTTCGTCGTTGTTGGGGACCACCAGCTGCGAAGGGAACTTCGGCTCGTCCGCCTCGACCACCACGTAGACACCACCCGTCTCGGTTACCCGACGGGTCATGTACGACATGGATGTGTATCGGAAGATCATGACTTCTTCAGTCGCGCCCGCTCGATGGCCGTGAGCTGACGGGTGCCCCGTCGAGGCACTTGCTCTTGATCTTGCTTGGCCTTCTTCAGGCCGGTCACCTGTTGGCCAGAGGCGCGGAGGATGGGCTTCTTCTCGGTCATGAGCCCGTGTTCTGGTTGGGAAGGGCGTACAGGTCCTTGCTGCCCTTGCCGCTTGTGAGACGGTAGAATCCCGCTCGTGTCAGTTCCGCGCTGGCCCGCGGGGAGATGAAGTGCTCCTGACCCTCGATGGCGCCTTCCCTGCTGCTCTGCTTCATCGGGCGAAGCGTGGCGAAGAACTCCTCGCCCTTGAACAGGTGGTATTGAGCTTGTGCACATACCGCCCATGCCAGAGCCGTCGCTCGCCAGGCGATCAACATGTCCACGTTGATCTTGTCCCCTGTCTCGGTGTCCCGGCCGTACAGCCCGAGTGCCCAGTCGATGTCCTTCTGAGCCGTGGCCAGGAGCGGTTCCAGCTCGGTGTCTTCCATCGTGCTGGACGGGTCGAACGCGGCGTAATCTTCTGGGGTGGCGTATGGCATGATTTACCTTTCTGTGAATGGGGGGCGAGACGGAGGACGGGACGCCCGCCCCCCACCACAGGGGGAGGAGGCTAGATCGGCTCCGGGCCGTCGATCTTGCGCACGTTCCGAGCCTCGACGCGCAGCTCCTCGTCCGTCTCCGGTGTCGGCTGGCCGGCGGTCACGCCTGCGACCGTGTAGGCCTCGTTCGGCGTCGGGTCCACCTTGATCCCGCGCATGCCGAACTCCTCCTCGGCGTCGACGCGCTCCTGCAGCTCCTCCTGGCCGACGTCGTCACCTTCCTCGGTCGGGCCGAGCGTATTGACGTCCTTGGCCTCGACGACCGGTGGGCCGGATGCGGCCTGACGCTTCTGCTCCAGCTTCTCCTCGACAGCCGTCTCGTCAGGTGCCTCGCGTTGCTTGGTCGCGAACTCGTTGTCGTCCTTCTTCGCCATGTGATCCCCTCCTTATCAGGTGGCCGGCGAGAGCAGGAGGCCCCACGGGGAGCGAGCTGCCTCTGACGGCTGGTCGTAGTTGATGGCGTTGGAGACCTGGAACGCGGCGCGGAAGACGACGCGCATGGCCACCATGTCCTGCTGGGCGAGGTTGTAGATGATCGCCCCGGTGTTGTCCTGGATGACCGCCTGGTCGAGGATCTTCCAGGTGATGTCCTGCCGGATGGCGATGATCCCCTGGGTGAAGTCGCCCATGATCATCTCGGCCGCGGAGACGCCGGTCGGCCAGAGGCCCCTCATCGGGTACTCGACGGTCTCGCCGTACACCTCGGACGCGCTGACCTCGGTGTTGGAGTCGCCCTGGGCGTTGCGGGCACCGCGAAGGCGGCCCCTCATCGTCCGGTTGGCGATGACCCCGTTGACGTCGAACCCGTCCGTCTCGACGAGCGCCATGACCTGGTTGATGTCCTCGGCGACGCCACCCGCCGCGGCGTTGTTCGTGCCACGGGCGTAGCTGTTCCCTGCCGCCGAAGCGATCGAGACGATCGAAGCCGGCCACGTCGACGGCTTGTTGACACCGAAGAAGATGGCCGCGTCGAGCGTGCGACCGATCGCCTCCACGATCAGGGGCTTGGACTCTCCCCAGATGTCGTAGTCCGCGTCGTCCAGGACCGCGTCCGGGACCGGCACGATGGTGGCGATTTCCTCGGCCTCGAGGAACTTGTTCGCCCAGTTGACCTCGGTCGTCTGCTTCAGACCGGTGTCACCATTGACGAAGTACGCGATCGGAAGCGCTGAGAGGACCGGCATCCTCTGCTGCTTGCTGGACATGTTCGGCGCCCGGCGGAACAGCGTCAGCGCTCCCGATTGCTGAGGGACATTCTTGAGAATGTCGCGCGTCACATCTTCCGGGATCAACGCGGCTGCGTCGGTCCTTGAGATGACGTTATTGTAAGCCACAGGAACTCCTGTTCACTTTGAGTTGGCAGTCGATCCCGTGCTTACTAGCGGGACCCGACCTTTACCGGCCCGCGGCCGCCCGAATCGCTCGGTTCACGGCTGCGTTTCCGCCGACCGGCTCGCCCGCGTTGAGCACGGGGCCACCGGAAGGTGGGACCTGTCCGACGAGGTGTCCCTCTGCTGTGGCGAGGTCACGAAGAGCCTTCTCGACCTTCGTTTCGTCTGTCAGCGTGAGGGGGTCCACGTCGGTGTATGCCCGAAGCGCCTGCATGGCACGATCCGGACGGTTGAAGTTCAGCTCTCGCGCCTTGGACGTGATGACCGTGGACGCGTCGTTCTCCGCCTGCGCCTTCTTCAGCGTGGCGTTCTCCGACTTGAGCTGGTCGTTCTCCTGCTGAAGGGTCGGCACCTTGGCCGCGTCCTTCTTGACCTCCTTCAGCTCGTTCTCCGTCGTCCGCAGCTTCTCGTACGCCTTGGCGACCTCGGACGTCGCGTCTTTGGTCTCCACAGGGGCAGGAGGTGTCGCTACGGGTGCCGGAGCACCGGGGTTGGCAGGGTCGGGCTTCGGATGACCTGGGCCGCTCCCCTCACCTTCCTTCTCATACACTCGATGGAACTTGCCTACGAGCATCTCGCTCGCTCCTTTCGCGCCAGCATCTCGCTAGCTCTTGACTACCCGTTCCGCGTTCGGACGGGCTGTGCTACGTCTTTTGCCGGGCTGCAGAGGCAGTCGGCCGGGGTCCTGGACGCCCTTGTCTGCGGCATCGTCCTTCTGTCGGTCGAGTTGGGACTGATCGATGTTGCTCTTGAATTGGAACTGCTGTTGCATACGCTCCAGCGCCTGCTGCTCCTCTTCCTCGATCCTGTCCATCTCGTCTTGGACTCGGTCCGGACCCCAAGTTGGGTTGTTCTCTTCCATCGCCGATCTGCGCGAGAGAATCTTGGCGTTGACCTCTGTGACGATCCGACGGCTGCGGCTTTCCTCGTCCTCCGGCAGGTTGCCGTTCCGCTTGAACACTGGGAACTTGTCGCCGTCGAGTCCCTTCCATGCGACTCCGCATCCCCCAGCCCCGATTGGCAGTGCTTCCAGTTGCCACGCGAGCTTGAGAATCTCGGGAACCTTGTCGTCCCACTTCTTGGCTTTGCCTTGCGCGGCTAGCACGGAGTCGATCAGGCGCGCTTTGTATCCCGGCCCGGTCTCGGCTGACTCCGTGTGCCTCCCGATCAGCTGCGGAGCCATCCGCGCTCGTGTCAGGATTGTGTCCGTCAGGTCGCCCTTGTAGGCGATCAGTGCCTCGGCGTCGAACTCCCACTCGACCTGCGCGAGGTCGTTCTTGATCTTGGTCGGGTCTTGGTCTACCTCGGTCGCGATGATGATTTCCGCGCCTCGCGGTAGCTGCCCTCGCGATGTCAGGAATCGCTCGGGGATGATGACTCGCTGCTTGGCTGTGAGCCTGGCGTTCTCCTGGCCGATGTTCGCTATCTCGTTCAGCGCCAGCAAGAGGCTCGCGATGCCCTTGTAGTCGCTCCCACCGATCCTGACGTCTTTGCCGCGCTTGTTGATCAGCCGGCCACCGAGCATTGGCAGGGGATGCAGCCACTGGGGCCTCAGTTGAGCTGTCTCCTCCCTATCCCCAAGCGGTACCTCGTTGCCCTTGAGAGCCCCACCGATGCCCGTGAAGTAGAGTCGGTTGAGCACGACCCCTTCTGAGTGCACCTCGAGGTAGACCCAAATCTTGTTGCTGTCACCATCGATTTCCAGCCACGACACGAACGCGACCGCTGTCAACCGCTGGCCGATGAAGTATGGCACCACGTTCATCCGCGAGTGCCACTCGATGAAGACCCTTCCCAGCATTGGCACCGAGAGCAGTCGGTACCAGACCTCACCTTCGGAGCTTGACAGTTGCTCGGCCCAGTGCAGCTCGCTGGGAAGATTGTTGTCGTCGACGAACTTCTCCAGCTCGTCCACGTTGCTCTTTTGGATCGGCTCGAACTCGGGCTCCTCGCCAAAGAGCAGGTCAGCCCACGTCTCCGGGATGCGTGCACCGAGCGAGTCGATGATGAAGTCCCGCGAAGTCTCGTATTCCTCGTCCCACCAGTTGGGCTTGAGCTTCTTGGTGTCGCTCTCGCGGATTGCCTGGTACAGCGCCAGGCTGTCCCTCTGTGCATAATCCACAGGAGGGAACTCGCGGGCGTTCTCGATCTTCCTGAGCAACTCCTCGGCGAGTAGAAGGCTCATGCCACCTGCTCCTTTGTCGGTCGGAGGCGCTCCTCAGCAGCCTTCTTCTTGGCCTCTTCATCCAGCTGCTCGATCAGCATCCTGTGGGCGATGGCGAGCCTGAATGCCCCCGCGATGAGTGCATCCACCGCGTCGTCGTTGCCCTTCTCGATGAGGTCGGGGTTGGTTTCCTTCTGCTGCACGGTTTGCAGTTGGTCAACCAGCAGCTCGTTGGTCGGGTCGATGCTGAGCACCCGTGTCGTCTCGCCCAGCCATGATCGCTTCATCAGCAGCCGGAGGTACTTGATGCAGAGCTGTTTGTAGTCCTTGAAGCTGACCGGCGTCAGGGACGGTCGTCCGACCCTCTGGACGGCGTTGTGCTTGCCCATCTTGTTCTCGAGCATTCGAGCGGTCGTTCGGGCGCTCTGGGCGAAGCTGCTGTCGTATCGCTCCTCCTGCCACCATCCCAGTCGCATATATGACTTCTGGGAGTCGAAGATGTCGTCAGCGATGTCTTCCAGGTCCATGCGAGATGAAACAACCATTCCTGGCGGGACGTGAATGCCGCCTCGCTCGCTGTGAAAGATTGGCACGTGGACTGTCTGCCAGTCTCCAAAGTCGATGCCTCCGTAGAACTTGCTGTCGATCGCCACGAGCGGGAACTTGCGCATGGTCTTGCCCAGCTCCGCTGCCGCCTGGACGTGGTTGTGGTCGAACGTCCAGAGGCCGGGCGGGCGGATGGTCCAGTCCCCGTGGCGGTACTGCGCGTACGTTATCGGGTCGAGCAGCGACAGCGATTGCTCGTACGTCTCCTGATCGAGGTGTGGGTTGTCCTCGAGACGTGACGGGATGAATACTCGCTCGGGTGAACGACCATCGACGAATCGCTTTTTGACCCAAACATGCCCAGACCCACCAGGATTTGCTGCGGCTCTCGCTCGAATCGGAACGCTACTGAGCGGCCCCGAATCCGGACGACGAAGCCTGCTGTTGAGGTAAAGATAGTCATCCTCCTCGAACTGCGTCAGCTCGTCAAAACCCACGAACTGGAACTCCGCCGACTGATAGCGGAATTTGTCCTTGGGTCGCTGCAGGAACCCGAACGTCAGCTTGGCCCCGCTCGGGAACGTGAACTCCTTGTCGTTGTCGTTCCACTTCGCGTCGGTGCCTGCCAACCACTCCTCGGCCCGGCTCATGATCGCTCCGGGGAGCGACAAGTCGGTGTATGTCTTACGGAAGAGGATTGCGGCGTAGCCCGGAATGTCGACGTATTGCAGCGCGGCCATAATGAGCGCGTCTGACTTGCCCCCGCCTGCGGCGCCACCGAAGAATGCCTCGCGGCACGAGAGCCACAGGAAGGCGTGCTGTCGCGGCGTCGGTACGTGCGGAATGTACTGTGACCACGGAATGTCGATTGCTGTCGCGGTCACGACGACTTCTTCTCATCCCGTTTGGCGAAGTCCAACCGCTCCTTGGCGTACACGCCGCCCCCGGTGATGGCAGCAACGATGATGGCCCCGAAGTATTCCTGCCACTGGTCAGGGTTGAAGATGTCGAAGATGCCGATCGCCAACAGGCTGCCAAAGAACGCGACGAGGCTCGCCCAGAGGGCCACTTCATGGCTCGGCTTGCGCGGAGGAGGCTCCGGCCTGGGCTTGTGTAGCGTTGTCATCCCCGACAGGTCAGTTCTGGTTGAGCGGGTTTTGGCTCTGGGCCATGAGCGCCGCTGTTTGCAGTGCTCCTGACTCCGCCAGGATTTCAGCCACTTCCATGGCCCGCTCGTCGTCGGTCGGGACGACCACGTCGGCGTTGAGGTTGATCATGCCGCTGACCTCGGAAGTCTGCTTGGGCTTGCCATAGACCCGATCGAGAGCGCTGTCCACAGCCTGGAGTCGGGTTCGGTGGTCTGGGCTCCACTCGATGCGAGCGCTTCGTCCGTTGCCCACCACAGTAGGTTTTGTGGCTAACAGGGCCTCGCGGATGGGAGCCAACCATTCCGCCATCTCGTTCTCGATCAGTTCTCGGAGTACCTCGTTTGGACGAGGCTTCCTGGGGCGCCCGGGATGATTGACGTCTCCGCCGAACTCACCGACCCCCCACCGCTTGCGGAACTCGGACGGGATGTGAGCGAAGCACCACTTGGCGCGGTAGATTTTCTCGACGTCATCTACCGTCTTGTACACGAGGTACTGGCCGTTGGGGCACTGGGTCCCGTCGAGCAGGATTTCGTTGCACCGGCCGCGACCGTACTTGCGACGAATCCGCTCTCGATGTTTGGCTTTACGTTTGGCCTCAGGTGTGCCACGACGCTGCTTTTGCCGTTCCGACCGTCCCGCAGAGTCATTTGGAAGGCCTTGGGCCTTACGATCTAGCCGTCGCTGTTGTCGGGGAGTGATCTCCTTCATCTGCATCCATCATAAGGGTGCCAGAGGGGTCCCAGGTGCCCTAGAGACGCTCCTAGTAAGGGTACGACGCCCGAATATCTTCAGATGGAGGCTCTGTGGTTATTTTTTGCTTATTTTGTGGGTTTTTGCCAATTGTTTACTGTGTATGAGGCCGTTTTTGGCGTTTTTTCGACACATAGGGTCATATGCTTGTGAAAATCCCATGTGAGCTGGCTGCACCTGGGTTTGGCTCTAGAGGGGGCCTGCGGGGGGTCTTCCTGAATAAAACCCTTAGGAAGCCCTAAGCTAGTCTTTACTAAGCGGGTCTATCCTTTAGGAACCAGGTAGGGAAACCGCCCCGCCTAAGATAGCCCCCTCCGAGGGGCGAAGGAGAAGCACATGCCCGACCAGAAGACTACCGCTCCGAAGGCCTACTCCGGCCAGGACCTCGCCAACCTGCTCGACATCGAGGGGATCAAGCTCCGCCGGTACATCCGGGAGGACGGCACCCGGGTCGGCCGAGGCCGCACCTACGCCTTCTCGCAGGAGGAGGCCCGCACCATCCTCGAGGGCTTCGTCTCCCGCACCGAGAAGACCCCGCTCGACCCCGAGGCGGAGGGCTACGACGAGGAGAAGGCCACCCACCTCAAGGACCAGGTCGAGCAGCTCCTCAACCCGCCCGCCGAGGAGACCACCGAGGAGGAGGCCACCGAGGAGGCCTAACCGCCGCCGGGAGGGGGGGCTTCGGCCCCCCGCTTCCGACCGATTCCAGGCGATTCTACCTCCGCTCGGGGTCGGTCGAAAGCTCACCCACCGCATAGGGAAACATATCACCGTCCCCGTCACCGGCGCAACTCAAATCCGACACAGGAGGCCCCACCATGGCCACAATTACCACCATCAAGAAGCCCACCATCATCGAGGACTTCGGCAACGGCCACATCATCATCTGGTTGATCTAACCGCCAGGCTCGCAGGCGAAGTCGCCGGTTCGAATCCGGCCGAGCCACTCCATCCAACAACCCACAGGAAGGGTCAACATCACCGATAAGATCATCAGCATCCGCACCGAGGACGGCGTCATCGTCCATCCCGGTGAACGGGTCTACAACTACTACGACATGAAGCCCGGCATCATCGTCGAGGACCGGGCACCGACCGTCTACAACGACGGGGCGGACCTCAACCAGGACATCTGGTTCGACTTCAAGCACGACAACGGGTCGACATCGATCCTCAACGGCCAGCGGATCTGCACCATCGAGTTCGCCAAGAGCCGAGGGTTCAAGGACGCCGAGTAGTGGAAGTCCAATCATCCGGAATCTGTCCGGGTTGTGGGGAACGGAGGTTGGTCACTCGCAAGGGGGCCAACCACGTTCTTCACCTCATCCTCACCGTCCTGACCTTCGGGTTGTGGGCCGTCATCTGGTTCATCGTCGCAGCCGCAGCCGAATACGGTAAGTGGCGGTGCCAGGTTTGTGGCATACAGGTCAAACCATCATGATTTACCTGGTCATCAGCCACAGTCCGATGGGATCGGTGTTGGGAGTCAAGTCTTTCACATCGACCGAGTTCGACGACTACGAGCAGCAGAAAGGGGACACAGTTGTTGTCCTCGATGGCAGCCGAGTTGTCCAACACTGGACCACATACGCATGACACCGATGTTCGATTTCCTCGAGTCGAGGGAATCCATCGTGATCGAATCCAAGATCACCAATCGTCCGATCAGGGACGCCATGACGATGATGACACTTCGGTTCCGCACCGAGCATCTCGCCCACCGGTACCTGGACGATCACGGGATGAACCAACACTGCTACATCGTTCGCAAAGAAACCGACGACGACAGAAGGAGGTGATCAGTTTGTCATACACCAAGGGAGACATCATCCCGGCGAAGGAGTTCTTCGTCAGCAAGTACCTCGTCACCCGACACTTTGGAGGACGCGAAGAGGGCGGTTGGTGGTACGACCGGAGTCAGTTCGACGAGGTCATCAGTCGCTTTACCACAGAGGAGGCGGCGTACGCAACGGCCAGAAGGCTCAACCAACACGCCAAGGACGAGAAACGTCAGGCCAACGGCAGTCGCTACCAAGGCCGGTTCTCAGTCGCCAACCACACCGACCAAGTGTACTACGTGGACTTCAAGCAAGTCGGAGAAGGCGACGACACCGACCAACCTCGACCGCACTACGAGTAACCCACAGGGCCGGGCTGACAGGCAGATCATCGGGTTCGAGTCCCGACAGTCCACTTACATCGCAAACCAAATAACCATTCAGGTGTTGGTCATATCCTTATCGCAGTGTAAGGGTGCGATAGTAGACTTCCAGTAGGAAGATTCAGGAACCACGCGAAGGAGGTGATTACCATCAATCAATACGAATTCCTAGTCGAAATGGACGGCATGATCGAGTCCACAGAAGAGTTCATTCGAGACGACGAGCTCACCAAGGACAACGATCCGGAAGGCCGACTCAAGGATCTCGCAGCACTCAACCACGTCCGGAATCTCTGGACAGAGGTCTTCAAGACCGAACCCACAGATACTCCAGCCGAGTTGCTCGTCCAAGGTCTGGGCGATGCCTTCAGCTACACAGGAGACAACAACCGAGACCTCATCTCGGATTCCAGTTTCCCAATCGCCAGCACCGTCGAGGAACTCCAGGTCGAGTTCGCTTACCAGTTCCTCATCACGTACATCACACACAACGAAGAGCTAATCAACAACAACCTCAAGGACTAACACATTCCGCTAAACACACAGATCATTCGGAACGGGGAGCCACTCAAGCTTCACTGGTCCGATTTCCACGTAGCCGCTATGGTATGCGCAGCGGCCTACGACAGTGGAGAGGGGCCGTTCGTCGGAGAACAGAAGGCGGAGGCCGAGGGATACCCAGAACAGCCACAGGGAATCTCACCAAGGAACTCCTTCGAGCTGGCAGCCTACCACGTCATCGCGGCTACGCCCCTCAATTCCGGAAGCTACACTTTGAAGGGAGAGCACAAGTTCGTCGACATCACCGACGGCGAGATACTCCACCTTCTCCCGGGCGACATTCTCGACATGTCCCGGAGTTACAAATAGGATGGCACAGAATCTCAGTCACACAGAGGTGAAGGAGTTGGCGGAGAAGCTCACCCAGCACGTCGCCAACGAGATCGCCTCAGCCATCGACGCCGGGTCCGAGCGGGACGCGGTGGAAGAAGACCTCGCCGAGTTCTTTTACCACTACGTCCTGGGGTGGAGTAACAACCCGGAGATAGTAACCACGTACGACAAGGAGCGGATGAACCTTCTCGACAGAACGTTGAGGAAGCTCGCCGAGTAGTCAAGGTCGCCGGGGGTTGGTGAAGTGGAGGGTTCGACTCCCTCGCCCGGCATAGTTCCCGTCAACCACAGGAAGGAATCAGCCATCATCCACATCGAGTTGTCAATCGAGCCTCATTACAGCGAGGTCCGGTACAAGCCGTGGGATCGCGAGAACGAGCCACATCCGTCGTTCGAGCTACAGCCCGGCAGTCCTCCACCTCACGTGATTCTCAAACGAGAGTACGAAACGTGGGACGAGGCTCAGCACTTCGTCATGGACATCCTGGACCTCCGGCCCACCAAGGACTTCGAGTCCGTCTTCGACAACCCGGAGAACGAGTACGTCCAGGTCGAGATCGAGTTGATGGACCAGACCGAGACGCTATACACCAAAGCCTGTCTTTCAATCGAAGGGAACGAGCAGTGAGTTCACTCGCAGAAGTACGGCAGAAGATCGCCGAGCAAGGAGGTCCGAAACTCGTCAACACCGAGTTCACCGAGGCTCTCCTCATCCACAGGGAGACCGGCTACTACCAAGAGCTGATCGGACCATTCAACCTGGACGACACCCAGGACATCCGAGTCTTCATCAGCCACAGGATGCTGGAGGGCAAGGAGACGGCGATCCTCCTCTTCCAAGACGCAACCGACGACGTCTTCCTCAACCACAACGCGGAGGGATTGGAGCCGTACACCGGCGACAACCCGGGAGGTATCTACTACATCAATTAGCAACTGGTGTAAGAACATTTTATCCAGTCTTTAGACTGCGTTAGTATCCTTACAGGGTAAGGCAAAAGAGTAGTTCAACTCAACCAGGAGGCCCAAAGTGGCAACCACCAAGAAGCACACCGAGACCCCCCGCAAGATCGCAGAGGAGCTGGGAGTCACCCCCGTCCAGTTCCGCATCTTCCTCCGAGAGCAGGGCGTCGGGGTCGGGAGGGGCAAGCGATACCGCTTCACCAAGAAGCAGGCCGAGAAGCTGGTCAAGAAGTACAACAGGCAGTACCCGCCGGTCGAGTAGCAGTGAAGACCAAGATGATGGTCGGCCCTCTCCGAATTATGTTCGGGGGGGCCGGCCAGGGTGAAGTGTACCCAAAAAGTGCGATCCAAAGTGGAGGAGGGTACAGACTCACCCACAGGGTCAAGAGGGATCGCCACCGTATCACAATCCGAGATCCGCATGGTAAACTCATGGCCAGGGTCAACCTAACACATCAGGAATGGAAGGAGTTCGTGAATGCCACCACAGGTTAGCAAGACAAGAGTTCTCGAGCTCATCGAGGACGGAAGGTTCGACGACATGTTGGAGCCGATGGGGAACGCAATCCTCAGACGGCTGAAGATCGTCAAGGCCCGGAAGGAACGGGCGGAGAAGCTCAAGAGGCGTCGGGAAAAGGCCAACGAGGCCCGCAAGGGCACAGGGGTGAGAAAGTGAGAAAGTGGTGAACGACATCGAGAAGGCGTACTACGGAGGCTTCGTCGAGGCGTTACTGTTCGCCCAAGCTTCCAACGACGTGGAGGGAGGCAGTCAAACACTCAAGACACACCTGCCATCCCCCACGGATACCGACTGGCGAGGATTCCTCTTCGACCCCATCAAGATGATAGAGGCCATCAAAGAGCTGGATGAGGAGGCCGGCATCGTCATGTGGAGGATGGGCAGAGACGAGTACAACAGCGTCACCGTCGAGTTGGCCGGGTCGGAAGGATACCACGGATTGCCCGACTGGACATGAGTCTCACCGACGAGACGATCCTCTACCAGCTCGAGAAGGTTGACCAGGGCGGTGCCATCTCGGACATCTTCGAGGAGTACACCGCGTACGTCGCCAAGGAACTCGGGCTGACAGTCAACGAAGAACCAGAACACCCATGCTACGGCATGATCGAGTTACCAGACGGACGCCACGCCTACCTACAACACGGAGCGGTCATCGAATGACAGAGGAACAGATCGAAGAGCTGGCGGACACCCTGATCAAGGTGTTGCCAGAAGCATTCAAGGCCACAGTGGAGGAGTGGGACCTACTCCGTGTACGGTTCATCATGGTCATTCGGGACCGGACATGATCAGCCACACCGAGTTCGAGCAGATCAAACACGCCATCGAAACAGTGGCCAACCGTGAGCTGGACATCATGGAGTGGCCGTGGGGTCAGGTGGACAGAGACGAGAACGACGGGATCACCGTCATCTTGTTCCCCGACGGATTCGACCTGGAACCGGACGAGGAGGACATCCCCGATCCACAGGAGTTACAGAACTAACACAAGGATGAGGACCACGACAGTCCAGAACACCAGGGCAACTCCAAAGATGCGTCGTAGGGAGCTGCGTTCCATGCCCAGCTTGACGGGAGGCTTTTCATCATTCATCAACGATCTCCGCCTTGTTGTGGTAGTAGCGCTGCAGCTTGCCATCGAGTCCATCCAGCGCGGCCTCTGCCATCATTGCTCGTTCACGCCAGTACACGACATCATGACTCGATGCGGAATCCTTGAGGAGCCAATGCATCAGGAGAGCGGTAGACGATGCTATCCGTCCGTTCTCCCACCTATAGAACGCCGACCTTGAGATGCCCGCCTCTGATGCTGCCTGTGTTGTACTCAGGTCACGTGCTACTCGTGACTCCTTGATCAATCGCCCTACAAATTGCTTCTGTTCGGGGGTCGCCTCAATCCACCCATACACTGCAGTCAATTTTACTCCGTCCATTTTTTGGTCACCGCACTTGCGAATCGCAAACAAGGCCCCTTTAGGGGGCCTTTGGCGATCGACACTCTTTCATGCAAAACTACTGTGACGATTTGACGATGAACAGTTTGTGTGAGCCGTTGGTGCGGGTATCTTTGACTGCGTATCCTGCCTTCTCCGCACGGCGTCTGGCGGCCCTGATACTGATGTCCAGCGCGTCTGCCACGGTGCGTATTGCCACTCGGCCGTCGTTGTCCTCCACCAGGTCCTCCAGCGTGTTGTACTCCTCCGCGGCCTTGGCCCTGGGACTGCCAACCTGTACGGTGTACGCTGGGTCGTCGTCAGTGCCAAGGTCGAACTGGACGTCCAGGCGGCCTCTGGAGGCATGTCCCCTGTGGAGGGGCACCATGTGCACGAACGATTCGGCCTCATTCGGTCGGTCCAGTAGCAACGCGGACTCGTACCACCTGCCGAAAACTCCCGTGCCGCTGATCCTCTCGGTCATGCTCTTGACAGGGTTCTCGGCGTTGGCCTTTTTGAAGTGGTGAATGATGAGAGTACCACAGCCATACCGTTGTTTGATCTTCAACAGCCGTTGTAACACCGGCGTCATCTGGTGGGCGGAGTTCTCGTCGACTCCCTCGGCCATCAAGTACAACGGGTCGAGGATGAGCAGCTGAGGGTTGATCCTGCGAATCTGCTTGCGCAGCCACCGGACATCGGACTCCTCCGTCAAGTCAAAGTCGATCAGCCCGGACGGCATGAACAGCGGGTACTCCGACCCCTTGATCTTGAGTGCTCGCGCGCCGTTGGTCGTGTACGACTCCCCCAACCCTCGCGACTGCTCGATCCTCTCGATCATGTCCTGCACGTCCCCGAGCTGGTTCTCCTTCTGAATCATGATCACGGGCCCTTGCTTCGGCACCGGAAACTGATTGAGGAAGTTGCTACCCGACGCGACCGAGATAGCCATGTCGAGTGCGACCAGACTCTTGAAACTCTTGGGTGGCCCAGCGATTACCCCGTGAGCGTGTCCACTCCAGATTCCCTCAACCGTCCACCTTGTCCTCGGAATCTTCTTGCGTCGGAACTCGTCGACTCTGACCAGTTGCCTCCTGGTCCCTTCGCTTCGCTTCCTCGCGGATGCGGTTGATCCGTTCTGCTTGGAGGTGCTCTTTCCGTTCTTGCGGGGTGCCTCCTTTCGCGAGTTCTTCGATGAGTTCGTTGATACTGTGTCGGCCGCCTTGTTTACTTCGGACCATAGTTGTTGGTCCTCTCGTTGTTGGCCCCTGTACTTGTTGCACGGTGCTGCTTTCACCATGACAAATGACTGTGCGGGTGGCACCCCTACCTCCGCCAGTAACATCTCCAACTTGTACAACGCCTCACTACGGCTTCCCACCGGTACTGCTTCCTTCAGCAACCGCTTTGCCTCGATCGTGAGCTTAGGTCCCCAGCGCTTCCGCAGCCTCTGGGGCGTGCTCTTGCTGACCTTGAAGTCCGCCAGCTCACCTGCTACTTGGATACCCACAGGTGTAGATTTCACCGCGTCGTATATCGCGGCAGCCTCGTACACGGTCTTGGGTGAGTACCACAAGAGGTTCACCTTCCTGTGGTCCCCACGCTTGTTGTTGAAGCTGCCGGGTACCCTCAGTACCTTGGTGCAACTCCAACCGCCCTTGTCAGCCCCAATGTGGTACGTGAGAAGCTGGTTCACCCGCTCGAACTGATCTGGGCGTAGCGGTCTCTCTAAGAGCCACATGGCCTGAAACCGACCTTCCGAGGTCTCCCAGGCTATTGTCGGCCTCAGGTGGGCCGCTATGCTATCCGGTACGACCTCATCTAGATCAGCGTAGAGCCACTTGCCCGGGAGAGCGAATTGTTTCTGCCGCCGCGGCTCCGAGAAGAGCGTCGGGGCGAAGTAGAGGTCATCGAGCGTCGGAAGCTTCTTGAGGTCCAACGCTGGGATGTCCTGCCAACTGCCTGTGGTCCAATCCTTGGCAGCGAGGATGGCGTGGTAGTCGCCTGTACCTCGATACTGCAACTTCCACATGGCAGTAACAAACTTGGATGCGAAATCTAAGGGCACATCATCAGCTCCAGTCGAGAACAACAGAACCTATCCAGTATAGGGCACCGGGGCACCCTCTAGGAGTGGTCTAAGCCGACTTCAGCTGCGGCTTCGGGCGATGCTCCTTCCGCTCTTTGGCCAGTGCTCCGGCCTTGATGAGAGCCGCGCCCATGGCGATGGCTTCGTCAGGGTCGATGAAGGTGCCGTAGCGGTACATGATGATGTTGCCGTTGTCGGTCACCTTCAGGTTGTACGGCCTCCACCCACCGAACGAGCCGTCGTAGATGGTGGTCTGCTCTCTGTGGCTACTGGCCATGTGGTACCTCCTGTTTGATGGTCTTGAGCTCGGCCTGCAACTCCTTGACTCGTGCTAGACGGGCCTGTGCAAGTATCATGAACGAGCCGTCGGCATCCTCGCCCAGCATCTCCTCTGTCTCGGCCAACTCAGCCGCTTGCTGGGTGTGTAACGTGATCAACTGCTCAAGCTCGTATCGACGCCAGTCCGTCTGTGTCTCCGTCCCGTCGGGTGTTGTCGCCATGCGATACCTCCGGTTGTAGTTAGCAGGGTGGCGGGGCTCCGTCCCTCCCCCGGTCGGCCGCCCCAACCACCCCTAGCCGGTTCCTATCCGGCCATCGTCCCGGGCGTCCTTGCCTCGGGCGATATCTTAGATGCCCTTGAGGGCATCGAGCGCTTGCGCGAGGACGGCTGCTTCGACTACCGCTGGTTCGATCTCCTGCCGGCGATACTTGATGTCGGCCAGGATGGTCTTGGCGGTGACTGGCGGTCGCTTGCGCGGTAACGGTGCGTGCACCCGCGCTGACTGCTCCTCCGCCTTGCCTAAGACCAACCTCGCCGGATCGCCTGGGGCGAAGTCCAACTCTTGCTGCATCTGCCTCTCCCGTCGTAGAATGGCCTGGATGGCTGCTGCATGGGCGTAGCTACTCACTCAGATCGACTGGCGGCTTCCTACCGCTCTCCGAGTCCTTGGCGTGTGCTCGTAGGAGGTCCATGACCTTCTCAGTGATGAGCGGCCTGATGTCCTCCGGTACGTGGTCTCGGAAGATTCCGAGCGGGATGCCCTTGATGTACCCATCGAAGCGGAGGACTTCCTCCCAGTTCTCGTTGACCTCCCAGGCGGGCTTCCCCGTCTGTGGGTCGGTCTCCTGGTTGAACTCCTGCCAGAAGGCTCCTCCACAGGGGTGGTCCCAACCTACGACCACTCGCTCGGTGCCCTCTGGCCAGCGGGTGAGGATGATCCTGCTCATGCGGCTGCGAACCCGTGCGGTCCCTGGTGCTCGAAGCCGGCCTTGTCGACCCAAACCCCCGACCCTTCCTGACCGAGGCTCTGGCTGTTCTCGACGAAGATCCACCCGTCGGAGTCCCAGTCGGTGACGGCCAAGAATGCTCTCGGCTGTTGTTCTGTCAACGACTTGGCCATGTACTCGGCCTGTCTCCTCGTGAATCGGGGTTCTGCCGGTTTGCTGCTCTCCACTTGCTACTCCTATCGGTCATGGGGCGGTCCATCCCTCCCCTCCCTCCATTATACTAACAAAGGGGTCACCGCTCTACTGTGACGGGTACTGCGGCTTGCCCGCCCACTGTTCTGCGGCGGCTAGGAGTGCGTCCTGTGGAGTCTGGCCGAGCCCGGATGCGAGTGTCCCTGCCTGTGTGGATACCACCTCCGCCTGATAGCGGCCCATGCTAGCGGGCTTGAAGATGACACCGAGATTGGTGACGTCCATCATTCCTCCTTGTTCATGGCGTACAGGTAAACGGCGGTGACGACCAGGATGAGTTCCTTGTCGTTGTAGCTGACCTTCATGCCCTTGGCCTCCACAGGGTTGGCCTGGGTGCCTTCCACGAATTGGAGGAACGGCAGGAACTCGGGGGCACGTTCCTCGATCGCGGTCTGTACTTCATCCATTGCACTTGCCATCGTCTTGACTACCTTTCGTCGCATGGTTCCTTCGTTTGTTGCATAGGCACACAAGAGAGGCCGGCCGAAGCCGACCCCTCTCGTGCTCTCCGGTTCTCGGACGGAGTTTACTCGTCGCCGTACTCCTTGGCGATCAGCTTGGCGAGCTTCTTGAACTGGGGCGAGCCGGTGGACTTCCAGTAGTACCGGCCGTGCTCCTCGTTCTTCTCGACCTCGTTCTTGCGGAGGTAGACCCGGACGTCCCGTCCGTCGATGTCCATGTCCGCGATCTCGGAAGCTGCCTCGGCGAGTTCGGCGGTGCCGACCCCTCCGGTGAGTTCCTTCGTGGAGCGGCCGGCGGCGGAGGCGCCCTTCTTCGTGCCCTTGCCGTTGCTCTTGGCCGACTTCACCGAGGACTTCGAGCGGGTCCGACGCTTCTTGGGCGCGGGCTCCTCCTCTTCGTCCTCATCGTCCTCGTCCTCCTCCTCGTCGTCCTCCTCCTCGACGACCGCCTTCTTGCGGGTGCGCTTCCTGGTCGTCGTCTTGGCGGCCGACTTCTTGCGTCGGCGAGGCTTCTCCTCGACCTCGTCTTCGTCCTCCTCGACGTCCGGCTCCTCTTCGTCAAGCTCCTCGAGGCCTTCCAGCTCGTCGATCTCGTCCTCGGGCTCCTTGACGGCTGCCTTCTTGCGTGCCATAAAGTCAGCACTCTCCTTGCTGTTCATTGGTAGTTTGTAGACTCGTTGGAGGGTGAACTTCTTCCTCCCGCGTCCAGCGACGCGTAGTGTCTTCTTCTTTGGCGGTTTGAGTGTGGTTTGGGTAAAAACCTCCGTCGTGCCGTTCAGGTAGATGGCGAACCACTTGTATCTTATCACCTGTGGAGAGCTGCTCGCCCCTAGCCTCCTCATCACCCTCAACTCGTTGTGCGTAAGGGGGACGGTGATATGTTGGTGAACTCCTCTAAGTTGCCAGGCCTTGAACACCTTGTCGTGCAGACCTCTGAGGAGCGGGCCCTCGTGTCGGCGAAGTCTCTCCAGTGTGTGGTGAGCTTCGTACTTGTCGAGAGTGACCGACGCGGCTAATCTTCCATATGGCATGAGCTCCTTGGTGGCTGAGAACCGGATTAGACCTACCTACCCAACTATACTCTACACAGGGCTAATTGTCCAGTGCTGGAGAAAACACCTGTAAAAGGATACAAATAGCCCTACGACAGGAGAGTGGTGAAGACCAATGAAGTATACTCAAGGGAGAGGCTAAGGCTATACGCCAAATGAAAGGAACAAATGCCAGAAGCACAAGAGCCGGGGTCGGACCCGGGTGGCATGGACAACGTCGGTGGAGTGGAAGGAGTGATGTTGGAGATTGACGCAGCATCGTCAGACCTCGGCGATTTCATCCGGTGGATCGCCCGAGCAGCGGACGAGGACCCGAAGGTGGCGGAAGACTTCACAACGACTGTAGCACACGTCTACAGTTACTGCCGCGCGAAGAACGAGCAAGGAATAGAGGACGGTGCGGATGGCTAGAGTGGTACAAGAGCACATGGCTACAGACCCGAGGAACAACGAGGAGCGCGAGCAGCTCATGCGAGCACTACTCCCTTGGGCGAGAACCTCTGTGGAAAAACAGGCCGACGCGAAGGTGGCCAGCGCGAAGCGGAGAAAGAAGTCGCCTGGTAGTCACACCAGGAAGGGGATGCCCGTCGGATGATGGGGACTGCCAACGCGGCAGAGCGGGCAAGGTGGGAGGTCTTGTGGATCAAGGATCGAAAGATCCACCGCAAGGACTGTGGCACCGACTTGACTGAGGGCATCCGCCTCTACATGATGCTGAAAGGCAAGAGGTCGGGAGTCACGCTCCGCTGCAAGAACTTCGGGAGTCCGCCCCCGCTGAAGCTCCAGTCTCGAGTCATCCACTACAAGGTGCTGGAGAGGCTGGACAAGCCGAAGATCGTCAGGCGCAAGGGGAAGCGCTATCGGAAGACGCACGAGGTCGTCATCAAACGTGGCCTCTACGTCCCGATGAAGAAGAAGAACAGGGACGGCATCTGGTGGTGTCCATACTGCCGGGAGTTACGGCGGTTCGTGAAGAAGAAGTACATCGAGGTGGAACTCACACCAGGAGGACGGACCACCCAAATCCACGAGCCCGGCATGTACTGCCCTATGTGCGGCGTTAGCCACAGGGACCACTCGGTCAGGAAGTGGAATCCGATCGCCGTCAAGGTGTTCTACGAGATGGAAGCCACCCGCGAACGAGCCCCAGCTCGGACGGCCCAGTCCCGACGGACTGCCAGGCGGCGGCGGAAGAGGCGAGAGAATGGCCGGTGACTACTGTCGAAAGTGCAAGCGAATCCTCCTGTGGGTATCAGGCAACAAAGTCTGTGTCATCAAGACCTGCACCGAGTACGGGAAGGTGGTGAAATGACAGAGTCCCACCCCTACGTGATCCACGTACGTCGTGGGGAAGGACGCCTGAACTATCGCATGACAACGTGGGAGTTGATCGCCAACCGGGTGTCAGAGATGGCTTGGAAATCGGCGACCGACTTCATCTACCTACAACACACGCGACCGGACGCAGCTCCGTTGATTGACACGCGGAGTATCCGTCCGATGATGCTCAAGCTACCACACCGCGACTTCCCTCTGTTGGGTACGCTCAGTTTACTCCGAGCATTCCAAGAGGAGTGGAAAGAGATGGACGCAGTGGAGATTGGGGGTGAGGGGGCATTGTCCCCCGACATGAGCAGGGCCAGAGTAGTTATCGTTGATCTAGTTGATGGATAGGAGACCGAATGGCCACGAAGACAAGCACCAAGAAGGTCGTCGTCATGATGGACCGGGAGCGCGCCACCAAGAACAAGCAGCGCTTCGAGGAGAGGGACCGAGACAGCAAGGAGTGCATCGGCATCCTCTACGCCGACAAGAAGAACATCGACGAGGTGCTCGGCGAGCCGGACAGCCTCAAGATCACCATCGAGGCCGGAGACTAGGTGGAAGCGAGTACCGTCGTCGACATGATCCAGCTAGCGACCAACATCGCCTGGTTCCTCGTCATCGTCCTGTTCCTCTACATCATCTACACCGCGAGGAGAGTGAAGTGACCGTCATCCTAGCAATGCTGGCGCTGGCAACAGCCCCGGAGGAGTACAAGCCGCACTACCGCTTCTGCAACACCAGGGCCTGCGACCAGCGGGTCCACGCCATCCGCAACCGCAGGAAGGTCCAGGCGAGACACAAGGCCCAGGTCAGAGCCGAGAGGCACGACGCCAAGAGGCGCAAGGTCGTCAGGCCGTACCGAGCCTGGTTGGCATCCACCAGACGCTGCGAATCCGGCGGCCGCTACCACATAGCCACAGGTAACGGGTTCTACGGCGCCTACCAGTTCACCGTGAGCAGCTGGTACGCAGCAGGAGGACGGGGGATGCCACACCTCAACCCGCCGTTGGAGCAGGACTACAGGGCCGTCCGACTCCTACACATCCAAGGCCGCGGAGCCTGGCCCAACTGTGGGTAATCTACCGGGAGAACAATGAGCGACGCCCAAGACAGTCTCCACGCCAGCAGGATCACTGACCACCCCTTCATGCCACCGAGCAGAGAGGAGTGGTATCGACCGTGCAAGGTCTGCAGGATGGCAGAGGCAGCCCACAGGGAGTCCACCTTGTACGACCCAGCCCGACAGGTCAAAACGCTCTTGCACATGACCTACCTGGACCAGCACTTGGAGAAACGCGACTTCGCCCTAGGAGGCTCAGCCGTGCTCGCCCTACGGGGCATGCGGCCTATCCGGGACCTCGACATATACGTCACTCCGTTCTTCTACAGGCACGTCTTCAAGTCGGACAAGGGGTGGGTGGAGTGGGACCCCGACCCTAACGACCCCATTGGCCACTCGAAGATGCCACAGCTCGTGAAGGTAGTCAACCACATCACCTGCACGATGGCAAGGGAGTGGAAGCACGGAGGCTACCCCAAGCGCATCGACGTACAGGACTCCATCGGGGACCCGGAGTTCGTACAGGGCATCCCGTGCATCCCATTGCACATCGTCTACGAGTGGAAGAAGTCTGTCGGCCGACCAAAGGACATCCAAGACGTGGAAATGATCGACAAGTGGAGGGAGACGCATGGCTAGGTTCGTTTCGATAGACATCGAGACCGGGGGATTAGACCCACAGAGGCATCCGATCACTGAGGTGGGGATGGTGATCGAGGACATGAACCACGGTATCAGTAAGGTCGAGTTCTCGTTGCCATTCGACCCCGCGGACTGTGACCCCGTGGCCCTCGAGGTTCAGGGGTGGGGCAAGCGCGACCTACCCAAGCGGTGGGAACCACCGAGAGCGGCCGGCTTCATCCACGAGTCCACGAGGGACGCTCACATCGTTGGGAAGAACCCGTGGTTCGACGCCAGCTTCCTCGAGGTGTTCCTGAAGATGTACGACCTCACCCCGCCATGGCACCACCGCCTAGTGGATGTGGGGTCGCTGGCCTGGGGGTGGTACAACGGAGTCGAGGACTGCATGACATCAACAATCACGGGGAGTCACCAAGTGGACCCGCCGAACTCGGTCAGAGTCGGGGAGCTGGTAGGCATCTTCATGAACCCCGACGCGAGGCACGCAGCCATGTACGACGCGGAGTGGGCCTACGACGTCTTCAGCAAGATCGTGCCCCGATGAAGGTCTACGTCGCAGCCTCCAGCCAGCACGCCACCCAGGCCGCCCGGTTCATGCGAGAGATTCGCCAGGCCGGCCATGAAATCACGTACGACTGGACAGTGGATGTCCTCAAGTTCGGGGCCGGTGACCCCAAGGAAGTGCCAGAAGACGTCATGAGGAAGGCCGCAGAGAACGACAGA
>Ga0190271_10000084_pt1 | contig 49590 bp, 50 predicted proteins | sample Popmic356T_FD_133747 | JGI IMG/M metagenome (GOLD analysis project Ga0190271, IMG submission 133747) | Populus adjacent soil microbial communities from riparian zone of Weber River, Utah, USA - 356 T | ecosystem: Environmental > Terrestrial > Soil > Riparian zone | place: USA: Utah | collected...
GCAGGATCGCTGCGCGGACGCTCCCGCCCGCCCGTGCAGCCAGTGCGGCCCCCTCCCCCTCGCCCACTGCGGGGGCCAAGTCGAACCGTGCAAGCGCGTCCAGCAAATCAGCATCGGACAACGGCGACAGTCGGATCGTCTGGCTTCGCGAACGAATGGTCGGCAGCAAAGCGCCAAGTGAATGGGTGATTAAAACGAAAACCGTCTTCGCCGGCGGTTCTTCAAGATTCTTCAATAAAGCATTGGCTGCGTTGATGTTCATGTCGTCAGCCGGATCGATGATCACCACCCGCCAGCCGCCATCATGGGCCGTCATCGACAGGAACCGGTTCACCCTGCGGATCTCATCGACGGTCACGACGGTCTTGAACCCTTTGGTGCGTTCATTGACCGGACGCGTCAGGTGCAGCACGGAGGGATGGGCTCCACTGGCAATCTGCCTGAACTGGGAGGAACTCACATCGGGCTGACCAATCGCAGGACGACGGGCGGGATCCGGGTTGGCCAGCAAAAAGTTGGCGAGGTGGAATGCGAGCGTTGCCTTCCCGATTCCCTGCGGACCGGCCAGGATGAGCGCGTGGGGCAGCTTTCCAGCGGCGAAAGCGCCAGCAAGCATTGCCCTTGCTTCCGCATGACCGAAGAGAATCGGATTCTCGGCCGGTTCCGGAATGCCATCCAGCGTATCGTGCTGTTCGGGTGCAATGCGTTCAAACATGTCTTACCGCGCAGCCGCTTCGCGGCGCTCCGCATCAGCCTGCTGCCCCAAAACCCTGAAAACGGCGGCGGCGATTTCCTCTTCCACGACATCCGGCGTCTTTGAGGCATCAATCACAACGCAACGACCAGGCTCCGCTTCAGCGATTTCCAGGAACGCCTCGCGCCGGCGTTGATGGATGTGCAGCATCTCCTTCTCGAAACGGTCCGCGCCTTCATCCTCGGCGCGCCGGGCCGCGGCCCGCCGCAATCCTTCCGCAGGGTCGATGTCGAGCATGATCGTCAGGTTCGGCATCATTCCGTTTATCGCTACCCGCTCAATTTCCAGCATCAGTCCCGCGTCGAGGTTGCCGGTTACGCCCTGATATACACGCGATGAATCGATAAAGCGGTCGCATAGCACGATCTCGCCGCGCTCAACCGCCGGGCGGATGACCTGCTCGACGTGATCGGACCGTGCAGCAGCAAAGAGGATCGCCTCCATCGCGGGGCCGAATTGCTCTGCCGCGCCCGACAGCAGGACATGCCGCACAGCCTCGGCGCCGGGCGACCCCCCTGGCTCCCGCGTCACCAGCAGGTGATAACGCCTGGCGAGCAAACGCGCGGCCAGGCGGTGGATTTGAGACGACTTGCCGGCCCCCTCCCCGCCTTCGAATGTGATGAAAAAACCGTGCGCCACGTCTTCCGAACTCGCCTTCGCAGAGTGCATGGACTCCTTGCGTTCGTCTTAGTGGCCGCTACGCGATGGCGCAAATCATCTGTACCGGTTTCGAGTTCTTCGAACGTCAGCGCATCCAGCCGATGGCGAGTTCCTGGATCGCATCCCAGGCTCGCTGGTGCAGCGAACCGACGCCGACGCTTTCCGCTGCATAGAGCGGCGTCTGCTGCGTGAGGGTGTCTCCGATCCAGACATTCAAGGTTCCGATCGGAACGCCCTCGCTGACCGGCGCGGCGACCGGCCCCTGATAGACGATGCGCGCGACAATGCGCTGCTCGGCTTCGGTGGGCACTGGAAGGGAAACCGGCCCGCCTGCGCGCAGCTTGAGCGAGGATTGCGTGCCGCCATAGACACCCACTTCACCGATCGCCGCGCCCTTGGCGAACATCGGCACCCGTTGAAAACCATCGAGACCCCAGTCGATCAGCTTGCGCGCCTCCTCGGCACGTTCGCGATCGCTTGCCATGCCGCTCATCGCAAGGAAAAGACGGGTGTCGCCGCGCTTGACGGAGCCGACGATCGCGTAGCCCGACTCTTCGGTGAACCCGGTTTTCAGGCCGTCCGCGCCGATGTTCATGCCAAGAAGCGGATTGCGGTTGCGCTGGGTGATCTTGTTCCAGGTGAATTCGCGCTCGCCATAGATCGCGTAAAACGTCGGGTAGCTTCGCCAGATATGCTCCCCCAGCTTGGCGAGGTCGCGCACCGTGGATACCTGACCCTCGGCAGGCAGGCCGGTCGCATTCTTGAAAACCGATTTCCTCAGCCCCAGCGCGGCAGCGCGTTGGTTCATCTCCTCGACGAATTTCGGCTCCGACCCGGCCATCCCTTCGGCGATGACGATTGCGCCGTCGTTCGCCGATTGAATGATCACGCCGCGGATGAGATCCTCCAGCCGGATCTTCGACTTCAGCTTTGCAAACATTGCCGATCCGCCGGATGGAGCGCCGCCGGTGCGCCAGGCATGCTCGCTCACCTCAAACTCATCGCCCAGCGAAACGCCCCCCTCCCCAAGGGCGTGGAACACCGTTTCCATCGTCATCAGTTTCGCCAGCGAGGCGGGAGGGATCAATTCGTCGGCGTTCTTCGAGAACAGGATGCTCTCCGAAGCTTCGTCGATCAGAAACGCCTGTTTGGCCTTGGTTTCGAAGCTTTGTGCCGGAAGAGCTGAGACTGCAGAGGCCGCAAGGAGGGCCGCGGCCAACTGAAGCCATTTGATCAAGGGAGAGATTACCGCCACGCCAGCCTTTTTGGGTGTCAACGGAGCGGCAACAGCCGTCCGATATCGCTCAGTCGTGCACGGTCATGGCGTCCATGGCGCCATTATCCCAGGCCGCACGCAACATTTCGTCTACTGTGAAACGGCCATCGGTATAAAGGCTCACGGATTGCCAGATCGTACCCGCATCGGCGGTTTGCTGAATGTCGACACGCCCGAATACTGAGAGCTGTTTCACCAATTCGTTTGTTTCCGTGCCGGGCTGGAATGTGCCGACCGCGACGAACTCGCCGGGTTGGGCCGCTATTGTGGAGCGTTTCCACGCCGCATCCCCGGATGAGGCTTCCTTCATCGCCGCAAACGCACTTTTCAGGCCGTTCTGACCCTCGGTCGCATATCCCAAGGTCGCCAAGGCAATCTGCCTCTTTCCGGGGCGCGGCGCGGCGATCGGCGCGATCTCGGGAAGCACGATGTTGGAGATGGCATCCCTTTCATCCGCGGCAGCCAGTGCGGTTCCGGAACGCGGCCGGTCGTTCAACTGACCGGGAAACGCCGCGGCAGCGACCGCTCCGCTTGGCTGCGGGCCGTTCATCGCGATCATCACGCCCGTGGGCAGGCCATCAGACAGCGGATCGGCGGTTGCTCCGCCCGGACGATAGGAAGCCAGCAGGAATGAGTCGTCGCGTCCCTCCAGGGGCGCGCGTCCAACGTACTCAACCTTCACCGTCGCGACACCGTCATGTGTGTAGTCCAGCATTTCCGCTGCCTTGCGCGACAAATCGATGATCCGTCCGTCCGCATAGGGGCCGCGATCGTTGACGCGAACGATGACCGACGAACCGTTCGAGGTGTTCGTCACGCGTGCATAGCTGGGCAGCGGCATCGTGGGATGCGCGGCCGTGAGATGCGTCATGTCGTAGATTTCACCGTTTGCGGTCAAACGGCCATGGAAAGCGTCACCATACCAGGACGCTCCGCCGACCTTCCTGTAGGACTTGTCTTCCTTGGGATAGTACCACTTTCCGCGAACCTGATAGGGCTTGCCCAACTGATCGCGACCGCCGCCGCGCGGCAAATTGGACCGCTTGTTGGACACGCGCGGACTGGCCTTCACGCCATATTCCGACTCGGAGAAGTATTCGAGCGAACGGGGATTCTTCGCCGTCATGGACTTGGAGCCGGACGCGGAGCATGCAGCGAGGGCGAGCGCCGAGACGAGAAGGAGACCGCCGGCTATGGCGCGGCCAGGACGCGTCGATGATCTCATTCGCAATATTTCCCCGGCGCGACATGTGCAAGAACACCAATGCGCGCGTTGCGGACGCGCTTGACCCAGCCGCTGAACCTACGGCACAAATCTTTATCAGCCGTTAGGCGATTATGTCAGAAAACAGGCAGTATTGTGACAGAGCTTGGCCTTACAGCCCGCTCGGAGCTTTGGGGCGAGGTATTGGGGCGTGCCCTCCTGCGCGCTGCAAGAGGAGGCAGGTCGCTCATTCTATCCGAGCGGTCCCTGCGAGTCCGTCGTCGCGCTTCCAGTCCAGGGTCGATGAACCGGTATGGTCGATGGTAAAGCAAAGCGCTTTCCCATTATACCATGTCTTCCACTGCTGGCACAATTTGGGTCCTTTGATCCACCATTTGCCGGTCTCTTTGGGAGCCAGCATCTTGGCCATCGTGAACCCGCTCGCGTCGCCGGAGACGGTTCCATCGGAATTGTAGCGCAATGGAAATTCAAGCCCGTAAGGCGTTTTGAGGAAGACACGTTTTCCGGAGATCAGGGTGTTGATCCCGTCTCCGGACAGCGGCTCGGATTGCGCCGTGAAGACAGCAAATCCACTGATGACCGCCATGAGCAGAAGCATTCGCTTCATTGTGCGCCCTCTTCCCTTTCGAAGTGCTGCGGGACAACGTGCGACGGGCCGAGCGGTTGCATGAGGCGTTTTCGTGCCTTGATCGCCGTTCACGAGTGGGGACGCGGGGCGCTTCCATTCGCAGATGTGAGATGGCCGAGCGGGGCGGGATATCGGGCAAATTGCCGAGGGCTCTTGATGATCTTGGCGACAACCGGCCGAGCGGTTGTCGCCAGTTGAATGATGGTGCAGCCTATTGAGCGTCCTGACAGGTGCGCAGGGACGTAAAGGCAGCATCTGTTCCCTTGAGACTAAGAACGATCGGATCCCGCCCTGCCGGCGTGATCGTCAGCGCGTTCTTCTTGGCAAGGTCGTAGATAAAGTCCGGATTGTTGACCCAGACAAATGCACCGTCCATGCCCTCGATCTGCTGGCCGGTGGCCACGCCGCTGAATTGTTGACCGTCAACGTCGAAGAGAACGGAGACCTTATCACCTGCGGCTACAGCGGCGTCCTTCTTCGTATAAAGGGCGATGTAGCCCTTTTTCTCGGCGGTCGCGCTGATTCCCATCTGCAACTGGGCCTCGGCGTTAAGCTTCTTTGCAACGAGGCAGCCTGGACCCATGCTCTGCTTGATAAAGATATCCCAGCCAGCTTCCGAGCCGTATTTCTTCAGTTCCTGCGCCCCCGCCCCTGTCGCTGTCAGGGTCACGAATGCGAGTGCAATGCCAATGCTAACATGCGTCTGCATGGTTTTTCTCCACAGTTGTTGTTTAAGCTGTGTCTAGCGCCGCTCTTGGGCAGCGTCGCACCGATGGTAGCGTTACCCAGCGTCAGCGCAAGCCTCGCCCCGCGGACGACGGGAACAATGCTGCCGTTCGACACCTCGCCGCAGGGGTGGTGCCATCGGGCCCAGGCGCCTAGCGCGCGGTATAGCCGCCGTCGACAAGATGGTAGCTGCCGGTGATAAAGCTGGCCTGTTCCGATAGCAGGAAGCACACCAGAGTTGCGACCTCGTCCGGTTTCCCACGCCTGCCAATCGGCTGTAGCCCGGCCATCAGTTTGCTTGCCTCCTCCAGATGGTCCGACAAAAATGGCGTGTCGATCCACCCTGGCCCAACCGCGTTGATGCGGATGCCCATTCTTCCATACTCCATTGCGGCAACCTTGGTCAGCCCGACGACGCCGTGCTTGGCCGCCGTGTAGGCGGCCGCGGAGGGCAAGCCGACGGAGCCGAGGATGGAGGACATGTTGACGATTGCGCCTCCGCCCCGAGCCAACATGGCGGCAATCTCGTACTTCATGCAGTAGAAAACGCCATTCAGATTGACACCCATAACCTGATGCCAGTTGTCGAGCGGGTATTCTGCAATCGACTTTCGGGCGCCGCCGATGCCGGCGTTGTTGACCGCCATATCCAGGCCGCCACAGGTTTTGACAGTAAATTCAACCAGCTGTTCCACCGCAGCAGAATCGGCGACATCGACTGCAAAGTCGTGTGCCCTGCCGCCTTGCGAGCGCACTTCGGCGACCGTCCTGCACGCACTCTCGGGGTTCAGGTCCGCAACGACAACCTCAGCCCCCAGTTGTGCGGCGCGCCGTGAAACCGCTGCTCCTATTCCCGAGCCTCCGCCGGTTACAACCATAACTTTATCTTGGAAGTCTGGCGTCATCATCGATATCCATGAGCCAGCTGCCGCCACAACGCAACAGAGGCAAAGAGTAATTGCAAGAGCTCTGTTCGTAGACCAGGCACGGCCAGTCTTCTAGTCTAACCTCAGCCGCGGACCCACCCAATGATACAAGAAATCAACTAGCCAATCCCCTTCACTGCTTGGCCATCGCGCCATTGGCATTTGCGAGACCTGGCCGGTATGCACTGGAGTGTTAAACGGCTGCGGTCGCCGGTTTCTGAGCGGGGTACATGAACGGCATAACGCGCCGCGGGCTGGTCCTGGGAGATGTTGTCCTGATGAATGTCTGGATCTCGGCCACTGTCATTTGCGCTCGCATCGGAGCGTGGCCTCAATCCCCGCTCCAGACGCAAGCATGTGCGGTATGACGGAAGCGAGCCGGCAGGGACGATTGTGGTCAACACGTCGGAGCGGTTCCTCTACCATGTAGGGGACGATGGCTGGGCGACACGCTACGGCGTGGGCGTAGGCGAGCGGTGTCTTTCGCTCAAAGGCAAAGCGACCATAGGGGACAAGGCGGTTTGGCCGTCCTGGACGCCGACCGGCAACATGGTGAGGCGCAAGCCGCGCCTGGGTGCAGTATGCTAGCGGGGTGCCAGGCGGACCCAACAATCCGCTCGGTGCGTGCGCTTTATCTCTATCGCGGCGGGCGCGACACGATGTTCCGGCGTCACGGGAGGAACGAGCCATGGACGATTGGCACGGCCGTATCGAGCGGATGCGTCCGTTTGACGAACGACGACATTGTGGACCTCTACGAGCGCGTCCCCTTGGGAACCACGGTTCTGGTCATCTGATTACCATCATCGCGGGTATTTCTGCGGCATATCAGGCATTTCTTGTTAAGCAAAACCTTTAGGCTAGCTCTGACTGTGACATTCCTGCACTAGGCCGGGCGGCAGATTGCCACTACGCTTAAGCGCCACCATTCCGTGGATTCGCCTTGACCACCATATTTTTGCCCCCGGGGAAAAAGGATGAAGGTAATGAGAAAAGTACTTGTTAGTGCACTTGCAGTGATCGCAGTGGCCAGCCTTAGCGGCTGCGCAAGTTGGGATCTCGGCAAGGGGAAGGGGAAAGCTCCTCCTGTTGTTGTTGAAGAACCGGCGCCCGCGCCTGTTTACAAATAACAACTGACTTCGTTCGGGGGGAAGGTTCTCGCCTTCCCCCCATTTCTTCGACTGAGACCAAGGTGGCGGAGCGATTGCCTGTCCCTGATTGCGCTCCTTTGGAGTCTAGGAACCGTATGACATTTGGTGTTGGTCGCTCATTGATTTTGGCTTTGGTCGCGCTGACGGCTGCTGCTTGCCAATCGTCGGACACGACACCGCAGCCGGCCTTCGCGTCCTCCTACGATCAGATACAGACATCCGGTATGCCGGCGACCGCAGTGGCGCCGACCCAGAACTCGCGGTATTTCATCGAATTCCGTTCCCGATACGCCTTAACCTACGGGCACACCTATGCGGTTTTCGGGCAATTGAACCAGGCTGGACAGATGGTAAAGCCCGAAGTCGCTGGGCTTGCTCCAAAGTCCGACGATCCCAATGTTTACGTTCTCGGCCATGTGCTGGCAGTGCCCGCTTCGACTGGCTGGACCGACGGCGACCTCGAAGAGGAATACCGGTCAGCCAGCTGGCGAGTGATGCTCACCGAGGCTGAATACAGGGACGTCGTCGAGAATATCAGAAAGCTGCAGGCAAGGTCCAAATTCTGGCACGCGTCGCTCTACAACTGCAACGCATTCGTAGCGGACATCGCCCGATCCATGGGGTATAAAACGCCAGGAATCTGGCTCCGGCCGCAACAGTTCATAACCACCCTTCGAGAGATGAACCAAGGTAAGAAGGTTTCTTCAAAGTCGTCATCGAACCGATGAGCGGAGAGGATCGCACCGCTGAAATCTCTTTCGGATGATAGTTCTGTAGAGACGGTTGGTGAATTGGCAGTTCAGAGCCCCGGTGACCTTTAAGTGAGCATTGCAGCAGTTGGCGAGATCATATGGGCGATCGGCATCGTCGCCTGGTACGTCATCCGCTATCCCTTCGAGCGCCGCGCCAAGCGAGTGCGGGTGGTGAGCGACCGCCGCTCGCCTTCCGAAACGATCGGACTGGCTTGCGCCCTCTTCGGGCTCGCGATCTTACCCGGATTCTACGTCGCCACCGGTATCCCGAAAATCGCGGACTATCCGGCAAGCGTTTGGGCCGTCGCCCTCGGAACAATCATCTTCGCCACTGCACTGTGGGTGTTTCGTATATCCCACAAGGTACTTGGCCGAAATTGGTCGATCTCGCTGCAGATCCGCGAGCAGCACAGGCTGGTCAGTGACGGACCTTACGCCTTGGTGCGGCACCCCATGTATACCTCATTCCTGCTTATGGCGCTTGGCCAAGCCTTTCTGCTGCCGAACTTGCTTGTCGACCTTGCGGGTTTGGTCGGCTTTGCGGTCCTTTTTTTTCTGCGGGTGAATAAGGAAGAGCGTATGATGCTGGAGAATTTTGGCCCCCAATATCGCGACTATATGAAAAGGACCAAGAGAATAATTCCCTATTTGTACTAGAGGTCCCTGTCATGCGAGGGCGAGCCCTAAAGCTTTCGGCGCCCCGACGCCTTGTCTGCGACTTGATGAGATTTTCGACCGGCGTGCCGCGGGTTACGGTACAGCGTCAGATGAATCTCGGTCCCCTCTTGCGGGCCAGAATGGCGCAGCAAATCAAGCCTTCCTGGACGGCGATCTTCGCAAAGGGATATGCTCTTCTTGCCCGGGAGACGCCCGAGTTGCGGCGCGCCTACGTCAAGTTGCCCTGGCCGCAGCTTTACGAATATCCGGTAAGCGTCGCCTCTATCGCCCATGAGCGCGAACATGATGGCGAGCAGGCTGTCCTGCTCAGCCGAATCAAGGGTCCAGAGGTCTTGGCCCTCACCGAACTCGATGCGTCGATCCGCCGGGCGCGCTCGCTTCCCGTCCAGGAGATCAAGGACTTCCGGCTCGCCTTGAAGTTTGCCCGTGCGCCAGCGCCAATAAGATGGCTGCTGATGTGGCTGGGGCTGAATATCGCCCGGCAGAGGGCGAACTATTTCGGCACGTTTCAGTTGTCCGTCTATTCCGGCCTCGGCGCGGAATCCCTCAACCCGCTTACCCCCCTGACCACACTCCTCAATTATGGTCCAATCGCAGAAGACGGGTCGGTCACGGTCCGCATTCACTATGACCACCGGGTCATGGATGGCGCCAACGTGGCTCGGGCCCTCAACAGGTTCGAACAGATCCTGAACGGCGTTGTTGCCGAGGAAGTGGCTCAACAGCCTGCCGGTGCTGTCCATCCAGCAAGGATGGACAACCGCAAGCGACGATGATTAGCCAAAGCTTATTTTCATGCTTAAGACATGTTTCGATGCGTGATAGGAGACGTAATCCAGGTTTCGTCAATTGACTTGAAAAGGCCAGCCGAGTTCAGGGCAAGGCGGCTTTAGGGACAGCTTCATGATTTCGAACGGTCAGGTAAGGCCAGCTGTCGTTGTGATCGGCGCGTCGGGTGGAATAGGACGGGCAATTGCCAAAGTGGCTGCCCGGGAGCGCCGTACGGTCGTTCTTGTGGCACGCTCGCCTGAAGGTTTGGAAGCGGCCGGAGACGAAGTGCGGGAAGCCGGCGGCGAGGCGTTTACTCTTGAGTTAGATGTTTCGGCGAGCGATATGTCAAAGCGCCTGGAGGAGTTTCTGTCGACGAACGGTCTGGTCTGCGATGTTCTCGTCAACAGCGCAGGCTATGGCCTGCGCGGTGCGGCGACCGCCCTGCCTATCGACGATCAGCTTGGCATCATCGACCTCAACATACGCGCCCTCAGCGAACTGACACTCCGTTTTCTGCCTGGAATGGTGGAGCGCAAGCAAGGAGGCGTGCTCAATCTCAGTTCTGTCGCCGGCTTCGTTCCGGGGCCTTACATGGCCCTCTATTACGCCAGCAAGGGCTTTGTGCGGTCCTTCTCGGAGGCGCTTCACCAGGAGGTTCGGCGCACGGGTGTGACCGTCACATGCGTGGCGCCCGGGCCAGTGTCGACGGAGTTTCTCGAGCGCTCCAACGCCTATCAGACGCCACTCTTCAGCATTCTCCCCAAGATGGGTCCAGAGGACCTGGCCGAACGCGCCTGGCGGGGTTTCAAATCCGGTCGTCGCCTTGTCTTGCCGGGCATTTCGGCCAAATTGATCGCCCTCGCTTTGACGATCTTTCCTTCCGCGGCAATGTTGCCGGTCATCGGCCGCTTGCAACGGAGCGGCAACGACCCTTGTCCCTGCGGTTCAGGTCGAAAGTTCAAGAAGTGCTGTGGCGCCCGCCAGATACAGTTTCGCCGCAGCCTTGGGCGCATCATTCCGTGACAGGCTTCCAATCCTCGCAAGCTGCGCCTCGCTGTCGCGCCTTTGCCGCGATGTCCGACGTCCACACTGCTTCCAGCGACGCCGTGTATCCGAGATTGAGAGCCCGCCGATGAGATTTTCGTGGACGATAGCCGTCGCGCTTCTGGTTTCGGGCTGCGGGAGCACGACACAGGCGGGACGTGCGACAGGCAATTTCGGCCCCGAGACCCTGACCTTGATCAACTCCTACAGAGTGAGTCGCGGCCTCTCTCCCCTGGCCACGAATGGCACGCTCCAAGCCTTGGCGAGGCAGCATAGCCAGTATCAATCTTCCAGAAATACCTTAAGCCATAATGGCTTCCGCGAGAGATCAGCCAGAGCAAAGGCCGCAGGGCTCAGCGTCGTATGTGCAGAGAACGCTGGCTATAACTATAAGAATGCACAGCAGCTTTTCCTCGGATGGCGAAATTCCCCGGGCCACAGAACAAACATGCTTCGACCCAATCTGCGCTATGCTGGAGTCTCCGTAGTCGGCGATTATGCAACCTTCTTTGCTTGCCAATAAGGTCGGCCATGATGGATCGGTCGGCTGTCGGGGCTGCTCCGGTAACCGCACGGCAAAAGGAATGGTGAAACCTATGACACTTGCTTTTATTGAAGGGAGGATTTCGTGAAAAGAATTGCGGCTACGCTGCTTGGAATTACGGTGGCCTTGAGCGGTTGCTCCACCACACAATCCGCGAAAGGACAGGTGGCGGACGGTTCTGAGACGTTCACCGGAAGCGCCACGGCCCATGGGTCACATCGCGGCTCCATCAAACTGACGAGCAGCAGGGGAAGGCTTTGCACAGGCAATTTCGAATACGTCTCCGACCAGGAAGGTAAGGGAATGTTCAATTGCTCCGACCTGGAAAGCGGACCATTCACCTTCGTCTCAACTGGCGGAATGCACGGGACGGGGTCGGGAACGCTAGGCGGCAAGCCATTCACCTTCACGGTGGGCTAGCGCCGGGCTGCGCTAGGGTCGAGACCAAGATTCCCGCCACTTGAGGGTGAGCGTGGTTGACGCAGCCCTTGCTACCGCTCTAGAGGAATGAACCGCGATCCGGTCGGGGACACCTTCGGTGCCCATTCGACGCCAAGCGCCTAAAATGACAGGATCGCGACATCCTAAGTGATTGAAAAAATCACGATGGAGGGATGGCCGAGCGGTTTAAGGCACCGGTCTTGAAAACCGGCGTGGGCGCGAGTTCACCGTGGGTTCGAATCCCACTCCCTCCGCCAGACTAACCAATTAAGTTCTTATAAACGTTGCGCTTTATCGTTCCGCGATGATTTTTCCCACTTCCTTCCCCATCAAATAAGTAGGTTACGAGCCCAAGCCTTGCGTGCGCCAGCGCATGTTACAATCCTCCAGTCGAAATCCGAGCAGGAAGGGACGACATGGCCGAGCCTGCAGAGGCAGCCAGCGGCGAAGCTTTGCCAGATTGGGAGCGAGCGGCCGACGAGGCGAACCAGACGTGCGAGGGAGACGCCCGGGCAGCGTTCGTGGCGCTACTCCTGATCTTGTGGCGGTTCCGTCGTGGCTCCGCCAAAAACCGGAGCCGAACCGAAACCACTTCCTACGCGGTAAGGGTTTGGGCGCTTGCCAGTGGTGCCTCAATGCAACCGCAGGGGTTCTGCGGCTCCCCAGGGAGACGGCGGTGCCTTCATAGAACCGCCGTCGGGCCTCGAAACTGGGTTTTTCTGCAACCCGGTTTTCGAGGCACCCACTTTCGGCAAATTTGCCGATCCTCAATGTAACAGTTTCCAGCCTACCGGTTCCGTCGAGGCACCGGTAGGAGCCGTGGCCAACCTGTCGGCCACGTGCCCACAAACACCCGGTGACCGTCCGTCACGCGCAATATGCCATCATGGGCATCCTACATACAAATGATTCTCGCGCCGCTGAAACCCCTGCCCCTGCGGAATGGGTTATTGACGCTGCCGTCGTGGCAAGGCCAGGTTTCTGGCGGTGCCACGGAACCGCCTGAACAGTCGAAGGTGGTCCCACGGAAGTGTACTGCTCGCTGAAAAGCTTGTTTCCATACTTGGGATTATCGGCGCTTAAGGCCAAGACTTCTGTCCGACCGCCTTCGCTGGATATCAAGTCGCTCTACCCGCAGCAAAATCTGCAAAAATTCAATGCGTTGCGACGCAAATTGGATCCAGACGGAATGTTCATCAATCCGTTTCTGGCCCAGCAGGGTCTGTTTTCATGAAAGTGCGTTCGTGCCCGGCGGGATTGCGCCGGGCGCGCTTGAAAGCTCAATCCACTGGCTAGGGCGACCGCTCCAGGCCTGTCGGCCGCATCACGGCGATGCGCGGAGCCTCTCCAGAACTTTCGAAGCCACGCTATCTCACCTCCGCCCTGATGGCCCAGGCTCTGGTCCCGAGGGGAATGGAGCCATCGGCGGCTCGGGGCAGTGTGTCGAATAGTTTGTTCCTGAGCTTCAGTTGAGCGTCGGGGCTCAGCCCGACACAATAGCCCGGCGCAGGGCCGGCGCCCAGCGTGAAGGGTCGCCAGAAATCGTCGAAGTCCCGGAATACCGCGGAGGCCTCGAGCGTCGTGACATGCTGGTTGACGAGATCCGGCCCTTTCACCAAATCCAGAAGCCGCTCCGGGGTGCAGAAGGGAAAGCGCTTGTCCTCTGTGAGGTCGGCTGCCGCCGGATCGAGCGATGTCGCCGCTGTCCAGAACGCGCGCATGAATTTCACTCCTCCACCGGGATAGTCCCAGACATAGAAGGCGATGGTGCCACCAGGGCGCGCGACCCGTCGCATTTCGCCAAGCGCCTTTTCGCGATCCGATACGAAGTTCAAGACCAGGCCCGAGACGACCACATCCCGGCTTGCCGCATCCAGCGGTAGAGCCTGTGCGTCGCCCGTCTGAAAGGCTGCACGACGGTCGGGCACGTTGGTGCGCGCCTTGTCCAGAAAGCCCTCTGACGGATCCACTCCGAGGACGCTGGTTGGGTTGCAGTTCGCGACGATCGCGCCGCTCAACGCGCCGGTGCCGCAGCCGACATCGAGCCAGTCCTGATCATCGGGAATATCAAGCCATTCCAGGAATTTTGGCGCAATTTGCCGGCTCCAGCGTCCCATATAGAGGTCGTAGCTGTCACCAGCCTGCCATGCGTCGTGGCGAGAAGCCTCCGTCATCGCTCCCTCCTCACATCGCTGTGAAGGGCCGATTGTACGGCCAAGGTCCGCCTGGGGAAACAGCTTTAGCGCCGTGCCGCAAAGGGCCCGACACTGACTATTGCTTCACGGCGGCCTTCGCGATGCGGTCGAAGGCCATGAGCTGTTCCAGAAGCGCCGGCATTTCCTTCAGCGGAACCATGTTAGGGCCGTCCGAAGACGTGGAATTGTCTGGATCCTGGTGGGTTTCGATGAACACACCGGCAACACCAACCGCCACGGCTGCCCGGGCCAATGTGGCGACGAAACGCCGCTCGCCGCCTGACGAGCCGCCCTGCCCTCCCGGCTGCTGCACCGAATGCGTCGCATCGAAAATGACTGGTGCGCCGATCTCGGCCATGATCGGCAGGGCACGCATGTCCGACACGAGCGTGTTGTAGCCGAAAGAGGCGCCGCGCTCGGTGACCAGCACATTCGGATTGCCGGAGCCGGTCACCTTGGCGACGACGTTTGTCATGTCCCACGGGGCCAAAAACTGGCCCTTCTTCACGTTCACGATCCTGCCGGTCCTGGCGGCAGCCACCAACATATCGGTCTGCCGCGAAAGGAACGCCGGCACTTGCAGAATGTCGACCACCTCGCCGACCACCGCGCATTGCTCCTCGGTGTGCACATCTGTCAGCACCGGCAAGCCGAATTCCTTTTTCAGGTCGGCGAATATGGGCAGCGCGGCATCAAGGCCGGCGCCGCGTGTCGCGCCCAAAGAGGTGCGGTTGGCTTTGTCGAAGCTCGACTTGTAGACCAGACCGATCCCCAGCTTGGTCGTCAGTTCCTTCAGGGCTCCAGCCATGTCGAAAGCGTGCTGCCGACTTTCCAACTGGCACGGACCGGCAATCAAAGCCAAGGGCGCATGATTGGCGAAAGTAACGTTTCCGGCTGAAACGCTATGGTTCGGCTTGGTCATCACGCGGCCTCGAATGCAAAGACGGCACCCTGTCCGGGCGCTGGGTGAACACATAGGCGTTCGGCGAACTTTTCACACGCCACGCCGCGAGATTTCAGCAGGTGTTCGGTCGCCTTGACGTCGGACACGCCAAAAACCACCACGCGCGCCTGCAGCCCGCGGTCCTCGGTAGAGGGGACGCCGAAAAAATGTATCAGGTTCTGGTTGGTCATCGCTTCGAGCGATGCATTGGCGAGTTGGTACACGAGCTTGCGGTTCGGGACTTCAACCTCCTCAAACCGGCTGATCGTCCGGATGAAGTGATCGACATGCGAAGGCTCCGGCGCTGCCAGTATGACGGACTTGATCCGCGTCACGCCATTGCTGTGGTCTTGCAGCGCCGATCTGTCGACCTTGGGCGATGCGACACGCTGGCAGGTGAACAGGAAGAAATCCGGCGCCCTCGGATCCGCGGCAAAGGCCAGCCGGAATATTGCCTTGTCCGCTTTGCCGGTAGCGTCGACGAAATCGCGTGAAAATTCGAGCATGGGGCCGCAGGCATACGGAGAGTGCTCGAAAGCCGCATGGTCCGCAGTTGCATCGTCGGTGCGAAAGACGACCGCCGAAAATCCCTCTTGGCCACGCCTGGACCGATAAGCCTCGTCGCGGATGACAAACATGTTGCACGCCTCAACCGCTTCGCCGATGGCGGCAGGCTGCTGCTGTACCAGCGGCTCGATAAAGGTATCGTCCTTGAAGTAGACGCAGCAATTGGCGGTGCCGAAAGGATGCACGCCAACCGGGGCGACCGTGAAGCCAAGCTTGGTCAACCGCTCCCGTGCCGTGTTGAGGCTGGAGGTGGGCAGCACGAGATGATCGATGGCGCGGGCAGACATGGCGCGGAGTTATCTCACTATGTGCGCCGGTTTCAAGCCGTGCCGTTAGCAGCTAGCCGATTGAAGCGCTTAGTGCCTGGCGCGATGTGCGCTCAACGCGTCGACATCGCGCGGCAGTTCGGTCAGGCGGCGGCCCCTCGGGGTTTCACCCTTCGCCAGCATGTCCACATCGATATGGCTGATGGCGGTTGCGACGTCGAATTCGCCAAGCAGATTATCGAGAAGCAGAAACGCAATTTGCGCCTGCGTATCGTCCGGAATGTTTCCGAGCCATGGCAAGGTGAGAGCGATATTCATCCGGCTGCGCTCACGATCGGTCTCGGCGACATAAGTGACGGTCTCCGCGCCGACGGTCTGGCCGTTGATCGAAATCTGCGTCGAACCTTGCATGCGCGGCTTGAATGCGGTGATTCTCCAGCCCGAAATCGCCGGAGCCGCGGCGACGAGGCGCGTCACGACGGGAAAACTGGCAACGATTCCCTCGGCCGAAATAACCAGTTCGCTTTCGCCGGAATCGGTCGAGCCCACCAGCAGCGACAAGCCGCCATCGTAGCGTTGCAAGGCGTTGAACAACGGGCGAACGAGTTCTTCCGGGTCGCCGCCCTTCTGCAGGGCGCGGTTTAGGCGGTTGGCCGCATCAGCATTCTCGCTGAACCAGTTCCAGAACGCCGCGTCGTTGGCCAGGGCGAAATCGGGTTCGGTCAGGCTGCTTGTCCCGCCCTTTGGCGCTTCCTGCACACGTGCGGCCTCCGCGCCGCGCCGTTTTGCCTTGCCGAACACCTTTCCCACCAGCGCCATATTCAGACAAGCCTGCTTTGTACCACCGCCGCATTGATGAAACTGGCAAAGAGCGGATGCGGGTCAAAGGGCCGGCTCTTGAGTTCGGGATGGTATTGCACACCGATAAACCAGGGATGGTCGGGATACTCGACCGTTTCGGGCAAGACGCCATCCGGCGACATGCCGGCGAACACCAGTCCGCACGCTTCGAGCTTTTCCTTGTAGTCGATATTGACCTCGTATCGGTGGCGGTGCCGCTCCGAAATCTCCGTGTCGCCATAGATCTCGGCAATCTTGGAATTGCCGGCAAGATGCGCAGCGTAAGCTCCGAGCCGCATCGTTCCGCCCAGATCGCCGGCAGCGCGGCGCTTCTCCAGCATGTTGCCCTTCAGCCATTCGGTCATCAGACCGACGACGGGTTCGTCCGTGGCGCCGAATTCCGTCGACGATGCGTGTTCAATGCCGGCCAGTGACCGCGCGGCCTCGATGCAGGCCATCTGCATGCCGAAGCAGATGCCGAAATACGGCACCTGGCGTTCACGTGCGAACTTGGCGGCCAGGATCTTGCCCTCGGACCCGCGTTCGCCGAAACCGCCCGGCACCAGGATGCCATGCACCTTTTCCAGGAACGGCGCCGGATCTTCCTTCTCGAAAATCTCGCTTTCGATCCAGTCCAGCTTGACGCGAACGCGATTGGCCATGCCACCATGCGACAGCGCCTCGATCAGAGATTTATAGGCGTCCTTCAAGCCTGTGTATTTGCCCACGACCGCAATCGTGACTTCCCCTTCGGGATTGTGGATTCGGCCGGAAATCTCCGTCCAGCGCTCCATGCGCGGCTTCGGTGCGGGGTCGATGCCGAAGGCAGCCAGCACTTCCGAATCCAGCCCCTCCTTATGATAGGCCATCGGCACATCGTAAATGTGGCCGACATCGAGCGCCTGGATCACCGCGCTTTCGCGCACATTGCAGAACAACGATAGCTTGCGCCTTTCCTCCTTGGGGATGGACCGGTCGGCGCGAACCAGGAGAATATCGGGCGCGATGCCGATGGAGCGGAGCTCCTTGACGGAATGCTGCGTCGGCTTGGTTTTCAACTCGCCGGCGGCGGGGATGTAAGGCATCAGTGTCAGGTGGATGTAGACGCATTGCCCGCGCGGCAGATCGTTGCCCACCTGGCGGATCGCCTCGAGGAAAGGCATCGCCTCGATATCGCCGACGGTGCCGCCGATTTCGCACAGCACGAAATCATATTCGTCATTGCCATCGCGGATGAAATTCTTGATCTCGTCGGTCACGTGCGGGATCACCTGCACGGTCGCGCCGAGATAGTCGCCGCGCCGCTCGCGGTCGATGATGTTCTTGTAGATGCGGCCCGTGGTGATGTTATCGCTCTGGTTGGCCGAGCGCCCCGTGAAGCGCTCGTAATGACCGAGGTCGAGATCGGTTTCGGCTCCGTCATCGGTCACGAACACTTCGCCGTGCTGATACGGCGACATCGTGCCTGGGTCCACATTGAGGTAGGGGTCGAGTTTCCTGATCCGCACGCGGTATCCGCGCGCTTGCAGCAGAGCACCGAGTGCCGCTGCCGCTATGCCTTTGCCAAGGGAGGAAACCACGCCGCCGGTGATGAATACATATCGCGCCATGGGAGTCGGTGCTTAGCGCCATGGTTTTGATTCCGCCAGCAGAAAAAGCTTGGCTGTCGGCTTTTCCCAAGGCGCGGGCAAAGAGACGATACAGACGACGACGATGGCAGCACCGTCAGTTGTCATGTCGCGGCTGTGCCGACTGCCGCCATGACAGCGCAAAAAGAAACCCCGCCGGGTGGCGGGGTTGCTCATAAAGGATCAGTTCCTCCAATTGGCGCTTAAAGCACCACCACATTGGTGCCGACCGGAACACGCCGGTAAAGGTCGATGACATGCTCGTTGACCATCCGGAAGCACCCGTTGGACGAATCGGTGCCGATAGACTGCGGGGCGATCGTTCCATGGATGCGCAGATGCGTGTCCTTGCGTCCCTCATAAAGGTAGATCGCGCGAGCACCGAGCGGGTTGGCGCCGCCGCCGGGCATGCCGTCCTTGTACTGACCATACTTCTTGGGCTCGCGTGCCTGCATCTCAAGCGTCGGGATCCAGCGCGGCCACTCCTGCTTGTCGCCGACCTTGACGTTGCCCTTGAACTTCAGGCCATCCTTGCCGACAGCAATGCCATAGCGGCGTGCCGTGCCGAAGCTCTCGACAAGATAGAGGAAGTGAGAGCTCGTATCGATCACGATCGTGCCCCGCGGATAGCCGGAAAACTCCACGACCTGCGGCTCGAACTGCGGCTTGACCCTGAAACTCTTCTTCAGGTCCCTCTGCTTCTGAATGCTGTCCAGTGCGCGCGTTTCCGGCAGCATCTGGTCCTCTGCCCCGAAGATCGAGGCCATGAAGCCGCCGCCCGCGACTGTTTCGCTGCGGAGCTCGCCATTGTTGCCCTTGGCGACCACTTCGGATGTGCGAGGGGTCAATGCAACCGGTTCGATTGGCGTCAGCGGTTCAAGTCCGGGCATCGGAGCGGCCGGCTCGCGCATCGGGCGCTTCTTCACCTGGGGTTTGACTGACTTGGCGGCGGCCGCCTTCGTGTTGCTTTCGGCTGGACGGCCAAAAAGGGCCGCGAACAGGCCGCGCGGCTTCTTCTCGGCGACCTCCACCGGCTTCTTGGCGCTGGGCTTGGCCTTCGCCACCTTGCGCGTCGCCGGCTTGGCTTTTGTGACCTTCTTCTTGACTGGCTTCTTCACCTCAACCGAGGCAGCGGCCTGCGGCTTGGTCTGCGCGAACGAAATGACTGGGGCTGAAACGGCAAGCGCAATGCCGAGGCCCAGGGTTGCAAGGCTACGAGCGAGCATGGATTAATCCCATTGGACTGCAAAAAACGTGTTGGCGGTTACGGCATGGGAAGTCGTGTGCGCGCCCCACCCTGCTGCCGCTGGCTTTATATGCGGGCTGCAGATTCGCCTCAAGCAGCACGGCGTCCGCAAAGGCCCACCCTCGAACGATTTTATCCAACTGTGTTGCGGCGAACACAGAAACGGTGGCCGGCTGGATGATATCCAGAGTTGATCGACCCAGCCAAGCGCCGGCTGGAGCGGCTCGCCGCTCCATTCCTTTGTACTTGGCCATCATTGGGCGATGCCAAGTGAACCAGCTCGGCTGGCGGAAGGCTGTTAGTTGTTGGGGACCTGAGGCGTTGCCGGCTGCGCCGGAGCAGCGGGCGCAGGCGATGCGCCAGAACCGGATGCCGGCGTCTCTGTCCCGGCGGGCGCACCGGTAGCGGGCGCGGAAGACCCATCGGATGCTGCGGGAGCCGGCGTTGCCGGCGCCTTCTCGCCACCCAGTTTGTCGAGCACGCCCTGGCCGGTTTCCTCGGTCGCGGCAGGCAGCCGGTCGAGAATGTCGATGGGCTGTTCGCCATAGCGAGCGAGAATGGAAAGCCCCAGGGAGGTGACGAAGAACGCCGTCGCCAGGATCGCAGTCGCCCGTGTCAGGGCGTTGGCAGCGCCGCGCGCCGTCATGAATCCCGAACCGCCGCCAATGCCGAGACCACCGCCTTCCGAGCGTTGCAGAAGCACGACGCCAACAAGCGCGAGCACGACCATCAGATGGATGACGATAAGGACGGTTTGCATAAGAGTTCCTGGAGAATCCTGCTCAGGGCATGCGAGCCCCGCGACGAAGGCGGCTCATTACATTGCTTTGGCGGCAAATCCAAGGCCGCAAAAGGCGTTTGCCCAAAGGGGTTGATACTGCGGCCGATATCGGGTCTGTCCCGGACGGCTGCAAGAGCGCCCCGCGAATTTCCTCGCCCGGCCCTCAATCGAGGCGGTAGGCCTCCGCGATTCCGAGGAAATCTGCCGCTTTGAGGCTGGCGCCGCCAACCAGCGCGCCATCGACATTACCGATAAACATCAGCTCCTTCGCGTTTCCAGGCTTGACCGAACCGCCATAAAGGATGCGCATGCCCTTGGCCGTGTCGAAGAGCTTGTTCTGCAGGCGCTCACGAATGTGCGCATGCGCCTCCGCCACATTGCCGGCGGTTGGTGTGAGGCCCGTACCGATCGCCCAGACTGGCTCATAGGCAATGACCACGGTCTGCGACGTGCTGTTGGCTGGCACCGAGCCATCGATTTGACGCGACAAAACGTCGAGCGTTTCTCCGTGCTCGCGTTCCGCCAGCGTCTCGCCGATGCAGATCACCGCAACGAGTCCCATGGAAAGCGCCGCTTCCGCCTTCGATCGAACCGTCGAATCGTCCTCATTGTGGTCCGTTCGCCGCTCGGAGTGCCCGACGATGACATAGGTCGCTCCCGCCTCCTTGAGCATGCTGGCGGAAATGTCGCCCGTATGCGCGCCGTGATCCTTGGCGTGGCAATCCTGCCCGCCGACCTTCACCGAAGTATTTGCCAGTATCTCGGCGGCCCTGGAGATCAGCGTGGCTGGAGGGCAGATGAGGCAGTCGGCGGCACTTTCCAAGCCAGACGTGAAGGCGTGTCCGATCGTGCGAAGTTCCTCCAGCCCGCTGATGGTTCCGTTCATCTTCCAATTGCCCGCCACTAGGGGCTTGATACCCGGAGTCGTCATCACATCCTCGGCTGTCGAATTCTTCGCCGCGTTCACTATCAAATTGCATCGACAAAGCAATCGACACCCGGCCTCTTCGGCGCTATGCGCCTGTTCCCAGACATGCTAGGCGCTGGCGCATCTGGACTAACTGGACCTCGACAATGCTTGAAACCTTGCGAAACGCTGCCGGTACTTGGGTGGCGAAACTCCTCCTCCTCCTGCTCGTGGTGAGCTTTGCGATCTGGGGGATATCGAGCAGCCTGATCAATGGCATTACCAGCAATGCCGTTATCACTGTTGGAAACACGCAGGTTTCGCCCACCGACTTCCGGCTCGCCTACAACCGCCGGGTCAATCTTCTGTCCCAGCAACTCTCGCGGCCGTTGACGCGCGAGCAGGCGGCAGCGATGGGCGTCGAGGACGAGGTAATCACGCAGTTGGTGACCGGCGCACTTCTCGACGAGCAGGCGCGCAAGATCGGGCTTGGCCTTTCCAAGGATAAGCTCGCCGACCTGACGGCCAAAGACCCGGCGTTTCAGGGCGTCGACGGCAAGTTCGACCGCCAGCGCTTCCTCTATGTCCTGCAGCAGATCGGAATGCGGCCGCAGGACTATTTTGCCAACACGGCGAATATCGCGGTCCGTCAGCAGATCGTCGAAGCGGCGACTGACGGACTGAAGGCACCGGATACATTCCTGCGTGCGGTGGCGCTCTATCGTGGGGAGGACCGTACCATCGACTACCTCGTCCTGCCCCGATCGAGTGTGGAGCCCGTGGAAGAACCCGCTGGCGATGTGCTGACCAAGTGGTTCGACGGCATCAAAGCCCGCTACGCCGCCCCCGAATACCGCAAGCTCGCCTATGTTAAGCTTGAACCGGAAGACATTTCGGATGCCGGCGCGATCACGGACGCACAGATTCAGCAGGACTACGACAAGAACAAGTCGCGCTATACCGAGGCGGGCGCTCGGGCGATCGAACAGCTCATGTTCACGTCGGAAGAAAAGGCGAAGGCCGCGCATGATGCAATTGTCGCCGGCACCAAGACCTTCGAACAAGCCATGAAAGACGAAGGCAAGACCGCTACTGACGTCCAGCTCGGTATCCTGACGAAGGACAAGGTAGCGGACCCGGCAGTCGGTGAAGCCGCATTCCAATTGGAGGAAGGCAAGATCAGCGACCCCATCAAGGGCGCCTTCGGGACGGTTCTGGTGCGGGTTAGCGCCATCAAGCCCGAAGTCGTGAAGCCACTGAAGGATGTTGCCGAAGAGATTCGTAAGGATCTCGCTTTGTCGGAAGCAAATCGCATTCTGCTCGACGTGCACGATTCCTACGAAGATGCCCGGGCTGGCGGCGCTTCGCTCAAGGAAGCGGCTGAAAAGCTGAAACTGAAGGTCGTGGTCATCGACGCGGTCGACCGAACTGGCAAGCGTCCCGACGGCACTGTCGTCAATGATTTGCCCGCGTCGGCCGATCTTCTAAGCGAGGCTTTCGAGGCAGAGCCCAATACCGAAAATCAGCCGATCACCGTCGGCCCCAACGGGTTCGTCTTCTACGAGGTCGAGAGCGTTGAAGCAGCGCGCGAGCGCACATTGGACGAAGTGCGCGCCAAGGCGATCACGGATTGGAAGCTGGAGCAAGCCAATAGCCGCCTCGACGAGAAGGCGAAGGCGGCTGAGAAGAAGCTGACCGACGGAACGGCGATCGACACCTTGGCCCGCGACCTTAAGACCGAGAAGCAGACCAAGCGCGGCCTTAAGCGCGAGGCGGATGATGCGGATATCGGCAGGGACGGCGTCGCGGCTGTATTCGGCGTGAGCCAGAACGGAACCGGTCTGACGCCGACGCCATCAGGAGATGGGCGCATCCTCTTCAAGGTGACGGAGGTTTTCGAACCGACCGGCGCCGGCCCCACCAGCCTGCCGGCCGAGATGCGCAACAGCTTCCAGCAAGCGATCGCCGCAGACATGCTTGATGAGCTGGTAGTCCGTCTGCGCGGCGAGTTCGATGTCGATATCGATCGCAATGCCGTGCAGCAAGCGCTGCTTCTCCAATGAGCAGTTCACTCAAACCGCATATCGCCAAGGCAGCCAGCGGAGCGTCGCTGAGCTTCGACGAAGCGAAGGACGCGTTCGACATCATCATGTCCGGCGATGCGACGCCCGGCCAGATCGGCGGCTTCCTGATGGCGCTGCGCGTACGCGGGGAGACCATCGATGAGATCTCAGGCGCAGTCGCAACAATGCGTGAGAAGATGCTTCGCGTCGAAGCCCCCGCCGATGCAATCGACATCGTCGGAACCGGCGGCGACAATTCGCACAGCGTGAACATTTCGACCGCCTCCGCTTTCGCGATAGCCGGCGCCGGCGTTCCTGTTGCCAAGCATGGCAATCGGGGGCTGTCGTCGCTGACCGGCACAGCGGACGTGCTTACCGCGCTGGGCGTGAAGCTGGACATCGATTCCGAAGCAATCTCGCGCTGCATTCGCGAAGCTGGCATCGGCTTCATGTTCGCGCCGCAACATCATCCGGCGATGCGCCATGTCGGCCCGACGCGTGTGGAACTTGGAACGCGTACGATCTTCAACCTGCTGGGTCCCCTGTCAAACCCGGCAAGCGTGCGCCGCCAGATGGTCGGCGTGTTCGCGCCCGAATGGGTTGGTCCCGTCGCCGAGACCCTTCGAGGCCTTGGCTCGACTTGCGCCTGGGTCGCGCATGGCGATGGGTTTGACGAGATCACCACCACGGGCGAGACGCAGATTTCCAGCTTCAACGGCGGGGCGGTGGAAAGTTTCGTGTTGAAACCTGAGGAGTTTGGCCTGCCGCGGCACCATCGTGACCTGTTGCGCGGCGGCGACGCCTCGTTCAACGCCGAAGCGCTGCGCAATGTTTTGGCGGGGGTCCCCGGCGCTTACCGCGACACAGTTCTCATGAACGCTGGCGCGGGCCTCATTGTCGCCGGCAAGGCGACGGATCTCGTTGACGGCATAGCCCAGGCGGCAAGCTCGATCGACACCGGCCGCGCCGCAGGTGCCCTTGCCAAACTGGTCAAGGTTTCGAACGGGTAAGATGGCCGATATCCTTAGGAAAATCGAAGCCTACAAGCGCGACGAGATCGCGGCAGCAAAGACGCTGACGCCCCTTGTCGAGTTGCGCGCTCGCGCCAAGGACGTGGAAGCGCCGCGAGGCTTCGAACAGGCGCTGCGCGCCCGAAGGAACGCGAATGGTTTCGCGCTGATCGCCGAAATCAAGAAGGCCAGCCCGTCGAAGGGGCTCATCCGCGCCGATTTCGATCCCCCGGCACTTGCCCGAGCCTATCAGGCCGGCGGAGCCGCATGCCTGTCGGTACTGACCGACGCGCCCTCCTTTCTGGGGGCGCCTGAGTTTCTAAATGCCGCCCGCGCCGCCACTCGCCTCCCTGCCCTGCGCAAGGATTTCATGTTCGAGCCCTATCAGGTGGCGGAGGCGCGCGCCTGGGGCGCCGACGCAATTCTCATCATCATGGCCAGCGTCAGCGACGACGAGGCCAACGCTCTGGAGGCCGCAGCCTTCGAGCTCGGTATGGACGTGCTGGTCGAAGTGCACAACGAAGCTGAGACCGAGCGGGCTCTGCACCTCAATTCGAAACTCCTCGGCGTCAACAATCGCAACCTGCGTACATTTGATGTGAGTCTCGACACCTCTGAGAGACTGGCAAAGCTGGTTCCGGCCGATCGCTTGCTCGTCAGCGAGAGTGGGATCTTCTCCCATGACCACTGCCGGCGGTTGGAGAAATCGGGCATTGGCGCGTTTCTCGTCGGCGAAAGCCTCATGCGCCAAGCGGACGTCGAAGCCGCGACCCGCCTTCTTCTCACCGGCGAAACCGCCGCTGCGCGGCGCGCGATCGGCTGAGATCGAATGGCCACCGAGGACAAACTGACCCATATCGGCGCTTCCGGTGAAGCGCATATGGTCGATGTCGGCGAAAAGGCCGAGACCCAACGCACGGCGGTTGCCGAAGGCGCGGTGGTCATGAAGCCAGAGACGCTGAAGACTATTCTCGCCGGTGACGCCAAGAAGGGCGACGTGCTGGGCGCCGCACGGATTGCCGGTATCATGGCCGCCAAGCGCACGCACGAACTGATACCGCTCTGCCACCCACTCCTGTTAACCAAGGTGTCGGTCGACATTGCGCCGGATGAGTCGCTGCCGGGGCTGCGGGTCACCGCGCTTGCTCGGGTGACCGGGAAGACCGGAGTCGAGATGGAAGCGCTGACTGCAGCGTCCGTTGCCTGTCTCACCATCTACGACATGGCCAAGGCAATCGATCGCGGGATGGTCATCACCGATGTCCGGCTTGTTGAGAAGACGGGGGGCAAGTCCGGCGCCTACAGTCGGGAACGGGGCTGATATGGCGCTTCTTCCGGTCGACGACGCACTGGCAATGCTGCTCGCTGGCGCCGGGCCAAAAGCGCCGGAAGCCGTGGATCTGGAACAGGCCGCAGGCCGCGTGCTGGCCGAGCCGCTGTTCGCCTTGCGGACCCAGCCGCCCTTCAACGCATCCGCGATGGACGGCTACGCCGTTCGGGCGGCCGACACGCAGTCTGCCGGTGCGCTGTTGAAGGTCATTGGACAAGCCCCTGCAGGAAAACAATTTTCTGGGGGCGTTGTGGATGGCGAGGCGGTGCGCATTTTTACCGGCGCACCCGTTCCGGACGGCGCCGATGCCGTGCTCATCCAGGAAAACGCGAAGGCGCATGGCGATACGGTCGAGGTTCTGGAGCCGGTCGCCGCCGGCCGCAATATCAGGCGTCGGGGGCTCGATTTCGGGGAAGGCGACCTTCTGCTCGAAAAGGGCCGAATCCTGGATGCAGCCGCCCTGTCGCTGGCGGCCTCCGCCAACCACGCGCATGTTCGCGTCGTTGGCCGCCCGCTTGTTGCGATTATTGCGACAGGTGACGAGCTGCTGCAGCCCGGCAGCACGCCTGGCCCCGACCAGATCATCTCATCCAACGCCTATGGCGTGGCCGCCATCGCATCCGCCGCCGGCGCCGAGGTCATGAACCTGGGCATCGCGCCGGATCGCGTAGACGCTATCTCGGCGCTGGTCGACCAAGCGCTTTCCGCTGGCGCCGATATCATCGTCACCCTTGGGGGCGCTTCCGTGGGCGACCATGATCTGGTTCATCAGGTTCTGACCCAGGCGGGCCTCTCCCTCGCTTTCTGGAAGATCGCCATGCGGCCGGGCAAGCCGCTGAATTTCGGCACATTGGCTGGCGCGCGCTGCATCGGTCTGCCGGGCAACCCAGTCGCCAGCCTGCTATGCTCGCAACTCTTTCTCGCGCCGCTCGTATCCCGCCTCGCCGCCCTGCCCCATGTTCAGGACATGCGGGATGCCTTCCTCGCGCTGGCCCTTCCGCAAAACGATCTGCGCCAGGATTATGTCCGCGCTGACGTCAAGGTTGGGGCCGATGGCAAGCTGGTCGCCACCCCCTTTGCGACCCAGGATTCCTCCATGCTGCGGGTTTTGGCCGATTCCAATGCGGTGATAGTCCGTCCGCCCTTCGATCCGGCGCGGGCGGCCGGCGAGGCTTGCCGTGTGCTGATGCTGCGGTAAGTTTAGGCGCGCCTTACGGCCAGCTTGGCATCTCGCCGCGGTGATGCCTCCCCGCACCGCACACGGAACGGCTCCGTGTCCATATGCGGAATTTTCGCCTTACGTTCACAAAAACTTAAGCGGTTGCGGAACACAACTGGAACAGATAGTGTTTGTTCCGGGTTTGTTTACTTTCTGATTCCTCTCGCCGATGGGACGTCGCGATGCTGACGCGCAAACAACATGAGCTCTTGATGTTCATCCATCAGAGGCTGAAGGAGTCTGGAATCCCTCCCTCCTTCGATGAAATGAAGGATGCGCTCGACCTCGCATCGAAGTCCGGTATTCACCGCTTGATCACTGCGCTGGAGGAACGGGGCTTCATCCGCCGCCTGCCCAACCGTGCGCGCGCGCTGGAGGTCACCCGTTTGCCCGAGTCGCTTGCGCCTGGTCTCGCCGCGCCGAAGAAATTCTCCCCAAGCGTCATTCAGGGAAGTCTCGGCAGGCAGCCCGAACCCGTGCGAAGGCCGGTTGCCAGCAATGACGAGGCGGGTCTTGCCATCCCGGTGATGGGCCGGATTGCCGCCGGCGTGCCGATTGACGCGATCCAGCACCAGACACACACCATTACCGTGCCGCCGGACATGATTACCGGCGGCGATCACTACGCTCTCGAGGTGAAGGGCGATTCGATGATCGAGGCCGGTATTCTGGACGGCGACACCGTCATCATCCGAAACTCCAGCACAGCGAACCCGGGCGATATCATCGTAGCTTTAGTAGATGACGAGGAAGCGACGCTGAAGCGCTTCCGCCGCAAAGGCGCATCGATCGCGCTGGAGGCTGCCAATCCCGCCTATGAGACCCGAATTTTCGGCCCCGATCGGGTGAAGGTGCAGGGCAAGCTGGTGGGACTGATCCGGGTCTATTGAAATGGAAGACGATGCGTTGCGCGACATCTTTGCCGGGCTCGGCCCGGTAACGATCAAGAAGATGTTCGGCGGCCAGGGCATATGGCACGAGGGCATCACCGTGGGCGTTGTGGTCGACGGAATTGTGCGGCTGCGTGGCGACGCGATCAGCGGCCCGGAATTCGAGGCGGCTGGCGGCCGCCGCTGGTCCTATAGCGGCAAGGAGCGTCCGGTGAACATGCCCTACTGGACCATCCCGGATTGTGCGATCGATGATGCGGACGAACTCGCCGTCTGGACGCGTAAGGCCTATGAATCAGCCTTGAGAGCCAAGAAGAAATAGATTGGCGGCCGGACCTACACTTCCGGTGTGATCCCCTGTGCAAGAGCGGATGCCCCAACGTCTTCGCCGTTTGTGCTGCCTTCTCCCATTGGCTGGCCGCCGGCAATGCAGCTAGATCGTATATTGGCAAATCTCAATGGTGTTGAAGGGCGCTTGTGCCCGTTTGGTCCCCCACGTGCAGCTGCGTTCGGCGCGGCTCACGCGACATTGACGTGATATAAAGACTTCTTTATATGTTTATCCAATCCCCACCGAGAGTGCCGCAATGACCCTTGCCAACCCGATCGATGCCCTGCTCGCTGAAAAGGGTGTGCTCCTTGCCGACGGCGCGACCGGTACGAATCTCTTCGCAATGGGGCTGGAGGCCGGCGAGGCGCCTGAACTTCTGCTGGAGACCGCTCCGGAGACGATTGCCGCGCTGCATCGTCGCTTTGTAGAGGCTGGCGCCGACATCATTCTCACCAACTCCTTCGGCGGCACGCGTCATCGCCTGAAGCTGCACCACGCGCAGGACCGCGCCTACGCGCTGAATAAACGCGCGGCGGAGGTTGCCCGCTCGGTGGCTGACGCGGCAGGACGCACAGTCATCGTTGCCGGCTCGGTGGGTCCTACGGGTGAATTGTTGATACCGCTCGGCGCTCTCTCCTATGACGAGGCGGTCGAAGCCTTTGTCGAGCAGATTGAGGGTTTGAAGGCCGGCGGCGCCGATGTCGCCTGGATCGAAACGATGTCAGCTCCGGACGAGATCCGCGCAGCAGCTGAAGCGGCTATTCGTGTGGGGATTCCATACACTTACACCGGTTCCTTCGATACGGCGGGCCGAACAATGATGGGCCTGCTGCCGAAGGATATTCACGGCGTTGCCGATGGCCTGTCTCAGCACCCGGTTGCAGTCGGCGCCAATTGCGGCGTCGGCGCCTCCGATATTCTCGCCTCGCTCCTCGACATGACCGCGGAGCGACCCGACGCGACCGTGATCGTCAAGGGCAATTGCGGCATCCCCGAGTTTCGCGGCACCGAGATACACTACTCGGGTACCCCCGAGTTGATGTCGGATTATGTGCGTCTCGCTGTTGATGGTGGCGCGAGGATCATCGGCGGCTGCTGCGGCACGTCATTCGAGCATCTGGCGGCGATGCGCGTTGCCCTCGATGCGCACCGGAAGGCCGAGCGCCCGACGGTCGAGACGATCGTCGAGCGTATTGGGCCGATGCGCAACAAGCTTGCCGCTGCAAATGCCCCCGAAACCGCTGAGGGTCGCCGGCGTCGGCGCGCCTGATCCTGTCAGGAGGAGGCTTATACCTCCCCTAGATCCTTGCGCGCCTTGCGCAGGATTTCCAGCACCTGCTTTGCTTGTTCGGCGCTAAGCGAACCTTCGCGCATACGCTTGAAGACGTTCCAAACGAGGCCTTTTGCCTCTTCGGCCAGTGCCGCCCCGCTGGCGTTCGACGAAGCGTCATCGATCTGCTCATTGACGCGGGCGAGTTCCTCGGCGTGCTGCTTCAGGAACGCCCTACCCTCGTCCGTGATCGAATAGAGGCGCTTGTTTCCATCGGCCTCCGAGACGACAAGGTCGGCTTCCTCCAGCATCTGCAGCATCGGATAGATCGCGCCGGGGCTTGGGCTGTAGGCGCCCTGAAATTTTGCTTCCAGCGCCTTTATGATGTCATAGCCGTGGCGCGGTTCCTCGGCGATCAGGCCCAATACGACCAAACGCAGCGCGCCCGGGTCGAACATACGCCGGCCACGGCCGCCACCAAAGGGGCCGCCGCGATGACGTCCGAACGGACCGCCACGCCCAGCGAACGGCCCGTCACCACCACCGCGTCCGCCCTTGCCGGCCATCGACCATCCACCGCACCCGTCCATCTTGTGTCCAAACATGTGAAGTCCTTTCGATATATCTTTCATGCGATATATCTAGCGAACGATATATCTTTGACAAGAGGTGTCCGCAGAAATTTTCGGAAAGCTGAAACGCGCTCCTCCCAGAACCCGCAACTACTTGGAGGAGGAAGGCGCCTGCGGATCTCCGCTTAATGCCCTCGAGCGGAGCGAGATTGGTGGTGTCTCCGATACGCCGTATGCGCCGCCCTCCAGCTGTGGGGAGGAGCTATTGAATGGCTATCTTCGATACAATGAGCCGGCGTTGGCGGGACCACCAACGCATCCCGTCTACTGCTTGCTCGACTCCAAGGCCGAGGCCAGGCGCAGCAGTGACAGGAACTCCGCGCGATAGCCGAATGTGTCGGCGCCGCGCGCTGCCGCAGCGATCTCGGCGATCTTGTCGTAGCCAAAGACGGCGGTGGCGTCTTCGCCTCGCAGTTTCTGGGCAAATGCCGCGACCGCCACCGAGAAGCGCTGGTCGACGCCAGCGGCATCAAAGGACGTCACCTCGTTCGCCTTGGTTACCGGCGTGGTGATCAGTTTCGAAATGTCCTCGTTCGGCAGCTTGTAGCGGATCTTCACGAAGGCATATTCCTCCGCGTTCGAAATTCCGGCGGGGTTGTTCACTGTCGCCTGGCCGTAGCGCAATTTGTCAACCTGTTCGGCTGGGCTCCCCTTCGGCGTGACCTCATAGATGGCCGTGACCGAGTGACCCGAGCCGATCTCTCCGGCATCGACTCTGTCATTGTTGAAATCCTCGCGGTTGAGCGCGCGCGTCTCGTAGCCAATCAGTCGGTACTCGGAGATCACCTGCGGATTGAATTCGACCTGCAGTTTCACGTCCTTGGCGATGGGAAACAGCGTCGAGGATGCGTCCTCGACCAACACCTTCTCCGCTTCCGCCAGAGTGTCGATGTAGGCGGCCGTGCCGTTGCCGTTTTGAGCGATCGTCTGCATCATCTGGTCGTTCAGATTTCCGCGTCCGAAGCCGAACACGGAGAGGAAAACGCCTGATTTGCGCTTCTCTTCGATGAGCCGCTTCAGATCCTCGTCGTCGCTCTGGCCGACATTGAAGTCCCCGTCGGTGGCCAGCATCACACGGTTGACGCCGTCCTGGACAAAGGAATTCTGCGCCAGGCGGTACGCTTCGCGAATGCCTGCTTCGCCGGCTGTCGAGCCACCCGGCGACAGCGTGTCGATCGCCTGCAGGATCTTTTCCCTCTCCGCCACTTTGGTCGGTTCAAGCACGGTGCCGGCATCTCCGGCATAGGTTACGATCGACACGGTGTCGTCGGGCCGCAGCTTTCCGACGAGCAGGCGGAACGCCGACCGCAGCAGCGGCAGCTTGTCGGGCTCGTCCATCGAACCGGACACATCGATGAGGAACACCAGATTTGCCTTGGGTTGTTCCGCTGGCGGGATGTCGTAGCCTTTGATCGCTACATGCAAGAGCTTGGTGTTGGCGTTCCAGGGTGTCGGCATCACGCTGACCATCGCGTTGAATGGTGTCTCGGCGCTGTCCGGTCCCTTCCAGCCGTAAGGGAAATAGTTGATCAGTTCCTCGACACGAACGGTATCGGGTTGTGGCAGGATCCCTTCCTTCAGCGAGCGCCTCACGAAGGAGTAGGACGCGGTGTCGACGTCGATCGAGAGCGTGGAGACCGGTTCTTCCGCTGCGGATTTCACCGGATTGGCTTTGAAAGCCTCCATGCGGTCGCGATTTTCCTCGGGCAGCATCGGACCGTCGGCTGGAGGCAGCAATGCTTCCGCCTCCTTTGCCGTCGGTCTCGCCAACTGGGTCATGACCCGCGCCCTTGGCGCCGCTGAAGCCATGGGTGCTGCTGGCGCTGGCACCGCCGTCATGATCGAAACTCCGTCCAAGTCCCTCGGCAGCGCGGCTTCCGCTGCTGGAGCGGCAGAATCCGCGAGCGCGCTTCTCTCTGTGACCGCTGGCTGCTGTTGCGGAATTGGCTCCGCAAGAGGCTGTGCCGCCGAGTCTACGCGACCTACCCGCCCCAAGATCTTCCGCTCTTGCTTCACAGGAACCGGGGTCTTTTCTTTCGCGGCAACGGCCGGCTGCTCCTTCAGCGGCAGCGGCGTCTTTTCCTCGCCAATCGTCGCAACATCGGTGGCGAACAGGTCCGGCGAGGTTCTCATCAACTCAAACGTCGCATAGCCGGCAATCGGCAGGGCTACGAGGCCGGCAAGCGCCGGCGCTGCAATCATCTTCCTTTGCATCGCCTCACTCCAGAGCTTCCATGCTCGTTCGATGAGACGCGGCCGCGCAGCCGAAGCTTTGGGCTCAGGTCGATTTCTTTCGGCCTCAAAAGCAGCGGCTGAAGCGTTGAACGCTTTTGCCCGTGCGGCCGGGTCAGGCACGGGGATGCGCTGATTGCGCAATCTTGCGAGATCGATATCGTCGACCATGACTAAACTTCCCCGGCTGCGCGCATCAGGATACGCAGCCGTTTCTTCGCTTCATGGATATGCCAGGACACCGTTGCTTCCGAGATCGCCATCGCCTCGGCCGCCGCTGCATGGCTTAGCCCCTCCCCGTAGACCAAGGTAACGGCTTCCCGCTGCTTGTCGGGCAAGGCGCGTACCGATCGCCATAGTTCGTCAACGGGATCGTCGGCCTCGGCGGCCTGTGCCGTCGAAATCAGAGCCTGGGTGCTGAAGGCGTCTGTCTTCGTCTTCTCCCGTGCGCTCTTGCGTCCGAGATCGCGCGCCGCATTCATTGCCATTGCATAGAGCCAGCTTGTGAAGGCGCCGCCGCCGCGATAGCCACGAATGGCCTTGGCCAGGCGGATGCAAACCTCCTGGGCCACGTCCTCGGCGTCCTGCTTGCGCCCGCACCAGCGGTAGGCGACGCGGTAGACGAAGTCGTAGTGACGCTCAACCAACTGGCCGAACGCCACGCCGTCTCCCCCTTGGGCAAGGCCTATGAGGTCGGCGTCAGAGGCCGTGTCTTGATCCAGCGCCATTGCAATCATCAAACATAGGACGAAACTTAACCATCCGTCCTTGGGTGACGGATCGGAATTTTTTTCGAGCGCACGCCGCCACCTCGAATCAACTCCGGCAGGCGCAATCTGCACTGGCGATCAAAAACACAATGTGGCCACTTAGTGGCCACATTTTGCATCCATTTTGCCACATTAAATAGAAATCTTTGCTGGGGCGGGGAGCCTTCGCAGCGGCGACGACAGAGTCTATCTGGAAACGAGGTCCGGCTGGTGCAGACGAGACGCGGGTCGTGAAAAGATCGAATATTTTCTCGCGCGCCTGGGAGAAGCAGCGTCCGGCAAAGCCGGGGCCGCTCTTTTGGCGGGCCGAGGAAGATCGGCCGCTCAGTCTTAGTGACCCGATGCGCGGCGAAACCGCGAGTAGCCAGCGCGCACTCGTGCTTGCCTTTGCGGCATTGGCTGTCGCGGGCGGTGCATTCCTCGCCACTGCCATGCTCGTCCATCACGTTCCTGATCTGATGACCCGCGCTGAAGCCACCACACCTTCGGCTGCAACGACAGTCGCGGCGGGTCCTGCCACACCGCCATCGTCTGCGCCCATCGCGCCAATCGTGGCGCCCGCCAAGCCCCAGCCGGCGGTGGCAACTCCGCTCCAGCCCGAACCCGTTAAGGTCACGACCATAAAGGTGCCGGCGAAGCGCAAAGCTCCGCCTCAGGCAGAGCCCACGCGACCATCGTCGGAGCGGATTGCCGAGGCCCTGCCCGGCAGCGCGGAGCTGCGATGGGGTCCAGTGGCAGGCAACATCCAGCCTTCGCAGACAGCTGAGAGTACCGCCACAGCCTATGCCTCCGATGCAACGCCGGAGGTTACCGGCGGCATCGACGCCCTCAAACGGGAGGTCATCGACGTCGTGGCTCCGGCGGCCAAGCCCGTTATGGTCGCATCGGCCGACGAGGAGATTCTGGACAATGGCCGTCAGGCACGGGTGCGGACAGCCGTCAACATGCGCGCGCGGCCCGAGGATGGCTCGACGGTTGTCAGCGTGATACCCGGAAACGCGACGGTCAGCGTTACGCCGGGCTGCCGATATTGGTGCAAGGTCTCTTTCAGAGGCCGCAGCGGCTATATCTACAAGGGCTTCCTGCGCTAAGCTCTGGCAACAGGTCAATGCCACGAGACACTTGGCCCGGCCGATCCGAGGCTCAAGTCAGGGGCGTCAGCTGGATTTCCATGCGGCGGTTCTTCGCCCTACCCTCCGCCGTGTCATTGCTGGCGATCGAGCGTGTCTCGCCAAAACCGGTTACCGCGAAACGCTGCTCGTGGATCCCCTTCCTTGCGAGGGAGTTCGCAATCGCGAGAGCGCGCCGTTGCGACAGGTCTGAGTTGCCCTGCTCGGACCCGTTTGAGTCCGTGTAGCCAAACACGTCGATCAGGGTGCGATTATACGCCTTCAAGACGGCCGCGATCTTATCCAGCGTTCCTTGGAAGCCGCGTTTCAGTTCATCCTTGTTGCCGGAGAAGGCAGCGTCCGACTGCATGCTGATGATGATCTGGTCGCCCACGCGGGTGACGGCAACGCCATCGGTCCCATCCAACTTGGCCCGAAGCTCGGCCTCATTGCGATCCACCTCGGTCTTGATGTTCGCACCGGCCAGCGGCTTGAAGCCCGCTGAAACCAGCGACGCGCTGCGTTCCGATCGCGTTGTCGCACCGCTTGATCCCAAACCTATGAGTGCGCCGACGCGGGAGCCCAGTCCTCCGCCGCTGCCCGCCGAGTCAATTGGGCCGCTGGTGCAGGCAGCCAGCAGGATGGTTCCCGAAAGCAGAGCGCCGATTTTTATTCTCATGCCATCCTCGAGGAACTATGTCGCAAACATCGGATTCCATTCATCAAAGGTGCAATTCTCAAATCCGCAAATACGGCGAAATGCGGACGCGGTCCCTCTGCCACGCCCGCCCGTCGTCAGTTCACAGGTCCGCCAGAACCGAGGTCTTCGGCCGACGGCGGAAGCGGAGCGGTCCCTGTCGCGCGATTGACAAAGATCGTCACGACCCAAAGCACCACGCCGATGGCCAGAAGTACGCCTGCGATCTTGTACTGTTCCGGCGCCCGGCCGGTCCACGGTCCCGTCAGAAATCCGCAGGAGGCGGCGCCGATCAAAGGCAGGATGGTCGGAGCTTTGAAATGTTGATGCCCGACCTTGTCCTTGCGCAGAACCAGCACCGCGATGTTGACCACCGTAAAGACGCAGAGCAGCAACAGCGCCGTTGTTCCGCCGAGCTGCGGAACGCTGCCCACGAAAGTGATGAGGCCGAAGGCCAGCAGGGTGGTGAACGCGATCGCGATATAGGGCGTGCGGCGTGTCGGGTGAACTTTGCCCAGGACGGTCGGCAGGACATGTTCGCGACTCATCCCGTAGACGAGGCGGCTGGCCATCAGCATGTTGATCAGTGCGCTGTTGGCCACCGCGAACATGGTGATGAAGGCGAAAATGCCGAGCGGAAAATTTGGCGCGCCAGCCTGAACCACCTTGAGCAGCGGCGCTTCCCCTTCTCCGAGTGCGGCCGGCTCGACCAGCGTGACCGCCGATATGGAGACGAGGACATAGATCACTCCGGTGATCAGCAGGCCAGCAAGCAGTATCTTGGGAAACGTGCGCGTCGGATCCTGGGTCTCTTCGGCCATGTTGACCGAATCTTCGAAGCCGACCATGGCGAAGAACGCCAGCGTCGTTGCCGCGATAACGGGCCAGAAGGCACTCACGCCTTCAGGCGTATGAAATTGGGTGATGCGAGAAACATCCCCCTGCCCCATGCCGATCGCCCATAGGCCGATCACGATGACGATCAGCAAGCCCGTGAGTTCGACGCAGGTCAGCACGACGTTCGCCTTTACGCTCTCGCCTACGCCGCGGAAATTCACCACAGCGACAATAGCCATGAACAACAGGCCAAGCAGAATGATGCCGTTGCTGCCGCTGTCCAGGCCGAGCCCGAACGCCTGTGAAAGGTTGACGGAAAACGCCCGTGACGCCGTCGACGCCGAGGTGATGCCGGAACACATGACTGCGAAGGCGACGATGAACGTCACGAAATGGATGCCAAATGCTTTGTGTGTGTAGAGCGCCGCGCCGGCTGCGCGCGGATATTTCGTAACCAGCTCAAGATAGCTGAACGCCGTGATGACGGCTACGATGAAAGCCACCAGAAACGGCAGCCAAACCACGCCGCCGACCTGCTTTGCTACCTGGCCGGTCAATGCGTAGATTCCGGTTCCCAGAATGTCGCCGACGATGAACAGAAGCAGAAGCCAAGGTCCCATCACCCTTTGAAGAGTAGGCTCCGCCGTGCCGGCCGTTGCTGTTGTGTCCGTCATTATCCCCTTCCTCGTATTATTGCGCCGCCTCGCTTTCGCGAAGACTATGGGTCAACAGAGAGTCGAGTCAAACCAGCCACGAGAATCGCCACCGTGGCGCTGGCTTGCATCGACCTTTGAAATCACGTGGATAGGGACATGACAAAGCAGCCGCAGACAAGTTCCGGACCCGTCTCCTCGTCTCGGGATTGGGTGCATGGCGCCATCGCTCGGATCGAAGCCGACGCGCGCCGTTCGGCCGACACGCACCTATGGAAGCTGGCTTTGCCGACGCTAGAAGGCATAGACGTCTATCTCAAGGACGAGTCCACCCACCCGAGCGGCAGCTTGAAGCATCGGCTGGCGCGCTCCCTGTTTCTCTACGGTCTCTGCAACGGCCACATCCGCGAGGGCGCGGCGGTGGTCGAGGCCTCGTCCGGCTCCACTGCCGTTTCCGAGGCCTATTTCGCACGGATGATCGGGGTGCCGTTCTACGCCGTCATGCCGCGCTCGACCTCGAAGGAGAAGGTCGCGGCCATCGAACATCATGGTGGCCAGTGCCATTTCGTTGACGACGGCCGCCGGCTTTATGCCGAAGCCAGCGAACTGGCCGCGCGGCTGGGTGGCCATTATGTCGATCAGTTCACCTATGCCGAGCGCGCCACTGACTGGCGGGGCAACAACAATATTGCAGAATCGATCTTCGAACAGATGCAGGGCGAGCGGTTCCCTATCCCGACCTGGGTGGTCATGAGCGCGGGCACGGGCGGCACCACCGCCACGATCGGGCGCTATCTGCGCTACAAGCGTCACGCGTCGCGGCTATCGGTTGTCGATGTCGAACACTCAGCCTTCTTCGATGGATATGCGACCGGCAATCTCGAGTGCCGCTGCGAGAAGGCGACGCGCATCGAAGGGATCGGCCGTCCGCGTGTGGAGCCCTCGTTCGTGCCGGGCGTGATCGACCATATGGCGCGGGTGCCGGATGCATTGTCGCTCACAGCGATGCGCGTTCTCTCACGACACCTTGGACGGCGCGTGGGCGGCTCGACCGGAACCAACTTCATCGGCGTCTGCCTGAAAGCGGAAGCGATGCGGCGACAGGACGAGCAAGGCTCGATTGTGTCCTTGATCTGCGATTCCGGTGAGCGCTATGCCAACACCTACCATTCCGACGAGTGGCTGGAGGCAAACGGCCTCGCCTCACCGCAAACCGAGCAAATGCTGGAGGCGTTTCTGAACGGCGGCCCGTTCGATCTCAATCTTGAAGAGTGTGAACCCCGCCGATAGGGCGACACGCACACTTCCGGTTCAGGTGATCGCGCCAAGTCGCTCAGCCAGCGCCAGTGCCCAGACGCCAAGCACCATCAATATCGCCACAAGCACCGCCAGCGATCCGCAGTCCTTGGCCAGCTGGATTTCGGAATGGAACTCACGGCTCAGCGCGTCGCAAGCAGCCTCGATGCCGGTGTTCAGCACCTCAACGATCATCAGGAACAGGACCGAACCGACCAGCAGCGCGTAGCCGCGCCAGCTCGTCGAGAGGAACCAGCCGACGGGAAGGGAAAGGACCAGCAGAACAAGTTCCTGCTGAAACGCAGTCTCCGACCGTGCCAGGCGCCTGAAGGCCCGCAGCGAATTCTGAAATGCCTTGATCAGCCTTTCCATGCGACCTCACCTCACCCCAACGCAAGAAAGCCGCCTTGCGGCGGCCTTCTCCAGTAGAATTCGCCGATCAGAGGCTTATTCCGCGTCTTTTGCGGCTTTCTTCTTCGGAGCTGCCTTCTTCTTCGGCTCTTCGCCTGCGGCAGCATCTTCAGTGGCTTCGGCCTTCTTCGGCGCAGCCTTCTTCGCCGAAGCCTTCTTGGCCGGCTGAGCCTCTTCGTCCTCGTCGTCGGCAGTCAGTTCTTCCTTCGACACCTTCTTGTCGGTCACCGAAACCTGGGCAAGCAGATTGTCGATCACCTTTTCCTCGAAGATCGGCGCGCGGAGAGTGGCCAGGGCGTTCGGGTTCGAGCGATACATCTCGAAGATTTGCTGCTGCTGGTCGCCGGGGAAACGGCGTACCGTTTCGAACAGTGCCCGCTGCATTTCCTCATCGCTCACCTGCACACCGGCCTTTTCGCCGATTTCGGCAAGGACCAGGCCAAGGCGGACGCGACGTTCGGCCAGGCGCTGATACTCAGCGCGCGCCTCTTCTTCCGTCGTCTCCTCATCCGCGAAGGTGCGGCCGGCCAGTTCGAGGTCGCGGCTGACCTGCTGCCAGATATTGTTGAACTCCGCTTCGACAAGCTTCGAGGGGGCCTCGAACTTGTAGGACTCGTCCAACTGATCGAGCAGCTGGCGCTTCACCTTCTGACGAGTGATCGAGCCGAACTGGCTTTCGATCTGGCCGCGGACGATCTCACGAAGGCGCTCCAACGACTCCAGGCCGAGCGACTTCGCCGTCTCGTCATTGATTTCCATCTCGCCCGGCTTTTCCACCGCCTTGATGGAGACATCGAAGGTGGCTTCTTTTCCCGCCAGATGCTGACCGCTGTAGTTCTCCGGGAAGGTGACGGTGATCGTCTTCTCGTCGCCGGCCTTCAGGCCGACCAGTTGCTCTTCGAAGCCCGGAATGAACTCCTTGGAACCCAGCACCAGCGGCTGGTCGTTTCCTGCGCCACCGTCGAAGGCCACGCCATCCACCTTGCCGAGATAGTCGATGGTGACCCGGTCGCCTTCCTTGGCCTTGCCATCCTTCGGCTCGTAAGTGCGCGCGGACTCTGCTACCCGCTTGACCTGCTCTTCAACCTCGTCGGCCGGCACGTCGTAGACCGGACGCGTCACCTTGATGTCGGTGAATTCCTTGATCTCGATCGGGGGCAGCACTTCGTAAGCAAGCTGGAACTCGAAGTCCACGCCGCCGGCGAGAACCTTCTCCGCTTCCTTCTCGTCTTCCGTCATCGTGATTTCCGGCTGCATGGCAGCCTTCTCACCGCGGTCGGCCAGAATGTCGCGCGTCGAGTTGTTCAGGATCTCGTTGACGACCTCGGCCATGAACGACTTGCCGTACATCTTCCGCAGATGCTGGATCGGCACCTTGCCGGGACGGAAACCGTTGATGCGCACCTTGTCCTTGGCGTCGGCCAGGCGCTTGCTCAATTTCGCTTCCATGTCGCCGGCCGGTACGGTGACTTTTATTTCGCGCTTCAAGCCGGAATTGAGCGTCTCGGTAACCTGCATCGTGTGACCTTCGTGTTCGAATTCTTGGCGGGCGCGGTCGGCGCGCCCCTGTTGGTGCCGGATAGTTTGCCGGGTTGGCTTCGAAGCAGCCCCGAACCGAGCGGCGAAAGCTCGCGTCAGGTCGGAACTCCTGCTCCAAAAACTACGACTAAGTTTTTGTTTTTCCTGTCATTCAATCAACCCTGATTGAAGCGGTAAGCCTAACCCGGTCGCATTTGCGTCGCCTTTTGTCACAGGCGGCGTGTTTTTTCAACATGAACCTCAGCCGCGGGCGATTTCCCAACCCGCAGCCAATGCTCGTATCCAGATACACGCTCGGCGATCAGGATGACGAAATGATGGCTCGGCGGAGCAGCGAACGGGCGTTGGGGAAAATGGTGCGGATGATAGGAGTCGAACCTACACGCCTCTCGGCACTGGAACCTAAATCCAGGGCGTCTACCAGTTCCGCCACATCCGCATTGGGTCCGGCACATCCCATGTGACCGGTAATCTGTCAATCTCATGACCACAGTGCTTTGCAGCGCGGTGCGACAGCGCTTCCGGTTTTTCACTTGGCCGGAAGCTCTGCAGCAACGTCAATACGGCGGCTCGGCATAGAGCATAGTCTCGCCGTCCATGAGCCCCTTGATCTGCGCCGTCCCGTCGCCCGCAATCGCCGCCAGTATGCCAAATGGCCGCACGACCATGTCCTTCTCGATCGCCAACCCCTCGCCTTCGGGAAGATAGAAGCGATCGATGCCGTAATCGACGAAAAGACGCATCGCGGCATCCGGCCCGGGCGCCTCATACCCGGTCAACGAACCTCGTATGTCGACCTGGTCGGGTGCAGCCGGCGTAGCGATCGGTTCGCCCACAGTCGCGCCGATGGCCCGCCAAAAGCCGTCGCTCTGTTTGGCGATCCGAACGAATGCCGGCTGGCCTGCCGCCTTGGAGATATCGGCAGGCGGATTGGCGAACAGGGAGCGCGGGACGCTGCCGATCTCATAGCCCAGCCGAACATAGTCGCCGCGCAACAGATCGCGAGGGTCGACGGGTTCGACCTTAAGGAGCACCTCGCGGCCGTCACGCAGGATGGCGGCGCGGCCCATGATCATCCAGCCCAGGAATCCGATCTGGAGCAGCGCGACCATGGCTGCAAGGAGGAGCCTGCGGCGCGAAGCGGTCATGATGCGGCTCCTTCGACAGGTCGTGTCCCGAACCGCCTTTCCAGACGCATGATGAAAAAGGCCACCCCCGCCAGTGCCAATCCGGAAAACAGAAAGAGCGCGGCAGTGTCGATCAACGCGCCGAGCGTCACGAAATAAAGGAATGCCAGTTCGACCGTGAAGGCGGCATAGGCGATCCAGCGCATCAACGCACTTTGGCGACCGCGCAACAGCAGCGCCGTGACAATGCCGGCAAACGCGACCAGCGTGGCCAGCAGCATCAGTCCAAACTGATCGTAGACCTTGACCTGCACCATGGCGATGCCCACGACGAAGGCGATCAGCGAGTGTGCCGGCGCGGGACCGCCCAGTTGTGCATAGCGCTCGACGTCCTCGGGGAAATTGTGGGCGGCGAAAAACACGATTGTCGCCAGTATGGCCAGTGCCGCGCCAACCACCCCAAACGTCGCGAAATCATCGCTGAACACGAAGCTGAACCCGAACAGCACGGCATAGAGACTGATCGACAGAAGCAGGATGTGGCGTGCCGCCATCGAGCGGGTCCAATAGGAGATCGCCCAGAGTGCCGCGGCCAACACCAGATAGAAATAGGGAAACCCTGCGCTGCGCCCCCAATCGCCCGTCCGCATCAACAGCCAGGTAATCGCCAGCAGCACGGCGGCGTTGGTCAGCATCGGTGAGCGCAAGCCGGCGGCGGCGACTGCCGTCCCGATACACCAGACAAGGATGGCCTCGGTTTCATCGCCGCTCAGATGATACATTTGTCCGATCAGCGCGATCGAGCCGCCGAATGCGACTGCCCCCAGGAGATAGAGCGCTTCTCCGAAGCCGCTGCCGCGTTCCTTCAGCAGCGCGCCGCCCACATAGCTCCCGAAAATAAGCGCAAAGAGCGCCAACACCCGCACAATTCGCGGGATTGCTTCCCAGTTGGCGGCGATGAACACCAGTACCGAGGCACCGAGCAGGATCGCCGCCATGGCGGCCAGCACCGAACCGAAAGTGAATGCGCGCGGAGCCGTTTTCACAATTTCGATTGCAAGCCTGTCACCGGTCGCCCTGTCGACGAGTCCGGAAGCAACCCATCGCTCGATGTCGAGCCGAACTTTTTCGGCGTAGTTTGCCATGCGAAGATGCCCTTGCGTCAGCAGTCCGCGACCTGCCCTAACGTAACCCTATAAATCACCAAAAGTCGGCTAAAAACAAGGGTATTGCGGCGATTCATTGAAAAGCTGCCACGCTTTTGCCCAACCCGTAAACAGAGATTAATTGTGCAATGCACAAGACGCATTGCTGCTATGCACTCTTGGTTCTTCAAAGCGCTGTGAAAGGCTCCTATCTTCGGCGTGTTCAAAACGAAGAACCACCGAACCAAAGACGAAACGAGAAAAGAAATGAACCTGATCCGCAACTACCGCAACTGGCGGCTTTATCGGAACACCGTTTCCGAGCTGAACGGCCTGTCCAACCGCGACCTGGCGGATCTCGGAATTCACCGCAGCGACATCCCTCACGTTGCGCGGAAAGCGATCTAACCGATCGCCATTTCGGGGCAACGCCCATGAGAGGCGGCCCCTAGTACTAGGGAAGAAACGAGTAAGGAAATGAATATCGTACGCAACTACCGCAACTGGCGCCGCTATCGTGACACCGTCACTGAGCTGAGCCGCCTGTCTGACCGCGAACTCGCCGATCTCGGCGTGAACCGCGGTGAAATTCACGCGGTGGCCCGCAGGGCCATCTAATGCAGGGAATTCCGTCGAGGCCACCCTCCTCCCAGGCCGAGACGGATGCAGCCAATCATCACCTCCTCCCGATGATTGGCTGAGTTAGTACGGCGCCCGCTGCACCTCCTCCCGCGGCGGGCGCTGACTTCCTTGAAAAGTGGATTGCCCCACTCTAAATCGGGCAAGCAGATTTCGTCGAGGCCACCTCCTCCCGGCCAAGACGAATAAAGATCGGTCCATTCCTCCTCCCTTGGGCCGATCGTCAAATGCAACGCCCGCCGCACCTCCTCCCGCGGCGGGCGTTGTTTTTTGTGCGCCTGCATGCACTGGCGATTGGTGCGTCGGCCCTCTATGTTCGTTGATATTCCCGAACAGGAGCGCTTTCTTTCATGCAATATCGACGACTTGGCCGTACCGGCTTCTCCATTGCTCCGGTGGTTTTCGGCGGAAACGTATTCGGCTGGACCGCTGACAAGGCCACATCCTTCGCACTGCTGGACCGCTTTACCGAGACTGGCTTCAACGCGATCGATACCGCCGACGCGTATCAGACCTGGGTTCCCGGCAATGCCGGCATGTCCGAAACCATCATTGGCGAGTGGATGAAGTCGCGCGGGAAGCGCGACGATGTCGTTCTCATCACCAAGGTCGGGTCCGATATGGGCCAGGGCAAGAAGGACCTGTCGGTGCCTTACATTGCCAAAGCTGTCGAGGATTCGCTGCGGCGTCTCCAGACGGACCGCATAGACGTTTATCTCTCGCATTGGCCTGACGCCGATACGCCCTATGCGGAGACACTCGGCGCCTATGACAAACTTATCAAGGCCGGCAAGGTGCGCGCCGTGGGCGCTTCGAATCTGGACGCCGCACAGCTTCGCGAGGCGCTCGACGTCTCGCGCGACAAGGCCTTGCCGCGCTACGATGTCCTGCAGCCAGAATATAATCTGTATGACCGTGGCAGTCTGGAAGGCCCGCTGCTTGAGCTGACCGTAGCGGAAGACCTTGGCGTGATCACCTATTTCTCACTCGCACGCGGCTTTCTCTCCGGAAAGTACAGAAGCAAGGCCGATCTGGGTGAAAGCCCCCGCGGCGGGTCGATCGACCGCTATCTGACCGCGCGCGGCTTTGCGATTCTCGGCGCGCTCGACGCCATCGCACAGGAGCATGGCGTCAAACCGGCCGATGTCGCCCTGGCGTGGATTATCGCGCGCAAGGGCGTCACCGCGCCGATTGCCAGCGCGACATCGCTCGCGCAGCTCGAAAGCATGATCAGCGCCGGCTCTCTCACACTCGATCCGGCCGAGATCGCGGCGCTCGACAAGGCCAGCTTCGTAGCCACCTGATCAAGCGACTGCCTCAAGGCGGGCAATTTCGCGCGCGATATTTTCGCGCGCGGCTGTCTCGCGAAGAGTGTGGAAGTGGGCGGTTTGAAAAATCGCCGGTCTTTCAAGAAAACGTTTCATCACCGCGGCCCGCCCCGGACGCCAAAGTTCCTCCGTAACGAAGGCATATTCCTCTCGCACGGCCCTTGTATAGCTGTCGTAGGCTTGGGACGATCCCCCGAGGACCTGCAAATCCAGGTCGAGCAGCAGTCTCGTCGAGGCATCGGCGCTCGGGCCATGTGTTGTGGTCGCGAGGATCATGTCAGCGATGCGCTCGACGGCGGACGGACTCAGGTTTGCTCCGTTGCCGACGGCCTGTCGAAACGTCTCGGCGCTCCTGGCTTCGTTGTCCTTTGCGTGCGGATCATAGATTACGTCGTGAAAATAGATCGCCAGTTCAACCTCATCGAAACGCGCCTCCCGCAATTCCGGCTCGCCGCGCACCCCGTCCAGGCCGGCGACCATCGCCTCGATATGCGTCCAGTTGTGATAGGCGCGGACCGGCTCGGCATAATGGGTGTCGAGCGTTCGCCAAATCGCGTCCGCTTCGCCGGTCCCGACGGCTCGGGTCCAGAGGGAGTGAAATCGCATGGGGTCTTTCATAGGTTCGCGCCGCAATTTGCATTTGCCGTGTCTGAGGATTATTCGCACGCGATGAGTATAAAACCCATTCATATCGTCGGCGGCGGGCTCGCCGGATCGGAAGCTGCGTGGCAGGCGGCGAATGCAGGCGTGCCGGTAATCCTGCATGAAATGCGCGGCGTGCGCGGCACAGAAGCGCACAAAACCGACGATCTTGCGGAACTCGTTTGTTCCAACTCCTTCCGCTCCGACGATGCCGAAAGCAATGCTGTCGGCTTGCTGCATGCCGAGATGAGGCTGGCGAATTCCTTGATCATGGCGTGTGGCGACGCCCATCAGGTGCCGGCGGGCGGCGCGCTTGCCGTTGACCGCGACGGCTTTTCCGCCGCCGTCACGGCGCGGATTGAAGCGCACCCGATGATCACGGTCGTTCGCGAGGAAATCGCCGGCTTGCCACCCTCCGAGTGGGATCAGGCGATCATTGCGACAGGCCCGCTGACGGCCCCTGCCCTTGCCGAGGCAATTGCCAGCGAAACCGGCGCCGATGCGCTGGCCTTCTTCGACGCCATCGCGCCCATCGTGCATTTCGACACGATCGACATGGAAACCTGCTGGTTTCAGTCGCGCTACGACAAGGTCGGCCCTGGCGGCACCGGCAAGGACTATATCAACTGCCCGATGGACAAGGCGCAGTATGAAGCCTTTGTCAGCGCGCTGATCGACGGCCAGAAGACCGAGTTCAAGCAATGGGAAGGCACGCCCTATTTCGATGGCTGCCTGCCTATCGAGGTCATGGCGGAACGCGGAGTTGAAACGCTGCGGCACGGACCGATGAAGCCGATGGGGCTGACCAATGCCCACAATCCAACGGTCAAGGCCTATGCTGTGGTTCAGTTGCGCCAGGACAACGCTCTTGGCACGCTCTACAATATGGTCGGCTTCCAAACGAAGCTGAAGCATGGCGATCAGGTGCGTGTCTTCAAGACCATACCCGGCCTCGAGAATGCCGAATTCGCCCGCCTGGGTGGCCTGCACCGCAACACCTACATCAACTCGCCGACCCTGCTCGATGGTTCGCTGCAGCTGAAATCGCGGACTGGACTGCGCTTCGCCGGCCAGATCACCGGCTGCGAGGGCTATGTCGAAAGCGCGGCGATCGGATTGCTGGCTGGCCGCTTCGCCGCTGCCGAGCGTCTCGGGCGGATGCCTTCCCTGCCCCCGGTTACCTCAGCCTTTGGCGCCTTGCTGGGCCACATAACAGGCGGCCATATTGTATCTGACGACGAGCCTGGCAAGCGTTCGTTCCAACCGATGAACGTCAATTTCGGGCTGTTCCCACCTCTGGAACCCGGCACCAACCTTAAGCCGGAAGGCTTCGAAGGACGCTTTCGCGGCAAGGACAAATCGGCTGCCCGCAAGAAGGCGATCACCGGGCGGGCGCTGAGAGATTGCCGGGCGTGGCTTGGAATGGATGCAGCGGCACAGGCGGCCGAGTAGCTTCAGAAGTTTCTAACGAGGGACCTTCTCATGGCGGGGCTTGATTCATCCTTCTTCATGGTTGAACGCATTGGCTCGATCGCTCACCTGGTGATGAACCGCCCTGAAAAAGCAAATGGCATGACGCCCGATTTCTGGGCCGATCTGCCGCGCCTCATGGCGGAGCTCGATTCGGACGAGTCTGTGCGTTGCGCGATAATTTCGGGCGCTGGCCGGCATTTCACTGGCGGTATGGACCTTTCCGTCTTTGCCGACCTCGCAAAGCTCTTCGACAACGAGCCGGGCCGCGCGGCCTTTGCCATGCGCACTTTGATCCTGAAGCTGCAGGACGCCATAACATCCATCGAGCGAGCTCGTTTTCCAGTCATCGCGGCCGTGCACGGTGCCTGTATCGGCGGTGGCGTCGACCTGATCACGGCCTGCGACATCCGCCTCGCCAGCGCTGACGCCTATTTCTCGATCGAGGAAATCAACATCGGCATGGCTGCCGATGTCGGCACGCTGCAGCGCTTGCCCAAGCTCATCGCACATTCAGTCGCCGCCGAACTGGCCTACAGCGGACGCCGTTTCGATGCTCAAGAGGCGCTGAATTTCGGCCTCATTGGCCGCGTCTCCGAAAGCCCTGCCGCGCTCCTCGCGACGGCGATGGAAACTGCCGAGACAATTGCCAATCGGTCGCCACTGGCGATCGCCGGCATCAAACGCAATCTGGCCTACGCCCGCGACCATTCGGTCGCCGACGGCCTCGACTATATCGCCACCTGGAACGGCGGCATGTTGCGGGCCAATGACCTGATGACGGCAATCCAGGCAAAAATGGCAAAATCGCAAGCCGTCTTCGCCGATTTGTTGGGCCCGGTGTCAATCGGCCAGAAATAGACGATCAAGCGCGGCTCCCGCGAAAATCATTCCGCGGGCTGTACTGGGTTTGCACCTGGCAATCCCGGCTTACCCGCTTCGCCCGGATTTCTTCGCACATAGGCGGCTTTCAGTGTTTCGGACGTATCGCGCGATCCGTCATGGCTCCAGCCCGGCGGCATGAAGAGGTAGCCAAGCCGCTGGCCGAACGTCAGCCCCGGCTGGAACACATCCTTGCCGATGCCGACATATTCATGGAACGCGACCTTTAGCGGATTGAATGTGCCGAGGTTCTTCACGATGCCGTATCTTGGCCGGTCCTCCTCCAACTCCTCAACGAATGTGCCGAACATCCGATCCCAGACGATCAGCGTGCCTGCATAGTTGGCGTCGAGATAGCGCGGGTTGGTCGCGTGGTGCACCCGATGGTGGGATGGTGTGTTGAAGATGAACTCGAACCAGTTCCACATCTTGCCGATGATCTCGGTGTGAATCCAGAACTGCCAGACCAGGTTGAAGCCGAACACAAACAGGATCACCGCCGGGTGGAAGCCCAGCAGCACCAGCGGCGCCTGCAGCAGGAACATGCCGGTAAACAGGCTGGTCCAGCTTTGGCGAAGCGCGGTCGACAGATTGTAGTGTTGGCTGGAATGGTGGTTGACGTGCTCGGCCCAGACCCAACGCACGCGATGGGCGATGCGGTGATACCAATAATAACGCAAATCATCGAGCAGGAAGGCGACCAACAGCACCCACCAGGAAACGCCGAGGTCAAACAGCCGGAACTGCCAGACCCATTTCAGGGCCCAATAGGACACGACCCCTAGCAGGAGCCCAGCGACAACGTTGCCTGTGCCCATCATCAGGCTGGTCAGCGTGTCGCGCGTTTCGAAGGAGCCGTTGGCGCGATGCGTGCGGATCATCCACAATTCGACCAGCATCGCCGCAATGAAGAAGGGAATCGCCAGTTCGGTGACTTTCGGAAAATCGTAGCTTTCCATTTCAAACCCCTGTTCCCGCAGGCTTTTGCGCCGGATCCAGCGCCGTGTGAACTGCTGCCGCTCCGGATTGGTCGGCAAATGTAAAGTGGCCGCCCGTCCAGGTGAAATCCTTGAACCGGATCGAGACAATGCCAGGATCGCGTAGCCGGATTGCCGCAATGTCGATGCGAGACACGATGCGGGTGAAGAAGCCGTCGCCGAAACTCTGGACGATCGCCACTCGCCCGCCCGGTAGACCCATGAATGCGGAACGACGGTCGCTGGTCAGGCGAGGCTCCTCGGGCCGCTCTTCCGGGAAGTCGGTTAGAAACAGAGCGCGCGCATGAGCGGCGTCATCGATGGCCGCAATCCTGCTGCCGCCGGTAAAATGAACGGCGGCCACCGTCAGCGCGATGCCAATCGCGACGATGGCGACAAGTATGGGCAAGCTCATGCCCGGCTCCTCCCAATCGCGGCTCGGCTTTCTGCGCGCTCGCGATCAATCACCGATGCATATCAGAGTTGACGTTTACGTCAACGTAGGGAAATTGAACTCGGTGCCTTCGCGCTGGAAAAGGCATCTCTAAGGGATTTCCTCTTCTACCAGCCGCGCGCGGTGGCCCGGAACAACGCCCATTGCTTGCGCCAGCCCGCCACATCGGCGGCTCTGGTCAACGCGCCCTCGCCCAGCCGCTCGACCGCGTTGAAATAGACCGGCGCCGGGGTCACCGGCAGGAAGGCGCTTCGCAGCAAGGGCGCAACCTTCGAGGCTTCAGCGGCAAAGGCCGCCCAATGGTCGCGGCCAAGCGCAATCGTCGCTTCCACTGCCCGCAGTGCGGCTGGCTTGTTCTCGCCGGCTATGAATTCCGCAGGCGTCGTCCCCGCCGCAGCCAGGATATCTGCGGGGATAAAGCACTGTCCCCTTGCCCTGTGCAGCGGCAGCGCGCGCAGAAGTCCGGCGATCGCCTGTGCACATCCGGCGTGGCCAGCCAGACTGGCAATCCTGGGGGCGCCTTCCCGATCGAGCACCAGGGCGGTAAGCTGGATCAATGCCGAAGCTGTCTCGCCGCAATAGCCTTCAAGGTCGGTGCGGCTCGGCATCGGGTCGTCGTAGAGATCGAAAACGCGGGCATCCAGCATATTGGCAAAGGCGGCCTTGGGCAGATTGTGCGCCGCAATGGTTGCGAGGAGCGCGGTCGCCGTGGGGTGACCGCCGGCGGCCTCCACGGTGCCAGCCTCGATCACGTTGCGCCACCATTGCAGCCTCATTTCGCCAGGAAGCGGCGCGCTCACCCGGTCACGGATCGACCCGATCTCTGCGTTGAACGCATAGAGTGCGAAAAGCGCCCCGCGCGTCGACGCCGGCGCGTAGAGGACGGAAAGATATCTGTCGGGATCGTCAAGGCGCAGCGACTGCGCGAAATCAGGGATCATGCCTCAAGAACCAGATTTTCGAACCATTTGGCATGCATCCATTTCTCGCACCAGCATGCGGAGTTCAGTGGCGCTATTGTTTCCCGCACAATGGCTGCGCGCCGCTTTGGATTGCGCGGCGGCATCATTGGTCTAGATTGTCGCCAGCGCATAGCCAAAAACGTGAGGGAGGACACGATGGACGCCGCCGTCGATGCCAACAGCCATCAGTTCGAACTGAATGAAGACCAGCGCGCCATCCAGGAGATGGCGGAGAGTTTCGCCGCCGACCGGGTCGCGCCCAATGCGCTGGAATGGGACAAGGCCAAGCACTTCCCCGCCGACGTGATTCGCGAGACCGGCCCGCTTGGGCTCGGCGGCATCTATGTGCCGGAGGATGTCGGCGGGTCGGGACTTGGGCGTCTTGACGCGGTTTTGATTTTCGAGGCGCTTTCGCGTGCCTGTCCGGCCTTCTCGTCATTCATTTCGATCCACAACATGGCCGCATCGATGATCGATCGATTCGGCAATGAGGAACAGCGCCAGCGCTTCTTACCGAAGCTTACCTCCATGGAATTGCTGGCAAGCTACTGCCTGACCGAGCCGGGCTCGGGTTCCGATGCGGCGGCGTTGAAGACACGCGCTGTGCGATCTGGCGGCAATGGCAGCGACTACGTCGTCAACGGCGCCAAGCAATTCATCTCCGGTGCTGGTGATTCCGACATCTACGTCACCATGGTGCGGACCGGCGAGGACGGGCCAAAAGGC